>OCIU01000005.1_pt1 | contig 334293 bp, 317 predicted proteins | sample 1538471 | NCBI WGS metagenome assembly OCIU01 (sample SAMN04571693, study PRJEB22368) | human gut metagenome | biome: human gut; material: stool | host: Homo sapiens | place: Luxembourg | collected 2012-06-01 | reverse complement strand
TAGGTCAACCAGTAGAAGTAGATCCTACTGATAAGGCAACAACTACATATTAAAAAAGAAGGAGAGAATGTAAAATGGGGAATAAGAATGGATTATTAAAATTCCTACAAAACAAAAACACCGTTACTGTAATTGGTGTAGTAGCAGCAGTTTTGGTATTATACGTAGGCTATAACATTCGTGTTAAAAATGCTATAAATCCAATAACTGTACCTTATGCTAAAGAAACAATAAAAGGTGGAACACAAATAACAGAAGATAAAGTTGGAACTATCCAAGTACCACCATCAATGCTAAAAGGTAATGTACTTACAAATCAATCACAAATAATTGATAAGTATGCAAGACCAGATAGTATTATTCCAGAAGGAAGTCTTTTCTATTCAACAGCAGTAGTTGAAGAAGGACAATTACCAAATAGTATCATTATGAAATATCAAAAAGGATATGTTTTATACAACATGGCAGTTACTACAGAATCAACTTATGGTAACTCTATATATCCAGAAAACTACATTGATATTTATCTAAAAATAGTAAATAAAATTGATACAACAAATCCAAATGCTAGTAAAGAAAATGCTGATAAAATAATGTTTGGTAAATTATTAGAAAACGTTAAAGTATTAGCAGTAAAAGATGCTTCTGGTCAACCAGTATTTGCTAACTTAGATGAGCAAAGAACACCAGCAATGATAGTGTTCGCTGTACCAGAAAAATACTATATCCTATTGAAAAAAGCAGAGTTCTTAAGAAACTATGATACAACATTAATACCAGTACCAACTAACGAAAGCTTAGCTGATAAACCAGGTAATATTAAATTATCAAGTGAAGAATTAGAACAATTTATCAATAAAGTAACAGTTACAATAGATCAATAAAAGAATAAAGAAGAAAAGAGTGGATGGTTAGATGAACGAAAATATTTTTGATAAACTTGATTTTGGACCTTTAAAGTCCCTACTAGAAAATGATGACATTACTGATATATCTTATGATAATAATGGACAAATATGGATTCGTTCTCTAACTCAAGGTTCTGTAAGAGTAGAAGTAAATGGAGCAACCCCTGAGTTCATTGAAAAACTAGCTTTTCAATGTTCTAACGTCATGGGTACAACTTTTAATAATGCTAAACCTTTCCTAGATGCAGAGTCAGCTGAATTACGTTTAAACTTCGTACATCCATCAATAGCAACTAATGGTATTGCAATGGTTATTCGTAAAACACCAGCAAAGATTAGATTGGAAAAAGAAAAATTATTAAAAGAAGATTACTTCACTCAAGATATTCACGATATTTTAATAAAATGTGTTGAAGGACACTGTAACATAATTGTTGCCGGTGAAACTGGTTCAGGTAAAACAGAGTTTGTTAAATACTTAGCCAGTCATACCAAAACAAACGAAAAAATAATTACAATTGAAGATACTCTAGAATTACACTTAGATAAGATTTTCCCTCAAAGAGATATCGTTGCTATGAAAACAAATAATGTTGCTAGTTACACAGATGTATTAGTAACATGTATGCGTCAGAATCCAAAGTGGATTCTACTATCAGAAGTACGTAGTGCTGAAGCAGTTTCCGCAGTAAGAAACTCAATTTCATCAGGTCACAACATCTTATCAACAATCCATGCCGATAAAGCATCTGCTATACCATATCGTCTATATAGTTTGATGGAAACAGACCTAGATGTTAATCAGTTCTTATCAACAATATATCGTTATATTCAATTAGGTGTTCATATTAGAGCATATTACAGTAAAGAAAGAGGACAATTTCATCGTGAAGTAGACGAAGTAACAGAGTTCTATGTAGATGAAAATAATCAACCTCAAAGTAGAGTAATTTATCAAAAAATGTTTGGTAAAGAACCAATGTTAAGAAAGCCAAGTAAACATTTAATTGAATACCTAGAAAATCAAAATATAGATATTAATTCAGTAGCTAGTCATATGGCTGATGACTTTCCATTTAATGCCGATATTGATGTAGAAAATAAAAATCAAGAACACGTAGTAGAACAACCTACTCAAGCAAATGTAAGTAGTGAGCCATTAACTCCTCAAGTACAAGTAACACCTGAAGTAGCACAAACAAAGCAACAAGTAATACAACCTGTTATGCCAACAGAACAAGTAATACAACCAGTAATTCCTCTACAACCAACCATTCAACAAGAAACTGTTCCAGTTAATAATACTGTAGTGCCATTACAACCAGTACTTAAAGAACAACAAAATATACCAGTTAGTAATGTTGTACCACTACAACCAACAGTAGTACCAGAACCTTCTGCTCCAATGCAAAAAGTAATCCAACCACAACCAGTAGTAGCACCAGTCATTCCAGTACAACAACAAGTTATACCTCAAGTTCAACCTGGAATAATAACTAACCAGGTACAACAACAAGCACCTGAATTACAAACATTACCAACAAATATTGAACCATTACCAACATTAGATGGTTCAACAAGTCAACAATAAATAAAAAAGGGGAGTAATAAAAATGTATATTGAAGAATTACTAATAATAATAGTTATTGCTGTTGGTATTGTAGGATATCGTAGCTATAAAGGTCAAAACTTTGGAAAATTTATTACTGTCCAAGTTCAACAAATGTATGATAGATTTGCCCCATATTCATTCAAAGTAGTAAGAGAAAAAACCAAAGAATTAGGTCAAGAGTATACAGCCAAGCAATATACAGTACAAGTAGTAACAATGTCTATCTTTGCTGGAGTAGTAACATACTTATATTTTTATAACTTAGTAATATGCTTATTCTATATATTTGCCGTTATAATGATAGTTCCATACTTATCATATTTAAGATGTAAAAGAATATATAGTGAATTTATCTTTGAACAAATTCAAGTATATACATCAAACGTTATTATGGAATTTGCTACTACTCAAAGTTTTGTAAAAGCTCTAGAAGGAGTAAGAAACTCAGGTATCTTAGAAGACCCAGTAAAAAGTGATGTTGATTACATGATTGAATTAGCTTATAAAAATGGTAGTATTGATGAGTCACTTGCCCATATGAGTAGAACATATCCATACTATATCGTAAAAAACATGCACCAATTATTCTTACAAATAACAAAAGAAGGTGCTAGAAACTCAGCTGATTCACTAGATAATATGCAATTAGATATCGATATGTTAGTTGAAAGTGTATATCGAGATCGAATAGAAAGAGCAACATTCCATAAATCATTCTTACAATTTGGTATTATGTTATATTTAATGGCAATGTTAGTTCAATACTTACTTGGTAGAGAAACATATATCATTCTATTAGGAAGATGGTATGTAAAATTATTGTTACATGGCGTATTAATAATAAATTCATATTTCCTTCTAAAAGGAGAAAAATATTATAATGAGAATGTAGGTGCTGAGTAATGGAAGCGTTAATAGTAGGAGCAATCATAATAGGAATCTTAATATATAACGATACAATCGATAAAAAGAAATTTATGATTGATAATGAAAAATATTTACAAGCCTTAAGAGAAGAAGATTATACATTTTTAGTATATGCCAAGTATGGAGAAGAAGTAGATGCCGATCAACTTTATATGAAAAGATGTACTAATGCTATTATTATATTTTTAGTAATATTAGCACTAACATCAACTTCAGGTAGTTCATCAGGTAGCTTACTTAATCCACAATTTTTCTTAAATCTAGTACTATCAATAGTAGTTGGAGTATTAGGATTTAAACTACCATACATGCAATTAAAAAGTTTTTATAAAACACACTTACATGAAATAGATATAATGTTACCATACTATCTAAAGAGTTTAGAGATATTAATTCAACACTATACAGTACCAGTTGCTCTAGGTAAATCAATAGATGATGCTCCAGATATATTTAAACCTGGACTAAGAGAATTAATAAATAAAATAAACTCTGGAGATTCAACAATAGATCCATATATGGATTTTGCTAATACTTATCCAGTACGTGATTCAATGCGTATGATGCGTCTATTATATAGATTGGGTTTAGGTTCACAAGAAAAGAAACAAGAAAGATTAATGATGTTTTCAAGAACTGTATCAAATCTTCAAAATAAAGCTCGTGAAACTAAATATAAAGAACGTCTAAATCATATGGAAAGTCAAACTATGATTATGTTAGTAGTAACTGGTATAGGAGTAATGTTAATTATCTTAATTTCTATGATGATGATGTTTAATATGTAATAAAAATATTGATAAAAAAAAACTATTTTGTTATAATAAAATTGTAAAGATAGGAAAGGAGATGTACATATAAATGAAAGCAGCAACAGGTGAATTAAATTTAACAGTAATTACATTAATCGCAATTGCAGCTGTAATTGGTTTCTTCTGGGTTATGTGGCCAAATATTAAATCTGCTATGAATAGCCAATGGGGAAATATTAGTGGTAATGATCCTAACAATGGTATCATTGTTCTTGAAAGAAGATAAATAAAAAGAGGTGATTAGCTATGCGTGATGCGTTTGGTGGACTTATGAATATGGTAATTATTATTGTCTTTTTAGTATTAGTTTCTGGCTATTTAGCATTTAATGTTAACTACACCAAAGCTTTTCGTGTAAAAAATAAAATAATCACTACAATAGAACAATATGAAGGAAACTGTGGTAATGAAAATAGTGCTTGTAATCAAGAAATTATAAGTTACATGAAAGAATTAGGATATAATGCTGATACAAATATGAGAATTGATGGATATGAATGTCAAAATGGATATTGTATTCAAAGAATAGAACCAAATAGAGATTCAGCATCAGTAAATGATCAAGAAAAGAAAGTTTATTACAGAGTAGTAACTGCTATAGTAATAGATATTCCTATAATAAACAAAATTATGCCACAGTTAAAAATATTTCAAGTATCAGGTACAACAAAACAATTTGTACCAACTTCATAATAAGGAAAAGATAATATGAATGTTATTATAGCTAATGAACAGCAACAAATACTATCAAATCTTGATATAGACATTATAAAAACTATAACAGGAAGTTATGATGCTAGAGAAATAGTTGATATGTTCAAAGACTTTTTCTTTAATAAAATGATACTTGATGTAACCGCAATAAAAGGATATGAGAATGCAGATAATTATCTAGCTCTAGCTCAACAACTTGATCCTGATAAAATAATTTTGTTTATACCAGAAAATAATAAGCAATTATGTACTTCAATGTTTTTATCAAAGATAATTTCATTTGGAATATATAATTTTACTACTAATATTGATGGTATTAAGTATTTAATACAAAGGCCAAATACATACGCCGATGTAGAAAATCTTCAACATATGGCAAGACCTGTGGTGGTGTCTGAAAATAGTAATATGGCACCAAATACTGTATCAAAAGTAATTGGATTTAGAAGTATAACTGATTGTGCTGGTTCTACAACATTAATTTATATGTTAAAAAAAGAATTAGAATCAGCAATGAATGCCACAGTTTTAGCTATTGAAGTAGGTAAAAGAGACTTTGTATTTTTCAATGAGAAGAATATGATTTCAACTACTAAAGAAGATTTAAAAGATATTATTACTCAAAATACACAGGCTCAAGTAATATTAGTAGATTTAAATGCATACCCACATGATGAGGTATGTCAAGAAGTGTTTTATTTAGTGGAGCCAAGTATAATAAAACTTAACAAGGCAATAAGAAGAGAACCTAATGTTTTCAATAGAATAAGAAATAAAAATGTTATCTTAACAAAAAGTCTATTGTCAAATAAAGATATTGCTGATTTTGAGTTAGAATCAAATATAAAAGTATTTTATAATATGCCACCATTAGATGAAAGACAAAGAAATGGAGCTATAAATGATTTCTTAGGTAGAATCGGTTTAATATCATCGATGTCTAGTTCAAGTAATTCAGGACGTGTTTTTGGATTATTTAGAAGATAAGATTGACAAATAACGGTTAATAAGATATTATATTTATAGCAAAGGAGAGGTATTATGTTAGGTACTATGAAAAATGTAGGTCAAGTCGGCGGTGCATGTGACGGACTAGAACCAGTAATCAAAATAATAAGAGATGGAGTTTTAAAATATGTATGTATATTAATTCCAATTGGTCTACTTTTATTTGGTGTTTTTGATTTAGGTAAGGCAGTTATTGCTAGTGATGAAAAAGAAGTTAAAGCAGCTCAAAGTAGATTAATTAAAAGAGTTATTTATGCCGTATTAGTATTTTTAGTACCACAAATAGTTTCATTAATAATGAATGTGGTAGCAATTGGTGTAGGCGATGAAGATACTACTAGTTGGGCTTCTTGCTGGAACAATGCATATGTAGTAAATAAATAAATGAATAGCAAATAATTGCTATTTTTTTTTTGTTATGATATATTTATTATGTTATAATGTATTTGGAGTGATCTATATGAAAAAAGGAACTACTTTTTGTTTCTTACTAATAATAGGACTAATAATGCTTAGTTCTTTTAGTGTATCAGCAAAAAGTTTAACAACAACTAATATAAAAGTGAGTAATTATGTGCAAATTGCTGATAAAGAAGATGATAAATTTGAAAAGCAGTGTAAACAAAATCCTGCCTGTGCTAAAGAAGACCATTCTGTACTAGGTAATGTAGAATGTGAATGTACTGTAGCTTGGTTACTAAATGAAATTTTGAGCTATTTAAAAATTATAGGACCATTTCTTGTCTTGATTTTAAGTAGTATAGAATTTGTAAGTGCCATAATGACATCTGACGATGAAAGCTTAGCAAAAGCACAAAAAAATTTAATAACAAGACTAATTTTAGCAGCGGCGCTATTTGTTTTACCAACATTAATAAGTGTAATTTTAAATGTCTTTGGAATAACATCTGGCGAAATAAGCATATTTATGTGAGGTGATAAAAAATGACAGATTACATGAAAGCAAATACTTTCTCAGATATATTAAGATCGATATTAGTAACAATACTTGAAAGACCAGCCTTTTTACTATTAGGTTTCATATATCAAGTGTTTTTTAACGTAACGACTATGGAAATGATTGATGCAAATACAATGTTGAAAATATTTAGAAATCTTCAACTAATAATTGGCATTTTTATGCTCTTTAAATTTGCAGTAACAATTCTAGAAGGTATTGTAGATCCTAATAGAGTAACCGATAAGAAAAATGGAGCTAATAAAATTATAAGTCGTATTATTGTCTCACTAGTGCTTCTAGCACTTATTACTCCAATAAACATTCCAGAACCCAAAAATGCTTGGGAAAAACAATTAAAAAATAATGGTATTATTTTTGGAGCATTGTACTCGTTACAAGACAGAATATTATCAAGCAACACAATAGGAAGAATAATTTTAAATGATACATCAACACAGAATGACCTTAATACAGCAACAACAACAAAAGCAGAACAATTTTCAAAACAAATACTAAGTGGATTTCTTAGAATAAATATTAGAGAGGATGCAGAGTCACCTGTTGATGAAACTGATGAAAAAAATTGGGCATGTAATGACACAAAATCCAAACAAATCATAGAAAAATTTCAGAAACAAACAACACAAGGTATGATTAGTCTAGTTAATGAGGATTGCGGCGGTGGCAAATATATTTTTGCATATAGTCCTATCGGCGGAATTTGTGCCTATATAATAGTTGTAATACTAATTCTATATACTATAGATGTCGCAATACGTGCGATAAAATTAGCAATATTGAGGTTGATTGCCCCAATTCCTATAATTAGTCATATGAGTATTTCAAAAAAAGAATCTAAGGGTGCAGATTCATTTAGTACATGGATAAGTACAATGACTACAACATACTTAGAGTTATTCATTAGATTAGCAATTTTACATTTTGTAATATTCTTAATTCAAAATATGATTACTGAAGGAATAGTGATAGATACCGGTACAGGAATTACGGGAGCACTAGCCTTTGTCTTTATAGTAATAGGTTTCTTCTTATTTGCAAGACAAGCACCAAGATTCATTCAATCAGCTTTAGGAATGCAGCCATCATCTGGAGGAATAGGACTTACAATGGCAGCCACTGGACTTGGAACATTAGCTGGTGGCGGTGATAGAACTGATGTACTTGACAATATGCGCTCAGCCGCTAGAACTGCACAAAATGGCGGAAAAGATCCTGGAGAAGGACAATTTAAAACATATAGAGATAACCAAGTTAAGAAAACACAAGACAAGGCTAGTAACATGATGAGAGATGAGTTCTATAAGAGAGGTTTGGATATAGATGATCAAGACGAAGCAGGTGCACCAAAGCATCGTTGGTATTCAAAAGAAAAGAAATTCTTAGGCTTTAAATATGGTGCTGATGTAGCTGGAGCTCAAACAACGTTAAACGGAGTTAAGAACAATCAAGCAAGATATCAAGCAAATTGGCAAACTCATGAGAGAGCCACAGGTCGTGGTACTACAGTAAGAGGTGGTTCAGAATTCCATACTAGAACAGATGCCTATCCACAGCCAACACCTTCTGGACAACAGGGAGTTGCACCATCAGGACCACAAAGTACTCAAAGAGGAGATGCAGTTGATCAAAGCCTTGGAATAGAAACATATGAAATAAAACCAAAGCATGGCAAACCATATCGAGCTAAAAATGGTGGCTCTGGTTACGCATCAAATGGAGCTGGTTCTTATATTCCTCCAGCATTACCACCACAAGGCGGAACGACTGCTTCACAACAACAGAATAGCAACAGTAACAACAATCAACAACCATAAAAAATAGTAAAATTTAATAAAAAGGAGTGTGATATAGATGAATGATTATTTAATACCGGCAAATACCAAAAAAGGTCAATTAATATTAGGTGTATTTAGAACAAGTGACTTAGTAATTTTAATATCAGGAGTTCTAACAACAGTACTAATATTAGCATTGATTCCAATAACTTCGACACTTGGTACAATACTAGCATTATCCCCTGGCATTTTATGTGCAATGCTAGTAGCACCTGTGCCATATTATCATAATGTCTTAAATATAATCATTGAAGTATATGAATATTTAACATCTAGGCAAACTTATAGATGGAAAGGTTGGTGCTATAAAGAATGGCTAAAAAAATAACATCCGGTTATACTGAAGACTGGTTACCAGTAAAAGGAATACAAAATGGTTTTATAATAACCACAAATAATCAAAAAGTAACAGGAGTAAAAATTACTCCAAGAAATATATTTATTCTTGATCCACAAGCTCAAGAAAATATTTTAATTAGTTTAAAGAATTTTTATAATATGATAGACTTCGAGTTCTGGTTAGTAGTTGCAGATAGACCAGTAGATATTTCTGTTTACATGGCTCAATTACAATTACTTTATAATGAGGCACCAAATCCTGCTATAAGAAAGTTGATTTTACAGGATATAAAAAAGGGTAATATGTTTATGAATAACAATATTGTTGATACAGAATATTATCTTTTATTTAAGGATAAAAATACTGATTTATTACAAAAACGTATAAGAAACATGATAAATGGTTTAGCTAGTTGCGGACTTAATGCGGCTCAAGTTAACAATGCAGATTTACGTATTATTCTAGAAAACTTCTTAAATGGGGGAACGAATACTGAGTTTGGGACGGTGATGTCATAATGAGTATTGGAATAAGAAGCCAGTTGGCACCAAAAGGATTACATTTTAATCCTAGTGATTTTGTTATAAGTGACAATTACGCTACAATACTAACAGTAATTTCATACCCAAAATATATTCAACCAGGATATTTATCATCACTAACAAACATGCCAGGTATAAAGGTTGTTATAAAACACATTCCTGTACCATTCCAACAAATGGCAAAAATGTTAAACAAACAAGTAGCCGATTTAAAAGAAAAATATCGTAATGAAAGAGACTTAACTGTACAAGAAAGATATCGTCAAGATGCTGAAAGTTTGGAATATTTCGTTTCCATGTTAGCCGCTAGTCAAGCACGTATTTTTGACTTTCAAATGCACATCATGATAACCGCCCCAACAAGAGAAGAATTAGAGTTGAAAAAAGTAAATGTAAGGAACTATCTTGATGCCATGGATTTAAGAGCTGTATCACTACGTTTTGAACAAGAAAAAGTACTAAAATCAATTTTACCTATTTTCCCATCTCAAGATGTAGAACAAAGAATTGGTACTCCAATTCCATCAGTTACAATAGCAGCTATGTATCCATTTATTTTTGATAGTATAAAAGATCCAGGACTATCAACACTACTGGGTGTAGATTTCTCTGGAGGAGTAATTTTATTTAACCAATTCTTATATAAAATAAGAAAAGAAAATAACCGTAACAACGCTAATATGATTGTTTTAGGTACATCTGGTTCAGGTAAATCAACTGCAGCTAAACTTCTTCTAAGAGGTCACATCCGTAATGGTTGTCAAATTGTTATAATCGATCCAGAAGATGAATTTAGAGATATTACACAAGCTTTTGGTGGAGATACAGTAGATATTGGTAAAGGTGGAGAATTTGGTTTAATTAACCCGTTAGAAGTAGTAATCGATGCTGATGAAGAAGAAATAAAACAAGGTTTAGGTTACACAGTTCTAACTAGAACACTTCAATTCTTAAAAGCCTTTATGAAATACTATGATCCATCAATTCAAGAAGATGTCCTAACAATGTTTAGTGAAGTAGTACAAGATACATATAAACGTTTTGGAATTGACTTTAATACTGATTTCTCACACTTTACAAGTGCTGATTATCCAACTTTTAGTGATGTATATGCAACAATAAAAGGTAGATTAATGTCAATGACTGAACAAACTCAAGAACGAGAAATAATGGAACGTCTTGAATTAAAAGTTAGACCAATCACAAAAGAGTTAAAGTTCTATTTTGATGGTCATACAACCATAAGTAGAGATAGTGACTTCATGGTATTTAATATAAAAGAATTAATGAATAGTGATTCAACAGTTAAAAATGCTTTATTCTTTAACGTTTTAAAATACGCATGGGGCTTATGCTTAGACTATGACGTTGATACAGTACTAATGGTAGATGAAGCACACGTCCTATTAGGCGATAAAAATACACTAGGTGCTGACTTCTTAGCTCAGGTACAACGTCGTGCCCGTAAATATAACACAGGAACAATTATCATAACACAACAACCAAGTGATTTCTCAGATCCTGCCGTTATAACACAAGGTAAAGCAATTTTTGATAACTCATCATATTATTTAGTAATGGGCTTGAAAAAACAAGCTGTAGAAGATTTATCATTACTAATTGATTTAAATGATAGTGAAAAAGAAAGTATAAAACGCTATTCTCAAGGTGAAGCATTATTTGTATGTGGAAACAGACGTATGAGAATAAATATAACTGTAACAAAAGAAGAATTAGACTCTTTCGGTACTGGAGGAGGACTATAGTAAGTAGTTAGGTGGTGATAGCATGTCAGCGTATAAAGCCAATAGAAATGGTGATAGTAGCAATCCTTCTGAAAAAGAAAGAGCTGATAAAAATAATGCCCAAAACGTTAGAAATGCCGCTGACGTAGCTATTGCCAGTGGGCATCCAGTAGCTGCTGCTATTGGAGGTGCTGTAAAGACAGCAGACAAAATAACTGGTGGAAAAGCTAGTGAGGGATTAGGTAAAGCTGCAACCAAGGTAATGAACAAAATGCCTAATGGTAAAGCAATGCAAAATGCTTCCAATAAATTAAATGAGTCAGGTGCTGGTGATGCCATAGGTAAAGCTGCTGCCATGAAAAATGGTGCTGGGGGTGCTGATGGAAACAGTGGTGGTGAAGCTCCAGGGGAATTATCCAATTCAACAAGTGGGTTATCAAATATAGGAAATAAATCTAAGAATAAAGAAAAGCAAGAACTTTCAGGTGAAGGAATAGGGAAAATAAATTTAAAAAAAATACTTCCAATTGTTTTACCTATTGCTCTAGGATTTATAACAATAATTATAATAATAGTAATGATTAATTCACTAATATTTGGTGGCTTCGAACTAGCGTTTGGAGCGAGTGGTTCTGCTGGAGAATCTACTGGAGACATAACATATACAACGGACAACCCAGAGGCTAAAGCCTTTTATGAAAGAATAAACTCTGCCAAAACAGAATTGCAAGAAGCTGGTAAAAACGTTACCGCTCTTCAAATAGTAGCTGTATATAATGTTTTATCATTGGAAGATATTAGTATAGACTACCGAAGTATGACCAAATCAAAATTAAAAGCCATTGGTGAAGATATAGCAGAAAGTTATGATGCCGATACTGATACATTTGCAACTAATCTAGCTAATTCAGTATTTAAAAGGTATTTCCCAGACTATACTGATGAAAAATTGAAAAGTATGGGAGAAGAAACAATAAACTATATTGAAAGCTATCAAGATCTCATTGGTAACGGTAACACTACTACCTGTGCAGCACAAGGAACTTGTAGCTACACTATCAAAGGTATAAATACAGGTAATACATCAGTAGCTAAAAACTTAAATGCTGGTAATATAAAAGTACGATTAATGAATTGTAAAAATCAAGGATGGGGTACACCAATAGCAAGTGAACAACTAATTGATTTAGAAAAATATATATTAGGTGTTGTCTACGGAGAAATGGGTGAAGGACAAAATACTGAAGTATACAAAGTTCAAGCTGTTGTAGCTCGTTCATTTGCCTTAAGTAGACCAACTGCCATGAATAACTCTGGTGGAACAAAATTAATAAGTGAAAATGGTCAAACAATATTACAAATAAGAAACTGTACAGAAGATCAAGTTTACTGTGATCCTGATCAAGGTTGTTCAACTACTGTTAGTGCCGTAGATGCCGATAGAACAGGAGCAACAATCTATTCAGGAGCAACAACAAAACCAGTAACAATAAAAAGAGCTCTTGCCCAAGACTCACCATTACGTTCAGCAGTAAGTTCTGTAATGGGACAAGTGGCTGTAGATAGTAATGGTTACATTGCCAATATTGGTTATCAAAGTACTATTCAAAATAGATGGAAACAAATGGTCTCATCTGGTATGGATTATAAACAAGTAATAATATCAGATTATTCTTTAGTATCAAGCATTGTCGAAAATACTTGTAATATAAATGGAACATCATCATGTGCTGTAGGAGCTTCAGGCCCATACGCAAACTGGAAACAATATGAAGGTTCATGGGTAAATATAACCTTAGGTAATTCAGGTAAAACAATAAACCAAATCGGTTGTCTAGCAACTTCAATTTCCATGTTAATAGCTAAATCAGGTGTTCCAACAAATGTCCAAGGAGATTTTAACCCTGGTAGTTTCGTAGAAGCCATGAATAGAAATGGTGGTTTCGTAAATGGTGGTAACCTAGTATGGGGAGCTGTTCAAAGAGTAGCGCCACAATTTAAATACGTAAACAAAATAAATGTTCATTGGATGAGTCAATCACAAAAACTAAGTAAACTACAAGAGTTACTTAACCAAGGTTACTATGTAGTTGCTGAAGTAAAAGGTGATACAGGACAACACTGGGTAGCAATAGATAACATATCTAATAACCAAATAGTAATGATGGACCCAGGAAGTAGCTCAACTAATATGTGGGCAAGATACAATTGGGCCAATACAAGTTGCTTTAGTTATTTCAAAGCTGGATAGGAGAAAAGAATGAAAAAAAGGTATATTGTGATTCTAATTATTATAGTAGTTTACTTTGCAGTTTTCTTTTTATTATATGGAAGAGAAAATTATAAACAAAGTAAATTAAAAACAACAATTATAGTAAATGATAGTTCAATTTGGCAATTAGAAGAGAATAGTTGGACTAATATAACAAATTCTACCTCTGAGAAAAATGCCTTAAATTGGGAAGAATTTAATATCATTATAGACAATAAAAATGTTGGTAAATATGCCATTGTCTATGATGAACAATGGTATCTATTTGATAAAAATAGAAAGCCATACAACTATACCGGTAATTTAATAGCTTATCAAGCAAACTATACAATGAAAGTAAAAGATTTTACTAAACAAGAAATAACAGACTTTACAACAGTAAATAAAGTACTTGAAGAAAATAATCTAAGTACTAATCAAGAATTTACTGTTAGTAATTATATAGATGTAGATTATGATAATGATGGAGTAGATGAAAGACTATACTTTATAAGTAATGCCTTTCCAATAGATACTAATCCAAGTACTATATTTAGTATTGTCTTTGCTGAAAAAGATAACAAAATATACCAAATATATAAATCAATTGAAGAAAATAGAAGTTTTAATGGCTGTAAGCCATATATAAGTGCTATAATAGACGTCAATGAAGACAACAGGTATGAATTTATTCTATCTTGTAGTAGATATAGTGTAGAAACACCAATTGATATGCTATACCAATTTAAAGATAATGAATTCAAAATAATTGTTAGTAATCAATAAAATATAATGACGTTTTCAAAAGTAGATGTTATAATATAAGCGAAAGGGAGTAGTAATATGAAATTAAAGTTTAGAGCAGATTCACATGATTTACTAGTGTTCGGAATATTTGCTGGATTCTTACTATACGTAGTTGCAATTGTTGTATCAAACCTAGCTTCATTTGCAACAGAAGGGACATTATCAGGTTTTAATCCATTCCCAGCATTTGAACCAAGATATATTCTAACAACTTTAATGCTTTTCATATTAGCACTTGGAGCTTTATTTATAAGTGTAAGTTCTTACTTTTTTGATAGAGAAAAAGGTCTAGGCCTAACAACAGAGAAGAAAGATAAAGGATATTCTCGTTGGGCTAAAGATAAAGAAATCAAAGAAGAATTAGAGTGTGTACCAGTCCAAGCCAAAAGAGCTAAAGCTGCCGGTATTCCACTAATTGTTACAAAAGAAGAGTTATGGGTAGATAATGGTGAATATCATTCCTTAATCATTGGTGCTACTGGTTCAGGTAAAACACAAGGTGTTGTTTTTCCACAAGTACATAGTTTGGCAAAAGCTAGAGAATCAATGATTATAACCGACCCTAAAGGTGAAATTTATGAAAAATCAAGCGTCATGCTAAAGGAAATGGGTTATCAAATTTTATTATTAAACTTCCGTGACCCACAAAATGGTAGTGCTTGGAATCCAATGACTTTACCATATAAATTATATAAACAAGGAAATCATGATAAAGCAATTGAGTTACTTGATGACTTAGCTTTAAATATTCTTTATGATGACAGTAATAAAAATGCTGATCCATTCTGGGAAAAAACATCAGCTGACTACTTCTCAGGAGTAGCTCTAGGATTATTTGAAGATGCTAAACCAGATGAAATAAATATCAATAGTATCTCTTTAGCAACTACAACAGGTGAAGAAAAATTTGGTGGTTCAACATACATCAAAGAATACTTTGCCGCTAAAGATCCAGCTAGTGCTGCCGCTATTAATGCTTCAAGTACAATAATGGCACCAACAGAAACTAAAGGTAGTATTTTATCTGTATTTAAACAAAAAGTAAAATTATTTGCATCTCGTGATAATCTAAGTGAAATGTTATCTTATAGTAGTGTAGACCTAGAGAGTATAGGTGAAAGACCAACTGCTGTATTTATCGTTATTCAAGATGAAAAGAAAACATATCACTCATTAGTTACAATTCTATTAAAACAAATATATGAAACATTAATTTCAACAGCACAAAAACATGGTGGAAAGTTACCAGTAAGAACAAATTTCATTCTAGACGAGTTTGCCAACATGCCACCACTAAAAGACGTAACAACAATGATTACCGCAGCACGTTCAAGACGTATTAGATTTACAATGATTATTCAAAACTTTGCTCAATTAGATGCTGTTTACGGTAAAGATGATGCTGAAACAATTAGAGGTAACTGTGGTAATATTATTTACTTAATTACAACAGAATTAAAAGCCCTAGAAGAAATATCTAAGATGTGTGGTGAAGTAAAATCTAAAAAAGATGAAAAGACTGCTTCAACTCCATTAGTAACAGTATCAGACTTACAAAGAATGAAACCATATGAAACAGTAATTCTACGTATGCGTAAACAACCATTTAAAACAAAATTAACACCAAACTTTGAAATAAATTGGGGTAAGAATTATCCTTTAGCAAAGTATCCAACTAGACCAAAAAGAGAAGTTCATACTTTTGATATAAAAGAATTCGTTAAAAATCAAAAGAAAAAGAAGTTACTAGAAATGATGAATGCAGCTGAAGCAGAAAGTACTGGAACAACAGATAAACCAGCTGAGAAGTTTAATGAATTTAGCTTTGGAGAAAAGAAACCTGCAGCTATGGGTAGAGGTCCATCTTCAAGTGCACCACAAGACTTTACATCTTCATTCTTAGATAGAAAGAAAGAACCAGAAAAGAAGCCTTTTGAACCTGTATTTGTACCAGATGAAAGACCAAAGGAAAATCCAATAAACTCATTTGCAGATACCAAGTTTAGTCCAATACAAGAAAACTCAAAATCTCAAGCTAATAATGATAGTGATTTCAACTTTGACGTTGACGAATTAGTAAAAAAGATTGATGCAAAAATAGCAGAACTTGAGGAAGAAGAAAAGAAAAACAAAGGAAAAGAAGAACAAAAGATATCTCCAATTCCAGAAGTATCAGTTCCAAAAACTCCAGTGCCAACCCAAGAACCTGTACCAACACCAATTCCTGAAGTTACAGAATTAAAGACAACTCCTGTAGTTGAAAATAAACCTGTTAATAATCTAGAGTTATCAGACGATGATTCAGATGATGACTTCTTTGATGACTTTTTTGATAATTAATATAAGGAAGGAGCTTAAATTATGAGTATTAAGTTTGATTTAGGTAAAAAGGATGGCAAAGTAAATGATATTGAAGCAGATGAATTAGATGAATTCGACGATTTAGACGATGACGATGATTCATCTACTGATTATGTAGCAACAAAAAAGAATATTGTTGATGATTCGGATGATAACGACGATGATGATGACGATGAAGATGAAGAAGAAGATAAAAAGTCTTCATCAACGAAAGAATCAGGTAGTAGTGATTTTAAACTATTCCTAATGAAACTTGCTTTCATTATAGTAGGTATCATAGTTCTACTATTTGTAGTACTAAGTATAGCATCAGGTGGAAAACGTTATAGTTATGAAAAGATAGAGAAAATTATGACTAATGCAGCAAAATCTTATTTTGCTGATTATCCAGAAAGTCTACCAAAGACTGAATCACAAATTGTTGAAGTTGAAACTCCAACACTAGTTCAAGCAGGTAAGATGAAAGACTTAACTGAATATACCAAAAAAGGTGTTGTATGTACTGGAAAAGTTAGTGTTGCTAAAACTGGTAATGATTATACATATACACCAGATTTAAACTGTGGAGAAAGTTACAGAAGTAAAACTTTAGCAAACGCAATCATGGACGACTCACCAGTAACAACATCAGGATATGGTCTATATAAAATGGATGATTACTATGTATTCCGTGGTGAAAACGTTGATAACTATGTTCAATTAGGAGAAACAATCTGGAGAGTAGTTAAATTAGATACAAATAGAAATGCTTATCTAGTAACTGAAGGATATGCTGGATATAGTAGTTCTTGGGATGATAGATATAACGCTGAAGCTAGTTACAAAACTGGTATTAATAACTACTCAACAAGTAGAGTTAAAGATTTCTTAGATAAGATTTATGAAGAAACAAAGAAAGATGAAAGAATCTTTACAGAATCTGATAAAGCAAAATTATCAAGATTTGACGTATGTACTGGTAAAAAAGATGCTAATAGTAAAGTAAATAACAACAGTATAGAATGTCAAACTACTGAAAAGAACCAAATATTAGGAATCTTAACATTATCAGACTTTATCAATGCAAGTGTTGATCCAAACTGTACAACAGGAGCAAGTATCTCTTGTCAAAACTACAATTACTTAGTAACAAGTTATAAGTGGTGGACATCAACACCAGTTGCTAATACAACATCACAAGCATATTCAATTACAAGTGATGGAACAATTAAAAAATCTGTTTGTAGTAGCTACAACTATGTAAGACCAGTAATTAAATTAAGTAGTCGTACAATGATAACTGGTGGTACTGGTACAGAAAAAGATCCATACATAATAAAATAATAGGAATCTATAATTACTATAGATTCTTTTTTTTCATCTAATATTGTAGAGGTGAATATATGACAATAGATATGAAAGACTTTCTAAATATCTATAAAAGTCAAAATATAAACATCATTGACATACGTAGTAAATATATATATGAACTAAGTCATATAAGTAAAAGTATCAACATCCCATATGAATACTTACTTCTAACCCCAGAAAAATATCTAAATCCTAATGAGAAATATTATTTATGTTGTCAAGCAGGATATACTAGTAAAGAAGTTTCTAAAAGACTAAATGCCAAAGGTTATAATACAATCAGTATAAATGGAGGCTACAACAATTACAAACTAAATATGAAAAAAATCTAAAATACAACAAAGAGTACTAGACAATAGTACTCTTTTAATATGTAAAGCAGAAACTGATTGTATAGACCAGCTATTTTTTTTGTATTATAATAAAAGAAGAAGGTGAGTAAATTGGATATAATTAATACATTTATTGAATACAGTACCAATGTTATATCAAATGGTGGAGTACTCCTAGGAATGTTTCTAATTAGTATTGAGTCATTTATTCCTGTATTACCACTAAGCGTATTTGTAGCTTTAAATACTCATACTTTTGGTCTCTTACCAGGAATACTAATGTCTTGGGTATCAACTTGTATAGGGTGCTTTATATCATATTCTATTTTTTATTATGTATCTAATAACGTAATATATAAACATCTAAGTAAAAAGACTATGAAAAAAGTAGATAAAGCCATAGATAAGTTTAAAAATATATCTCTATCAAATTTAACAGTCATAATAACATTACCATTTACTCCCGCTTTTCTAATAAATATTTTATCTGGAGTATCAGGAATGTCTCGTAAAAAGTTTTTAGTAGCAATCCTAATAGGTAAAGTATTTATGATAAGTTTCTGGGGTTATATTGGTAAGAGTCTAGTAGAGAGTATGACTGATATAACAACAATTATAATTATGTCTATCATGATAATAATTGCTTACGTATTATCAAAAGCCGTAGGTAAAAAAGCAAACATAGATTAAAAAAAGAAGTAGGAGAGTAGAAATGGAATATATAATTATAATTTTATTAATTATAAATCTAATTTTAGGAGTAATATCATTATTTAAAAATATTAATGAAAGCAACATTACTGAACGTCTAGGTAAACTAGAAGTAAGTATGATGAAGGAACTTGGTGACTTTAAATCAGATATAAGTCGTAACTTAAACAAAGATTTTACAGCTTTAAATGAACAAGTAGAAAGGCGCCTAATCGCTATAAATGAAAGAGTAAATGAAAGACTAGATCAAAATTTTGAAAAGACTAATAAAACATTTATGAATGTCATTGAACGACTATCAAAAATAGATGAAGCCCAAAAGAAAATAGAAACATTATCAACTGATATAGTTAGTCTTCAAAGTATTTTAACTGATAAAAAGACTAGGGGAATCTTTGGTGAAGTAAACTTAAAACACATTTTAACAAGTGTCTTTGGTGAAAGAAATGACAATATTTTCCGTCTTCAATACACTCTAAGTACTGGAGTAATAGCTGACTCTGTAGTCTTTGCTCCAGAACCACTAGGAACAATCGCTATAGATTCAAAGTTTCCACTAGAACATTACCAACTAATGGTTGATAAAAAACTAACTCCAGATTTAAGAGAAAACTATGAAAGACTCTTTAAACAAGACATGAAAAAACATATTGATGCCATAAGTAGTAAATACATAGTTCCTGGTGAAACAGCAAATCAAGCCATTCTATTTTTACCAGCTGAAGCTATCTTTGCTGAAATAAATGCTTATCACCAAGACATCATTGATTATGCCTATAAAAAGAAAGTATGGATAACATCTCCAACGACTCTAATATCAACATTAACTGTCGTAGAAATGATAATTAAAAATATTGAACGAGATAAATATACATCTATAATTCATGAAGAATTAAATAAACTAGGACTTGAATTTGCTAGATACAAAGAACGTTGGGATAAACTAGCAAGAAGTATTCAAACTGTAAATAAAGATGTTGAAAATGTCTCTATCACAACAGATAAAATAACTAAGAAATTTGAAACAATAAATAAAGTCGAAGTAGCAAGCCTAGACTACAATAATAATAAATTAGAATAATATTCTAGAAGGAGGACAATATGAATAATGATCAAAATAACGGATTTAATTCTCTTTACAATAATACTAACAACACACCTAAACAAACAACAAACAACCCCTTTGACATTATAATGGATGATGAACCAGAAAAAGACACTTTTAGTAATAGTATAAATATTGTTCCTCTTACTAATAACAAAGATAATTGGCAAAACGCCAATAATATTTCAAATAAAAATCAAGTACCTAATAATTTTGCCAGTCCTAAACAGCATATGTACTTAAATGATTTCCAAAGAAAAGATCTTATGATGGCCTACGTAGGCTTTAAATATGAAAAATTCTGTACTCAAACTCTAAATATAGCAGCCTTAGTCTTTGCCGAATTTTACTTATTTTATCGTCGTATGACCTTACTTGGACTATTCATGTTAATAAGTAGAACATTATTATTTGTCTATGTAAATCCATACGTCTCATTTACTATAAACATATTATTAGCACTTTTATTTAATAAAATATATCTATATCATGCTAAAAAGAAAATTAATAATATTGAAAAACATAATAGTTCTCTACCATATACTGCTTTAAGAGAAAAAGTAATTGCCTCTGGTAGTACTAAACAATCATCTGCTGTAGTTGCCTTTATCTTATATCTTCTTGCTATAGTATCAACTCTAATAATAGTAGGAGCTATAGATATAACAACAGGACCATTAGCAAACTTTAATATATTTACTATTCTTAGTAAAAATCAAAAATTTGATGGCAAAATTAAGTACGAAGAAAATATTGATATTAATAAATATTACCAAATAGTAATGCCAGAAGAAATAATAACTTCTAATTCAAATACTAATATTACTGGTAATATTAAAACTAATCCTCTAGATAGTAAAAGTAGTTGTAATTATAAATTTAATATCTTAAAAGACTACATAGACGCTAAAGACTTAGCTAATCAAATGTCTAAATATTATAAAACAAAAAAACCAAAAGAACTCCAAATAAACAGTATAACTTGGTATTATATTTCTTATGAAGATAATGATAAATTTAATATTTATCTAACAACTAGAAATAAACGTGTATATATGTATGAATTTAGAGAAGAAAAGAATGCTGACTCAACATATTGTGAAAAGTATAACGAAAGTATTATTAATTCTATATTTTATAATTAAAGCACAATTAGTGCTTTTTTTCTGTCTTAAAAATTACTAACTAATCATAAGTTTTAATATGATAACAAGAATAATTATAATGCTTATTGCCGCTATTTTTATGGTATTTGGTCTAACTTATATAATTATATACATTAATCTTTTTGCATTTGGTTATACTATAAAAGAATATTTATATTATATTTTAACTCAACCAGAATGCCTACTTTATATAATAGGTCTACTAACAGAAATAATAGTTATTTATACTTGGAAAGGAAAGAAAAAATGAATTATATCTATGACATATTATTAAATTTTAATGACTCAGAAAACTATTTTGAATTCTATGAATGGAAAGAAGACGATATTTTTGAACATATAAAAAAAATACCCTTAGTAAGAATATCTAAAGAAACAATGTATGATTTTCTAACTAGTAAAATAAAAGTATCATCTACCTTTCTAGACTCTATAAAGGGAAATACCATTTCTTATAAAAATAAAAAAGATATAAAGTATGGTTGCTTATTTTGTGATTTAAATAAAGTCCTAGCTATAGAATTTAATGGAAAAGGTCTATCTCTAAGTAAAAGTACTTTATTATTAGATGAAGAGGAAGATGTTATTGATGAGACCACTCTTTTAGATGAAGAAAAAGTAGAGTATGAAGTAGTAGAAAAGTATCCTAATAATTTATTTTTAACTAGAGATGAATTATTTAAAAGAAATTATTTATTAAATGAATTAGACTTCATAAAGAGTAAAAAAGACTATGATAAATTTAATTATTTATATGAAGAAATCTACTCAAGTGACAAATTATCTTTTGAGGAAAGGGTAGATAAACTAACTACTGCTATAAAAGATAATTATAGTTCTAAATTCAATGACTTATTTGAAATTATTAGACTTACATATATAAAAAAATAATTATTTCAAACTAAAAGATCTCAAAATATGAGATCTTTTTTTAGTAGTCGATTTTCATGGCTTTTCTAACTTTTTTCATTTGTTCTTCAGCTTTAGCTTTAGCAGCTTCTGTTCCTTCTTTAAGTATTTTATCAACTACTTCTGGATGTTCATCATAATATTTTCTCTTTTCTTTAATCGGTGTTAAAAACTCATTCATGGCCGCTATAAGTTCTCTTTTACATTGAACACATCCTCTAGAACCATTCTTACATTCACTACATATCTTTTTAACATTATCGTCATTATTAACTAATTTATGATAGTAGTAAACCATACATACATCTGGGTCTGCTGGATCATCTTTTTTTATCTTATTAGGATCAGTAACAGCACCCATAACTTTTTTAGAAATAGTCTCTTCATCATCAACTAAATAAATGGCATTTCCTAAACTTTTTCCCATCTTATCATTACCATCAAGTCCCTTAACTCTTGTTACATTACTTAATACTTGTTCAGGCTCTTTTAAAGTTTCTCCATAAATTGAATTAAACTTACGTACTATTTCACGACATTGTTCAATTAATGGTAGCTGATCATCTCCAACAGGAATCTTTTCTCCATCAAAAGCCGTAATATCAGCTGCTTGTGAAACTGGATATCCTAAGAACCCATAAGTAATAGACTCTCCATCATTACCAAACAATTCTTTTTTCTGAGCAATCTCTGTCTTAACTGTAGGATTTCTCTCAAGTCTAGCAACCGTAACTAAATTAGAGTAGTAAACAGTAAGTTCAGCAATCTCTGGAATCTTAGATTGAATAAAAATATGTGCTTTATCAGGATCCATTCCAATTGCTAATAAATCTTTTGTAATCTCATAAACATTCTTTCTAACTTTTTCTGGATTATTAAAGTTATCAGTTAAAGCTTGTACATCAGCAATCTCTAAATAAAAGTCATAATCATTTTGTAATTTAACATAATTTTGTCCAGCCCCAAAATAATGTCCTAAATGTAAATTACCAGTAGGTCTAAGACCTGTTAAAATAGTTTTCATATATATACCTCATTTCTTATTTATATTTAATATTTTATACTTAATTAATTATTAAAGCACCATCGTTTTACATACTTAAACATCTAATCAACTCCTAAAAAAAAGACTCTAGATCCTAATATAGGACAAGAGTCTTGTGCCACCTAACATAGTTCATATACTAACATATACGTTCTACTTATAACGGGAAGAATACCCGGTCTTTTATACTATTATTTCCAAAAGACACTCGTTAGTCCATTCGATATTCTATAGTGACAACTTTCCACCAACTAGTTGCTCTCTAAACACATCTAAAATATTTACTAATCTAACTCACAGTTTTAATAACTAAAATAATTCTATCACATAATTATATCAAAGTCAAATTGCACCCCTAATAACACTTTTCCTAGTAAAAAATAGTTGTCTAAAAAATAATTATAAGTTATAATATTAGAAGTTGGAGGGATATATATGGCAAAAGAAGTAAAAGCTAAAGAAACAAAAAAAGAAGAAACAAAGAAAAATGTTCATGCAGTACCTGTAAAAATAGAAGGTGAACAATGGAAAAATGCCTTAGATAAAGCTTTTTCAAAGAAACAAAAGACTGCTAAAGTTGATGGTTTCCGTACTGGAAAAGTACCAAGAGATATTTATGAAAAACATTTTGGTAAAGAATCATTATTTTTAGATGCTGCTGATTTATTATTACAAGAAGCTTATCTAAAAGCAATGGAGGATTCAAAGTTAGTACCAGTTGTACAACCAACTGTTGACTTAAAAGGAATTGATGAAAATGGTGTTGAATTTGAATTTAAAATCATTACTAAACCTGAAGTTAAAGTAAAAAAATATAAAGGTTTAAATATCAAACCTGAAAAAGTAGAAGTAACTGATGAAGAAATCGAGCATGAACTTGGTCATTTATTAGAAAGATATACTGAATTAGTAACAAAGGAAGACGGAGAAGTTGAAAATGGTGACATCGCTGTAATCGATTTTGAAGGATTTAAAGATGGTGTTGCATTCGATGGTGGAAAAGGTGAAAACTATTCTCTAGAAATCGGTTCACATACATTTATTCCTGGTTTTGAAGAACAAGTTGCTGGTATGAAAACTGGAGAAGAAAAAGATATTGAATTAACTTTCCCAGAAGACTATGGTGCTAAAGATTTAGCAGGACAAAAAGTAGTATTCAAAGTAAAAGTAAACGAAATCAAAACTAAAGAAAAAAGAGAATTAGATGAAGAATTCTTTGAAGATTTGGGTATGGAAGGTGTTACTTCTGAAGAAACTTTAAAAGAAGAAATTAAAAAATCAATCGCAGCTCAAAAAGAAGTTGACGTAGAAAATAAATATATTGATAAAATACTTGAAGAAGTATCTAAAAATGTAGAAGTTGACATTCCAGAAGAAATGGTTGACGAAGAAGTTGATAGATTACTACATAGATTTGAAGAACAAATGAAGATGCAAGGTATTTCACTTGACTTATATTATAAATTTACTAATACAAATGAAAAAGATTTAAAGAGTCAAATGGAAAAAGAAGCATACGCAAACGTATTATATCGTTTAATGTTAGAAGAAATCATGAATCTAGAAAAGATTGAAGTAACTGCTGAAGAAGCTGAAAAAGAAGCAGAAGAATTAGCTAAAAAGTACCAAATGGAAAAAGATCAATTCTTAGCTCAATTTGGTGGAATTGATATGATTCAATATGATTTAGAGATGCGTAAAACTCTAGATTTACTAAAAGAATTAAACAAGTAAAAAGGTGATTATAATCACTTTTTTTCTTTTCTACAAAAATTTACAAAATAATCGTAATTTTCTTTGAAAAAATTAAAAATTAATATATAATAAAAAGCAGTATTAAAAATTTGGAGGTGAATATCCCTTGGAAAAGGAAAAGTTAAGAGTTTTAATTATTAATGATATGGTCATCTTTCCAAATAACGAAGTAAGAATTGAGTATGACAAGAATTTTGATAAACAAATGAGTGAAACATTCGACTGTGATGATGAACTTATTTTAATTGTAAATCCTATTGATGAGTCCAATGTTGATATTATGTCACTACCTAATTATGGTGTCCTAGGACGTATAAAATTAAAATTAAATGTTCCAAATGGAAAGACTCGTGTTGTTTTAGAAGGACTAAAAAGAGTAGAAATAACTAACTACGTTTTTGATAATAAAAATTATGAAGCAAACTATAATGATATACCTATAATGACAAATCCAGATGAAGATAATTATATTAATATTTTAATAAAACATCTTGAACATTATATTGATAAAGTTCCATATATAGGTAACGCCATAATGAGCCAAATTAATAATGTCTCTGGTCTAGATGAACTTTGTGATTTAATAGCAAGTTTCCTAAACATCGACTATAAAAAGAAAAAGAAATATGTAACAACAGTAAATCCTATTGATAGATGCAAATTATTAATAGAAGACATTAATGAAGATTTACAACTTGTCAAATTAGAACAAAAAATCGAAGCTGAAGTAGAAAAAGAGTTAAGTGAAACTCAAAAAGAATATTTCTTACGTGCTAAAATAAAAGCTATGCAAAAAGAACTAGGTGAAGCAAACAGTAAAGATGATGAAGTAGTTCGTCTAAAGAAAAAAATCGCCAAGTTAAAATGTAATGCCAAAGTAAAAGAAAAGATAAATCGTGAACTTGCCCGTTACGAAGCTATAAATAGTAATTCTCCAGAACTTGGTATGATAAGAGATTACTTAGATTGGATGTTAAATCTTCCTTGGAATAATACTACTAAAGATAATGAAGATCTAACTAAAGTAAAAGCTATCCTAGATAGTTCTCATTATGCCCTAGACGAAGTAAAAACAAGAATTTTAGAATATTTAGCAGTCAAACAAAATACTAATAATTTACGTAGTCCAATCATCTGTTTAGTTGGTCCACCAGGAGTAGGTAAGACTTCTCTTGCGATAAGTATTGCTAACAGTCTAAATCGTAAAGTTGCTAAGATTAGCGTTGGTGGTATCAATGATGAAGCTGAAATTATCGGTCATAGAAGAACCTATATTGGTGCCAATCCTGGTCGTATAATTCAAGGTATAAGAAGAGCTGGAACTTCAAACCCAGTCTTTATAATTGATGAAATAGATAAAATGACTAAAGACATAAAAGGAGACCCAGCAAGTAGTCTCTTAGAAGTCCTAGATCCAGAACAAAATAAAAAGTTCTCTGATCACTATATTGAAGAAGAATTTGATCTTTCAAAAGTATTCTTTATCGCAACAGCTAACTACATCGAACAAATTCCATATGAATTACGTGATAGGTTAGAAATAATAAACTTATCTAGTTATACTGAATATGAAAAACTAGATATTGCCAAACGTCATCTAATACCTAAAGAATTAGAAGAACATGGTCTAACTCCATTACAACTTCAAGTAACTGACGAAGCTATAATGATAATGATTAGAAATTATACAAAAGAAGCCGGAGTACGTGAACTAGAACGAATTATTGCTACATTATTTAGAAAAATTGTCAAAGAAATATTATTAGAAAAAAATACAGTTTTTTATAAAATTACTCCTGAAAATATTGAAAACTATTTAGGAAAGAAAAAGTATTTTTATACTGAAAATAGTAATAAAAATGAAATTGGCGTAGTAAATGGTATGGCCTATACTATTTTCGGTGGTGATATCCTACCAATAGAAGCCAATATTTTTAAAGGTAAAGGTGATTTAATTTTAACCGGTTCATTAGGTGAGGTTATGCAAGAATCTTGTCAAATAGCTCTAAGTTATATTAAAGCCAACACCGAAGAGTTTAATATTGATTACAAATTACTAGAAGAAAATAATATTCATATTCATTTCCCGGAAGGTGCTGTTTCAAAAGATGGTCCATCAGCTGGTATCGCTATAACAAGTGCCTTAATTAGTATCTTTAAAAAGCAAACTGTAAACTACAATATTTCCATGACTGGTGAAATAACCCTACGTGGTCGTATCTTACCAATTGGTGGCCTAAAAGAAAAAATAATAGGTGCTCATAGAGCTGGTATAAAAACAGTTTTCTTACCAAAAGAAAATGAAAAGGACTTAGAAGAAATTCCTGAAGATATAAAAAAAGATATTACTTTTAACTTTGTAAGTAATTATATAGAAATATATAAGAAACTTTTTAAATAGTACAACCTAAAGAAGAATATTAATTCTTCTTTTTTCATAGTATGATTTAGGAGGTTAATATGAAAAAAACAATATCTTTAAAGAAAAACTTAGAGTTTCCTTCCATGATTGGTGAAATAACTGCTATCTCTCTAGATCATAATCTAAAGTTCCAAGATGAAAGTAATATTGCTGGTGAATTTAAAGTAACGGGAAACTACAAATTAACAGAGGCATCTCGTCTAGAAGAAAAGTTTGACTACACAATTCCTGTTGAAATAGCTCTAACAGAAAAACTAGACTTATCAACAACAAAAATATCAATATCTGATTTTTACTATGAAATAGAAAATGATGATACTATGGTTTGTAACATTGAATTAAAAATAGAAGGCGTTGAAATAATAGAAGTTAAAGAAGAACAAGAACAACCAAGTATTGAACCTATTAAAACAGAGGAAAAACCTAATAAGGAAGATGATAAAATGTCTAATTTAAAAGAAACAAGAGAGTGTGATGCCAACTTAAGTAACGAGGAAAAAGAAATCCCTGAAATGCCAACACCAAAAATAGATAAAACTCTAAATTCTAAAACTCAAGAGCAAACAGTAGAAATTACTCAAGTATCAGAAAAAGAAGAAACAACTAAGAATGTTGGCTCTCTATTCTCATCCCTTGATAGTAGTGAAGAAACATTTTCAACATATTCAGTATATATACTTCGTCAAGAAGAAACTATTCAGTCTCTAATAGAAAAATACCATGTTACCAAAGAAGAACTAGAAAACTATAATGATTTATCAAACTTAACAATTGGAAGTAAAATAATTATTCCAAACACTACAAATGACTAATGATGAAAAAATACTAAATAAATATAAATTAAATCCTAAAAAAATTAAATATCTAAAAAAAGTAAAAATAATAGATACTGATAAAGGAACATATACTTTAAAAATAAAAACCAGTAACAATAATAAAATATATACTTATTTAGAAAATAGGAATTTTGAAAATTATCTTCCACCAATAAATTCTCCAAAAGATCCATACGAAATATATGAATATATTGAAGAATCAGAAATGTCTAAAGAAGATAAAGCTCTAAACTTAATCTATATTCTAAGTATTTTACACACAAAAACTACAGTTTATGAAAATACTAATCTTGACTCTATTAAAGAAATATATGAGTCCAATTTAAAAGAGTTAGAATACTTAGATTATTATTATCACGATCTCCAAGACTATATCGAAAATAAAGTTTATATGTCCCCAGAAGAGTATTTATTAATCAGAAATATAACTAATATATATAACGCTATTTCATTTTCTAGAGAAGCACTAGAAAAATGGTACAATGAAAAACTTAAACAAACCAGGGAACGACAAGTCTTATTACATAACAACATCTCAACTGAACATTTCCTATTATCCAAAGATAATGCTTATCTTATAAACTGGAATAAAGCTAAACGAGGTTATCCCATCTATGACTTAATTACTTTTTTTAAGAATGAATATCAAGATTTAGAATTTAAAAGTCTCTATAATCTTTATCAAAAAAAGTACAAATATACCTATGATGAAGAACTATTATTTTTCTCATTAATAGCTAAACCTTGGAAAATAACTTTTACAAATAATCATTACAATAACACCATAATTGTAACCGATCTAATCGAATATATTGAAAAGGGTAGTAAACTAGTATCAAAAGAAAACAAAGAAAATCAAGAAACAGAGTAGTAAAAATTCAAACAGTAAAATAACAACATTAAGTCTTGTTGTAATAAAAAGTAAAAGTAACATCTGATAAAAAAGTATTATAAAAACAACTATAACACCAACCAAGTACAAGATATTACTTTTTCTTTTTTGTTTGCACGAATAACAATTACAAAAGAAAGGATGTTTATTTTTCATACTTTTCACCTATAGTAATTTATGATACAAAAAATAAATAGTGCAAATATCATTTACTATTGACAAAAGTTTTTATAATGCTATAATTATAATTGATAATAATTATCAATAAGGATTTTATATGAAAAAGAGAAATACAATACAAAAACAAATAATTTTAGATACTCTGCGTAATGATCGAACTCATCCAACTATGTCCGAACTTTATGAAAAAGTATCACAAAAGTATCCTAAAATAGGCCAAGCTACAGTATACAGAAATGTTAATGACTTAGCCCAGTCTAATACAATTGAAAAGATTGTTGATACTGCTGGAAACTTTCATTATGATGGCAATCCTAAAAAACATATTCATTTAATTTGTAAAAATTGTAATAAGATTATTGATATTTTTGATACTAACGAAGATGAATTTATTTCTAAAGTATCTACTGATAATTCTATTCTTGTTGAAAGTGCCAACATAACTCTTGAAGGTCTATGTAAGGAATGTAAAAAATTATTATCAAAATAAAAAAAAGTGAGGTAAAAATAATGGAACTAAAAGGAAGTAAAACTGAAAAGAATTTAATGACAGCATTTGCTGGAGAAAGTCAAGCTAGAAACAAATACACATATTATGCAAGTAAAGCTAAAAAAGATGGCTATGAACAACTTGCTGCTATTTTTGAAGAAACTGCTAATAACGAAAAAGAACATGCCAAATTATGGTTTAAAGAATTACATGGTGGAGCAATCCCATCAACTGAAGAAAACCTAAAAGATGCCGCTAATGGTGAAAACTATGAATGGACAGAAATGTATAAAGAATTTGCTGAAACTGCAAAAGAAGAAGGATTTACAAGACTTGCATTTTTATTTGAAAAAGTAGGTGAGATTGAGAAAGAACATGAAAAGAGATATTTAAAATTGTTACAAAATATCGAAGATGATAGAGTATTTAAAAAAGATGGAACTAAAATCTGGGTATGTAGAAACTGTGGTTATGTTTATGAAGGAACAGAAGCTCTAGCAACTTGTCCAGTATGTGCTCATCCACAAAGCTTCATGGAAGTAAAAGCTGATAATTACGAATAAGTCCAAACCGGACTTTTTTCTTTTTTAAAATGAAATTTCTGTTTCTAACTCTTCATCTTCAATCGCAATAAATAAAAATAAAATACCAGCTATTAAAACTAATGTCGTAGCAATTAAATTAATAACTGTAAAGTACTTTTTACTCTCAGTATCATTCTTATCCAAATTTTTATATGAACGATAACTAGAATAAAAAAAATAAAAGTATATAATACTCGCAATAGAAAAAACTAAAACTAAAGACTTTCGGTAATTTTCTTTAGCACTTATATCACCAAAAATAATATATTTTCTCTCCTCATTATTAGACCAAAAAGAAAAAATAATAAGTCCTAAATATACTATCCAAATATAATTTTCTATTTCAATTTCTTTTAATATTTCACTTTTATTTTCCATATTAAAATATATTCTAATACTAATAATAATATAATTTTGTAGGTGGTAGAATGAATTTAATACCAAATGTTTCACCCAAAACTTTTACAGCTAGTGCTATCATAGTAGGATATTTATTAATAGATGATTTAACTGCCAACGAACAAAATGCCTTAGGTAACTGGCTCATGTTAACTGCCCAAGTACTATGTACAAATGCTTTTTATAAACAAGTTCAACAAGAACGTGAAACCAGTAGAGAAAACAATAAAAAAACAGAAATAGAAATGCTTCAAAAAATGGTCAATGCCATCGAAAAAGAATTGAATAATTTAAAATCAAATATTTGATATTGACTCACTCTCTATGCTAATATTTTCTTGAAAATAAAAAAAGCAAAAAGTTCCTACCAAAACCAAAACACTTCCAATGAATCTAATTAAATACTTTTTATCATTCTCATACTTTTTAAAATCTCTATAATTTCTCCATAAAAAGTAAAAATATATAATAATATTAATAATTAAAATACTCTTAAATATTTTCATAGCTTCTTTATTAGCCTGAAAATCTTTTTCTATTATAGATTTTTTTATTAATTCATCACCATATATATTAACAATAGCAACAACAATATAAATTACCCAAATATAATTTTCAAATGTCAACTCTTTAATTTTGTCATTATTCATATTTAAATATATGATAAATACTTAAATCAATATATCAATAAAAATAGTCTAAAAATAATTAATTCAATATCTTATAAAATGTGATATAATTTACTAGTAAATTGAGGTGTAACTATGATAAAACATGAATTACTTGCTCCAGCTGGTAATATGGAATGTCTAAAACAAGCAGTTTTTAATGGAGCAGACGCAATATATATAGGTTGTAAAAATTTTGGAGCTAGAAAATTTGCTAGTAACTTTACTAACGATGAAGTAATAGAAGCTATTAAACTATGTCATCTTTATGGGGTAAAACTTTATGCTACTATGAATACTCTTGTAAAGGATAATGAAGTAGAAGACTTTCTAACTCAAATAGAATTTCTTCATAAAAATGGCATAGATGCTGTTCTAATTCAAGATTTTGGAATGCTTTGCCTAGTAAGAAAAATGTATCCCAATCTAGAAGTTCATGCTTCTACTCAAGCCAATACTTCTTCAAAAGATACTGCCGAGTTTTTCTATTCATTAGGTGTAAAAAGAGTTGTCTTCTCTAGAGAAATGTCTCTTGATGAAATAAATTCAATTGATGTTCCAATCGAAACTGAAGTATTTGTTCATGGTGCCCTTTGTATCTGCTATTCTGGTTGTTGTCTAATGAGTAGTCAAATTGGTAATCGTTCAGGCAATAGAGGAGAATGTGCTGGTAGTTGTCGCCTTCCTTATAGCCTAGAACATAATGGAAAAACCATAATAAGTAACAAGTATTTACTAAGTACAAAAGAACTAAACACCTCGTATAACTTTAAAGATCTTCTAGCTAGCAATATTAATTGTTTCAAAATAGAAGGTCGTATGAAAAGTCCAGAATATGTAGGCTTTATAACAAGATTTTATAGAAACCTAATTGATAACTACGATAATATCGATCTAAAAGAGGAAAATAAAAAGTTAAAGACATTATTCAATAGAGGTTTTACAACCGGTCATTTATTCAATTGTACACCAAAAGAACTAATGAATAATGATAGTCCTAATCACATAGGATTAGAAATTGGTAAAGTAATAGAAATAAAAAATAATAAAATAAAAATAAAACTAACTAGTCCCTTAAATCAAGAAGATGGTATTCGTTTCCTAGAGTCAAATAAAGGTTTAATAGTAAATTATTTATATGATAAAAATATGAAACTAACTAATTCAGCAAATGATATTTGTTACGTAGATAATAAGATCGATTTACAAAAAAATGACACAGTATGTAAAACAATAGACTATAAAATAAATCAAGATTTAAAAATTCTTCCAACAAGAAAAGTTCCTATCACCATCTCTGTAAAAGCTATAGTTGGAACTCCTCTTGAAATAGAAGTATCTGATACAATAAATGTAGTTTCTGTAACTGGAAATACTATTGAAAGATCAAAAAACCAACCACTTACAAATGAAAGAATCAAAGAACAACTTCAAAAGACTGGTCAAACTCCTTTTTACTGTGAAAATATAACAATTAATTCATCTCCATCTATTTTTATTCCAATAAAAGAATTAAATGAATTAAGACGTAATGCCCTAGATAAATTACAAGAAAAAAGAGAAAATCATAAAGTAAAATTTATAAAAAACAGTATTAATTTCCAAGAAATAAATATAAATCCATCACTTGGAAAAACAGCAACAGTCTTTACTGAAGAACAATTACTTGCTTGCAAAAATAATAAAATATCTCGTATTTATACTTCAAATAAAAAATTATATGAAACTTATAAAAATGATATAGAACTATATTACAAACCACCAAGATGTACTAGAAACATATCAAAAAATCTAGAAGCTAAAAACATCGTATCAGACTATTTTGCGTTCAACAAATATCACAGTATAATAGGGGACTATGGTCTTAATGTTTACAATATATATACAGCTTATTTTCTATATAGCCTAGGTCTTACTAGCATAACTCTATCTGTAGAATTAACTGAAAATGAAATGCTTGAGTTTATAAATAGTTATAAAGAAAAGTTTAATACTTATCCAAACATCGAAATCCTAAATTATGGTTTAATAGAAAATATGATTATAAAAGATAACGTCCTAAACATTAAAGAAGACGATTATAATTATGAATTATACGATATAAAAAATAGACATTTTCCAGTTTATTATGATGAAGAGAACACCCATATTTTAAATTACAAACTAAAAGAATCTATTAATAATAAACTTCTAAAAGATAAAGTAACTATACGTTATGACTTTTATAAAGAAACATCTAAAGAAATATCAAAAATTCTAAGTACTAAATAATGAAAATTATTGTACAAAAAACAAGCTAAAAAAATCTATAAAAAAAAATTTAAATATGATAAAATAATATTAGGAGTGATTTAATGAAAGAAAAAACTATACCCTTAAAAAATTATTTAATAATTGCACTAATATTTTTAGCAACAATAGGTCTAACTATATACTTATGTAATTGCTACAGTGTTTATAATGAAGGCAAAAAAGAAATACCTGTCATAAGAGGAACATTATCAGAAATAACAAGTGAAGACTTTGAACATTATATTTTAGAAAATCAATCTGCTAAAGTATACATGTGTACTGCCAGCAACCAAACTTGTCGTAATTTTGAAAAGGACTTTATTAAATTAATCAAAAGAAAAAATCTACAAGATGAAATTGTATATTTAAATCTAAGTAATGTTGATCAAGATACTTTTGTAAACAACTTCAATACTAAATACAATTTCAAAATAGCCTTAACTACTAACTATCCAGCTATAGTCATCTTTGAAGATGGAAAAATAGTTAGTATATTACAAGGAACTACTGATGAAGAATTAACAATATCAAAAACAAAACAATTTATAGAAATAAATAAAATAGGAGAGTAATCTCCTTTTAGCTAGGAGAAAATTATGAATAACATAGTACTATTTGAACCAGAAATTCCACAAAACACTGGTAATATCATGCGAACTTGTGTCGCAACAAATACAAAATTACACCTAATAAAACCACTAGGATTTGTATTAGATGATGCCCATCTAAAAAGATCTGGAGTTAATTACATTGATAAATTAGAGTATGAAGTCTATGAAAACTTCGAAGACTTTAAAAGTAAAAATCCTGGAACATATTATTATTTCACTAGATATGGAAGAAAGCCTCATACAAGTTTTGACTACAGTAATAAAAACAATGATAATTTATATTTTATTTTTGGTAAAGAATCAACTGGTATCCCTGTTGAAATATTAAAAGAGGACTTAGATCATTGTATGCGTATTCCAATGACTGACAAAGTAAGAGCACTAAATGTCTCAAACAGCGTCGCAATTGTAATCTATGAAGCTCTACGTCAACAAGACTACAATGATTTATTAAGAGAAGAACCACATAAAGGTGCCGATTATCTAGAAAGATAAATAGAGTAGATGGTGAAACATATGAAACAAAAAGAAGAAATAGAAAGAAGTATTATAACTAAGTATCGAAAACAGATTTGGCGTCCCTTTATGAAAGCCATCCGTGATTATGAACTCATCCAAGAAAATGACAAAGTTGCAGTATGCATATCAGGAGGTAAAGACTCCAATCTACTTGCTAAATGCTTAGAAGAACTTCAAAAACATGGTAAAGTTAAATTTTCTATCGAATATATTGTAATGGATCCTGGTTACAACAAGGAAAATAGAGAGAAAATAATTGAAAATGCTAATACACTTGGTATTCCAATTTCAATATATGACTCCAATATTTTTGACGTAACAGACAAACTAGCTAGTGATTCACCTTGCTATCTTTGTGCTAGAATGCGCCGTGGATTCTTATATTCTAGAGCCCAAGAATTAGGTTGTAATAAAATAGCTTTAGGTCATCACTTTGATGATGTCATTGAAACCATAATGCTATCAATTTTATATGGCGGAGAGTACAAAGGAATGATGCCTAAACTAAAAAGTACCAACTTTGAAAATATGGAATTAATAAGACCCTTATATCTAGTAAGAGAAGAAGATATAATTAGTTGGGCAAAATACAATGATTTACAGTTTATTAATTGTGCCTGTAAATTTACTGCTAAAGAAACAAAGAAAGACTCAAAACGTCTTGAAATAAAACACTTAATAAAAGATTTAGAGTCGAAAAACAAAAACATTCCTTATAATATCTTTAAATCAGCTGAAAACGTCAACGTCGATACCGTACTAGCAATAAAAAAAGATAATAAAAAAGAAAGTTTCCTAGAACATTATTAATATTTGAATAAAAAAAGCTCTTTTCTATCACAATTAAATAGAAAGGAGCTTTTTAATGTCAAGATATAAAGTAGAAATAACAGGAATTAATACTAATGAATTAGAAGTTTTAACAAATGAAGAGATGAGAAAATTATTTGAAAGAGTAAAAGAAAACGATGAATATGCGAGAAATTTACTTGTTCAAGGAAATTTAAAATTAGTTCTCTCAATACTAAAAAAATTTAATAATCGTTACGACAACTTAGACGATTTATTTCAAATTGGTTGTATAGGTTTATTAAAAGCAATTGATAATTTTGATCTATCACACGAAGTAAAATTTTCAACCTACGCCGTACCAATGATTTTAGGTGAAGTACGTAGATATATAAGAGATAACAATTCAATACGAGTAAGTCGTTCCCTGAAAGATATTGCCTATAAAACTCTAAGACTTAAAGAAAAATATCTTCAAGAAAATGGAGAAGAGGCAAGTATTGAATATATTGCTAAAGAGTTAGATCTAAGTGAATGTGAAATAGTAAATGCCCTAGACTCCCTAAAAGAACCAGTAAGTATGTTTGAACCAGTATATAACGATGGTGGAGATACAATATATTTATGTGACCAAATAGAAGATAAAAGTACCTCAAGTAAAGACTTCTCTAATCATATAGCGATAGAAGAGGCCATGAACACCTTAGAAGAACGTGAAAAACAAATCCTAGATAAAAGGTTCATTATTGGTAAAACACAAATGGAAATAGCCGATGAAATAGGAATAAGTCAAGCTCAAGTATCAAGATTAGAAAAAAGAGCCATAAAACAATTAAAAAAAGTACTAAAGTAACTCATATTAATAATAAAAAACTAATATAATTAAGTGAGCAGGTGATCGTTATGCGCTTATCAGATTTACAAACCAAAAGTATTGTTAGTGTAAACGATGGAAAAAACATAGGCAATATTATTGATGCTAATGTAACAACAGATGGAACTATTGAATCATTAGTAATTGAAGCTAATAAAACTTTTTTCTCACTAAATAGAGAAAATGATACAGAAATAAATTGGAAAGATATAACTAAAATAGGGGAAGATGTAATTTTAGTGAAAATAAGTTATCATGAGTAAAACAAGACTCTTATTCATAATATTAGTATCTACAACAATCATTTCTGTTTTTTTATTGTCTATTCTAGGAAAAAGGTTAAGTCCCATTCTAGCTAGATATGTAAATGTTGAGGCCAAACGCTTTGCCAGTAATATAGTAAATACCTCAGTAAACGATATAGTAGAGGAGGGCATAACAGACGATTTATTTAACCTTAGTAAAAATGCTGATGGCAAAATAGAAATGTTAGATTATGATACTAAAAAAGTAAATAGTATTCTTTCTAGTATTAATCGAAAAATTCAAGAAAAGTTATTAAATTTAGAAGATGGTCAAATTGCAAATATGCCAATATCATCTGGTTTCAAAATGGAAAGCTTTACCAAAAACGGCATAGTCTGTAAAGTACCAATGGGTTCTCTTCGAAAAAACGCTCTTTTCGTAAATGTTGGTCCATCAATCCCTATAAAAATGGCTTTTATTGGTCAAGTAGAATCAAGTCTAAATACTAAAGTAAGAGAGTATGGAATTAATTATTTAGTAGTTGAAATAAACGTTAATGTAGTAGTGGAAGAACAAATTATAATGCCTGCTATGTCGAAAAAAGAAACTCTTAATCTTACAGCACCCCTAACTTTAAAAATTATTCAAGGAGAAATACCAAACTATTATTTTGGAACGATCGAAAAAAATTCAAATATAAATACAGTTCCAATAGAATAAAAATCTTTAAACAATAAAGAGTAATTTGCCTGTATTATTTATCCATGCTATAATAATATAGAGGTGCAATATGAAAAAGATAGAAATAAACGGTCAAGAATATGAAGTCATAGAAAACGTAGGAAACTGTTTAAATATTGATGATATTCGTGATAGGATTACAGATTATTTTGACAACTATGATTACATATTTGGAGATATCTCTTATGAAAAGGTAAGATTAAAAGGCTTCAATGATGCTGACAACAAAAAAGTAAATAAAATCAACAATATTAAAGATTTAGATTCATACAAAAAAAACTATTGCAGTTACGGTGCCAATACATTTCTCTTAAAAAAAGTTAAGTAAAGTGCTTGTAATTGCATAAAAATATGATAAAATAGAATATATAAGAATAAGATGGGAGGCTATTGATATGGTAGACAAACAAAATGAAAAGAAAGTAATGTCAATTGTTTCAAATGACGGAGCTATAGAAGATGTAGAGGTAATACTAGCATTTGAATTTAAAGATAACAATAAGGAATATGTTGTATATACAAAAAATGAAAAAGATGAAAATGGAAATGTAACAGTATATGTTTCAAATATAGATCGTTCTGGTGATGAACCTAAATTAGTAGGCGTTGAAAATGAAAATGAATGGAACAAAATAAAAGATGTTTTGAGAGAACTATCAAAGACTGAATAGGAGGAACAAAAATGTCTGTATTGAGTAATATAGAGTTTTCAATTCTTAACACTAATTTAGTAAAAGAAACAGAAGATTCTAAAAAAATAAAGTTTAAACATGAATCATACTTAAGAATTTGGGAAAAGTATGATAGTTTTTGCATAGAAGCAAAAGAAAAAATGTCCCCTAAATTTTCAAATTTACCAGAAACTGCAGCAAAGCCAACTATTGCTCCAGAAAATATAGTAGTTCATATTAAAAATAGAACTTATGAAAAGAAAGAAAGTCAACAAGAAAAATTAAAAGATCAAGTATATATATTGAAAATAGCTGGTACTTTATTACCTCAGTTTGTTGGAAGAAGAGCTTTGAAAATTAAAGATACAATGAAAAGTAATATGCTAGAAAATAGTAAAAAAGCATGTCAAGAAGTAGAAGCTAAAAAAGAATTACCTGTAGAACTACCTGTTCAAGAAGTGCCAGTTGCTAAACCGGTAGTAACAGAGCCTAAAAATGAGGAAATAGTAACTCCTACTGTTGAAAGTATAAAAGTAAGTAAAAATGGTTCAACAAATGCAAAAATAAATAAGTATAATGATGAACTTAACTTAGATAAACAACAAGAAAATACTATTGAGCCAAAAGAAGAAATAAAACCAGTAAGTGAAATACTAGTAGAACAACAACCAAGAGAAAAATTTAAATTTACAATCCCACAAATCAAGATTGAAAATTTACCTCATAATATACCAACTGAACCTAAAACTATTGATAATAGTGTTGCTTCAACTCCTATTGAAGAAAAAGCACAATCAAATGAGACAAAGGTTGAAGTTGCTCACTTAAAAGATAGTCTAACAAAAGCTAATCAATTAAAAGAAGAACTAGAAAGAGCAAAGAAGAGTGCAGAGAAAGCTAAAGCAGATGCTGAAATGGCTAAAGCTAAAGCAGATGCTGAAAAGAAAGAAGCAGAAATGGTTCAAGAAAAATTAGTTGAAACAATGAAAAAACTAGAAGAACATAATAGAAGACTAGAAGAAGAAAAGAAACAAAGTGAAGCAGAAGCTAAAAAGTATGCAGCTGAGAGTCAAGAATATCTTGAACAAGGAAAAGAATATTCATCAATGCAAGAAGAATATAAGCAAACAATAAATGAAATGTTAGCAATAATTGGATAAAAAAACAAATAAAAATAATTATTTGTTTTTTTTTGCATAATATTAAATGAGTTGGTAAGATGAAAAATACAATAATGTATTATTACGGATTTGAAAATATAAGTATTATTAGACAAGAAAGAAGAAAATATATAAAACATAATAATGATTTATATATAATATGCCGTATATATAATGAAAAAGAAACTTTAGAGCTATACGAAATAACAAAAGATATCCCATTCTTTTATAAATTTGTTCTTAATAAAGATGGAAGTATTTTTACAATGTATCAAGATTTTTTATTTGTTTTGCTCAAAATAAATGATATAAATCCCAAAATATCTCAAAATAAAAATCAAATAAGGCTAGATAATACTAAAAAGTATTATTTAGATAGAAGTGATTGGTATGAGTTATGGACAAGAAAAAATGACTATTATGAGTATCAATATGAACACATAAAAGGAAAACATAAAGTAATAGATGAAAGTATAAATTACTATATAGGTCTAGCAGAAAATGCCATAAGTTATATAGCTAGTATTCCAAGTAACTTAAAAGTTCAAGAAAAAAGGGGATTGTATCCCAAGCGAATAATTGAAAGAGAATATCACAATCCCTTAAATTATGTAATAGATTACAAAGAAAGAGGTCTAAGTGAGACTTTAAAATATCTCTTTCTAAATCAAAAATATCTCAGTCAAAACATAGAGAATATAATTTTATCTTATAATTGTACAGAAACTGGATATAAGTTGTTATATGGAAGAATGCTATACCCAAGTATGTACTTTGATATATATGATAAAGTTATTAATGATTTTGAAAATGAAAAAGAACTTGTAGAAGTAGTTAAAAGATCAAAAGAATATGAAGAATACTTAAAAGAAATTTATAGAATTATATCAAAGCACACCGAAATAAAAAACATAGACTGGTTATAAATCAATCTATGTTTTTAACTTCTTTTACTTCTGGTATTTCATTAATTATCAATTCTTCGATTCCATCTTTCAAAGTAACATCAAGCATCGGGCAGTCTTGACAAGCTCCTGTTAACTTTACATATACAATGTTATCCTCATACTTAACGAATTCAAGGTTACCACCATCACTAATCAAAAACGGTCTAACCTTATCAATAATTGCTTTAATACGTAATTCTATATCATTATTCATATTATTCACCAAGAACATTATACTATTTAAAGAGTTGGAAGTAAAGAAAGTTTCTTGTTATAAAATGTAAAAAATGATATAATCAATACAGAGGGAGTATCAAATGAAAAAATATCAAGTAGGAGAAAAGGTAACCGGGTGTGTAACTGGAATAGAAAAATATGGAATATTTGTAAGTCTCGATGATTACTACAGTGGTTTAATTCATATATCTGAAATAACTGACAACTATGTAAGAAATATTCATGATTATATAAATGTTGGTGAAACAATACAAGCCATTGTTTTAGAGGAAAATGAAAAAGAACATCATGTTAGATTAAGTATTAAAAATATAGAATATAGAAACTCAAAAATAGATAAAACGAAAATAAAAGAAAGTCCACATGGATTCACAAATTTAAAAAAACAATTAAATATTTGGACTGAAAACAAAATAAATGAACTAAATGCAATAAAAACAGAAAAAAAATAAAAAAATTCACAAATTTAGTTGACAAAGTAAGTAATAGTTGGTATATTTAATACTGTCAACTGGTTCATTTGGGCGATTAGCTCAGTTGGTTAGAGCACTTGCCTTACAAGCAAGGGGTCACAGGTTCGAGTCCTGTATCGCCCACCATTTATTAATGCCGAAATAGCTCAATTGGTAGAGCAACTGACTTGTAATCAGTAGGTTCCGGGTTCAAGTCCTGGTTTCGGCACCATTTTTTTGGAGAGGTAGCGAAGAGGCTAAACGCGACAGACTGTAAATCTGTTCTCATTGAGTTCGATGGTTCGAATCCATCTCTCTCCACCACTTAAGTTTGCCTCGTAGCCAAGTGGTAAGGCATCAGACTTTGACTCTGACATGCGTTAGTTCGAATCTAACCGAGGCAGCCATTTATATTATATGATCTGTTAGCTCAGTCGGTAGAGCATTTGACTTTTAATCAAAGGGTCATGAGTTCGAATCTCATACAGGTCACCAGTGCCTGAGTGGCGGAATTGGTAGACGCACAGGACTTAAAATCCTGCGAGAATCAACCCTCGTGCCGGTTCAAGTCCGGCCTTAGGCACCATAAAGTATAAAACGGGCCATTGGTCCGATTTTTTTCTAAAAGTGTGTACTAAAAAAAGTAATAAATACATAAAATTTGTTGACACACATCAAAATACTATGGTATAATCAATTTGTCGTTCGAAATAGAACAACGAGTGGAGGAATACCCAAGTCTGGTTGAAGGGACCGGTCTTGAAAACCGGGAGGTCGTGCAAGCGGCGCAGGGGTTCGAATCCCTTTTCCTCCGCCATTATAATATCGCGGGATGGAGCAGCTCGGTAGCTCGTCGGGCTCATAACCCGAAGGTCGTAGGTTCAAATCCTTCTCCCGCAACCAATTTGGTCTCATGGTGCAGCTGGTTAACACGTCTGCCTGTCACGCAGAAGATCGCGGGTTCGAGTCCCGTTGAGACCGCCATTATTTTTGGCTTCATAGCTCAGTCGGTAGAGCAAGGGACTGAAAATCCCTGTGTCGCTGGTTCGATTCCCGCTGGAGCCACCATTTTTTTATATATTCACGAGACGTGTTTAACTTTCGAGAAATAGTCCGAGGGTTATGCGCTCGTAGCTCAGTTGGATAGAGTGTTTGGCTACGAACCAAAAGGTCAGGGGTTCGAATCCCTTCGGGCGCACCATAATATCGGGAAGTGGCTCAACTTGGTAGAGCACTTGGTTTGGGACCAAGGGGTTGCAGGTTCAAATCCTGTCTTCCCGACCATAAGTAATTTAACGTTGAGAAATCAACGTTTTTATTTTGTAAATTTGACTTTTTATTCTACATTTTATATACTTAAATAAACAATAAGAAACGGGTTGATAGCAATGGAATTTATTGAAAATATAGAGAGAGAAGAATATACAAAGTTTGTAATTAATCACATCAATTCACATTTTCTAAAATCATACGAATGGGGAGTTGTTTCTAGAAAAAGAGGGTTAACACCACACTATGTCGGATTAAAAGACAAAAATAAACTAGTCGCAACAGCTTTACTATTGGAAAAAAAATTACCACTTGGTTATAAATATTATTACATTCCACGTGGCTATACTATAGATTATACAAACAAGGACTTATTAAATAAATTAACAAAAGAAATAGCAGCTTATTCAAAAAGAAACAAAGCCATATTCTTTCGAATAGATCCGGATATAAAACTACATACGATCGATGAGAATGCTAATGTCATAGAAGGGGAAAATAACTATGAATTAGTTAATACCCTAAAAGAACTTGGTTTTAAACATAAAAAACTAAACTTATATTTTGAAAATATGCAACCACGTTTCACATTTAGAATAGACTTAAGTCCAAGTGTTGAAACACTAAGAAAAAACTACAGTAAAAGTGTAAACAGATGGATAAAGATTGCAGACAAATATGGTGTTACGACAAAAATAGGTAATAAAGATGAACTACCAGAATTTGTAAGACTAATGAAAATGACTGAAAAAAGACAAGGCTTTTTCTCACACGAATATTCATTTTATGAAAGTATGTATGATGAATTTAAAAAAATAGATTCTGTAAGTCTTCTTCTTGCTAAAGTAGATATAGATAACATTTTAACAGTCATCACTAAAGAAATAGAAAATTGTGACAATGAAGGTAAAAAAGAAAAATTACTTCTTCAAAAAGAACATTTTGAAGCACTAAAGAAAAATCCTCATCACGATACTGTAAGTTCCTACATAAATGTTCACTATGGCAATAAGAGTTGGTATTTGTATGGAGCAAATGATATGGATTATAAAGATACCTATGCCAATTACAAACTATTTGATTTTCAAATAATGCATGCAAAAGAGCTAAACAAAGATATATTTGATGAATTTGGTACAGTTGGAAATCCAAAAACAAAAAAATCAATAGCAGGTCTTCATGAATTTAAACGAAAATTTGGTGGTGAGTATACAGAGTTTATTGGTGAGTTCACCTACATAGTAAATCCAGTTATGTATTTTCTATTTGAAAAACTAGTCGTATTCTACAGAAAACCACTAAAATTATTAAGACATATAAAGGTAAAAATTCAAAAGAATAATTAATTATAAAAGTACAAATTATGAACGCAGGTGAAATATGAAAAAAGATTCATTTTTAAAAGGTGCTGTAATGGCAACATTTTGTATAGTATTTAGTAAAATTCTAGGTATTATATATGTCATACCATTTCACGCTATAATTGGAACTAATGGTAGAGCACTATATAGTTATGCCTATAATATGTATATGCTATTTTTAAATTTCTCAACAGTAGGAATACCATTAGCAATAAGTAAAATAGTTAGTGAGTATCACGCCTTAGGCTATGAAGATACTAAAAAAAGAGCTTATAGAATTGCCCTAAAAATAATATTTGTAATGTCCATATTATCAACCATAGCTTTATTAGTATTAGCCCCAACAATTGCTAATACGATTATAGGTGATGTAAAAGGCGGTAACACAGTTGAAGATATAACATACGTATTACGTATATCAGCAAGTGCTATACTATTTGTAACGATGCTAAGTGGTGTAAGAGGCTATTTACAAGGTCATAAATATATAACTCCATCTTCTATAAGTCAAGTAATTGAACAATTAGTTAGAGTTATAATAATCATTTTTGGAAGCTACATAGCTGTAAAATTATTTGGCACCAAAGAAGCTGTAGGAGTAGCAATTTTTGGAGCAACAGCTGGAGCAATAGTTGCTTTAATATATCTTGAACTAAAAATGCGAAAGCAGTTAAAAAGTGAAGAAAATATCAAGGTAAAAGAAGAAGAAAAAAAGATTACAAACAAGTATCTAGTAAAAAAGCTCCTAGAATACACCATACCATTTATAATCGTATCCGTAGCAGTTTCACTATATAATACCATCGATATGCTAAGTATTGTAAAACCATTAATGAAGTATGGACACTTAGCTATTCAAGATGCAGAAATGGTCCTATCAATAATTTCAACCTGGGGAGCAAAATTAAATAGTATAGTAACCTCTATAGCGGCCGGAGTAGTAGTTGCTGTTCTACCAAATATTACTAGTGACTACGTAAAGAAAAACTATAAAGAAGTAGACAAAAAAATAAACAAGACAATCCAGATGGTTCTATATTTTGTAATGCCAATGGTAATTGGACTTTCATTTTTAGCAGAACCAGTATGGTACTTATTCTATGGAAAAAGTCCATTAGGTGTAAAAGTATTCTCATATAGTATCTTTACCGCAATATTCTATTCATTATTCTTAAATATTCATACAATACTACAATCTGTTGGGCATCATAAAGCTGCCAATCGTGCTATAATTTTTGGCCTAGTAACAAAACTATGTCTAACAGTACCATTAATAATACTTTTCTCTAAGACTACAATAATTCCAGCATATTATGGTTCAATAACCGCAACAATACTTGCATATGTTACTTCAATTATTATAAGTCTTATAGACATAAAGAAAAATTTAAATGTTTCATTCAAAAGTACCAAAGAAAAAATATGTAAAATAACTTTTTCAAGTATTATCATGTTAGCAGTTCTTTTCTTAATAAAATTCTTCATTCCACTATCAGGTGGTAAAGTATACTCATTAATTATAGTAGTATTATATGCACTTATCGGTGGAATAATATATTTTGTATTAACCTCAAAAATGCATATATTTGAAGATATATTTGAATGTACCTTCAAAGAGTTTATAAACAAAATATTAAAAAGAAAAAAAGTCACCAATAATAATGAAGAAAAAGTACAGAATAATTAAACGTAAATGATAAATTAATATTAAGGATGGTAAGAATATGGAATTTGTAACATTAACAAAAAAAGAATTCGATGGTTTTTCAAATAATTATAAAGATAAATGTTATCTTCAAAGTTCTAATATAGCTGAATTTAGAAAAACACAAGGTTGGCATACTGAATATGTTGGTGTAAAAGAAAATAAAAAGGTCCTAGCCGCAACACTTTTACTATCAAAAAAGCGTCATATCAAGAAAGAATTTTATACACTACGTGGACCACAGTTAGACTATACAAATAAAAAACTTCTAAGCTTTTTTATGACTGAGTTAAAAAAACATGTCAAAAACAATAATGGCTATTTCCTACGCATTGACCCATACATAGAAGTAAAATCTTTAGATAAAGATGGTAAAGAAACTGGTATCTTTGATAATTCTAATATAATTAAAAACTTAAAAGACCTTGGTTTTATTGAAGTAGAGTCAAAGCAAATGACTGATACAGTTCAAGCAAAATTTATGTATGTCATTGACCTAGAAGATAATTTAAATGATACTATGGCTGAAATGGATTCTAAGACAAGACAAATGATCAGAAAAAACGAAAAACAGGGTGTCGTAATAAGAGTCGGAGATAAAAATGATGTTGAATTGTTTGAAGATATAATGAATCAAACTAGTCAAAGACGTAAATTTAATGATCGTGGGCTTACATTTTATAAAAATATGTATGAAGCTTTAATCAAAGATAATATGATTTCACTAGTTTTTGCTGAATTAGACATTAATCTTGCCAGAGAAAATTTAAAGAGTGAACAAAAAGAAATAGAACTAGCAAGAAAAGACCGTGAAGAAAAGAGAAAACTCGGTAAATGTAACGAGAAAAAAGCCAAACAAAAAGAAGCAGAAGAAGAAAAAGCCTTAGAAAGAATTTCTAAAAAGAAAGCTGAACTAGCTGAACTTGAAGAAAAATATGGTAATAAAATAACCTTAGGTGGAATCTTATATATTTTATATGGCGATGAAGTTGCTTCCTTATTTGGTGGCTGCTACGAAGAGTTTAAAGAATATCAATGTTTCTATACAATTCATTATGAAATGATAAAATATGCTATTGACCACAAATATAAAAGATATAATTTCTATGCTATCAATAACACTCTAGATAAAAATGATAGCCAGTATGGTATATATCAATTTAAGCGTGGTTTTGGAGGACATGTAATAGAGTTTATTGGTGAATTTATCTTACCAGTAGATAAACCACTATATAAATCAGTAAAGATCTTATCATCAATAAAAAGCAAACTAAAAAAATAAATAGTGTACACAAAAAGTGTATGCTTTTTTTATTTTCAAACATCTACCTATAAAAAACATATCCTTATAAATTCCCATAAAAAATAAACACTTCTTCTTAAAAAATGCAAATTATAAAGACATTCTCATATAATTATGTAGGTGATTATACGTGGTTAAATTAAAACAAATAAAAAAAATTCTCTTAATTTTAATAATTACATTATCCCTAACAATACCACTTCCAATAAATGCATTAAAGAACATAACCGCACCAACAGTCGCAATAGATAACAATAGGGGTAGAATCCTCTACGAAAATAGAGCTCATGAAAAAAAACTTATTGCCTCAACCACTAAAATATTAACTGCTATAGTAGTCTTAGAAAATAATGACTTAAATAAAAAAGTAACTGTTGGCAATGAAGTATTAAAAATGTACGGAACAAGTATCTACCTCCAAGTCGGTGAAAAAATGAAAGTAGAGGACTTGCTATATGGGCTTCTACTAAGATCTGGAAATGATGCCGCCGTAGTCTTAGCAACAGCAACGTCAGGTAGTGAAGAAAATTTTGTTAAATTAATGAACAAAAAGGCCAAAGAAATAGGTATGAATGATAGTACTTTTGCTAATTCTCATGGCTTAGACGAAGAAACAAAAAACTACTCAACTGCCTATGATATGGCTTTATTATCAAAGTATGCCTCCAAAAATAAAACGTATCAAAAAATAGTAGCAACAAAAAAATATGAATTATCAACTGGTACAAAAACTTATCTTTGGTATAATCGTAATAAACTTTTATCTAACTACGAATTCTGTACAGGTGGCAAAAACGGATACACACCAAGTGCTGGAAAAACACTTGTAACAACCGCCAAAAAAGATGACTTAAATATTAGTATAGTTACATTAAATGATGGTGATGAATACACGACACATCAAGAACTATATGAGTACCTTTTTGAGAATTATAAAAATTATAAAATAATTGATAAAAATATTTTTAACTCCACTAAAAGCTACACAGATGAAAACCTTTACATAAAAAAGTCTTTTTCTTATCCACTAACTCCAAAAGAAACAGACCAAATAAAAACACTAATCAGTATAAATAATCAAAATAAAAATAAAGTAGGGGAAATATCTATCTACTTAAAAGATGACAAAATTGGCTCCCTTGACATATATAAAAACAAACAAAAAAAGAAGGAAACATTCCTTCAAAAGATTAAAAACTTATTTATTAGATAATCTAAAGAAATTAATACTTGGTTGACATAAAAATCTAACTCCAACACCATTAGTACCAACACCAGATGAAATAAATAACTTTGAATTACCTACATTATATTTTTCACTATAATAGTTATTTGCTCCCTCATATTTAACAACACCACCTATAAAAGGTAAGATAATATTTCCATTATGTGAGTGTCCTGCTAATAAAAGATTTGCCTCATTTCCGCTCAATATATAATCTGTTAAATCTGGTTCATGAAAAATAACAATCTTATACAAATTACTATTACTATTAGCATCCTTAAAATAACTATATGCCTCATCTATATTATAATTTTTTCCTAATAAACTACCAACCCCAATTATAATAACTGGTAAATTATCATCATCATAAATTAAATCATAAGAGTTATTCAGTAATGAGAAATTAGCTTGTTTAATTATCGTCGTATACTCATCACCATCTTCATCACCCATAACAGCATATTTTCCAATACTAGCCTTAATACCTGACAAAGCTTTTATTAATTTTTCACGTTCCTTAGAAGAAATCTTATAATCTTTATCAATCAAATCTCCCGTAAAGATAACTAAATCTGGATTTCTAGTATTAATAAGTTTTACTAAGTTTTTAACATCACTCATAAAGACAGTTGATCCATAATGTAAATCTGAAAACTGAATAATTTTAGTACCAGAGAAATTATCTGGAATCCTCTCATCTATTATTCTTTCTTCTTTTACTATAACTTTCTTTGTGAAAATATACGTATTTAAAAGATAAAAAATTGTAACACCTGCTACCAAAATAAATATAATCTTAGCACAAAAAATTACAGTTTTTTTTCTTTTTTCTCTTTTTTCTTCACTTAAAATTTCCGATTGTTTTTCCCTGTTTAATTCTTCTCTAGTCATTACTATCACCAATTATATTGTAACATACATTTATGACTAATAGTAAAAAAATAAAAGATATCTAAAATTACCTAGTAAACAAAACATAAAAGATATGCTAAAATTATAAAGTAAAGAAAAAATAGATAGCACCATAACTTTATAACACGTTACAAAGTTCAAAGTGCAGACATGAAAGGATTGATATAAATTGAAATATGATATTGCTATAATAGGAGCAGGTCCTGCAGGACTATTTACAGCTTATGAGTTAATAGAGAATAATCCAACTTTAAAAATAGTAATTCTTGATAGAGGACATTTTGCCAAAAAAAGAGTTTGTCCAATGAATAAATATGGAACACCATGTAAAAACTGTAATCCATGTGCTATTTTATCTGGTTACGGTGGAGCAGGTACATTTTCTGATGGTAAACTAAACTTTATTCCTAAACTTGGAAAAAGTGATCTTACAAAATATATGAGTGAAAGTGAATCATACGCTCTAATTGATAGAACTGAGCAAGTATTTAATAAATTTAATATGGATGCTGAAGTTTACCCAAGTAATCTAAACTTTGCAGATGACATAAAAAGAAAAGTAGCAGTAGCAGGTGGAAAGTTATTGATAATAAAGCAAAAACATTTAGGTAGTGATCACTTACCAGACTATATCGATGGTATCTGTAAATATCTTCAAGAAAAAGGCGTAACTCTAATTGAAAATGCCGATGTCAGTGATGTTGAAACTATATCAGAAGAAAAACATAAAGTAAAATACACAACCATATCAAAAGAAGAAACTATAGAGGCAACAAGAGTTGTAATTGCTCCAGGTCGTACTGGTGCTAAATGGATACAAGAGTTTTCTGATAAACACTCAATTCCATATCTATCACAAAGTATAGAAATAGGAGTTAGAGTAGAAGTCCGTAAAGAAATAATGGAAGAAATTACAAATGTAATTTATGATCCAACAATATTTATAAAAACAAATACCTACGGAGACGAAGTAAGAACATTCTGTACCAACCCAGGAGGCTTTGTTGCTAAAGAAAATTACTATGGTTACATTTGTGTAAATGGTCATGCCCTAAAAGAAATAAAAAGTAACAATACAAACTTTGCCTTCATTACCAAAGTAAACCTAACAGAACCAGTAACAAACACTCGTTTATATGGAGAATCAATTGCTAAAATTGCTAACGTCTTAGGAGATGGAAAACCAATAATTCAATCTCTAAAAGATCTAAAGAATGGTCGAAGAAGTGAATGGCACCGTATAAATAAAGGTTTTATAGAACCCACTCTAAAAGACTGTGTTGCTGGTGACTTAGCCCTTGTTATGCCACATCGTATTATTACAAACATTCTAGAAGGACTAGAAACCCTAGATAAAATAATACCAGGTGTTGCTAATGATGATACACTACTATATGGTCCAGAAATAAAATTCTTCAGTAATGAAATAGAAACTGATAACAAATTCAAATTAAAAGATGATAATATATATTTTATAGGAGATGGAGCAGGTAAAGCTGGAAATATAGTTACAGCAGCCGCAACTGGTCTAGTAGCAGCAGACGATATTTTAAACAAAATAAAGAGTAACAAAAAGTAAGCTACAACTTACAAAATATATTATACAAGGAGACAAATATGAAAAATAAACTATTCATTTTACTAACAATCATACTAGCAAGTACATTATTAACTGCTTGTTCTAGTAATAAAACTAAAGAAATAAAAGAAGATTTACTAGGAATCGATTTTAATACTGAAACAAACGAAGTAGAATTATCTCAGTATGAAACAGAAAATCCAGTAGTCGCAATGTACATAGAAAACTATGGAGCTATAGTTATTGAACTATATCCTGATATTGCTCCAAATACGGTAGCTAACTTTATTTCTCTAACTAAGTCTAACTTCTATGACAACAATACCATGCATCGCTTAGTACCTGGCTTTGTTTTACAAGGTGGAGATCCAACTGGTACAGGAACTGGTGGACCAGGATACACTATCAAAGGAGAGTTCTCAGCAAATGACTTTGAAAATAATCTAAAACATGAAAAAGGAATAGTATCAATGGCTAGAACATCAGTATCAAATGATACAGCTGGAAGTCAATTCTTTATAATGCTAGGAACAGCTAGTTATTTAGATGGACAATATGCAGCTTTTGGAAAAGTAATAGATGGTTGGTCTAATATTGAAAATATCATCAATAATGAACAAGTTCAAAATCAAGAAACAGGTCAACTAAAAAACAACTTAGTTATCAAAAAAACACTAATAGATTTAAAAGGAAAAGAATACCAAGAAGTAGAAAAAATTAGTGAATAAAATATTTTTAAACAACACAACAAAAACTATTAAGTATAAGACAAACAAAAAACTCTAATTACCAAACATCGTAATTAGAGTTTTTCTTATTAAAATAAATTTCTTATCTTAGTCATCAAGAGTTAAAATAATTTCTTTTTTACCATCAGACTTAAACTTTCTATAAGTAACTCCACATTTTTCAAACATACGAATTGATGCTTCCATCTCATCACTATGGTTATCGTAATCATAATCATGTGAGTAAATTACTTCTTTAATACCAGATTGAATTATAGCCTTAGCACATTCATTGCAAGGGAAAAATCTAACATAAATCTTAGCACCTTGTAAATCAAGCATACTACCACGATAATTCAAAATAGCATTTAATTCACTATGACAAACATACATGTATTTTGTATCAAGTCTTTCACCAACTCTTCCCCAAGGAAAGTTATCATCATCAAATCCATTAGGAGCTCCATTATAACCAACTGATAAAATTCTATTATCCTTGCTTACTATACAACACCCAACTTGTGTACTAGGATCCTTACTTCTCATAGATGATAGTTTAGCAATACCAATAAAATACTCATCCCAAGTAATATAGTCATCTCTTTTAACATTTTGTGTATTATTAACAGTTTTCATATATACCTCCATAAATATTTTATCATAAACCAAAATAAAATTACAATTTACTTCATTATAAATTTATACTATAATATCATTGAAAGTAGAAGTGGTAAAATGAAAGAATTTTTCTCTAATCTAAAAAAAGCCTGGGTTTATGGAAAAGGACAGAAAAAATTTATAATCGGCTACATCGTATTTAACATAATTTTTATATTTATAAATCTATTTGTCCCAATATTAAGTGCCAAAGCTATTGTAGAACTAACAAATAATAAACTAAATCAAGTAGTCTTTATCGGTTTTGTAATTCTAGTTGTCGAACTACTTAGAAACTTTGCTAATTATATTACCGGATATTTCCGTCAGCAAATCTATCGTGAAACTTATAGTAAAATAGAAACAACTCTCGGTGCCGAAATTCTAAAAATAGAAAATCAAAGTCTAGACGAAAAAGGTTCAGGTCTTTTTATTCAAAGATTAACAAATGATGCTAGTAAGATTGCCGATATCTTTGTAGTCCTAAATATTTATCTTACTAATATATTAACGGATATTGGTATATTTTTAGCAGTCTTCATCATAAATAAAGTAGTCTTTTTCTACCTACTTTTGACAATATGTACAATATTTGTTGTAGAAAAGAAACGTACTAACGTTGTCAATGCTCAAGACAAAATATATCGAAAGAAAAATGAAAGAGTATCTGGTTTCATTGGAGAATTAGTTCGTGGTGCCCATGATATTAAAATGTTAAATGCTGAAAATAGTTTTATAAAAGAATTAGACTCCAAAATAATAGATTTAAATAACGAAAAATATAAAATGGATGAAAAAAATAGAAACTATATTCTATTATCTGGGACATTGTCTGATATCTTTTCAACAGGTAATATCATACTTAGTGTTTTCTTAATAACTCAAAATCTTTTATCAATTCCAAATGCCTTAGTCATTAATAACTATCTAGGTAGACTAACATCGATTATTTATTTTGTTAGTCAATTTCTAGAAAAAGTCAAGGATTTTAACTTATCATCAGAACGTGTATTTGCTATTATGGATAGCAAGGAATTCGGTAAAGAAAAGTTTGGTAAAAAACATATAGATAAAGTAAATGGGGACTTTGAATTTAAAAACGTAACATTCACTTATGCTAATGGACATAAAGTAATAGATAACATGAACTTTAAAATTAAGGCAAATTCTACAGTTGCTTTTGTTGGTAAATCTGGTTCTGGAAAAACAACTGTCTTTAATCTTCTATGTAAAATGTATAATATAGATTCTGGAAAAATAACAATCGATGGCATCGACATAAGAGAATTAGACAAGGACTCTATCAGAGGCAACATAACTATCATTAGTCAAAATCCATACATATTCAATCTAAGTATAAGAGATAACTTACGTCTTGTAAAAGAAAATATAACGGATGAAGAAATGATAGAAGCCTGTAAAACTGCTTGCTTAGAAGATTTTATAAAATCGCTTCCAGACGGATATGACACTATAATTGGAGAAGGGGGAATTAACTTATCCGGCGGTGAAAGACAACGTCTTGCTATTGCAAGAGCTCTAGTTCAAAAAACAGAAATAATTCTTTTCGATGAAGCAACATCAGCACTTGATAATGAAACTCAAGCTAATATTAAAAAAGCAATTGATAATATGAAGAATGAATACACAATTTTAATAATTGCTCATAGACTAAGTACAGTAATAGATTGTGATCGTATATTATTCTTAGACGAGGGCAAAATAAAAGCAGAAGGTACTCATAAAGAACTACTAAGAACCTGCAAAAATTACCGAAGTCTATACGAAGCTGAACTAAAAAACAATAAGTAATAAAGACAATACAAGTATCATGAAAACAAAAAAATTACAAAAAATATTTACAATAAAAATAAAATAGTCTATAATACCAAATAGATGCAACGAATCTGAGGAGTAGTTATCCAAGTTTTTTAAAGAGAGTTCATGGTTAGGTGGAAATGAACAAAAACAGATAATGAAGGTAGCAGAGGAGCATGATTTCTGAAATTAAAGTAAGTAATCCCGGATAATTCCGTTATTAATATTAAGCTACTATATGATAGTAGAAATTAAGGTGGTACCACGAAACTTTCGTCCTTTTGGATGAAAGTTTTTTTATTTTATATAAGGAGGAGATATTATGTTAGACAAAAAATATAACCACACAGAAGTAGAAAAAGGAAAATATGAAACTTGGAAAACTAAACATTATTTTGAATCTGATTCAAAAAGTTCAAAAGAACCATTTTGTATTGTAATTCCACCACCAAATGTAACGGGAAAACTTCATATAGGACATGCTTGGGATGTAACTATTCAAGACATAATAATTCGTTATAAAAGAATGCAAGGATATGACTGCTTATGGTTACCTGGAATGGATCATGCTGGTATCGCAACTCAATCAAAAGTAGATAAAAGACTAAGAGACCAAGGCATCAAACCTAGAGAAATGTCTCGTGAAGATTGGCTAAAACAAGCGTGGGCTTGGAAAGATGAATATGCTGAAACAATCCACGAACAATGGGCTAAAATGGGAATCTCAGTAGATTACTCAAAAGAAAGATTTACTCTAGATGAAGGTCTAAATCGTGCCGTTAACGAAGTATTTATTAGATTATACAATAAAGGTCTAATCTATCGTGGAGAAAGAATTATTAACTGGGATCCAGAACAAATGACTGCCCTTTCAACAGAAGAAGTTATCTATAAAGAAGATAAAGGTGCATTTTATCATATTAAGTACTTTATCGAAGGTACAGATGATTATCTAGATATCGCCACAACTCGTCCAGAAACATTATTCGGTGATACTGCTGTTGCTGTTAACCCAAAAGATAAGCGTTACAAACATTTAATAGGAAAAAATGTTATTCTACCAGTAGTTAACAAACTAATTCCAATAGTTGGTGATGAACATGCTGACCCAGAATTTGGAACTGGTGTTGTTAAAATAACTCCTGCTCACGATCCTAACGACTTTGAGGTAGGAAATCGTCACAACCTAGAAAGAATAGTAGTAATGAATCCAGATGCCACTATGAATGAAAATGCTGGTAAGTACAAAGGACTAACTAGAGAAGAATGTCGTGAACAACTAGTAAAAGACTTAGAAAAAGATAATCTTTTAATAAGAATCGAACCAATGGTACACTCAGTTGGACACAGTGAAAGAAGTAATGCTGTTGTAGAACCATACTTATCAAAACAATGGTTTGTAAAAATGCGCCCATTGGCTGATAGAGTTTTAGAAAATCAAAAGAATAAAGAAACCAAAGTAAACTTCGTACCACCAAGATACGAAAAAACAATGAATCACTGGATGGAAATAACTTATGATTGGTGTATCTCTAGACAATTATGGTGGGGTCATAGAATTCCTGCTTGGTATAAAGGTGATGAAATAAAAGTTCAAGTTGAATGTCCTGGTAAAGACTGGGTACAAGATCCGGATGTCCTAGACACTTGGTTCTCAAGTGCGCTATGGCCATTTTCAACACTAGGTTGGCCAGATAAAACAGATTTATTAGAAAGATACTTCCCTAATAATGTTTTAGTAACTGCCTATGATATTATTCCATTCTGGGTAAATAGAATGACTTTCCAAGGCTTAGAATTTATGAATGAACGTCCATTTAAAGACTGTTTAATTCACGGATTAATCAGAGATAAAGAAGGCCGTAAAATGTCAAAATCACTTGGTAATGGTGTGGATCCAATGGATGTAATTGATGAGTATGGATGTGATGCTCTTCGTTACTTTCTAACTACAAACTCTGCACCTGGAATGGACTTAAGATATGATGAAGATAAAGTTAAATCATCATGGAACTTTATAAATAAACTTTGGAATGCTTCACGTTTTGTTTTAATGAACATCGAAGACCTAAAGAAAAGAACAATTAATGAAGATGAATTAACACTATATGATAAATGGATTTTAACTAAGAAAAATCAACTAATAAAAAACGTTATCAAAAACATGGACAAGTATGAGTTCCATAACGTTGGAAATGAACTATATAGTTTCATTTGGGAAGACTTCTGTGACTGGTATATTGAATTAACTAAGTCAAATATGACAGAAACAACAAAGACTGTACTTTTAGATACTCTAACAGATATCTTAAAATTACTACATCCATTCATGCCATATGTTACTGAAGAAATATATCAAAAATTACCAATCAAAGACGCCGAATCAATCATGATTTCTTCATACCCAACATACAACAAAAAAGATATTTACAAAGAAGAATCAGAAGAGTTAGAAAGTATTTTAGAAGACATAGTAGCAGTAAGAAACTTAAAAGCTTCAAATAAAATTACTAAAGAGGCTTTAGTAAATTTTGAATGTAAGAATGAAAAACTAATTCCAATCTATGCTTCTCAACTAAAAATAACTGAAGACAATCTAACTAGTGATGATCCAGATAATATGGTAAGTTGTAATTACAAATCACAAAATATTACCATTACATATTTCTTTGAAGAAGCTCATGTTGATGAAAAAGCTATCGAAGAAGAAATTAATAAGTTAAAAAGTTCAATAGAGCGTCGTGAAAAATTACTAAGCAACGAAAACTATGTAAATAAAGCACCAGCTAATATCGTTGAACTTGATCGAAAAAAATTAGCTGAAGAAAAAGAAAAGTTAGAAAAATTATTAAAATAATAAACTATTAAAAGATGTTAAAGTAATATCAAACTTAGCATCTTTTTTTGTATCTTAAAATATATTTCGACAAAAGCAGTCATAGATTATTGCTATCATAAACTTGGTGATAATATGAAAAAGACAATGATAATAAGCCTTGCCTCAATAATACTAGGAGCTCTAAGTGCCATGCTATTAAATAGTACTTATAAAGAAAAATTAATTAATACTTTTAGTGAAGGAAAAACTTATTACTTTATTCAAGAAGGAGTCTATTCCTCCAAAGAAATAATGACTGAAAATACTAAAGATATCCAAGTAAAAACCGTAGACACCCTAAATAACAAACATTATGTCTACCTAGGAATTACTCGTGATAATAACAATGCTAAAAAGATTAAAGATATATATGAGAAGAAAGGTTACCAAATATACATTAAAGAACAAAATCTCTCCAACGAAGAATTTTATAATAACGTAACCCAATTTGATATCCTAGTAAACAGTACTGATAAAGCCTCAGAAATCCTAACTATTGAAGAAGTTGTTTTAGCAAACTACGAAGAATTAATAAAAAAAGACAAATAATTAATAAAAAATCTCGGAAAACTTCTAAAAAAATCTAATAATATAATGAGGTGATAAAAATTCATTATACAATAAAAGATTTTCCATTAGAAGAAAGACCAAGAGAGAAGGTAAAACAATATGGTATAAATAATGTTACTAATAAAGAACTACTATCAATAATCTTAAAAACAGGTACTAAAAGCATAAATGTTGAAGACCTAGCTCTAAGTATTTTAAGAAAGTACAAACTTCATGAATTAAAAGACGTAACTATAACTGAACTAACTAAAATAAAAGGAATAGGTGAAGTAAAAGCCATAGAACTTCTAGCGGCAATCGAACTTGGAAAAAGAATTAACTATAAAACAGAAGAAAAAAAGAAAAAACTAAATAATCCAGAAGTTATTTTTCAAGAAATGCGCTACCTGTTCATTGATAAAAAGCAAGAATTATTTTACTGTCTTTATCTAAATGAAAAACAAGAATTAATAGAAAGGAAATTATTATTTATGGGAACAGTTAATAAAAGTATTACTCATCCAAGAGAAGTATTTAAGGAGGCTTACAGATTAAGTGCCTCTAGTATTATTTGTATGCATAATCATCCAAGTAACGATCTAAGACCAAGTAAATCGGATATAGAATTTACTACCTCACTAGTAGAAATAGGAAAACTTCAAGGAATACCAGTAGTAGATCATATTATAGTAGGAGATAGTTCATTCTATAGTTTCTATGAACATAATAATATTTTAAGTATCTAAAGAAATGGAATGATTATATGAAAATAAAAAAGTATCTAGTAACCATAACTCTAACACTTATTATAATGTTTACTTTACTTATCACATCTCTATATTTAACTGATACAACTATCCCTGAAGATATTTTAAAAACAATTACTATGTTTCCAACTAAAATAGCTTTATCAAAAGAAAATACAATCTCCCAAGATGAAAGTTACTTAATTCAAAAAAATATTAATGAAACATTAGTAAATGAAGTAGAGGAGTTAAAAAAACTATTAGATTTAAATAAAACCATAACAGAATACACCCCAGTAAATGCTACCATAACTTCTAGAAATAAAAGTTATTGGTTCAATACTCTAAATATTGATAAAGGTAGAAAAGATGGACTAAAAAAAGACATGGCTGTCATAACTAAAAATGGTCTAATTGGTAAAATAAGTAAAGTATACTCTTCTTATAGTGAAGTAAAATTAATTACAGCTGATGATATAAATAATAAAGTAAGTGTTGCTATCAAAAGTAATGATCGAGATATTTATGCTATTCTAAATGGCTATGACCACAAGAATAATTTATTAAAAGTAATTTGGGTAGATAAAGATGCTGCTATTGAAAAAAACACCGTAGTAACTACATCAGGTCTAGGTGAAAAGTTTCCAGCAGGTATTTATATTGGTACAGTAGAAAAAATAGAAAGTGATAAATATAACCTAAGTAAAACTATTTATATAAAAACAAATCAAGACTTTAATAACATTCACTACGTAACAGTCTTAAAGGAGAAAAAATAATGATTCCACTAATAATAATTACACTCTCTCTGATTTTAGATGGAATCCTTTCTAATATTTTTCCCTATACCGTAAATAATCTCTCTTTATTTACTCCTTTACTAACCTTAATAAGCATCTATCTCATTTACCCATTTTATAAAAAGAAAGAAAATAAGTACATATTAACTATCTTTCTAACAGGTATCATCTACGACTTATTATATACAAGTCTTATCTTTTATAACGCCATTATCTTTACTATAATAGGTATTATTTCTAAATATATCTACAAGCACTATGAAATAAACTATCTAAATATCATAATCCAAATAATTCTAATAGTAACTATCTATGAATCATTAAATGCTCTAATAATAATCATATTTAACTTAGTACCTATGAGTATACCAAAATTATTCTATAAAATTACTCATAGTCTTCTTCTAAACATAATCTATTCAGAACTACTACTTCTAATTATAAATATACTTCCAAGTAAATATAAAAAAGTAAATATAAATTAAAGTATATTTATTTTTTTTGTTCATAAAATTAACTAAAAGGAGAATTATTATGAACAAGAAAACAGTAAAGAAAAAACTAGTACTCAAAAAAAGTATCCGTAGCTTCTTAACTCGTTGTATGATTACTATAATACTCGTATTACTAGCCTTAATCGCTATCAAAACAAACAGTAATATTAAAACTATAATTACTAAAAATGTCTATGAAAAAAACTTTAAATTCGCTAAAGCAAAAGACTTATATCAAAAGTACTTTGGTAGTATTCTCCCCATAGATAAAGTTGTTAAAGAAGAACAACCTGTATTTAGTGAAAAATTAACTTATAAAAAAGAAAATGCCTATAAAGATGGTGTTGTCTTATCTGTAGATAATAATTATATGATACCAGCTTTAGAGTCTGGTGTTGTAGTCTTCTTAGGAGAAAAAGAAGAATATGGTACTACTATAATTATAGAACAAATAAATGGAGTAGAAGTTTTCTATTCTAATGTTAATGCCGTAAACTTAAAATTATATGATTATGTTGAAAAAGGAAAATTAATAGGAGAGGTTAAAGGTAATAAATTATATTTAGTATTTTCAAAAGATGGGAAGTATTTAAACTATAAAGACTATATCTAAGTATTTTGAAATACATTTCTTAGTATATATATTTGCTTTTATCTCTATTTTAACAGCTTCTTTTTCTACCTTTATCATTATAAGTTTTCTAATAATAATTCATGAGCTTGGTCACTTCCTAACTGCTAAAACACTAGGTATAAAAGTAGATAAAATAGTAATATATCCCTTCGGTGGAATAGCAAAATTTAATATGCCTCTAAACACAAGTATTATAAAGGAAATAATAATCTTAATAATGGGACCAGTATTTCAAGTACTTGCTTATTTTATTTTATTAAAGATAATGCCTGATCAAATAGAAAGTATAAAACTATATCATTATAGTATTCTAATATTTAATCTTTTACCAGTTTATCCCTTAGATGGAGGTAAACTAGTAAATCTCTTTTTTTCCCTAAAGTTCTCTTTTAAAAATAGTTTTTATCTTGAAATATTCATTAGTTACTTAATGGTATTTTTATTAGTCATAGTAAATAGAGAAAATATAAATATAAATTTATTAATAATTGTTATCTTTCTCTTATATAAAATAACAAAAGAGTACAAACAAATAGAATTCTTTTATAATAAGTTTCTTTTAGAAAGATACATCAATAAATATAATTTTAAACATAGTATAATAATAAATAATATAAATAAATTTCATAGAAATAAAAGACATTTATTAAAAACAGCTAATAAATACTACTTAGAAGAGGAAATTTTAAAAAAAATTTATAAAAATCGTTGACATATTAAAAATTGCTATGCTATAATCTTATTGCTGACTGAGATTATTGGTTAGTTATGGGGCATTAGCTCAGCTGGGAGAGCGCCACGTTTGCACCGTGGAGGTCAGCGGTTCGATCCCGCTATGCTCCACCATATTGAATTTAACGTTGAGAAATCAACGTTTTTTTATTGCTAAAATTGTTTTACCCCCTTATTTACCCCTTATTTTTGAAAAGGTTGTTTAAAATAATTAAAAAACTTTAAATTTGAATTTTTTAAACAAGTAATGCAAAGAAAATAAAAAAAGAAGCAACAGAAAAATTAAAATAAAAATGCCTTTCAATTTGAAAAGACTATGATTTGCAGTGCTTCATTTTTTGTGTAATAATATTTGAGAAACAAGTGTTAAAGCTCCTATAGATTGGCATACTATTTATTATATGTAAATGCCCAATTTAGTTATAAAAAATATTCTCAAGTTTAACATCATATGATAGAATGAAAGTAAGAATAGGATAAGTAAGATTATATAAATTTAAGAAAGGAGTGGGTTTTATGCTAAGTAAAAAACAATTTATAGAAGAGGAAAAAGATTGTGCTGCTATGTTAGGACTTACTCTTAAGGAATATAGACAGGATTTAAAAAACACTAAAGGCCATAATACAGAAAGTAAAAGAAAAAAAGTATACGGCAATTCTATATTATATAAATTAGGCTTATCAGAAAAAGATTTAAAAAAAAGAAAGGCAGTCTAAAAATGCAAGCAGAAATAGGAAAAAGTTGATTACTAACTATTCCAATTCTAGAGTTTGATGATAATGGTGATATAAACGTTAAATTACAAAAATAGCAATATGAACCACGTTCCTTGGGCAAAGGAAACGTGGTTTTTATTTTGTCTAAAACTATCTTTTATTTATAAATGAATAATGTTATAATCATCATAGAGTAGGAGGAAAAACATGTCGACACATATATTGCTTATCATAGCTATTTTACCAATATTTTTAATCGGAAGTTATGTTTATAAAAAAGACAGAAATAAAGAACCAACTAGATTATTAGTAAAACTATTTTTAGGAGGAATAGCTTCATGCTTCTTAGTGCTTTTTATATCTTTATTACTGGAATTATTATTTCCAAAAGCTGTAGCCCTAAATATAAAAACAGATAGCTTTTTAAAGATAATATTTCATTGTTTTATTATAGTGGCCTTAATAGAGGAAGGATGCAAACTATTAATGACGTATTTAATTTCATATAAACATGAAGAGTTTGATGAGTTATATGACATTATAATTTATTCGGTATTTACGGCATTAGGCTTTGCTGCTTTTGAAAATGTTTTATATGTCTTAGGTGCTGAAACATATATGGAAGGAGTACAGGTTGGTGTCTTAAGAAGTCTCTTAGCTGTACCTGGTCATGCTTGCGATGGCTTATTTATGGGCTATTACCTAAGTTTAGCCAAAGTAGCAAGTCTTAAGAACAACCCACAAGAAGAAAGAAAAAATATTATAAAAAGTTTATTAGTACCAACCATTCTGCATGGTATATATGATTTATGTTGTTTTACAGCAACAAGAACATCTCTTATCATAATTTTCTTCTTTATCTTTGTAATCGCAATGTATATAATATCAATAAAGAAGTTAAAATATGTCGCAACTAATAATTATCAATTGTTTAATAGACCACAAGAACCACAAGTAAGATATTGTGCAAATTGTGGAGAAAAAGCTCAAGGATTATTCTGTGTACGTTGTGGACATAGAATTCAATAAGTGGAGGAGAAAATATGAAAGTATTATTATATACAGAAGGAGCTAAAATGACTTCTAATTCAGGACTAGGAAAGGCTATAAAACATCAAGAAAAAGCTTTAGAGTTAGCAAAAGTTCCATATACAACAAACTTAAAAGATGACTATGATATAATCCATATAAACTTTTATGGACCAAGATCATATCACCTAGCTAAAAAAGCTCATCGCCAAGGAAAAAAAGTAGTTTATCATGCTCATAGTACTGAAGAAGATTATAAATCAGGCTTTATTTTTGCTAAACAAACAGCTCATTTATTTAAAAAATGGTTAATTAAATGCTATAGTCTTGGAGATGTAATTGTAACACCAACTCCATATTCAAAAAAATTACTAGAAGGATATGGTATAAAAAAGAAAATCTATGCTATCTCAAATGGTATAGAATTAGATTTATTTAAAAAAGATGAAAAAGCCGGTAAAAGATTTAGAAAAGAGTATAACTATTCAGAAAAAGATAAAGTAATAATTGGTATAGGTCTATATATAACTAGAAAAGGTATAGTAGACTTTGTAGAACTAGCAAAACGTCTACCAGAATATAAATTTATTTGGTTTGGTTATAGTCCTCTAGCAGCCGCAACAGAAGATGTAAGAAAAGCTGTTAATACTAAACTAGATAACTTAGTATTTGCAGGACATGTTCCACAACAAACAATAAAAGATGCTATGAACGGTTGTGATATATACTTATTCCCAACTCTAGAAGAAACAGAAGGAATTCCAATTATTGAAGCTTGTGCTTGTCAAACTACTGCTGTTATTAGAGATATTCCAATATTTGAAGAAATGTTGGAAGATGGTAAAAATGTTTACAAAGCTAAAACTCTAGATGAGTTTGAAGAAAAAATAAGAGGAATAATGGAAGGAAAATTACCAAAAATTGGTAAAAATGCCTACAAAATAGCAGAAGAAAGGGATATAAAAAGAGTAGGAGAACAACTTAAACAAGTTTATGAAGATGTCTTAAAAATGTAGAAGATTAGAACTAATCTTCTTTTACTTTACACAAAAGCCAAAAATAACTTGAAAAAAAAGTAAATAAAAGTTACAATCATATTAAGGATATGGATTCGGTTGAAGGAATAAATATTCTTAGAAAAATTATTAGGAGGTGCACGAATGGCAATTCATGTAGAAGAAGAAGCATTAAACGATTTAAGAAATGCTCTAGAAACAGCTGGTGAAGATTACAAAAACAAATTATCAAGATTACAAAACCTAATTAACGAAATCACTTCAGGTGATATTCAAGGAGATCCAGCTAACGACTTATTACAAAAGTTCCAAGCTAAAGAAGAAACATTCAAAAGATTAGCTCAAACAATTGATGAAGCAGAAGAGTACATGGGAATGCAAAAGACAAAGTTTACAAGTCTTATTGGAGACCTATCATCATCAATGAAATAGTAAAGGGAAAGGTGGAGAAAATATATGAATTTAACAATTAATCCAGGAGCTGCTACTGAAGATGCTAGCCAAATCGACAGCATCATCAATGATATCAGTTCTGCAATGGAAACATTAGACGCTGCAATCAAGAGAAATATTCCAAATGGAGTAGAAACTGCTTGGTCAGATGAAGTAAGAAACAATTGGGAAACTTACTATGGTTCAGATGTACCAGAAGCTATGGAAGCTATGAAGATGAGTGCTGCAAACTTACGTTTAGCAGTTGACCAAGCTTTAAAATATAGCCAAGAACAATAATAAAAACTATGCATTGCTTATGCAGTGTGTAGTAAATAGAGAGCATTTCTCTATTTACTAGACTTTGTATAAAATAAAAAGGAGAGTGCTAAAAATATGGAAGATTTAGTAGAAGACATAACGTTAACATCACAAATGTATTCTATAGGAACAAGAAAAAACGGTGACCAAAACAGGTATAATGCCGCTTCGGCAAGTGAAAAAGACATTGATCCTATTGCAGTGCGCACAAAAATAATTGAGGTTTTAGGTACAGTTGAACGAGGATTGAAAAGAATAAGAGATGCAATTAATGACATAAGTTGCGGGGGGGAAACTTTAAAAGTTGAAGATAAAACTATGGAAGCCTTAATAACAAGCGTTGCTGATGAAATTGGCGGAAAAGGTACTGTAGAATCACAAGTTACAAAAAAAATAGCAGCAGAATTAAACAAAATATATGAAGCGGTGACTGAATATTATAATGCTGCTCAGGAATACTATAATCAAATAGCACATGATAATGCACAAGATTATGCTGGAACTGATGGAAAAGTAACAGATAGCTATATGTAGAAGGGAGAACAAATATGAGTGAATATGATGGACTTGAGTTAAAGCAAACAAAAGAAAGAGATGTCCTTACCAAAGCTTTTAACTGGCTAACTGGACGAAATTCTATATATGCTGACACTGACAAAATGGAAAACGTTAAGGCCTGCTTAAAATATTTAGAGGAAAAAATAATAGATGGCGAAAATGGTGAGAAAGCTATCTGTTCTCAAGCTATGTATGACTTAAAACAAGTACCAGGACTAGGAAGTATAATTGACTTTGACGAACATGCATTCGATCTAGTATACGATCAGATAAAACAGATAATATCTGAAACAATAGGTGCCAAAATAGAGGCAAGTGAAACCCTACTAAAAGAGTTTAATGAGACCGCAAAACAAGATCCTTTTGGTGTTGCAATAGGATCAATTGGAATGGGACTATGCAAAACAGCAGAAGGAATTTTATCTTTTGGTGAAGATATTCTTGATACTGGAGCTACAATAATAGGTGGCATAGGAGGCGGTTGGTGGAGTAGTGAAGGAAATGCATTTTCAAATGCTATGAAAAACTTTGTAAGCAAAGACTTAGCCAATACTTTGACAACAGGTTGGTACGAAAATACCCCTATAGGGAAAAAAAGTGCATTTACAGCCGATAGTGGATTAGGATCATTCTTCGAACTAGCCGGTGAAACAACAGCATTCTTATTTACTGGTGGATTTATATCAGGGTTACCTAAGGTTGCAAGCTCAGTAACAAAAGTGAATACAGTTTTAGCGGCAACTACAGGATTTGGTAGTGCTGCAGAAAAAACATTCAACGAAGGTGGTGGCTATTGGGAGGCAACTGGAAGAGGAGCATTAAATGCAGGCATTCAGGCTGGAGCAGCATTTGCCGTTGGTAAAGCAGGTGGATATAATGATTCTATAACTAAAGCCGGACAAAAATATGGAAAACAGGGCTTGAAACAAGGTTTAAACTCAATGAAAAAAGATTTGGGTACAGGAGTTAAAAACATAGGTGCACCATTGGAAGCAAGCAAAGGAAAAGAACTTAACACTCTCCAAGAAACATATAATAAAGTTGCTAAAAAGAAGGGAGGAAGACTTGTCACAGCTTCTTTTGATCTTGCTAAAAAAGCTACACTTGCAGGGCCAAACACAGTTTTAAATGTTACAAAGGCAGCCACAGCATTAACTTCAGGCGGAAGTAAAGGAGCAAAATTTGCAGCACAAGTATTTGGTGATGCAACGGCATTGCATCATGAATATGGACTAGAACGTGGTAGTGACAAAGCAATTGACAGAAATATTGATGTAGAACTTGCAGTTCAACAGGGTAAAGATTTAGAAGTTCCAACGGACGTATATCAAAAAAAAGGAGAATTTGTTGGAAACAGTGGCTCTCAAAATAATCCTGGGGGAACTCCTACAGGGCCAAGTTCAACAGGCAACACATCGTGGGGAGGAGGCGTAACACAGCCTACAACAATCGTAACAGAGCCTATCACACCACCGGAAATTATTACTCCAACTGAACCAACTGAGCCTGTTACTCCTACAGAACCAGTTATACCAACTGAACCTACGGAGCCAACAAATCCAACTCAGCCAACAACACCAACTGAACCTACAACTCCAGAAAATCCAGGTACAACAATTACTAATCCAGAACCAACACCAACACCACCAGTAAGAAATGATAATGGTGGAAGCAATAGTGGTGTAGACCATGGTGGAAACTGGAGTAATGGAGGAAATTATAATAACGGAAGTGAAAATTTCTGGTCAGGAATAACTGATAATGGTGAAGTAACAGAGCCAGAGTTGCCTGATGGAGAATTACCAATAGAAGAACCAACAGACACCGAACTTCCAGGAGATGAAGAAAGCGTATACACAATTCCAACTGATTTAAGTGGTGTAACTACTAAGAAAAAATCAAGCAGTGGAAGTAGTGTAATACCAGTACTTGGTGGTTTAGGAGCTGCAGCTGCAGTAGGTGTTGGAGCTAAAATATATATGGACAACAAAAAGAATAATGACAACGGTGAAGATGATGACTACGCTGATGACTTTGAATTCAAAGATGATAATAATAATGATCTTCTTGCTGATGAGTGGAAAGAAGACAATAATGATACAAGTCTAAACTTCAATGACATAATAAATGAAGCAAGTGAAGATAATAATGACTTAGGAGAAATTTAAAATAAAATTTAAATAAAAAGGAGAAAGATTATGAAAGAAAGATTTTTACCAATTGGTACAGTGGTATTACTAAAAGGTGGAAAGAAAGAAGTAATGATAACTAGTTATTGTATCTTCCCAACCAATTACCAGATAAAAGATGGTGATCCAGTTGCACCAGAAAAAACACTATTTGAATATGGCGGCTGTGTATATCCAGAAGGAATTTTAGATAGTAATATGGCATGTGCTTTTAATCATAACCAAATTGAAAAAATTATTTATTTAGGTTATGAATCAGAACAACAAAAAGAATTATCAAAAATACTAAATGCTGGTTTTGAAACTTTTAAAGCTCAATATGAAACAGAAGCAAAGAGACAAAGTGCCCAACAAAGAAATAATTCTAATCAAAATCAACAACAAGAAGGAACTACTCCAACTGAGTAATTCCTTTTTTTATGCAAAAAACTAACTAATTAAATCACCCAGAAGACAAAAAATTACGCCACTTTATACCTCTTTTCCCGTTCCCTAGAAATATTCAAAATAATACCAACAATCATCATATACGAAAGCAAACTAGAACCACCATACGATATAAAGGGTAGAGTAATACCCGTAATAGGAACAAGACCAACAGTCATCCCAATATTTTGTACCTGTTGAAATAAAAGCATCGATACAATTCCAATCAAAATATATTTATCAGTATCATTAATTCTTCTTCTAGCAAACCTAATAATACTTAAATCAAAATACAAAATTATTCCCAGTAACAAACAAATCCCAACAAAACCAAAATTAGACGCAAACACGCCAAATATAAAATCAGTCGAAGACTCCGGAAAATAAATTGGTGTCTTATTAAAACCATATCCCACTAAAGAAGAAGAACCAATTGCCGCTAGGGCATTCTCTAACTGTAACCCAGACCCAGTTTGCCAATCAAATAACCTCTCCAGTCTATAGTAAATTGAACTTCCAAATATCTTAATAAAAATATCCTCCTTAAAAAAATAAAGACCTAAAAAACAACCCATACCAACACCAAATAAAATAATCGCTATAACAAACCATCTAATCCTAATACCCGATACAAACATCATCGCTATATATATAATAAAATAAATAATAACAGCACCCGTATCAGGTTCTAAAAAAGTAAGAATAGAAGGAATTAATACAACTCCAAAACTCTTTACAATAAACAAAAACTCTTCCCAAAGACTAGGATTTTTATACTTATTCCTAAAATCATGTATCATACTAGCAAGAACTAACATAATAAATATCTTCATAAATTCACTTGGTTGTACACTACCAATACCAGGTATAATTAACCAACATTTACTGTTATTAATAGGTGTACCAAATAATAAAAGTACAACCAATAATAAATTCCCAATAATATATAAAATCCAAGTATGTCTATATAAATATTCATTTCCTAACTTCACTAAAACAAAAACTAATCCCACACCAACCATATACCAAATAGCTTGTTTTAAAGCCAAATTACCAAGAGACTTAGAAGTATAAGTTAGAGCACTATAAATACTAATAATACTAATAATAGCCATTAAAACTATTGGAATAACTATTCTAAAATTAATTTTAAATTTACTCATATAATCAAACCTTTCATTTATATTATGTTAAAATCTATCAATTTTTATTTTTTTATTTCATAAAATATAAAGAAGAATAAATAAAAGGAGATATTTTATGAAAAAACTACCTAAAATTTATCAAAATGAAATTACAAAAAAAATTAATAATAATAAAACTGTCTGCTACTTAAAAGAAGAATCATCTCTAGATCCCCATCAAGGTATTCCAACCATTCTCTCTAAAATAGATCAAGTCTTCTCTGGCTACGGTTATTCATATAACATACCAGTAACTATAAAAACTACTAATAACACATATAACACCAGTCTAATTGCTAAAACTACTACCAATCTAGTTACTCTAGATAATGACATAATTCCAATATCAGACATAATAGATTTCCAAATAAACTAAAAAGATTGTTATGACTTCAGAATATAATCTTGTCACTAACAATCTTTTTTTATTGTTATTTTTTACTTAGCATAATTCTACATAAGTATCTGCTAAACATTGTAATGCACCAACACAACCTAAATCTAATGTAAAGAATTGATTAGTACTTACATAACCATCATTAGTACTATTAGGATATAAAATTCTACATGTACAGCAACAATCATCTAATGCTTCAATTCTAAATACAGTTGATTGTCTACTTTCTCCATTTAATGTATAAGGAAAACTCCATTGAGTACCAGTACAACAATTATATAAAGTAATTGGTCTAGTATTATAGCAAACACTACTACATACTGGTCCTAAAAATGGTTTATCACAACCAGAGTAACTTTCATTATCAAAATCTTGTTTTTGAAGAGCAAGTATTTTTCTTAATACATCTGCTAAACAACAAGTACGATTCTTATCTTCACAACCCATATTCACAACTCCTCCTTTCTATAAATTAGAAACAACAGCATCTTCTATACATTGAATTGCACAAATACAACCTAAATTAACATTAATAAAACTACCACTAGCAACATAATTATCACCATCTTTATATAAAACCCTAAGCGTAACACAATTATCATCTACTTTATGAACTCTAAATAATGTACTAGTCTGCATAACATTACTACTATCCATATAATTAGCACTTAATATAGTACCTTTCTTATTATATAAAGTAATAACTCTAGTATTATAACAAATACAATTAATAGTAGGTCCTAAAAAAGGTTTAGTGCAACCTTCCTCTACACAACACTCATCAAGAGAATTATCTTGTAGTAGAGCAATTAGTTTCAGCAAATTCTTAATACAACGATTAGTAGTCATAGTCCCCACCTCTTTATCTATTTCTAATATAAAGTATTCAAAAACTTATATTTGGTGTTTATAAATACCTATATAATTATATGTAGTATTAACTAAAATATCTTTATTTTTTTCTTCTCTTATTATATAATTAATATGGTGATAAAAATGGAATATGCTGTAATAGCAATTATCTTAATTATTATTTTATTAGCAATCATAAAAGCTAATAAGAAAGATGCCGGACTAGATTTTAATAAATTAGTTGAATATCTAGGTGGTAAAGAAAATATTGTTGATACTGAGATTAATTTATCTAGATTTAAAGTTACTTTAAAAGATGTCAGTAAAGCCAATAAAGAGGGCATTCAAAAACTAGGAGCTAAAGGAATTGTTGAAATAGACAATCAATTAAAAATAATTTTAGGTCCTGAATCTAAACAATTAAAAAAATACATAGACGAAATAAAATGACAAAATTTGTCATTTTTTTCATATTTCGACAAAATACGACATATTAAAATTATATAATTCAAACTAAGAGGTGTACTTATGCCAATATTTGAAAATATAATTTTATTATTCGTATTTTTATTTTTTCCAATAACTTGCTACTTAATATATATAACTCATCTAAGTAATATGGATAGAAAAGAACAAAGTATTTTATTAGATATTTCTCTAATATCAGCTTTATTTTTAATAATTAGATATATTAATGATAAATCTATTTATATTCTTCTTTTTTATAATATTCCTTTACTTATAGCATACTTAAAAGGAAAAATACCAACTATAATAGCTCTTTCTATAACTATTGTTTTCTTTTATAATCTCTACATAAGTATTCCTTTAATTATTTTAAGTTTAGAGTACTTATTATATTTTATAATTTACTTATACATATCTAAGTATAAAAGTAAATCTACTAACTATATAAATATATTTGTTGCTATAAAAATATTTATGATATCTTTTATAATATTTTATATAATTAATCCTAATGGCTCTATTATAAGTAATTTAATATATCTAATTATAACTTCAACTCTTTTTATAGTATTTACATACCTAAGTCTTTTCTTATTTGAAAAGGGTGAAGATATTACTAATCTTTATAGTATTATGAAAGAATCTAAAAAGGATAAATTATTATTTGAATCTTTATCTAAACTAACACATGAGTTAAAAAATCCAATTTCAGTCTGTAAAGGTTACTTAGAAATAATTGATAAAAATGGCTATCAAAAAGCTCCTAAGTATTTACCAATTATCTCTAGTGAAATAGAAAGATCTTTATCAGTAATAAATGATTTTTCTTCTCTTGGTAAATTAAAAGAATTAAATAAAGAAGAAGTAGACTTACAAGTATTATTAGAAGAAATAATAACTATTCTAAATCCACTATTTAAAAAGTATAATGCAAATATTTATCTAAATGTCAAACAAGATATTTATCTAAGTCTAGATTATTTAAGAATGAAACAAGTCTTTGTAAACATCTTAAAAAATGCCTTAGAAGCTAGAAAAGAAGAAGAACCACTAAATGTCCAAATAGAAGTAAAAAAGTCCTTAAAAGCCGTAAAAATAATAATTAAAGATAATGGAATAGGTATGGATAAAAATACACTAGATAAAATAACTGAAATATTTTATACAACTAAAGCAAATGGTAATGGGCTAGGTGTAGTCTTATCCAAAGAAATAGTAGAAATGCATCATGGTACTATTAATTATAAATCTCAAAAAGAAAAAGGAACGACTGTTACTATAACCTTACCATGTAATTAAAAAAGATTAGCAAAACTAATCTTTAATTTTTTTATATGTTTTAACTGCCTTTTTATATTTTTCTCTGGCATTATTAAGTTCAGTTGGAAAACATTCTGCTAGTTGTGGTAAAGTCCGACCAAGATCATGAATCTCTAGTTCTGAGACTCCTTCGTATTGTTCTGTCATTACCTCAAAAAAACTCTCTCAACATCTTCTCTAAAAACTTCATTAACGCTTTTACCAGTATAACGTTTAACCATTCTTCCAAGTAAATTTTGATGTGGCAACCATTTCTTTACTTCTTCAACAGAATCAACTGATGGTCTACATTGATATGTTCCTAAAATGTTCTTCTTAGGAATAAGGCTAGCTCCACCTGATGGTCTATGTTCTAAGTCATATGAACATCCAGTCTCAGTTAACATTGAACATTCTCTTTTCATCGAAAATAAATCAACTACATCACGATCCTTATTTCTTGCTCTTAAATATAGAATAGGGGAAGCAACTGATTTTCCATTAATTTCTTGAATATTAATAGCCGCAACAATTGAAATATTTCCTGTTTCTAAAGCCTTTAATATTTCACTCTTAGTAATACTAGGAAAATCACTTACATAATAGTCACATCCTGATTTCTTACAACACATTCCACCACATGATTTACAAATATCCTTATCCTCATACTTTTTCATAATAGCCCTCACTTACAAGTAGTGTATTCTATCAGTTTTATAAAAGTTTTACAAGTACAACTATTCCTTTTAACAAATAAAAAAGGCACTTAATTCAAATGAATTAAATGCCACCCCAATAAATACGGGTAGACATTTAGTTAACTAAATGCTTCCTACCTAAATATTAACATAATAAGCTTCAAATATACAATAAATTTTCAAAAAAAATAAAAAAACTCAAGGAAACTCAAAAAAAATTTCTATAATATATATAGGAAGCATTAGTTGTTAAGTGTCTACCTCTAATAATAAAAAGGAGGTTGATAAGAAATGAAAACAAAGACTTTCATTATAAAGTTTTTACACTCTCTTTCTATCATTTTGTTACTAATCATAATCTTGATACTAGTAATAAAAAAAGGCACTTAATTCGTAAGAATTAAATGTCAAACACCAAATGGGTAGACATTTAGTTAACTAAATGCTTCCTACCTAAATATTAACACAACAAATACTTATACACAAGAAAAATATCACATAAATATTATCTTTTCATAAATTACTATAAGGAGGGACTTTTATGAATCCTTATAGAAATACATCTTATGGAATGAACAATAAAAATTATCCTACTTACGTTTACAGTAACGATGGAGAAAGATTTTTCTGGGCACCTTTCGTAGTTGGTGGCTTAGCAGGAACAGCACTTGGGTATGGTATTGCCAATAACAATCAAATAAACAACATGAATCCTAATAAAATCTATCCATATTATCCAGTATACCCAGTACCTTATTCACCATATGGCTACAATAGCTTTAGTAATAATTATTACTATCAATAAAGTCGAAAGACTTTTTTCTTTTGAAACATTCCAAATAATAAAATATTCTTGCTAAAAAATAAAATTCTGATATAATAGTCAAGCAACCAAATTTATTGTATAATAAAAATAGAGGTGATACTAATGGAAAGATTACAAAAAGTAATAGCGGCATCAGGAATAACTTCTCGCCGTAAAGCAGAAGAGTTAATAACAGAAGGCAAAGTAAAAGTAAATGGACAAGTAGTAACTGAACTAGGTACTAAAGTATCTGATAAAGATAAAATTTTAGTTAATAATGAACCAATCACAAAAGAAGTAAAAGAATACTATCTTTTAAATAAACCAAGAGGAGTCTTAACTACAACATCAGATGATCGTTCTCGTAAAACTGTAGTAGACCTAATCCCAACATCAGCAAGAATTTATCCAGTAGGTAGATTAGACTATGATACAACTGGTCTTTTAATTCTAACAAACGATGGTGAATTTGCTAATATTTTAATGCATCCAAGTAATAATATCGAAAAAGTTTACATGGCTAAATTAAAAGGCATTATTAAAAAAGAACAAATTGAAGCTTTAAAAGAAGGTGTAACTATTGATGAAGCTACAACAGTAGCAGCAAAACGGGTAAAACTAAAAAAGTTTGATCCTAAAACAAATACTTGTATGGTTCAAATAACAATCTGCGAAGGAAAAAATCATCAAGTTAAAAAGATGTTTGCCGCAGTAGGCTTTGATGTTATAAAGCTAAAAAGAGAAAAAGAAGGCTTCTTTGACTTAAAAAATCTTCAATCAGGTGAATTTAGAAAACTAACACCAAAAGAAGTAAAAAGAGTCTATGGTCTAGAAGAAAATAAATAAAGAATTCTACCTAAGTAGAACAAAATAAAAAGGCATGTTTCAAACTATAAAACATGCTTTTCTTTTACATAAAAATATCTCTTCTTAATATCATAAACACTACTAAAAATATAACCGCTAAAATTAATGCACTAACAACTAAGTCAAGTAAACTAACAGTCTTACCATTAGCATCTCTTAATATATCTAAATAATTATCTGGATTTTCTTTCTTTATTTTTTCAATTCTTTTACTTAAGACTTTCATATAAACCATATTAGCAACCGTTACATAAATAATCCTCATCAAAATAAAAAGTATTAGTAATTTTAAACCAATTCCCCAAGAATAATAAGCTAGGGCATATAGTAAAAAATCTCCTATAGCGACACAAATACCTAATAAATTAAATCTATTAAAACAAAAATAAAAAGGACCAGTTAAAAAGACAAATACCTTATTTTCATTATAACAAACAGTATCAAATCTATCTCCTAAATATATTTCTAAATCAGATGCACTAGGATTTTTACTTTCTTTAGTAATAACTTCACCATTTACCATATAACCACAATGTAAACACCAAAAACTATGCATTGGTCTTCCACACTTAGGACAATTCTTAGGATAAGCCATCTTAATCCCCTCCACTATGATAAGTATAAACTATAATCACTATCTAAACAAGCCAAAAAAATACACAAAAAAAGAATAAATAAATTATTCTTCTACTTCAATAGCACCAGTAGGGCAAGCTTCAGCTGCATCTCTAACAGCTTGTTTTTCATCCTCTTGTACTTCTTCTTTTTTTACTTCTGATAAACCATTATCACCAATTTCAAAAATACTATCAGCTATAGCGCAGCAAGCACCACATCCAATACAAGCATCTTCATTAACTTTTACTTTCATTTTTATATCCTCCTTAAAAAATATTATATCTAAAATAATCTTTTACGTAAAGAAATAATTACTACTTTTGTTTTTATTTAACTTATGATAAACTAATCTATAGTAGAAGGTGATTAGTATGTCAAGTAGAATGGATCGTTACAGAGATAAAGGTGATACAAATACTTATAGTCGTGCAAATAGAAATCAAGAATTATATCAAAACATTGGTAGTAACACAAGAGTAGCTAACCTAACAGATGTAACAAATGCTAACGCTATTGATTTAGACAATGCTTCTAGAATTACAAATACTCGTGAAGGATATCATCAAATGAAAGAATTCAGAAAAGATATTGCTGTACCAAAAGTAAAAAAAGAACTAGACGACTTTAATTATTTATATCAAACTAGAGAAAATAGAATTTATGATGTAAATAGGGTTCTAGAAGAGGCTAGAAAAAATAGAAGAACAGCTGATGATGAAAAGGAAGAAAAACGACGCCTAAAAAATAGTAACTATAATATAATTACTAGTCTAAATCCTGAAGAGTTAGAAAAGTATCGCCAAGAGAAGATAAACAGAGTATATCGAGCTAATGATGATACAAATTCCAATGATGATGACATAAAAGAATTAATAAATACTATCGCCTCTAAAACATTAGCTGGTGAAATAGATCAAGCAACAGGTGTTAACTTACTTAGTGATTTAATGGCAACTAGTATTCTAGACAAAGTAGAAAGACAAAAAGAAGACACTAGTGTTAATCTTGGACTTTCTAGAGAAGTTCTAAATAAAGAACAAATAGAACAAGTAAATAAACTAGATCAAGAAATAGTAGAAGAAAAAGATAGTAATTTAAAAGAAGCCGATAGTGATTTCTACACTAGAAGTATGGACTTATCTGATAAAGACTTTGAAATGGATGATGAATTTAAAGAAAAATCTCTTCCATTACCTTTAAAGATATTCCTAATATTATTAGTACTTGCCTGTATAGCAGCAGCTGTTTACTTCATTTGGCAAACTTATTTTAAATAATGTTACCCTTAATATATTTTGTCTGCTTCTATCTATCTTTACCTGGTTTCTTTGCTAAAGCTGGTTACAGTCCTCTAAAAGGTCTAATACCAATATATAACATATGTATACTATGCATGATTCTAAAGATAAATCCAATCTTATTAATAGTACTAGGACTTGGACTTATCTTTTTACCATGTCGTATGTTTGTAGCAACTTTAATAATTATTTTTTTACCATTCCAAATAGCTGATGCCTATAGTAGTAATTTTAAAGTATCAATTATAACATTTATTCTTCCTATTATTATGTACCCAGTTTTAGCATATATAAAAGGTTATTACACGTATTAGGAGAAAGAAATATGGAATTTTTTAAGAAACATAAAATTACAACTATACTTTTATTTATATTATCAATATATATTTATTACTACTACACTAGAATAACTCCTTTAAATAATAATATCGATAAGAGTAGTTATCACTATGTAAATGAATTATATTACTCAGATGGTAGAATATATAATAATTATCTAAATAAAACAGAAAAGAAGATGTATGACTTATTATTTCAAAGTATTAAGAAAAATATTCGTACTCTAAATGTTAGTGTTAATAGTTCAACTTGTAAAGATGAAACAGATTGTTATAAATCACTTCTTACAGCTTATGATGCTATCTACGTAGATCATCCTGAATTACTTGAATTTGGTGGTATAAAAAGTATTTACATAAAAGATAACAATATGAGAGTAAATATAAGTTATTCTGTTAATGCTTTATTTGCTAAAATTGGTACTGAAAAAATAAAAAGAATAGTTTATGATATTAAACAAGCTACTAAAAATATGGACGATATAACTAAAATAGATTATGTCTATAACTGGGTTGCTAAAAATACTCGTTATGATCAAACATTTACTTTTTCATCTAAAAATCAATCGGCTTATAGTGTCTTTCTTCATAAAGAAGCAGTTTGTGCTGGTTTTGCTAAAGCTAGTCAAATAATATTCCAAAATATTGGTATAAATTCTTACGGTGTATTAGGTACTTCAACAGGTCCACATATGTGGAACATTGTTGAGTACAAAGGAAAATACTACTATTATGATTCAACAGTAGCAAGTGCAACTTATAAAGACAAATCAGGTCTCATTCAAGAAAAGATGAATTATTATACAATGGATCATAAAGAATGGTATCCAGAAGTAGAAAAAACAAGGATGCGTCCATAAATAAAATAAAAATAATCTAAAAAAATAACAAAAATATATTATAATATATATAGAGCAGTGGGAGTGGTTATATGAATTTAAACTTTATAATAAATGATTACATACTAATTTGGAATATCTTATTTCAAGCTTCCGTATCAGAACCTATATATAAATTAAAACAAAGATTATGGGATACTTATAAAGAACAATATAATGATACTTATAAAGATCGTATTACAATACTAAAAGATGTAAAAAACTATATTCCAAATGATGATACAATATATAATATAATGTTAGAGTCCAAAGAATATCAAAAAATAAAAAAAGAAACAGAAAAATATCGTTTAGAAGTAATAAGTCTTTGGAATAGAAAAATATCTAATCAAATAAAACAAATCATTAGAAAAGACATTCCTGACTACACTGTTTATCTTATTGATAATCGTCTTGAAGTATTAAAAATACCAAATATTTCATCTGTAGATGTAAAAATTGCAATACTTGGTAAAAAAATATCAAAAGATGAACCAGAAAAATTAATTATATCGGTTATTGAATCTATTCTAAAAAAAGAATTAAATACTTATAAAGATAAGGATAAATTTATTGCTAATGCTATAATTGAACTAGCTATTGAAAATGAACTAGCAACATCTCTATCAAATATTAGTCATTATTACTCTAGTGAATCAAAATTAATAAATATAAAAAGACAAATCTATCCATTTTGGTTAATGTACTTAGGAATTTCAAAAGAACAAATGACAAAATATATGAACCGTGATAAAATAGCATTTGACGTTAACAAGTTTCCATATGAAACTAATTTAAAAAATCTAGATATTACAGACTTTATTGATTTCTGTATTCAAAACAAAAAAAGAATAATTAGGGAAGAACAATTAGAATTAATATAATAAAGTGGTGATAGTATGGATGAAAAAATTAAAATATTATTAGATAAAATAAATATTGATAAAGATAATTATCAATATTTTTCTGATGCTAAAATTTCTAAAATAAGAATAAATTCCAAAACTGGTAGTTGGAATGTTTTTGTCGAAAAAGATACACTTCTACCACTAGAAGTATTTGAAGAGTTAGAAGAGAAAAAACACTTATTAGATGAAAATGCTTCTGAAATAGGTTTTATATTTAATATTGAAAATCCAGATTTAAATACTTGTAAAGAATACTATCAGCATCTTTTAAAATTATTAAAACCAGAATTAAAAGTTCTAGAAATTTATGAAGACTCTCTTCAAATAGAAGATGACTTTTTAATACTAGTTGCTAGTAATGAAGTAGAAAAAGAAAGATTAGAATCATGTCTTTCTAAAATAAATACTTTTTATAGATGCCTAGGTTACAAATTTAATATTGATGTAACTATTAGAAAAGAAGAAAATATTCTAGAAGAAATAAAACATGATTTAATTGTTGAAACACCAAAGATCGAGGAGAAGAAAGAAGTAAAGCAAGATCCACCAGCTTCTCCTGAGAAAAAATATCATAAAGAACCAAAAGATCCTAATAGTGTTATTGGTCGAGGTATAAAAGAAGACCCAATAAAAATAAAGACTTTAATAGGTGAAGATAATAATGTTGTTGTAGAAGGATTTGTTTTTGGAACAGACTATTTTGAGTCATCAAAAACAGACTTTAAAATAATAACTTTAAAAATAACTGATTATTCTGATAGTATCTATTGTAAAGTTTTCGTAAGAGATGCCGAGGAATATGGTAGACTTTGTAAAGAATTAAAAGCTGGAAATTGGTTTAAAATTCGGGGTTATACAAAAAACGATCAGTTCTCTAAAGAGTTAGTTTTAAACGCTAGAGATATTGTAAAAATAGAAAAAGAAGTATCTGTTGTAAAAGATAATGCAGAAGTAAAAAGAGTAGAATTACATTGTCATACTAAAATGAGTCAAATGGATGGTCTTGCTGATGAAGAACAAATAGTAAAACAAGCTATGAAATGGGGACATAAAGCTATAGCAATCACTGATCACAATGGTGTTCAAGCCTTCCCACATGTCTTCAACCTAGTAACTTCTCATAACAAGAACTTAAAAGAAGGGGAAGAACCATTTAAAGCAATTTATGGTACAGAGCTAACACTAATTGATGATACTGTAAATATAGTCCTACGTCCTAATAAAGACGTCTTGCTTGATCAAACATACGTTGTTTTCGACTTTGAAACAACTGGTTTTAATGCCGGTGGTGCTGACTCAATCATTGAAATTGGTGCCGTTAAAATTAAGAATGGTGAAATACTAGAACGTTATGATGAATTAATTAACCCAGGAAGACCATTACCTCAAAAAATAATTGACGTAACTAATATTACTGACGCTATGTTAGAGGGCAAAGATAATGAAGAAAATGCCGTTAAAAGATTTATTGAATGGTATGGAGACTTGCCAATGGTTGCTCATAATGCTAAGTTCGATGTATCTTTCCTTGAAATGGCTCATAAAAAATATAATTTAGGTAAATTTACTAATCCTGTAATTGATACCCTAGAATTATCAAGAACCATGGATAATACTTATGCTAGACACTCGCTATCAGCTTTAGTTAAAAGATATGAAGTTCCATGGGATGAAGAAGCTCACCATAGAGGAGACTATGATGCCGAAGGAACAGCTTTAGTTTTCCATAAAATGCTAAAGAAATTATCTAATCGTAATATTGAAACAATGGATCAATTAGATAACTTAGTTAGTAAAGATGAAATCCATAAATATGGTCGTGCTCATCACGTAAACCTTCTAGCAATCAATCATACCGGTCTAAAAAACTTGTTCAAATTAGTATCCCTTGCTAATACAGTTTACTTATATAAAACCCCAAGAATCCTACGTAGTGAAATAGAAAAGAATAGAGAAGGTCTTCTAGTAGGATCTGGTTGCTACGAAAGCGAAGTCTTTAAAGAAGCAACCTCTAAAAGTGAAGACGAATTATCAAACATTATTAGATTCTATGACTATGTAGAAGTTCAACCTCTAGAGTGTTATGGCCACTTAATTCAAACTGGTGACTTTGCTAATGAAGTAGAGTTAGCTGCCAACATTGAAAAGATAATTAGAGTAACAGAAGATGCCGGCAAAATAATGGTCGCAACTGGTGATGTTCATCATATAAAAAGAGATGACAAAATCTATCGTGAAATAATAGTAAATCAAAAAGTACCAGGTGGTGGACGTCATCCACTTGCAAAATCTAGTATCAAAGAAATTCCATCTCAACATTTCCGTACAACAGATGAAATGCTAGATGACTTTAAATTCTTAGACAAAGAAACTGCCTATCGTATCGTTGTAGAAAATCCAAATAAAATAGCCGACATGGTTGAAATAATTGAAGTAATACCAGATACCGGTGGTATACCATTCTCTCCAAGAGTTAAAAGTGATGATGGAACAAGTTATCTAGATTGTCCAGCAGTAGTTACCGACTTAGTTTATACAAAAGCAGCTGCTTGGTATGGAGACCCATTACCATATTATATAGAAGAACGTATCGCAACCGAACTATACGGTGATATTGTTTTAAAAATAACAAAAGAACGCTTAAAAGAAACATTATCAGGTGATGAACTAGAAAAAGTAGCTCATCAAGAACTACATGATACTATTGTAAAAGGTTTTGATAATGTTAAAAGTATCGTAAGAGAATATGTTAAGAAAACTTCAGAAGAAGAACTAGATGAAAAAGCCCTAGAAAAACAAACAAAAAAAGTATTAGGTGGTATTATCGGTGGAGGATTCGATCCAATTTACTTAATTGCTCAACGTCTAGTTAAGCACTCAAACGATGAAGGTTATCTAGTTGGTTCCCGTGGTTCCGTAGGTTCAAGCTTTGTTGCTACTATGATGGGAATAACAGAAGTTAACCCTCTACCTGCTCACTATAGATGTTTAAAATGTAAAATAAGTATCTTTGAAGATGAAGAAGGAAAATCTTTCTCAGCAGACTATTCATCAGGATTTGACTTACCAGATAAAGAATGTCCTAACTGTCATATTCCATTATATAAAGATGGTCAGGATATGCCGTTCGCAACCTTCTTAGGATTTAATGCCGATAAAGTTCCAGATATCGACTTAAACTTCTCAGATTTAAATCAAGCAAGTGCTCATGCTTATACCAAAGTCTTATTCGGTGAAGATAATGTTTATCGTGCCGGAACAATTGGTACAGTAGCAGACAAGACTGCTTTCGGTTTCGTAAAAGGTTATTGTGAAGAACATGGTATACCAGACATGCGAACCGCTGAAGTAGAACGACTTGCTATGGGTTGTACCGGTGTTAAAAGAACAACTGGTCAGCATCCAGGAGGAATTGTTGTTATTCCAGACTATAAAGAAGTTTTTGACTTTACACCATTCCAATTTCCAGCAGAAGATGCAACTGCTGAATGGCGTACAACACACTTCGATTATCATGCTATCGACCAATGTGTTTTAAAACTAGATATCTTAGGACACTCTGATCCAACTCAGTTACGTATCATTCAAATGCAATCAGGTACCGATATTATGAAAGTACCAATGGATGATAAAGATACAATGAGTATTTTTACATCGACTGATGTTCTAGGTGTAACTAAAGAACAAATAATGTGTAATACTGGTACTTTAGGTATTCCGGAATTTGGTACATCATTTACTATAAAATTAGTAGAGGATACTAGACCAACTACCTTTGGAGAACTTATAAAAATAGCCGGACTTTCTCATGGTACCGATGTTTGGTTAGGTAATGCCCAGGACTTAATAAAAAATAATATTGTTCCATTCAAAGAAACTATCGGTTGTCGTGATGATATTATGGTTTACTTAATAAATAAAGGTATGGCTCCAATTAAAGCCTTCAAAATAATGGAGTTTGTTCGTAAAGGCAAAGCCTCAAAAGATCCAGAAACTTGGAAAGGTCATGTTGAAACTATGAAAGCTTCTAATATTCCAGAATGGTATATTGAATCTTGTCGTAAAATAAAATACATGTTCCCTAAAGCTCATGCCGCAGCTTATGTAATGAGTGCCTTTAGAATAGCTTGGTATAAAGTACATATGCCAGTATATTTCTATTCATCTTGGTATTCATCAAAAGCAACAGATGTTGATGTTGAATCAATGATTAAAGGTTATGATGCTATTAAAGCCAAAATAGAAGATATTCTAGCCAAGGGTTTTGAAGCAACTAATAAAGAAAATGGTCAAGCTGAAAGTTTAAAGGTTGCCCTAGAGGCAACTGCTCGTGGTATAAAATTCTTAAAAGTAGATTTATATGAAAGTGACGCTACAGTTTGGATAGCTAAAAACGATAAAGAAATCTATCCACCATTTGTTGCTATCGATGGACTAGGCGAAACCGTTGCTAAAAATATCGTTAAAGAAAGAGAAAAGCAACCTTTCCTAAGTGTTGAAGACATCCAAAGACGAGGCAAAGTTTCACAAACACTAATAGATAAAATGAAATCTATGGGTCTATTAAACAATTTACCAGACTCAAATCAATTATCATTATTTTAAAAAGATACTAATCATTTAGTATTTTTTTTCTGAATCCCAAACACTACGAATAGTGCTGTTTTCAAATAAGCTTGTGATTGTTTCTAATTTATTTTTCTTCGCTTTTTCCCACTCCTTTATTATGTATTCAAAAAATATTTATTAAGAAAATAGTTTAGTTAGTTAATGGTGAGCTTTTTTCATCACGAAAGTTGAAATAAAATTGTAAAAATAGTATAATATACATATATAAAAATACTAAAGTTGGTGGTAAGATGTTGACACAGAAAGGAATAAAGTCTATCCTTGGACAGACAGACAGACATGTTAGATTAAACCAATTTTTAGACGGAAAAAAGTATATACTTGGCTCTATTGTTTTAATAGGACTTTTTGTTGTGTTTATGTTTAATTCGTTCGCTGCTTTAGAGCCGGTTTCTAGTGTAACTATTAAATCAACTACTTTAGATTATACTAAGAGTGAAGAGGGGTCTTGGCAATATACTAAGACAGCTAAATGGATAAGCAAAGGAAAAGCTAGAATTGATATAAATCTTGAAACTCTCGAAAAATCTCAAACAGATTATACAGATGTAATTTTAGTACTTGATACTTCGGGAAGTATGTTAGGAGAGAAACTTTCTCAATTACAAACAGACGTTAATGAATTTATTAATGATACAATACCAAAGGGAAATAAAATTTCGATAATATCCTTTAATAGTGATGCCTCTGTTTTAACAAGCTTTACGAATGATAATTCCTTATTACAGGATAGCATAAATAATTTAACTGCAGCAGGTGAGACCAATTACTATCAAGCCTTAGTAAAAGTTGATGATGTACTAAGTACATATTCTAAAGAATCTAATCGAGATTGCGTAGTTTTATTTTTAACAGACGGACTTCCTACAATTGATACGCCAAATGAAATAACACAATATAATCATCTAAAAAATAAGTATTCTTATTTAAAGATTAATGGTATTCAGTATGAATTGGGTGAAGAACTTTTAAACGGAATTAAAAACATTACTGATACCCAATTTATAGCGAGTACAGAAAACTTAAATGAGTTTTTATACAAAGCCTCAATATCGGCTTCGAATTATGAAAATTTTATTTTAACTGATTATATTGATGAAAATTATTTTACTTTAAAAGATGTAGAAAATATCGATACTACTTTTGGTGAAGTAACTATTAGTGACAACAAAATAATTTGGAACTTAAATAACCTAAAATCTGGATTAGATGCAAGCATGACTTTCTACATAAACTTAAATGATAATTTAATAGGAGTAGGAGGTGTTTACTCAACAAGTACTAAGACAGATGTATCTTATAAAATAAATTCCTCTTCATATAATGAGTCAAGTACTAAAACTCCCGTACTAAGTGATAATTATTCGGTTACTTATGATGCCAATGCTCCAACTGGTTGTGTGGTATCAAATGTACCAAGTCAAAAAAAATACTCAGTATTTGATACTGTGAAAATAGAAAGTGCTATTCCTACATGTGATAACTATCAGTTTAAAAAATGGGAAATAGTAACTGAGAATGTAAATAGAAGTGGAGATAATTACTTTTTCATGCCAGAGTCCAATGTAACGATAAAGGCCATTTGGAAAAAGAGTAATCTTGTAAAATCAATGGATGGGAAAATATCCAAAGTTCAAACTCTATATAAGTTAATAGCAAGTAACTCAAAAGGAATAGATACATCTATTAGTTTTAGAAATTCTCCAAACTCCACTAATTCCGGAATTTATACACGAAGTGGAACAGAATCCAATACTTATCCAGTTTACTACTATCGTGGAATTATAAATAACAATAATATAGTATTTGCTAACTTTTGCTGGAAAATAGTAAGAACAACAGAAACAGGTGGAGTTAAATTAATATATAATGGTGTTTATGATAGTACTAATAAATGTAGTAATACAGGAGCAACTTATGTAGGTACTAGTGCCTTTAATACAACTTCAAGTTCACCAGCTGACATTGGTTATATGTATGGAACAAGATATAGATATAATGATTATTCGCCAACTACAACCGCTAATGTCCTAACCAATACTACTATTGATTCTAGTAGCAACTATTATTACGGAACATCAATTACTTATTCTAATGGAACTTATACATTACAAAATGCTGTCCAAAAAGTATGGTCTGATAATTACACTAATTTAGTAGGATACTATACTTGTAATAAAACAACAACTACTTGTTCAAATGCCTATTATATAGCCGGTTCTGATTCTACTCACCAGTATAATGTACTATTCTCAAATGGTGAAACCGTTTTAGCAAACCAAGTCATAGTACTAGGAAAAAGTGTTACAGATAATGGAAATAATACTTACACGTTAAATGAAACTGTAACCATTCAAAAGAAAGATTGGTATAACAATCATAACTCATATAATAACTATTATATTTGTAGAGATTTAACTAGTACTACTTGTACTAACAAAAACTATATAACTACATCTAGTAATTATGCAGTTACTTATGATAACACATTTGATTATATCTATGGAAATGATGTTTCTTGGGATGGTAGTCAATATACTTTAGTTGATACTATTACTTCTAAAAACACTTGGAATACTGACAAAACAACTCTTGCTAAAAGATATCACTATACCTGCCTTAACACAACCGGAAAGTGTACCTCGGTTTATTATGTTCATATGTTTGGTAATAGTTCATTAATTTACTATTTAACGTTAACTAATGGTAAAAATATAGAAACAGCCAAGAATGAAATGTTTCAAAATAAAAACTCTTCAGCAGTAAAAAAAGTAGTTGATACTTGGTATCAAAATAATTTAACTAGTTATACTTCTATGTTAGAAGATACTATTTGGTGTAATGATCGAACATTCTATTCTGGAGCTTTAGTTAGTAAAGATACAGATGCTCTTACTGATGCTTCATACATATCAGTTAACAACAGAGTATATAATACTTATAATCCTAGTGTAACTTGTCCTAATGCTACTAGAGACGGCTTTACAGTATCAACATCATCAGGTGGCAATGGTGCCTTAACTTATCCAATTGGTTTATTAACAGCTGATGAAATAAGATTAGTAGGTGGCTATGATAATCTACATTATTTATCAGATAACCAGTATTGGTGGACTATGTCTCCATATTATTTCTTTGGTAGTAACGGTCGCTCCTTCAGAGTTAATTCCAGTGGGGTTTTAAATACACAATACATTCATACAGCTAGTCCAAATGTTGTAAGACCTTCAGTTTCCCTTGTCAAAGGTACTAGAATATCTGATGGAGATGGAACTGCTAACAATCCATTTGTAATTGGTGATGAGTAGGTTTGATACTTAAACTAAAAAAGAGAAAAGAGATTTGAAATCTCTTTTTCTTTTGAATATAAAATAATAGTTTGCTTGTTTATTAAAAGACGTTTATAATTAACTAGAAGGACTGATTATATGAAGTACAAAGTATTAGTAAATAAAGAACATAAAATAAAAGAAAACTATCTTTCTAAAATAGAATTAGTAACTATAAAAAATATAGATAACGAAGATATTCAAATAGAAAAAGAAACTTATAATGCTTATCAAAAACTAGAAAAATTTCTAAAAACAAAAAACATCATTATTGGTATCTCATCTGCTTATAGAAGTAAAGAATATCAACAAGAAATATATGATGATTTTGCAAAAGAATATGGTGAAGAATATGCAAATAAAATAGTTGCCCCAGTAGGTTGTTCAGAACACCATACTGGTCTTGCGATAGACATAAATATAAAGAAAAACGGTAAATGGCCAGCCAACAACAAAGAACTAGAAAAACAAGAACCATCTCTAAGAAAAATACACAAGTATCTAGCAAGTTATGGTTTTATACTTCGTTATCCAAAAGATAAAGAAAATATAACTGGCTATCCATACGAACCATGGCATATTAGATATGTTGGTAAAGTAGTAGCTAAAATAATCGAAAAAGAAAACTACACTTTAGAAGAATACCTAAGTAACTATTCAGGTATAATCATTGTAAATAAACCAGTTGATATAACTTCTTTTGATGTTGTAAATAGTATTTCCAAAACTCTAGGTATTAAAAGAGTAGGCCATACAGGAACCCTAGACCCACTAGCAACAGGAGTTCTAGTAGTAACAATTGGTAAAGCTACTAAAATAGGTGAACTATTAACCGCAACTTATAAAGAATACCAAGCTGGAGTCCTATTAGGTGTAGATACAGATACTCTAGATATAACTGGAAAAATTAAAAACACTAAAATAGTACCAGAAAATCTCCCAATAGAATCTACTCTAAATAGTTATAAAAAAACTTATTTACAAGAAGTACCAATCTATTCAGCTGTTAAAGTAAATGGTAAAAAACTATATGACTATGCTCGTCAAAATAAAGAAGTAACCCTTCCTAAAAAAGAAGTAACTATTAAAGAAATAAAACTTTTAGAAACGGATCGAAATACCTTTACCTTTAAAACAACAGTTTCAAAAGGTTGCTACATAAGAAGCTTAATTAGAGATATTGGATCATCTCTAAATACTTATGCTACTATGACAAATCTAATTAGGACTAAACAAGGTAAATTTACTATTGAAGAAGCAAACACTTTAGAAGAAATAGAAAAGGGTAATTTCAAATTACATAAAATAGAAGATGTTCTAGATTACCCAAAAATAATAGTTGATAAGAACACAGAACAAAAAATAAGAACTGGTCAAAAATTACCCAACATTTACAATGTCGAAGACAAGGTAATCTTTCTTACTTCTTCTAACGAACTATTAGGTATTTATCAATCTGAAAATAATCTATTAGTAGTCTGGAAAAACTTCGTCTAGTTTAACACTAAAATCTAAATTTTAACTAGCTATAGCAACAAATAAACACTCACAAAATATCCGAAATATCTTTACAAAATGCCAATAATGTGGTATAATCATACAGCAATTGAAAAAGGGGGGATACATCATGAGTTTAAACAGAAAATTAGATTATTATGAAATTTTAGGAGTAAGTAGAAATGCAACACTAGAAGAAATAAAAGCAGGTTATAGACAAGAAATTAAAAAGTTCCATCCAGATAAACGTGCTTCTATGGATAAAGAGTCACTTGATCCAATCGACGAACGTGTAAAAGATTTTCTTGCTCAACAAATAATTGATGCGTATAGAACTTTAAAAGACTCATCACTTAAAGCAACTTATGATGCAACTTTACCAGAGAAAAAATCTGAAGAAGAATTAATATCTGATGATTTAGAAACATTAACAGAAATATCAAGAAGTTTAAGATATGATTTTATAGATATTTATAAATTATTAGGTGTAAAAAGAAATGCCAGTACTACTGATATAGATAAAGCCTTCTTAAATTTAGCATATTCTTATAATCCAGAATTAACAGTAAATGCTACAAAATCTCCAAAAGCTCAAGATATGATAAAAAATATATATGGAATTTTAGAAGCTAGTTATAATGTTGTAAATACTGCCGAAAAACGAGTTGAATATGATGAGAAAACTAGAGAATATCTTTTAAAAAGAGTAAAAGAACATCAGGAAAAAGCAAAAGCAAGAGCTCAAAAAGAAGAACAAGAAAAAGCCAAGGCAAGAGCTCAAAAAGAAGAACAAGAAAAAGCTAAGGCAAGAGCTCAAAAAGCAAGACAAGAAGAACAAGCAAGAAGACAAGCTCAAGCAAAAAAAGAAAAAGAACAAACACCACCAAAAACAGAAAGTTCTAATTTTGAACAAAAAAATCATACAACTAAATCAGAAAATAGAGGCCAAGAACCAAAGACAATGTCACAAAGTTTTAAAGAAGCTTGGCAAGAAGTACGAAGTGAAGAAAAGTCTTATCCATTTACTGAAAGACATAAAAATATTAATAAAAACATTCACAGGAAATACTATCCTTATAGAGCAACACTTCCACAATATATAGTATATGGACTAAAAAATGGTCTTTTACATGTTTCAGCTGAATTAGTATATCAATTAGAAAAATTCCGTTATATTACTGAAGATAATATTCCAAAATTTATAATTAGAAATAGAAAATCATTATGTGGAATTATCGTTGCTGGAGTTTTAATAACATCTGCCGTTACAAAAAGTAACGACCCAGTAACAAAACCATCAGTTGAAAAACCAACAACACCAGTAACCGATCCTGTTATATCTGAAGATGATACTGTAGAAAATATATCTGACAAAATAGTTTTAAATAGAGTACATGTTATAGAATTTGGTGAAACATTATCAGAATATTCTGAAGATTCAAATACGACAGTTGAAGAAATAAAAAGAATAAATAATATAAAAGATGAAAACATAATTGAGTCTGGAAAGAAAATAGTTATTCCATACATTATCTCAAAAGATGATTTAAAATATTATGTTTCTTCAACAGAATATGATAGTAATATACCACTAGAAACATATGCAGCTTTATATGAAACAGATGTTGAAACATTATTACAATTAAATAAAGAAGCTATTGATAAGGTAATCTTATCAACAGGTGAAATAGCATATATGCCAATATCTAACACGCTACAAGTACCATCATTTATTAGTAAGAATGTTTTAGATGCTCAAAAAGAAGTGTCAACTGGTGCTTATACAAAAACAAATGGAGAATATCATGGATAATAATAAATTATTTTTTGAATTTTTAAGAAAAAATAATTTGCTAGAAGAGTATCAAAGAATTTTAGAAGTTTTAAACGAATCATCTAATTCAGTAGCAAGATATTCAGAGCAAGATATATATCTTTTAAATAATCTAGTAAGACAAAAAGATCTAGCAAACTTTGGTATAAAAGGTGAGATGGGAACTCTAACAAAAGATGGAATCATCCTACCAAAACAAACTCTAGTAGCATACAAAAAACAAAGAAGAGAAATTCCAGAAATTACAGACTTTGACTTAATAATGGGAAATGGAATAAGTAATACATCTTTTATAGCTAGTAACTTTCCGCAAGATAAATTATTTGGCTTTTGTACTGATACAACAGCTCCTTCTCTTCACTTAAGAATGACTAGAGCTTCATTTCTCTTAGATGAGTACAATCAAAGTAAAAATCCAGGTTACGATTTAGTAGCAACAGAAGAAAAAGGTAAGGTATATTGCTTAGTTAAAAAAACAAAATAGGTTTACAGTTAAGTAAATCTATTTTTTTGTTAATTACTAAGTTCTCTCTTTTTTCTAAAGATTTAATATAGTATAATAATCAAGAAGGTAGTGAGATAAATGCTAAAATACATCTTTTTACTAATTGGTTTTATAGTAATTATTAAAGCTAGTGATATCTTAGTTGATAGTGCAACCTCAATTGCTATTAAGTGTAAAGTTCCTAAAATGTTAATAGCTCTTACTATTGTATCATTTGGTACTTGTGCCCCAGAAATAGCCATATCGTTTACTTCGGTCATAAATAAAAATGGTACTATAGCCTTTGCTAATGTCATAGGTAGTTGTATTGTAAATGTCTTTCTAATTATAGGACTAGCTTCCTTACTACATCCTATAAAAGTAAAACATGATACAGTCAAAAAAGAACTACCAATCTTACTCTTAATAACAACAAGCTTTGCTGTATTAATGCTAGATAGCGTCTTTAATAAAGCAACACCAAATGTTTTCTCTAGAGTAGATGGAATAGTTCTAATGTCTTTATTCTTAATGTTTGTAATGTACTTAGTTCAACTATCTAAAAGAAAAGAAAAAAATACAGAAAAAATGGAAATTAAATATGATAGTCTTCCTATCACTATAATTATCTTAATATTATCAATAGTTTTAATATCTCTAAGTAGTAATATTATAGTAGATAACGCTGTTAAAATAGCTGAAAGTCTACATATAAGTGAAAAACTAATTACTATGACCGCTATTGTAATTGGTACATCTCTTCCAGAAATGTTTATGACTGTAAGTAGTGCTAGAAAAGGTGAATTTGATATGGCTATTGGTAATATCATTGGAACTAATATTTTTAATATTTGTATCGTTCTAGGACTACCAGTAACAATCTATGGAGATATCTCTTTAGCAAACTTTTCAATGATTGATATAGTAGCAGTCTTTCTAACATCTCTAGACTTATACTTATTTGCTAGAAGTGAAAGAACTATTTCTAAAGCAGAAGGCTTAACTATGTTACTAATATTTGCTGTTTACTATATCTCAGTCATATTCTTTTAATAATTAAAATTTCTAACAATATAAAATAAATGTTTGTATTTTATTAAAACTATGATATAATACACTTTAGAAAGGAGTGGGAAAGAAGAAATTTCCCACTCTTATTATTTCTAGGAGGTGGCCATGAAAGAGAAAATAGCACAACTTGTAGATGAAGAAATAAAAGATTTAAATGTCTTTGTTTCTGATGCATTTTTTGAAAACGTAGAAGGAAAGAAGATATTTAATATCGTTCTTGATAGTGAAGAAGTAATTGATTTAAATCGTATTACTGAAGCATCAAGACTAATTAATAAAATAATTGATAAGAATAATTATTTATTAGAAGACGCAGATGAATTAGATATTTATTCAAAAGAGAAAGGAGAATAAAAATGAACGGTAAAGAATTTAAAAAAGCTCTTGATAACATTGTTAAGGAAAAAAACATTGATCCAGAAGTAGTATATGAAGCAATGGAACTTGCCTTAACTTCTGCTTATAAAAAGAACTTTAACTCAAAGACAAATGTAAAGGTTTTATTTGATCGTGCAACTGGTGAGATTAAAGTATATTCATATCTTACTGTTGTACCTGATGATAAAATGACAAAAGAAGAATATGAAGATTACTTATTCGAACATTATACTGATGAAGATGATGAAGAAGAAACTGAAGAAAATGAAACAGTAGAAGGAGAAGAACAAGAAGAAGCACCACAAATTAGCTACTTCAATCCTGAAACTGAAATTAAAGTTAGTGATGCAAAGAAAATTGATAAGACTTTAGAAGTAGGAGATACAATTGATCATGAAGTAACTCCAAAAGACTTTGGTCGTGTTGCTGCATCAACTGCTAAACAAGTAGTAGTTCAAAAAATAAGAGAAGCTGAAAGAAATAGTATTCTAGAAGAGTTTGGTGACAAACAAGATGAACTTTTAGTAGGAACAGTTGCTCTAGAAGATACTGATAACTATTTTATTGATTTAGGAAGAACAAATGGTATCTTACCAAAGAAAGATATTATCCCAGGAGAAAAAATAGAAATGGGTTCTCAAATAAAAGTATATGTTTCTAAAGTAGATAACAATGGTAAAAACTTATTAGTCCTATTAAGTAGAACTCATTATGGTTTTGTAAAGAGATTATTTGAGCTAGAAATACCAGAAATTAATGACGGTTCAGTATTAATTTATAGTGTAGCCAGAGACCCAGGTAACAGAAGTAAAGTTGCTGTCTACTCAGAAAGAGCAAACATTGATCCAATCGGTGCTTGTATTGGTGAAAAGGGTAGTAGAATTGCTAGAATTATTGAAGAGTTACATGGTGAAAAACTAGACGTTGTAAAATACGACAAAGACCCAGCAGTATTTATTGAAAATGCTCTAGCTCCAGCTAAAGAATTAACAGTAGCTGTAACTGATCCTAAAAAACAAGAAGCTATGGTAATTGCTGATGGAGATAACTTCTCATTAGCTATTGGTAAAAAAGGACAAAATGCTCGTTTAGCAAGCAAATTAACACACTATAAAATCGATATTAAAACAACTGAACAAGCTCGTGAAGCAGGTATAAATTTCAGATAGGAGGTTTCTATGAAAGTAAAAAAAATTCCCCAAAGAACTTGTATAATTACTAAAGAAAAACTACCTAAACAAGAATTATTACGTGTTGTTAGAGCACCAGAAGGATATGTTGCTGTAGACGAAACAGGAAAAATGAACGGACATGGTGCATATATTAAAAAAGATATTGCAGTCCTAGAAAAAGCAATTAAGTCAAAAGCACTAGAAAAAAAATTAGAATGCAATATAGAGGACAGTGTTTATGAAGAAATAAGAAAAATTATAGAAAAGTGAGGTGAGTCTTTATGATGACTATAGAAGATTATGCATTAGATGTAGAAAAGACTATAGATGAGATTAAAGCATTATGTGATAAGATTGGTATCAACTACGAAGACGAAAAAACTCCTTTAGATGAAACTGATATTATTTTACTTGATAATGAATTACAAGATGCCGAAGATTATGTAACGGGTGACGTAGAAGATTTAGAAGAAAAATTTCTAGATGAAGAAGTAAGTGATAAAGCCGAAATGCTTGCTATGAACACAAAGTTTGATTTAGACAATGGAACAAAATTTGAAAAAGTAAAAAGTAATAAGCAAGCTAAGAAAACTGAAAATAAAAAAGACTTTTTAAAGGAAAGAAAAAAAATATATAAACATCGTGAAAAACTTCAAAGTAATGAAGCTACTCAAGATGAAAATGTTATTCTTTATAACCAAGGAATGACTGTAACAGACTTAGCTAATGCTCTAGAAGTAGGAGCAGTAGAAATAGTTAAAAAATTAATGGGTCTAGGTGTAATGGCTTCTGTTAATCAAGCAATTGACTATGATAGTGCTGAAGTAATAGCATCAGAATATGATAAGGTTTTAAAGAAAGCTGAAACAGCTGATATTTCTAACTTTGAAAATTTTGAAATAGAAGACGATGAAAAAGACTTAGTAGAACGTCCACCAGTAGTAACAATCATGGGACATGTTGACCATGGTAAAACTACTTTACTAGACTACATTAGAAAATCAAATGTTGCATCAGGAGAAGCTGGAGGAATTACTCAAGCAATTGGTGCTTACTCTGTAAAATATAAGGATAAGTCAATAACATTTATTGATACTCCAGGACATGCTGCTTTTACAGAAATGCGTGCAAGAGGAGCCTCAATTACTGATATTGTTATTATCATAGTAGCAGCTGATGATGGTATTATGCCACAAACAAAAGAAGCAATTGATCATGCTAAAGCCGCAGGTGTACCAATCATTGTTGCTATAAATAAAATTGATAAACCAGAAGCAAACATTGAACGTGTTATGACTGGTTTAGTTGAAAATGGCCTAACTCCAGAAGAATGGGGTGGAGATATTATTGTAAATAAAATATCTGCCGCAACTGGAGAAAATGTTGATGAATTACTAGAAAATATTTTACTAATAGCTGAAATGGAAGGCTACAAAGCTAATCCATCTCGTTACGCTTCAGGTGCTGTTATTGAATCAAAGAAAGATAGTAAGGTTGGTTCAGTAGTAACTTTATTAATCCAAAACGGTACTCTACGTTTAGGAGACCCAATAGTAATTGGTAACGCTTTTGGTAAAGTTCGTACTCTAAAAAATGACTTAGGTCAAAATATCGTAGAAGCAACTCCATCAACTCCAGTAGAAGTAACTGGTATTTCAGAAGTACCAAGTGCTGGAGATAAGTTCATGGCTTTCGAATCAGAAAAACAAGCTAAACAAATAGCTGAAGAAAGAAAATTACGTAGTCGTGAACAAGATACTAACTTCTCTGGTATGAGTTTAGAAGATTTATTTGGACGCATCCAAGAAGGTGTAAAAGAAATTAAAGTAGTTTTAAAAGCTGATGTAAACGGAAGTCTAGAAGCTGTTAAAAACTCTTTAGAAAAAATTACTGTAGATGGAGTAAAAGTAAATGTAATTAGAGGTGCCGTAGGAGCAATCACTGAAAGTGATATCGTTCTAGCTAGTGCATCAGACGCTATAATTATTGGTTTCAACGTTCGTGGAAGTTCAAAAACTATGGATATCGCTAAACAATACGGTGTATCTATAAAAACATATGACATTATTTATAAAGTTGTAGAAGATATGGAAAAGGCTATGAAAGGTATGTTAGATCCTGAATATGAAGAAAAAGTAACTGGTACTCTAGAAATAAGACAAATCTTCAAATTCTCAAAAGTTGGTCTAATTGCTGGTTGCCATGTCCTATCAGGTACAATTAGAAATAATGAAAAAGCCAGAATAATTAGAGATAATGTTGTAGTATACAATGGTTCAATAAAATCTCTACAACATGAAAAAGACCAAGTAAAAGAAGTTAAAAAAGATATGGACTGTGGTCTAACTCTAGAAAATTGTCAAGATTATAAAGAAAAAGACATAATTGAAGTATACGACCTAGTAGAAATAAAACGATAATTTAGGAGGTACTCATCATGGCAAGTATTAAAATAGAAAGATTAAATCATGCTTTTCAAGAAGAAATAAGTATGATTCTAATGACTGAAATAAAAGATGAAGATATTAAATTTGTAACAATAACTGGCGTAGAAACAACTTCTGATTTAAGTTATGCCAAAGTATACTTTACAGTTTTAGATGATACAAAGAGAAAATCAACTCTAGAAGCTCTAAATGGTGCTGCCTCATTTATAAGAGGAAAACTAGCTGAAAGAGTAGAAGTAAGACATACTCCAGAATTAAAATTTATTTATGATACTTCAATCGAATATGGTAATCATATAGATGAAATAATAGATAATATTAACAAAGAAGAAAATAAGTAATTACTTATTTCTTTTTTTATACTCTTCATTTACTAATAGTCTTATCACATGATACAATATAGTAGGTGATAATATGTTTGATATAATAGATAAAATCATAGACGATACTATGTATAGATTTAAAAAACAAGTTTTATATAAAGAAGACACTACTACCCAAAAAGAACTAGACAAAGTAAAAGAATATTTAAAACTTCATCCTAACAAAGCTCTAGAAAACAAAGTAAAATTATTTGAATATGGTCTAGAAGGAGAAAAACAAGTCTTATACGAACTAGAACATTCTGGAATAGGTATGTATATTCTTCATAATATTAATCTTGAATACAATGGTAAAAGTGCCCAAATAGACTTTGTAGTTATAACAGCTAGATGTACTTATTTTATTGAGTGCAAAAATTATCTCGGTAATATAACCATAAACAGTAAAGGTGACTTTGTAAGGGAATATATCAAGAATAATAAAAAAGTAGTAGAAGGTGTCTATAATCCCATTACTCAAAGTAAACGTCATATTGAAATAATAAAAGAAGATAATTATGATAATGCTAACTTTCTATATAAGCTAAATTTCGAAAAAAACTTTAACAGCTTTCATGACTACATTGTTGTAATGGCTAATCCTAAAACAATTATAAATGATAAGTATGCCCCAAGAGAGGTAAAAGAAAGATTAGTAAAAGCTGATCAGATAATTGAATGTTTAAAAAGACTAGAATCGAAAAGAGAACCATTTAGATTTGAAAAAGATATAAAGGCATCAGCAGATGCTTATCTAGAGATGAATATAGAAAAGCCATTATTAAAAATAGACTTAGAAGAAAATACTCAGTCAAATGAAAATAATTATCCTAAATCTAGCAAACAAAACCATAATGATACAAATGAACAAAATAACTTCTCAGTAAACAAAGAAAGTATTAGAGCATCTCTAAAAAAATATCGACTACAAAAAGCAAAAGAATTAAATTATAAACCGTATTTTATTTATAGTGATTCAACTCTAGAAGAAATACTAACTCTTATGCCTAAAGATTTAAATGAGTTAAAAAAAGTACATGGATTTGCCTCTAAAAAAATAGAAATATATGGTAAAGACATTATAAATATCATAAATAACTATAATCAATAATTCTAAATAAAAATATATTATCAAAAACTATAAAAAAGGATGTCGTAAAATGAAAAAATTTCTAAAAACACTAATTCCCAGTATTCTAGCTGGAATATCTATTTCACTAGCTGGTTTTATCTTCTTATCGGTAGATAATAAATACTTAGGTTCTGTACTATTTACATTAGGATTATTTCTTGTTTGTACAAGGTCTTATAATCTATATACTGGAAAAGTTTGTTATTGTAAAACAAAACAAGATATCAAGAATTTATTAATAATAATTCTTGGTAATTTTATTGGTACTAATATAACAGGATTATTACTAAGAGGTACAAGATATGTTCAAGCTTTATCTACAAAGGCTACTAGTATTATTGATATAAAACTATCAGATAATCTACTTAGTCTCTTTATTCTAGCAATAATCTGTAACGTATTTATATATGTAGCGGTAGATGGTTATAAAAAAGCTAAAGATAATGTTTCTAAGTATCTATCATTATTCTTTGGAGTAATAGGCTTTGTTATAACTGGAACAGAACACGTAGTAGCTGATATGTTTTACTTTGCGGTAGCAGGTAACTATACATCTAAAGCATTTATAGTCTTATTAATAGTATTTTTAGGTAATACAGTAGGTGGAAGATTATACTCACTAATAGAAGAAAAATTTTTTTAATTTCTATCTTTTAACTATCAAAACTATATGTTATAATTTTAATAGAATAGGAAGGTTTTAATTATGTCAAAAAAAAGTAAAAAAGATAGTTATGATGATAGTTGGATGTATATATTACTCTTAACAACAATTACCATACTTGCATATTCCTTAAGTACATATACATTTAAAATAGCTGGAGTAAGTTTAACATACTCAATATTCTTATTACCAGTCTTATATCTGATAGCAAACTACATAACCAAAAAATATTGTTGTGAAAAGGCTGTACTAGCTATAGTAATTTCAAGTATTTCAATTGTAATATTTACTTTAATAATGAACTTTGCAATGGGAAAGTCAACTAGTATTAGTATATTTACTGGTAGTTTCTGTGCTTTAGTAGTATCACATTTAGTTAATTTATTAATATATCGTTTTCTAAATAGTAATACTGAGGCTCCATTCTTATTAGTATTATTAAATTATTTATTTGCTTTAGTAACATTCTATGCATTTTATACTTTAATCTATTTGAATATGATTATTCTAGATAATTACTGGTTAGGTTATTTTATAACTCTAGTAATACAAACTATAATGTGTATAGGCCTAGCTTATTTAGACAAAAAAATAAAACTTGGAAGAGAATAACTTCCAAGTTTTATTTATAATTTTTATAATATAGAAAGTAATGTTAATATAGAATTATGTAACATATGTGCAAATATTGAAGTATAAACTGTATCCGTTTTTTTATACATTAATGCAAAGGAAACTCCTAAACATCCATATGGGATTATAAAAAGATAACCAATAGGATTAGATGCATTAATTACATGCATAGCACCAAATACAAAACCAGATGCAATTACAAAGAATGTACTATTCTTAAATACATTTCTAAAACATTTTCTAAAAATAATTTCTTCAATGAATGGAGCAAGTAATCCAGCATCTATAAGCATTGCCCAAGGTAGAGCAGAAATCATACTTTGAACAGCTTGTTCATTTTCAGCTTGACCAGTCTTAAACATCATATTAATTATAATATTACTAGCCATCATAAGTACAAGACCAACAATCCAATACTTAACCATAGTATCAAGATTAATAGCTAACTTATCTTTAAATATCTTCCATTCCTTTTTTAATTCCTTACGATATAAAAACCATAGTATAATAAGAACCACAATATTAGAAAAACAACTAAGTAAAACATTAAGTGAATCTGAAATATTATGTATGTCAATATTTAATATCGCAATTGGTATCAGTTGTATATAAGCACTATAATAAAATAATACAAATGCAAAAACACCTTTTAATATTTGTACAATATAATTCTTCTTATCCTTCATTAATATCACCATATTTAACATACCACAAAATAATTAAAAATAAAAGCAACTAGTACTTAAAGTTTCATAATTTACATCAATAAATATCAAATAAGTACTTATTCATAATCATAAGTCTAAAACAGAGGAAAAATACTTGCAAAATACAATGGTTAAGTGTATAATACAATTACTTACCGGTACTCGGTTTGGAGAATTTCCGACTTCTTACTTAGTTTCGGTCAATATATAAGAAAGGAAGTGTTAATAATGGCATTAACAAAAGATGAAAAAGCAAAAATCGTTAAAGAATTTGCTAAAAATGAGAAAGATACTGGTTCTGCAGAAGTACAAATCGCTATTCTTACTAAAGAAATCAACGATTTAACAGAGCATTTAAAAGTACATACTCATGACTATCATTCACGTAGAGGTCTTTTAAAGAAAGTTGGTCAACGTAGAAATATGTTACAATACTTAGCTAAGAAAGATATTCAAAGTTATCGTGAAGTAATTAAAAAATTAGGATTAAGAAAGTAGACACTTGTTTTTAGTGTCTTTTTTTTAGAAAGATTTGAGGTGTAGAAATGAAGAAAAAAGTATTTGAATTAGATTTTCATGGACGTAAAATTGTCGTAGAACATGGTGAATTAGCTAAACAAGCTGATGGAGCAGTTTTAGTTAGATATAATGATACAGTAGTTTTAACAGCAGCTGTAGTAAGTAAAAATGTTAACTTATTATCTGATTTCTTCCCATTAACTGTAAACTATCAAGAAAAACTATATTCAGTAGGAAAAATACCAGGTGGATTTATTAAAAGAGAAGGTCGTCCATCAGAAGCTGCTACTCTAGCTGCTAGAATGATTGATAGACCAATGAGACCACTATTCCCAGAAGGATTTAAAAATGAAGTACAAGTTATTTCAACAGTTTTATCAGTAGATCAAGACTGTTCTCCAGAATTAACTGCTATGCTAGCATCATCTCTTGCTGTAAGTATTTCAAAAATTCCATTTAATGGACCAATTGCTGGTGTAAAAGTAGGACGTGTAGATGGTAAATTTGTAATCAACCCAACTCCAGAACAATTAGAAAGATCAGAGTTAGATTTAACTGTTGCTGGTACAAAAGATGCTATCAATATGGTAGAATCAAGTGCTAAACAAGTATCAGAAGATATTATGTTAGAAGCTTTAATGTTTGGTCATAAAGCCGTAAAAGAATTAATCAAGTTTGAAGAGAAAATCATTAAAGAAATTGGTGAAGAGAAAATGGAGTATGAAACTCTAACACCAGATAAAGAAATGATTGAAAGAATTACTGCTCTAGCAACTAAGAAAATGGATAAGGCTCTACGTATTAAAGATAAACTTAAAAAGTATGCAGCAATTGATGAAGTAAAAGAAGAAATTATAGAACTATATACTAAAGAAAATGAAGAAATCTTAAAAGACCAAGAATTAAAAGAATTACTTGCTAAAGTAAATATGGTTTTATCAGATATTGAATATAACTTATTTAGAAGTATCGTTGTAAAAGAGAAAAAACGTGCCGATGGCCGTAAGATGGATGAAATAAGACCATTATCAACAGGTATTGATTTATTACCAAGAACTCATGGTTCAGCTTTATTTACAAGAGGTGAGACTCAAGCCCTTTCGGTAACAACTCTAGGTGCCCTAGGAGAACATCAAATTATTGATGGACTAGGTTTAGAAGACCAAAAGAGATTTATGTTACATTATAACTTCCCACAATTCTCAGTAGGAGAAACAGGAAGATATGGAGCTCCAGGTAGAAGAGAAATCGGACATGGTGCCTTAGGTGAGAAAGCACTAGCTCAAGTTATTCCATCAGAAGAAGAATTTCCATACACAATTCGTGTTGTATCAGAAATTCTAGAATCTAATGGTTCATCATCTCAAGCATCAATCTGTGCTGGATGTATGTCACTAATGGCAGCAGGTGTACCAATTAAAGCTCCAGTTGCTGGTATCGCTATGGGATTAATTACTCATGAGGATGAATATACAATTCTAACAGATATTCAAGGTATGGAAGACCATTTAGGAGATATGGACTTTAAAGTAGCTGGTACAAAAGATGGTATCACTGCTTTACAAATGGATATTAAAATAAAAGGTATTACTGAAGAAATCTTAAAAGAAGCTCTAGCTCAAGCTAAAAAAGCTCGTCTAGAAATCTTAAAAGTAATTGCTAAACAAATAAAAGAACCAAGAAAAGAAGTATCTAAGTATGCTCCAAAGATGGAAACATTTATGATTAACCCAGCTAAGATAAAAGATGTTATTGGTCGTGGTGGAGAAACAATCACTAAGATTATTTGTGAAGCTTCAAACGTTACAGAAGTTACAAATGTAAATGCTGTTAAAGTAGACTTAGAAGATGACGGTCGTGTAGTAATCTATCATACAGATCGTGATATCATCAATAAAACAAAACAAATGATTGAAGAAATCGTTCGTGAAGTAGAAGTAGGTAAAATCTATGAAGCAAAAGTTGTAAAAATAGAAGACTTTGGTTGCTTTGTTCAATTATGGCCAGGATGTGAAGGATTAGTTCATGTTTCACAACTAGCAAATGAGAGAGTAGAAAAAGTAGAAGACGTTGTAAAACTAGGTGATGAAATAATTGTTAAAGCCTTAGGCCCAGATAAAAAAGGACGTCAAAACTTCTCAAGAAAAGATGCTCTTCCAAAACCTGCTGTTAAGAAAACTAAAAAAGAAGAAGCTAAATAAAACTAAAAAAGTTCAATTTGAACTTTTTTTTCATATACTGAATTAGGTGATGTTATGACTAAAAAGAAAATAATTCAAATTCTAACTGTTTCTCTGCTAATGTTATTTAGTTTTTTCTATACTAATAAATCAATAGAACTAATTAGAGAAACAGATCCTCTAATGAAAAAGATAAAAGCTACTACTGAAAAATATAAAGTAGATGCAGTTGATGCCAAAATAATTGGTAATAAAATAATTCCTGGTAAAACAGGGAAAGAAATAGATTATCAAAAAAGTTATACTAAAATGATTCAGTACGGTTCTTATAACGAAGTCCTAACAACATTTAAAGAAGTAACACCAGCCATATCTATAGATGATTATTATGATAAATATATCGTCCAAGGTAACAGTGAGAATAAAGCTGTATCTCTAGTCTTTAAAACCAATACTACGACTAATCTCCAAGATATTGTAAATATTCTAAACTCTAAAAATATTCCAGGTACTTTTTTTATTGATGGTCTTCTTCTAGAAAATAATACTAGTTTCTTTGAAACAATGACTAATCATGAACTAGAACTTCTAAGTTATGATAATAAGTACGATCAAATATACTTTGAAAGTGCTATTAACTACTTAAACTCCCTAACAAAAACTTCTCCTAAATACTGTTATGCTGAATATGATCAAAAAGAAGTAATAGAACTTTGCTCCTCTTTAAAAATGCACACAATCATCCCAACTATAAAAACTACTAAAGAACCATTCAAAGAAGTAAAAAACTCTCTTCATAACTCAGCCATTATCTCACTACCATTATCAGCAATTACTACTAAACAACTTCCAAGTATCATTGACTATATAACTCAAAAAGGCTATTCTTTTGAAACACTCTCAACACTACTTAGTGAAAGTGCCGAAAAGTAGTTAAATAAATTTATACAAATATCAAATATAAATAAAAAGTACTATTTTTTCTTTATATATCAAGAAATCATTTGTCTAAACTCATCTTTTATTGTATACTTATAAATAGGGTGAGTAGTATGTACTTAAAGGAAATAGTAACGACCGGTTTTAAATCATTTGCCGACAAACTAGATATAAAATTAGATGATAAAATTACTTGTATTGTTGGACCAAACGGTTCAGGTAAAAGTAATGTAGTAGACGCTGTTAGATGGGTATTAGGAGAACAATCTGTAAAATCTCTTCGTGGAGAAGGTTCTATGAGTGATGTAATCTTCTCTGGTAGTAAAAGTCGTAATCCCTTAAATGTAGCGTCAGTTGAATTAGTTTTTGATAATACTGATCACTATATAAATGTTCCTTATACAGAAATATCTATTAAAAGAAAGGTATATCGAACTGGTGAGAATGAATATTACTTAAATGGCGAAAAATGTCGTTTAAAAGATGTAACTAATCTTCTACTAGATACAGGTATGGGGAAAGAATCATTTAATATTATTTCTCAAGGTGAAGTAGAAAAAATTCTAAGTAATTCTCCTAGTGATAGACGTGTTATTTTTGAAGAGGCAGCCGGTATTTTAAAATATAAAAGAAGAAAAGAAGAAGCCTTAAGAAAACTAGATAGAACTCACAACAATCTTGATCGTGTAAATGACATCATTACAGAACTAGAACTTCAAGTTGGACCTTTAAAAGAACAAAGTGAAAAAGCAACTGAGTACTTAGAAAATAAAAAAGGTCTTGATAACTATGAAGTGGCTTTACTTGCCTATGATATTGAAAATTATAATCAACAACTAGAACAAGCTAAACAGAAAAAAGAAAAGATTGATAAAGAAATAGTAACTCTTTCTAATGAATCTTCATCAGCTGACATTTCTGCCTTAGAAGACAATACAAAGTTAGAAAAGTTAGAACAAGAAAAAACTTCTCTTAATAATAATCTTCTAAAAGTAACTGAAGAAGTAGAAAAAATAAATGGTGAAAAGAATCTTTTAAAAGAACGTAGTAAAACAAATAAAGAGGAAGAAGTCTTAAAAGAAACTATTCGTACTACTTTAGAAAAGAAAGGACAAATAGAAAAGAGTATTTCTCTCATAACAGAAGAAATAAATAGTATTAAACAAGATAAAAAATCTAAAGAAGAAAAATATGCCGAATTAGAAAAACAAATTAGTACAGCTAAAAATAAAAGAAATTATTTAATGAGTAATTATTCTAAAATGGATCAAGACTTAATCTCTCTAGGCCATAAAATATCATCATTAAGAATGGAATTAGAACAGTCATCTGATTTACCAAATAGTGTAAGAAGTGTTTTAAAAGACACATTCCTTCAAGGAATTCATAATACTATTGGTAATATCATTACAATAGAAGATACTTATCTAAAAGCTCTAAATGTTGCGATATCTTCTAATAAAAACTTTGTAATTACATCAGATGAAGAATCTGCTAAAAAAGCTATCAACTACTTAAAGGATAACCATCTAGGTAGAGCAACATTCTTTCCATTAACAGTTATAAAACCAAGATTTGTCGATTCTGAAACTCTAAATCAAATAAGAAATAATTCTGACTTTATTGCCGTTTTAAGCGACCTATTAACATATAATAAAAAGTATCAAAATATTATTGAAAATCAATTTGGGACAACTATCATATCTAAAGATTTAGATTCAGCAAATCGTCTAAGTAAATTAATCAGAAATAGATATAAAATAATTACTTTAGATGGCGATGTAATTAATGTTGGTGGTTCTATGACTGGAGGATCTCTAAATAAAACAAAGAGTGTTATTACTACTAAACAAGAACTGAAATATCAAGAAGAAAAAGAACATACTTTAAAAAATGAGATAGTTTCCTTAAAGAATGAACTATCAGAAATTAATAATGTTATTTCTAAATTAGAAGAAGAAAACTACTTAAAAGAAAAAGAAAAAATATCTATATCAGAACTTTTAAATAGTAAAAATATTGATCTATCAAGAGTAAAGCAAGAATATGAATCAGTAAAGAAAGAGTGGGAGAACTTAGAAGCAATAAGTAATAATTCTGTTTCAGAAAAAGAGCAAGAGTTAATAAAACTCTTCCATGAGAAAAGTTCTCTAAAAGAACAACTTCAACTAAAATTAAAAAATATAACTAAAGAAATAGATGAGTTAAAAGTAAAAATAGAAGAAACTCAAGCTACCTACAAATTAAAAAATTCTACTCTAAGAAACTTAGAAAAATCATCTCGTGAGTTAGAAATTAGTATAAATCGTTTAGATGTAAAAATAGATAATATGTTAAATATCTTATCTGAAGATTATGAACTAACTTTTGAACGTGCTAAAAATGACTACTCTCTAGATATAGAACCAGAAGAGGCTAGAGTAAAAGTAAATACTTATCGTAACAATATTAAACGTATTGGTATGGTAAACTTAGGTGCTATTGAAGAGTATGAAAGAGTAAATACAAGATATAGTTTCTTAACTAATCAAAGAGAAGATTTATATAAAGCTGAAAGTACTTTACTTGAAATAATGAATGAAATGGATGAAGTCATGGAAGAAGAATTTAAAAATACTTTTATGGCTATTCAAATAGAGTTCCAAAAAGTATTTAAAGAACTATTTAATGGTGGTCAAGCTAGTCTAAAGCTAACAGACCCATCCAACATGTTAACAACAGGTGTTGAAATAGTAGCATCTCCTCCAGGTAAAAAACTAACAACTATTTCTCTTTTATCAGGTGGTGAAAAAACTCTAACTGCAATATCTTTACTATTTGCTATTTTAAATGTTAGAAGTGTCCCATTCTGTTTATTCGATGAAGTAGAAGCTGCTCTAGATGAAGCTAACGTTGCCGGTTTTGGTACTTACCTAAATCATTATAGAGACAAAACTCAATTCCTAATAATAACTCATAAAAAGAAAACTATGGAATACGCCAACACTTTATATGGAATTACAATGCAAGAGTCTGGTGTATCTAAACTAGTAAGTGTAAAATTAGAAGACCATATGGAAGTAGTATAGGTCTTCTTTTTTTTAGTAATGTATAAGTACTCATATCACACAAAATAAAAAAGACTAGATAGCACGCATCTGGTCTTTTCCTTTATAAGGATTATTTTTATCTATATGATCAGTAAACATAATTCCATTTAAATGATCAAGTTCATGTTGCATCGCAATTGCAAGTTCTTCTCTTGCTCTAACATGTATCTTTCTTCCTTCTAAGTCATATGCTTCAACTGTAACTCTAGCATATCTTGGTACAATTCCTTCAACTGGTCTATTAACACTAAGACATCCCTCACCAAGTTCAACATATATCTTTTCAACGGAATTACTTATAATTTTTGGATTAATTAAAATATAATCTTCAAAAACACCCTCAGAAACTTCATCAACTACTACAAAATATCTCTTCGCAACACCAAGTTGTATCGCAGCCATTCCCATACCAGGACGTAAATCATACTTTTCAGCTAACTCCTCAATTTGACTATTACGTAAATACTCAATCATTGTATTAATTAAATCTTTATCTTTTTGTGCTAATGGAAAACTAACTTCCTTACTAACTAATCTTAATCTTTTATCCTTTTCATCTAATATTTCTTTTGTCTTTAACACCTAGTACCACCTCACACTGCATATATTTTACCAAAAAACCTCGAAAAAATAAAGATAAAATTAAAAAACGTATAAGCATTTTACTTATACGTCAATATTTAAGCAGCCCATCTAGTACCAATAACTATTACTAATAAGATAAATAATACTAAAATAATAGCGTAAGTTGAATTATTATTTCCTGTTGAATAAGTTGGATAGTATGGTACTTGATATGATTGGCCAGAACAGCAGCCTGATCCTCCACCGTAATAATACATAACTAAAGCCTCCTTTTCTTTATCTATTATAGAATATGTAAATTGACAAAATATGTTAATAAAACTGACCTATAATAAATTTAATTACAAATATTCATAAAAATTGTGTTATATTATAATAAACTGGAGTGATATAGAAAATATGAAGAAGATATTCAAATATATAGATAAACCATTATTAATTGTCTCTATACTATTATTTATATTTGGCCTAATCATGGTATTTTCAGCATCTAATGTTATTGCCTATATGTCACATCATGTAAGTGCCTATTATTATTTCATAAGACAAGCCTTATTCTTATTAGCTGGCTTTTTCTTATTCTTAGTAATTGCTGGAGTAGATACAAAAGCTTATGGACCAATATCCTGGTTTTTATTAATTGTCTTTTCGATTAGCTTAGTTTTATTACTAATGTTTATAAAGCCAAAAAATCAAGCTCAAAGCTGGTTTAAAATTGGACCATTTACTTTGCAACCAAGTGAGTTTATTAAAGTAATTACCATAGTCTGGCTCTCGAGTTTTTATGAAAAGCATAAAAATAGTTTAAATAAATATAGTACAAGTCTATTTCCACTTTGTATTTGTGCTGCTATAGCTTTTTTAATCTTTTTACAACCAGACTTAGGTACTATGATAATCTTTGCCAGTATTGTTGCTGCTATATTCTTTGCTGTACCAATAAGTAAAGAAATAAAGTTTAAAACTACATTCGGTGTAATAGGTCTAATATTCTTTGCTATTGTTGCCTTTCTAGGATCTGGTAAATCTCTTCTACAAGATCGTCAAAAAGCCCGCCTAGACTTTTCTAATCCTTGTGCCAGTCTTCTTTCATCTGGTAACCAAGTGTGTAACTGTTATATTGCAATAAATAATGGTGGCCTAACTGGTACTGGTCTAGGTAATTCAACTCAAAAGTATTTATATTTACCAGAACCATATACAGACTTTATCTTTGCTATTGTTATAGAGGAATTAGGATTAGTTGCAGGAATAGCCTTACTTGTTGCTTATTTAATTGTCTTATGCCGAATTCTAGTAATCGGTAGAAAAAGTCCAACTAATAAAGGTAGTGCTATCTGTTATGGAGTAGCAATCTATATCTTCTTACATATTGCAGTAAACTTAATGGGAATCTTAGGACTAATGCCTCTAACTGGAGTACCATTACCATTTATAAGTTATGGAGGAAGTTTTACTATCAGTTTAATTGCTGCTTTATCTATAGTTCAAAGAATAAGTATAGAAAATGGTCTAGCTAAAGAGAGAAGTCTAAAAAATGCCTAATATAATGATTCATGAAAAAGTAGCTTATACTATCGCAAAACAAATTAAAGATCTAGACACAAAAGAATTTTACTTAGGAGCCTTATCGCCTGATGCTGTAAATGTTAACGGTTTTGCTTCGAAAGAAGAAAGATGGACTTCTCATATCAGAGATAAAGATTTAAATAAATGGAGACTAAACATCATAAACTTTTATAAGCAAAATCAAAATAATTATAATAAAGCTTTTCTAACAGGTTATTTAATTCATATTTTAACTGATATCGTATTTGATGATTATTTTTATCTAGATGTAACAAATAAAATAAAGGAAGATAATAAAGACTTATTAGATCCTCATCCTTACTTTTTAAAATGTATGGACGAATATGCTAAAGAAAATATGACATCAACATTCTTCATAGAAATAAAAGAAAAACTAAAAAGTCCAACATACTATGATATTTTAAATATTACCAAAGAAGAACTGAAAAGTTGGACAGAAAAAAAGTTAAATGAACAAATAACTACCAACGTAGAAAATAAATATATAGATGATAGATTAATATCATCTTTAACTGAACAAGTTCTTAATGAATATAATAAAATACAACAATGAATTATCTGAAGTGTAATTAAGTAACGCTTCTTTTTATTTATAAATTTAGTTAACTCTGTTATATCTAATTTTGCTTGAATAATTAAAACTTTGATGATATAATACAGCGAGTAGCAAGGAGAAGATGAAAAATGTCTGAGATATGTAATAATCTCAAGCACCAACTACTTGAAAGTATTAATAGTTCTTCTAAAGTATTTATAGTAGGACACAATGAACCAGATTTTGATTCAATCTCTAGTGCAATTGGAATTCAAAATCTTTGTACTGCTTTTGACTGTGAATCATATATAATTGTAAATGATTCTGAACAAGAACTAGAACCAAGTGTTAAAAAGATAATAGAAAGTAGTAAAAATAAGTATAATATAATTAAATTATCTGACTTTTTAACTTTAATAGGAGATAACTGCTCATTAATAGTTGTTGATGCTAATAAAAAATATCAATTATCTGTATCTGAATATCTTGATTTATTTAAAAATATAATTGTAATAGATCATCATAATCCAGATCAACACACCATAGCATCTACATATAGTTATATTGAACCAACTATCTCATCATCAGCTGAAATAGTTGCCAGACTTTTAAACTGTTTTAAGGTTCCATATACTGAAGATGTTGCTAACTATCTTTTAGCAGGAATTGAACTAGATACAAATAGATATAAAAAGAATACTACTTCAATAACTCATGATGTAGCTGAAAAATTAATAGATAAAGGTGCTAGCCCAGATTTTGTCAATAGACTATTTTTAGCTGAATTTGAAACAGATTGTCGTATTAATAACTTAGTCTATAATGGTAGTATTTTTGAAAGATATGAGCGTTCACTTTTTCAATACAGACAAGTTTCTTTTACCCTAAATAGAGCCTTTCCAACAACAATCTATAAAAAAGAAGATCTAGCCAAAGCAGCTGACAAATTATTAGAATACCCAGTAGATGCATCTTTTGTAATAGGTTATGTAAAAGATGGATTAGTATCAATAAGTGCTAGAAGTAAAAGTGATATAAACGTTGGTGAAATAATGGAGGAGTTCACTGGTGGAGGTAATGCCCAAAGTGCTGCTTGTAAAGTTGAAACTACTGATATAAAATCTTTAGAAGAAGCTTTAAAAAGAGTAGTTGGAACTAAAATAAGTCCTAAAACAGAATCTCATTCTCTATCAATAATTCCACCTCAATATCAAAAAGTAAAAAAATAGAAAAGTTTTTCAAAGACTTTTCTTTTTTTTTCGAATAATATAATAGGAGGTGATAATAATAACATTCCATTATCGTTATCGAAAACAATTAATTATAGCGGCAGTAATAATATTAATTATCTCTATTATTACTATTGTTCTAGTAACAAATAATAAGAAAGTAAAAGTAAAAAAAGACTCCACTATAGTTAAGGAATCTTCGAGTATCAAAAAAAGTTCATCAACTGAAGAAACAACAGTAGAGTACAAAATAGATATTAAGGGAGAAGTAATTAATCCTGGTATCTATACTATGAAAAGTTCATCACGTATAATCGATTGTATCGAAAAAGCCGGTGGACTAACAGAAAATGCTAATACTACAGTAATTAATCTAAGTAAAAAGATAACTGATGAGATGGTTATAATTATTTATAGTAATGCTGAAGTTGCTAATTTTAAAGAAACTAAAAAGCTAGAGGAACAAGTCCAAGAAAAATGTCGTCAAAAGGATGAAAACTCTCTAAAAAATGATGCTTGTATAACAAATGATAGTAAAAATACTACATCTACATCCTTAGTTTCTATAAATACCGCAACTATAGAAGAACTATCAAAGTTATCAGGAATAGGAGAAGCTAAAGCTAAGCAAATAATTGAGTATCGTACTCAAAATGGACCTTTTAAAACAATAGAAGATATAAAAGAAGTACCAGGTATCGGAGAAAGTATTTTTGCTCAAATTAAGGACTATATTACTACATGATAAATTATACTATCTAATATTTATAGTTGTAATAATCATAACTATTGTAAATATCAAAATTCCAAGAACTAGTATTTATGATTCCACTACAACTAAAGTAACTGGTAAAATAATATCTCAAAGTATTGATGGTAACAAGTTAACACTAATTATAAAAAGCAAAGAAAAACTAATCATAAATTATTACTTCAAAGAAGAGAATGAGAAAACTCTTTATCAAACTAAATTCCATTTAGGAGATTATATCAAAGTAGAAGGAGAATTTATAAAACCTAAATCTGCTACTACAAAGTATCTTTTTGATTATAAAAAATACTTATATCATAAAAATATCTTTTTCATAATAAATACCCAAAAATTAATTAAAGTCAAAGACAATAAAAATGTCTATTATAATATAAAAAATATAATGACTAATCTAACTAATAAAAATGCCTACTTAAAAACATTTATATTAGGTGATAAGTCATTATTAAGTACTAAAATAATAACAAGTTACCAAGAAAATGGAATCAGTCATTTATTTGCTATATCAGGTATGCATATAACTCTATTATCATCATTAATTACTAAAGCATTAAAAAGATTAAAACTATCAGAAACTAAATGTTATTATATTACCTCCATAATATTAATAATGTATTTATTTCTAGTAGGATTGTCCCCCTCTATTCTAAGAGGAGTATTATTCTATTTATTATTTTCTTTAAATAAGATTTATTATTTTTATATAAAACCAGTTAATTTATTTTTATTAACTACCTCGATTTCTCTCTTAATTAATTATAACTATATCTATGATATAGGTTTTCTATATTCCTTTTCTATAAGTCTATCTCTAATACTAACAACAAAATACCTAACGAGTAATAACTACTTAATAGGTTTACTAAAAACCTCTATAATATCTTTTCTAGTAAGTATTCCTATAAGTCTTTATAATTTCCACCAAATAAATATCCTAAGTATTATATATAACTTATTTTTTGTTCCATACGTAAGTATCATTGTCTTTCCAATAACTATAGTAACTACCTTTGCACCATTTCTATTACCAATATATGAACTACTAATAAAGATATTAGAAAATATCTCCCTAGCTCTTTCTAATATAAAGGTACTAACTCTTATCTTTCCAAGATTACATATCATAGTTTATTTATTGTATTATATTTTAATAATTATTTTTATAAAAGGACTACTATCAAAAAACAAAAAACAACTCTTACCATTATTCTTCTTATTAATTATTCATTATACATATCCATACCTTAACAAAGATCTACTAATAGAAATGATAGATGTCGGGCAAGGAGATAGCTTAATCATTAGTTCTAAAAATAAAGCTGTCTTAATAGATACTGGTGGCAAGGTAAAATATAAGCAAGAAGAGTGGCAAAAAACAAACAAAGACTCATCTATAGTTAAAAATATAACTATTCCTCTCCTTAAAAGCAAAGGACTAAAGAAAATAGATTTTCTTATTATTACTCATGGCGACTACGACCATATGGGAGAAGCTATTAATTTAGTAAATAATTTTAAAGTAGATAACGTTATATTTAATTGTGGAGAGTTTAATGAATTAGAAAAAGAATTAATCAAAGTATTAGATAAAAAGAAAATAAAATATTATTCATGTATTAAAGAATTAAATATGGATAATAACAAACTATATTTTTTACAAACAAAAGAATATGATAATGAAAATGATAATTCAAATGTTATTTATACTGAACTTGATGGTAATAAGTTTATGTTTATGGGAGATGCAGGAGTAGAGAAAGAAAAAGATATTTTAGAAAAGTATAATCTTTCTAACATTGATGTATTAAAAGTAGGACACCATGGAAGTAAAACAAGTAGTAGTAAAGAATTTATAAATGAAATAAATCCAAATTATTCCATTATTAGTGTTGGCAAAAACAATAGATATGGTCATCCCAATAAAGAAGTATTAAATAATTTGAGTGATTCAAAAATATATAGGACAGATCAAGATGGTAGTGTTATGTTTAAGATTAAAAATAATAAATTGAAAATTGAGACATGTAGCCCGTAGAAAGGAAGATGATAAAACGAATGAAATAAAAGAATATACAGAGAAAGTGTTTGAAGATATTAAACATATAGATGAACAAGGTAATGAATATTGGTTGGCAAGAGAATTAATGTCATTACTTGGATATAGTAAATGGGAAAGATTTTCTAATGCCATAGAATATGCAAAAACATCTTGTCTTAAAAGTGGATATAATACTAATGACCATTTTCCCGGGGTTGGGAAAATGGTTCAGATAGGTTCGAAAACAAAGAGAAAATTGTTAGATTATAGGCTATCAAGATATGCATGTTATCTAATTGTACAAAATGGTGATTCCAGAAAAGAAGCTATAGCTTTAGGTCAAACCTACTTTGCCATTCAAACAAGGAAACAAGAACTATCTGAAAAAGAATATAATGAATTGACTGAGGATGAGAAAAGGTTGTATAGAAGAAATCAAGCAAGAAAAGGTAATTATAATTTAAATAAGACAGCAGTTAAAAGCGGAGTAAAAGACTTGGCTAGATTTCACAATGCAGGATATAAAGGACTATATAATGGCGAAACAGCAGATGATATATTCAAAAGAAAGAAATTAAGATATAGAGAAGATATATTAGATAATATGGGAAGTGAAGAACTTGCGGACAATATATTTAGAATTGCTCAAACTGATGCTAAATTAAAAAGAGATAATGTAGATAATGAATATAATGCAAATTCTGTTCATTATGAAATAGGTAAAATAGTTAGAAAGGCAATTAAGGAAGCAGGTGGTACTATGCCAGAAGATTTAACAACCCCAGAAAGAAGTTTAAAAGAAATAGAAAAAGGAAGAAAACAAGATATAATAAATATAGGATGTGGTAACATGAAACAAGAGATTCTAGATTTATATGACAATAATTTCAATAAACTTAATAAAACTATAATAAGAAGAGTTGATGAAATTCCAAATGGTACAAATATTATGCAATCATATATATTAATAAAAAATGAAGATAAATATTTACTTGAACAAACAACTGAAAGAAATAATTATAAATGGGCAATTCCTGGTGGACATGTACTTAGTGGTGAAAATCCAGAAGTGACATTAAAAAGAGAATTAGAAGAAGAATTGGGAATAAGAGATATAAAATATAAAAAAGTTGATACAATAAAGTTCCCATATAATAATTATATATTTAATGTTTTTTATTCCAATACGATTGTTGATATAAATTTATTAAAATTACAACCTGATGAAGTAATAAAAGTAAAGTGGTATACAAAAGAAGAAATTTTAGAACTAATTGAAAATGACATGATTCCTAGAGAATATGCTTATATATTAAAAAATTACATGAAATAGTGTGAATGCACTATTTTTTCTTTGCTTAAATTCGACTTACTTTTTGACAATCACCACATGGAGATGCTGATCATATGGGAGAAGCTATTAATTTAGTAAATAATTTTAAAGTAGAGAAAGTAATATTTAATTGTGGAGAGTTTAATGATTTAGAACAAGAATTAATCAAAGTATTAGATAAAAAGAAAATTAAATATTATTCACGTATTAAAGAATTAAATAAAGTGAATATCCAATTAAATTAGGTAATAGATACAACTATATTGATTTATTACTTTATAATATTAAATATAGGTGTTATGTAGTCATAGAATTAAAGATAACAGAACTTAAGAAAGATCATGCTGGACAAATTATGACTTATATGAATTATATAGATAAGAATATAAAAACTATTGAAGAAAATGATACAGTAGGAATTATTATTTTCAAACAAGATAATAAATATGTAATTAAATATTGCTCTGATGAGAGAATAATTGCTAGAGAATATGAATTAGTGTGATATAATAGATACTAATTGGATGTGGTTTTATGAAGAAAACAATAAATGGAAGTAGAATAGAATTTTGGAATGAAAGTACTAATGAGATAGTAATGTATATAGATTATCCTACTGATGAATGTATATGGTATTTTAAAGATAGTAATGAAATTATCATAACGGATGACATGGAAATATTTGAACCATTAAAACAATTAATGTCACAACAGTATATTTTTAATGAAGATGAGATACTAAAAAGTTATAAAAATAATAACAAGTTAGTTTGGTATAGTGATTGTTACTATAATCCAGATGATGAATGGAGTAGAAAAAATGTTAGTTATTTAACTATTATTTATGAAAATAACACTATAAAACTAAAATGCATAAAGCCACTTGATGAAATAATAGAAAGAAGAACTAAATCACATGTTATAGGATTTTCTCCACTGGGTAATGGGGAATACACTAAAAATGTAAAAACAGGCATGACACTACAGGATGACTTTGTTATAAATGTTTATCAAGAATTAATAAAAAAGAAAAAAGTTAAAGAATTACATAAAAAATAGTGTTATTCTTTTTGTTTAAATTCGACTTACTTTTTGACAATCACCACATGGTGATTTTGATCATATGGGAGCGGCTATTAATTTAATTAATAGTTTCAAAGTAAAGACCGTTATTTTTAATTGTGGAAGGTATAATTACTTAGAACGAAAATTGATTAAAGTCTTAAAGAAAAAACGCATTCCTTATTATAGTTGTATAGATGAATTAAATTTATCTCAGTACAACTTACAATTTCTAAATACTAAAGAATATGACAATGAAAATGATAATAGTAATGTTATCTATTTAAACTATGATAATTATAAATTTTTATTCATGGGAGATGCCGGTATAAATAGAGAAAAAGATATCTTAGAAAAATATAATTTAAGTAATATAGATTTTCTAAAAGTAGGTCATCATGGATCGAATACATCATCAAGTGAAGACTTTATAAATATTATTAATCCCAAATATTCTATTATTAGTGTTGGTGAAAATAATAGATATAATCATCCTAAAGATTCTGTATTGGATACATTAAAGAGTAGTAAAATTTATAGAACAGATTTAGATGGTAGTATCGAGATTAAAATAAATAAAAATGGCTATAAAATTAAAACATGCCCTCCCTAGTAATGTGTATATGCAAAAAAACAAAAAAGTATTTAAGACTATAAAACATATAACCAGAAATGGTAATATCTATACTATGAACCTTAATAATTATATATTTCTTGAAAATAATTTGTTAAAATAGTATAATATAAAATGTAAATAGTAGGTGATGTATAGTGCAGAAAAGAAGGGTAAAAATTTTCTTTTATCTTTTAATAATACTTTTTGTATCAACTATAATATTATCTTTTTCTATGTCAAATGCTGTAGAAACAAGTGAGACATTTGTTACAATAACATCTAATAAACTAAAGTATGATACAGATTCAGGTTCTTGGAATATAACAAGTTCTGCTACCTGGATAGACAAAAATAATATAACCTTAAATATAAATATTAAAACCATGGCAAAAACAGATTATGATTATATAGATACAGTTCTGGTAGTTGATAATTCTGAATCTATGGAATATGAAAATTGGGAAAACGCACAAATTGCCTGCAACACTTTAATAGAAGATGTCTATTCTAATTCAAAAAATAGGATGTCTCTTATATTATTTAATTCAACAGCGAATATAAAACAGAATCTAACTACAGACAAGGCTGCTATAAAAAATGAAATTGATAATTTATCGTTTCAGTCTGGAACAAATTATTATCAAGCATTTAAAAAAATTGAAGAAATACTAAGTACATATACTAAAGAGGCAAATAGGGAACTTCTATTCATATTTTTAACGGATGGAGTACCAAATGAAGAAGCACCAAATGAACAGGCTTTATACAAACTAATAAAGCAGAAATATCCATATGTCAATATACATGCAATTCAATATGAAATGGGTAATGGAAATAATGAAAATATTACTAAAATAAGTGATAGACAATTTGTTTCTACAAAGAAAAATATAATAAAAAAAATGCTAGAAGCCTCAAAAGTAACAGTGACTTATGATATATATGACATAACTAGTAATTTAAACACTGACTATTTTGATATTACGGATTATTCAGTAGATAAAGGTAATTTGAATATTGTCTCAAATAAATTAACTTGGAACTTAAGGGAGAAACTTAAAACAGGGGAGGAAGTAACAGCAAAAATAAATTTAAAATTAAAAAGTCAATATAATGGTAAAAATATAAGTCTTTCACTCTTAAATGATTTTATAGTTGATTATAAATTGAACGATATATCAGAAAAAATTAGTTCTTTGCCAAAATTAAATATATCAAACTACAATTTAGTGACTTACGATGCTAATCTGCCAACAGATTGTTCTGCAACGAATATTCCTGTTACCAAAAGTTATAATGTTTTTGATAAGGTAGAAATATCTTCTAATATCCTAAAATGTGATAACTATCAATTTAAGGGATATGAGATAAAAAATAAAGACGTAAAGATGAGTGATTCATCACATTTTATAATGCCTGGTGAAAATGTTACTTTAGTAGCAAAATGGTCCAAACTGTCAACCTTAAAATCTGTTAGCGGTAAAGTGTCGAAAGTACAAACTTTATATAGTATAATGGCTGAAAATTCTGTTGCTGATAACATAAAAAGCGATAAAGTATCAGCAACAACAGGTATAAATTTTCATGCTGTATCATCAGCAACAAACGGAGAAGGATTATATTTATATTCTCCAACAAAAAATGATACTTACCCAGTATACTATTATCGTGGAAATGTAAATAACAACAATGTCAAATTTGCTGGTTTTTGTTGGAAAATAGTCCGTACAACAGAAACTGCTGGTGTTAAGTTAGTATATAATGGACTTCCAAACTCCCAAGGATATTGTACCAATGTTACCGGTACATCAACACAAATAGGAACAAGTCCTTACGAATCAAGACATATTGGAGCCATTACCTTTGGATATATGTATGGTAATCTATATACGAGTACTAAAAAGTACTTCGATTTATTTACCTTACTAGACATAACTTTAAAAAGAAAAACAAATGCTCAAAATACAAACTATTATTATAGTGATAGTGTAACCTATGCTAATGGAATTTATACGCTAGTAAATCCAACTAAAAGTATATATAAAGAAAATTATAGAAATTTAGATAAAAAATACACTTGTTTGTCAGAAACAGAAACCAGTTGTGCAACTGTTCAACAAATTACAACCAGAGCTTCTGTCTCTTCATATTTTGAATACTATGAATATACAGATGGAAAAACATATGATCAACTATATGAAGAAAATAAATCTAAAAAATGGATTTTTGGTAATGATGTATCTTATGCTAACGGAACTTATACACTCTTAACTACTGATAGTACATATATTCCGGATTGGGAATCATCAGGTAGAAAGGCAATGGATAAAAAATATTATACCTGTTTTTCTGAAAATAATACTTGCAATACAGTTTATTATATTGCTAGAAACTATACCAATGCATACCAAGTATATTACATGACTTTAACTGATGGTAAAAAAATGGAGGATATTAAAGAAAGAACATTTACAAATGATAACGATTCTGAAATTAAAGTCGTTATAGATAATTGGTACAAAGAAAATATGACTAATTATACGAAATATCTTGAGAATACTAACTGGTGTAATGAAAGAGAGTTTGGTGATGGAAGCCTATTAAGTAAAGATACTAGTACCATCTGGGGTGGAAATGCTCCTCATTCAGCAGCTTATATTAGAATGACTAATTCCAAAGCCATTCCAAAATTAACCTGTGATCGTGAGATGGATAGATTAAATACTAATATTGCAGGATTTAATTATCCAGTAGCACTTCTAACTATCGATGAATATATTATGGCCGGAGCTTTTCGAAAAAGTAATACCAATTTTTATCTTTATACCAATCAAACAGTTTATACTTTGACACCAAGAACATACTATGGACTTACAACTTCTAATTTTTATATTAATAGTGATGGAAATATTGATGGTGATGGTGCTAGATATGACAATAAATATTCATATGGAGTAAGACCAGCCATATCTTTGAAAAAAGGGATTAGAACAGATGGTGGAGATGGTACGATTGAAGATCCATATGTTGTAAATGAAACTGTTAATGCTACAGTTATTAATTGAAAAAAGAATTATAGACAACAACAATAAATTTAGTTAAAATATAAATACGTGGTGATGAATATGAAAAATATAAATAATATTATGGATAAAGCTGACGAAATAGAATTAACACATTCATTTCAAAATGCCTGTAGTGATAAAGAATTTTATGATTACGTTTTTTCATTAGATATTCAAGAAGAAACTTTGAAAAAATATACTTCTCGTTTAGAAGATAGTTTTATTGAATATAAAAACTGTAAAAATTGTCCAGGATTATCTGAATGTGAAAACAAAGTATCTGGTTATAAGTACACTCCAGAAAAAGACCATAATCTTATAAATTTTTCTTATATAGCCTGTCAAAAATTAGAAAAGAAAATTCATGACACAGCTTATCAATCTAATATAGAAGTATTTGAAATGCCTAAAGATATAAAAGAAGCAACATTGAAAAATTTATATAAAGATGATAAAGCTCGTTTACCAGTAATTAAATATTTTAAAGAATTTATTGATAATTATTCTAATTCAGAAAAACCAAAAGGCCTATATTTAACTGGCTCATTTGGATCTGGAAAGACATATTTAGTAGCAGCACTATTTAATGAAATGGCTAAAAAAGGTGTTAAAAGTGCTTTGATTTATTATCCTGAATTTCTAAGAAGTTTAAAGTCTTCTTTTCAATCAAACTATAATGAAAAATTCGACTATATCAAAAAGGCTCCATTACTATTACTTGATGACATTGGAGCAGAAAATTGCAGTGCTTGGTCAAGAGACGAAGTTCTAGGACCAATACTTCAGTATCGTATGGAAAGTCACTTACCAACATTTTTTACTTCAAACCTAACTATGGATGAACTAGAAACAGCTTTAGCAATTACATCATCACCTGCTGACAAGGTCAAAGCAAGAAGAATTATAGAAAGAATTAAACAACTAACTATAACACTAGAATTAATTAGTAAAAACAGGCATAAGTAGTAAGTGGCCTGTTTTTTCTTGACAAAAAATAAAAAGAACATATAATAAATACTACTTTGGAGTGATTATATGAAAGCAGGAAAAGAAGAAAAAAGAATAATTAATACATCAATGACAATTCTTGTTATAGCAATAGTCTTGTTCATAACAAAAGAAACAAAACTAAATAACACCTCTTTTTCAGTATCATATAAATCAATAAACATAAAAAATATCTCTACTGTAGAAATGGCTGAAAAAATAGGTTATCAAGATGCTAATACATACACAGAGACAACAACTGCTACAACTAGCACAAGCAATGATAATACTACCAAGCAAGCTGAAAAAATTAATAATCCAGTTGTTGTTGCACCAATCGAGCCAAAATGGCGTTTACCAGTAGAAAGAGGAACTATTTCAAGTTGGCCTAGATATAATCACGTAGCCTTAGATATTACAAGTCCTAGAGGAGTATATGAAACAATATACCCTGTTGCTGATGGTGTTATATCTGGAATCTACACCGACGGTTATGGTGGAAAAGTCTTAACAATTCACCATGTCATAAATGGAATAAATTACACATCGCAATACGTTCACTTCTCATCTTATGCCCCAAATCTATATGTTGGAAAACCAGTAACCATAAATGATAGTATCGGTCAAATGGGAGCAACTGGTTGGGCAACAGGAATACACTTACATGTAACAGTTTTAGATTGTTCACTATTTGAGTCAACCGATGGTAGTTGCAGTGACACCGGAAAATTCCTACGTTATGCCAACAAAAGATATGCTGAAGGATTTTATGGTCTAAGTAGTTTAATGCAAGTACCATATTCTTGGTATAGTAGATAGAAATTTCTACCAATCTATTGCAAAAACTAAAAAAAATGCTATAATTAGTTACGTAAACTTAATTACATTGACAAAGGACACGATAAATTAAGTAATTTTTAAAGAGAGTTCATGGTTGGTGAAAATGAATAAAATCTTAATTTGTTACTACCTTTAGAGTAGAATTATTAAAAGTAATTCCGGGTGAAACCGTTATCAAAATGAGAAAAACAAAGGATGGTACCGTGCTTAGCACTCCTGTACTATCCTTTTTATTTTTTTCGAATAAGGAGAGTGATGCCATGCAAATAGAAGTCTTTACACAATCGGCTATAAAAATTACTTCAACCAAGAAAATCTACTTTGATCCGTATCAAATAAAAAATGAATATCATGATGCAGACTATATTTTTATAACTCATGATCATTATGATCACTATGATGAATCATCTATCAAAAACATTTCTAAAGAAACAACAACTATTATAGTTCCAGAATGTTTACTTGATAGAGTAAAAACTATCACCAATAACTATATAACAGTACTTTCTGAACATAGTTATATGGTAGGAGATATCTCATTTGAAACAATTAGTTCTTATAACATTAATAAGTCATTTCATCCAAAAGAAAATTCTTACGTAGGCTATAATGTAAAAATAGAAGGAAAAAAAATCTATGTCATGGGAGATACAGATGTAACTAATGAAGCTCTAAAAGTGAAATGTGACATTTGTTTTGTACCAATAGGTGGAACTTACACAATGAATGTTAAAGAAGCAGCTGACTATATTAACACTATTAGTCCGAAACTTGCTATACCAATTCATTATGGAAGTATTGTTGGTGATATTAATCTATATAAAGAATTTATAGAGTTAATAAACCCAAGTATAAAAGTAGAAGTATATATAAAATAGGAGGAAAATAAAATGATAAATATTAAAGAAAATGAAAAACTAAGTATAATGAACCACTCTTGTGCTCATCTTTTAGCTCAAGCAGTAAAACATCTATATCCAAATGCCTTATTTTGGGTAGGCCCAGTAATTGAAGAAGGGTTCTATTATGATATAGATTTAGGAGATAAAACTCTAACCGAAGAAGATTTACCAGCTATTGAAAAAGAAATGAAAAAATTAGCTAAAGATGGGAAGAGAATAGTTCGTCATGAACTTACTAAAGAAGAAGCCTTAGAAAAGTTTAAAAACGATCCATATAAAATTGATTTAATTAGTAGAATGGATGAAAATGAAGTAACAATATCTTGCTACACTCAAGGTGATTTCACTGACCTTTGTCGTGGCCCACACTTAGAGTCTGTAAAAGAGTTAAAGTATTTTAAACTACTAAAAGTATCAGGTGCTTACTGGAAAGGTGATGCAAAGAACAAAATGCTTCAACGTATCTATGGTATTTGCTTTGATAATGAAGAAGATTTAAATAAACATCTAGAATACCTAGAAGATTGTAAAAATCGTGATCATCGTAAAATTGGTAAAGAATTAGAAATCTTTATGACTGATGATTTAGTAGGACGTGGACTTCCAATGTTCTTACCAAACGGTTATATAATTTGGGAGCAACTAGAAAACTACATTAAAGGTAAAGAAAGAAAATTAGGCTATCAACTTGTCTTAACCCCATGTGTTGGAAATGTTGAATTATATAAAACATCTGGACACTGGGATCACTATAAAGAAAACATGTTTCCTGCTATGGAGGTTGATGGAGAAGCTTTTGTCTTAAGACCAATGAACTGTCCACATCACATGATGATTTATGCCAATAAACTTCATTCATATAAAGACTTACCAATTAGAATAGGAGAAGTTGCTCATGACTTTAGATATGAAGCATCTGGTGCTCTAAAAGGTATTGAAAGAGGAAGACACTTCTGTCAAAATGATGCCCATCTTTTCGTAACTCCAGAACAAATAAAGCCAGAATTTAAAAATGTTGTTGACTTAATATTTGATGTTTACAAAGATTTTGGTATCACAGAATATCGTTGTGTTCTATCTCTAAGAGATCCAGAAGATAAAGAAAAATATCATCCAGATGATGAGATGTGGAACAAAGCTGAAAATGAATTAAGAGAAGTTTTAAATGAATTAGGAATTGAATATACAGAAGAAATTGGTGAAGCTGCATTCTATGGACCAAAACTAGATGTTAATGTTACACCAGCAGTTGGAAATGAATACACCTTATCAACTTGCCAACTAGACTTCTGCCTACCAGCAAAATTTGATTTAAAATATGTAGACAAAGATGGTGAAAAGAAAACTCCAGTAGTTCTTCATAGAGCAATACTAGGTTCACTAGATAGATTTATGGCCTATATTCTAGAAGAAACTAAAGGAGCACTACCTACCTGGTTAGCTCCAACTCAAGTAAAAGTAATTCCTGTAAACCCAGAACTACATAGTGAATATGGAGAAGAAATTACTAATCTCCTAAAAGATAATGATATAAGAGCAGAACTAGATAATCGTAATGAAAAACTTGGTTACAGATTAAGAGAAGCGCAAACAGAAAAAGTACCATACACATTAATTCTTGGTGATCAAGAAAAAGAAAACTCAACAATCAGTTATCGTCTATTTGGACAAAAAGATACAACTACAGTTTCAAAAGAAGAATTTGTTAATTTAATAAAAGAAGAAATAGATACAAAGGCTTTAAGAAAATAATAAAAAAATAAGTTCAAGAAGAAATTAAAAGTTTCTTCTTTTTCTTTGTCAATTTTTTGTCAAGTGCTAAAAACTTGTCCGTTTTACATTTACATTTAAACATAACTTGGGTAATATATAATTAAGCTGTGGCTGATAGTGGGAAAAAGTGGGGGATTTATATGTTTATTGGAGAATATCATCATTCTATTGATGATAAGGGAAGACTAATAATTCCATCCAAGTTCAGAGATGAACTAGGAACTAGTTTTATTATTACTAGAGGCATTGAAAATTGCCTATATGTTTATTCTCTAGAGTCTTGGAACAAGATTGTTGATAAACTTGAATCCTTACCATTTACAAAGAAAGACGCAAGAACATTTACACGATTTTTCTTATCAGGCGCCAGTGAAGCAGAACTTGACAAACAGGGCCGTATTAATATTACCTCCCCACTAATCTCTTATGCTAAAATTACTAAAGAATGTATAGTAATTGGTACAGGAGATAGGTTAGAAATATGGTCAGAAGAATTATGGAATGAATTCTTCACTTCTGCTAAAGACAGCATGTCAAACATAGCCGAAAATCTATTTGAAGGTGTGAGTATATAATGGAAAAACATATTAGCGTATTACTAGAAGAGTCAATTTCTTCCCTTAACTTAAATGATTCTAGTATTATAGTTGATTGCACACTAGGTTATGGTGGACACAGTAGTAACATCTTGGCAAGAATAAAAAGAGGGTATTTATTCGCCTTTGACCAAGATAGTGAAGCAATTCGGCATAGTACTGAGCGATTATCATCAATCGGTACTAACTTCACTATCATCAAAAGCAATTTTGTTAACTTAAAAGAAGAGTTAGCAAAAAGAAACATTTATAAAGTCGATGGAGTCCTATTTGATTTAGGAGTTTCATCGCCTCAATTGGACGACAAAACAAGGGGATTTTCTTATCATGAAGACGCTAGATTAGACATGCGTATGGATAAAGATAATCCTATCTCAGCTTATGAGATTGTTAATAATTATACAAAAGAAGAATTAGCAAATATCTTCCTCAAATATGGAGAGGACAAATTTTCACGAAACATTGCCAAAAAAATAGTAGAGTACCGTGAGAATAAACCAATAGAAACAACCCTAGAATTAGTTGAAATAATTAAAAGTGCTGTTCCTATGAAGTTTAGAAAAGATAAACATCCTGCTCGTCAAATATTTCAAGCAATTAGAATAGAAGTAAATCATGAACTAGATGTCATAGAACCTGCCTTAGAACAAGCACTATCTATTCTAAATGTTCACGGTAGAGTAGCGGTAATTACTTTCCATTCTCTAGAAGATAGAATTGTAAAAAACTTCTTTAAAGAAAAATGTGCAATAGATAAAAAATTACAAGGTATGCCTAATATTCCAGAAGAATATTTACCAGACTATAAATTAGTAATAAATAAAGCTATTGTACCAACAGAAGATGAACTAAAAAATAATCCAAGAGCAAGAAGTGCCAAACTTCGCGTTATAGAAAAGATAAAATGAAAAGGGTGATACAATGAAAAAAGTAAAAAAACGAATTAAAATTTCTAAGTTCGAAAAACTATTATACGCTTTAGCAATAACTTTACTTGTTTTATCACCTGTATCAATAGTTTTTTCCAAAGCAACTTTATCTAAGATAAATTTTGAAGTAGAAAAAAAGAAAAATGATATAGAAGAACAACAAAAGACTAATGAAGGATTAGCTATGACTATTAATGAATTAGCTTCACTTACTAAAATTCAACAAGTTGCAGAAGAACAAGGATTGAGTTATAATAATGACAATATAAAAACAGTGCCTGATGAAAAATAGGAGTGATGAAATTGAAAAACAAAAAGAAGGGAAACAATGTACGCTATTCAAAAGCAATCATAATTTTTTCTCTTCTTTTGTTTGCTTTAATAGCGGGAAGATTAGTTCAATTATCTTTATCAAAAGAAGTTGATGGTGTAAATTTAAAAGAACTTGCTAGTAAAAGAACCACACGTACTCAAGTACTTAGTGCTAAACGTGGTAACATTTATTCAAATGATGGTGAAGTACTAGCTCAAAACGTTTCTGCTTATAAATTAATTGCCTACTTAGACTCAAAAAGAACAACAGATCCTAAAAATCCTCAACACGTTGTTGATAAAGAAAAAACAGCTGAAGCCTTAGCACCAATTCTTGGTATTGAAAAAGATGAAATATTAAAATACTTAAGTAAAGAAAATGTTTATCAAACTGAGTTTGGTGTAAAGGGAAAAAATTTAACTGAATTAACTAAGAAACAAATTGAAGACCTAAATCTACCAGGTCTTGGTTTTATTGAAAGTTTTAAAAGATATTATCCAAAAGGAGAATTTGCATCCTACACTATAGGTTATGCTAAAACTAATACTGATGATGAAACTGGTAAGGAAACAATAACTGGTGAAATGGGTATTGAAAAATCTTATGAAAGTGTTTTAAAAGGTGAAGATGGCTATATTACTTATCAAAAAGACTTAAAAGGCTATCAAATACCAAATACCCCAGTCCTAAAAAAAGATGCCACTCAAGGAAAAGATATTTATTTAACTATTGAAAGTAATGTTCAGTTCTTTATTGAACAAGCTTTAAAAAATGTAGATGCTGAATATGACTTTGATTGGTTCCATATAACAATAGCTGATGCTAAAACAGGAGCAATTCTAGGTACTTCAACATATCCATCATTTGATCCAAATACTAGAAACATTACTAATTATCTTGATATGATGTTAGCATCCCCTTACGAACCTGGTAGTACCATGAAAACATTTACTTATATGGCTGCTATGGAAAATGGTGTTTATGATGGAACTGAAACTTATACTTCTGGAGTTTATGTTACAAAAGACGGAACAGAAATAGGTGACTGGAACCGTGATGGTTGGGGTGTAATTAACTTCGACAAAGGTTATGCCATGAGTAGTAATACTGCAATTATTAATATGATTGAACGTCATATGGATAGTATGATGTTAAGACAATATTTCAAAAAACTAGGATTCGGTAAAAAAACTGGTATTAATTTACCAAACGAAAGTGCCGGTAAAATAGATTTTAAATATGAAACAGAAATATATAATGCTGGTTTTGGTCAAGGTATAACAACAACACCAATTCAAAATATTCAAGCTCTAACTTCACTAACAAATGATGGTATCATGCTAAAACCATACATCGTATCTAAAATAGTAGATCCAGATACTGGTGAAGTAATACTAGAAAATAAACGTAACGAAACAGAAAGAGTAGCATCAACTATGACTGTTCAAAAGATGCTTCAACTCATGGATGATTGCGTAAATATAGATGGCAATACTGGTACTTGGTATAAATTATCATCAGGTGAATTAATTGGTAAAACAGGTACTTCCCAAATAGCTAGTGAGAATGGTACTGGATACTTATCTGGTAAAGAAAATGTTATTTCTTCATTTTCTGGAATTTATCCAAAAAGTAATCCTCAATATATAATTTATGCATCAGTAAAAAGACCAACAGGTGGTAGTACTAAACCAATCTCAAATGCTGTTAAAGAAATAGTTAATAATTTAAGTAAATATTATGGTACCGAAGATCAAACAACTTCCTCTACCAAAGTAGAAGATTTCAAACTAGATAACTATGTAAATAAAAAGACTGAAGACGCTAAAACAACACTAGATGCCAAACAAATAAAATATATAGTTATTGGTAATGGTACCAAGATAATAAAACAATATCCAGAGAAAAATGATACTATGACAAGTGCTGATACACTATATTTAATAACTAATGATACAACACTCCTAGTACCAAATGTTGTAGGCTTATCATCAAAAACAGCTAAGAATCTTCTTCAAAAACTAAATATAAAAGTAACTCTAAATGGTGTAGGCTATGTAACAGAACAATCCATACCAGAAGGAACTACTATAACACCAGGTATGGAAATAAATCTAACCCTAAATCCTAAGTTCTCTACTTAGAGGTGATAACATGTATCAAGAAAAATATGATAAAATAACCAATATTATTACTATAATTGTAGTCATAGTAGTTTTTCTTCTTCTAATAATTTTTAAAATAATACCAGACTTAAAAACCATACGTGGAAGTAGTGATACTTATATTAATTATGATAAATATGACACAGTAATAGGTATAAAAATAAATATTAATACAGATTTCCTCTTAGTAATTACAGATAACAAAGTCGAAAACATTGTATTTTTATCTAATAATTCTCTTTATCTATACAATCAAAATATAGAGGGAAACACTTTAAGTAAATCTTTAACTGATATCATAAATATTTTAAGAAATAATGATGTCTTACTAGATGAACTAACTCTTATAAAATATCAAAGTAATACTTCCTATGATAATGTCAAAAAAATACTTACAACCAACTTAAACGTAGAAGAATTAACATCTACTTATCAACTTCTAGCAGAAGAGTATAATATCAAAACTTACCAAGATAATACTGAACAGCTTCAAGCAATAGAAGCCTACTCAAAAGAATTAACTAGAAAGTATAAGAATGAAAAAATTCTTGAAGAAACTATTAATGAGTATACAAAAAACGAAGTAAAATCTTATGCTGATAATGTCTATAGTAAATTAGAAGTCTATGCAAAAAATGTTGAAAATCAAGAAATATATTCAACATCTCTAATAATTACTGATATCCCAGCTAATAAAGAATTGACTTTATATCCTAGTGTTGACAGTTGGTATTATATAAAAAATCATCAAGTTTATGCTTATATAAATCTTAAAACTACTACCAATAATTATGATTTCTGTTATAATGGTAGTATAGATAATATGAAGGAAGGAAAATGTTCATGAAAGCCACTGTAAATATACGTAATTGGATAATAATATTATTATTATGTATAACCATAGTATGTATGGCTATTGGTTTTGCTTTTCTTTCTATGCAACTTGAAAAAAATAGTAATAATATTCCAATTCATGATGTTTCTTTTACAAATATAAATCCAAGAACTCCTGTCCAAGGTGGTACAAAAGTCCCTAATGCGACAGTAAGTATTACTAATTCAAGTCAAACAATAAATTTTAAATTTAATTTATATTCTCCAACAGATGAAATTAGTTATCGTATAACAATAAAAAACAAAGGTACAATTGATGCTGAAATAGTTAATTTAATTGAGTATCCAGATTACTTAAATGATACTAATGCTGCTAAACAAATTTATCCAGTAGAAATAAAACATAATAATATTATTGGTAAAGTATTAGCACCAGGAGAAGAAACAGAATTAAATGTAGCTGCAACGTTTAACTATAAAGAATTACCAAAAGTAGTTACAGCACCATATCAAATAACTATACTAACAAAAAGTCCTGAAAAGTAAAATTGGAAAATTTCCAATTTTTTTATTTTGGCAAATGTTGTCACTTAATATATATTTATGGTATAATAACGATAATAGGAGTAGTATGTGGTATGAAAAAGAATAAAAAAAGTAAAGAAAATAAATTTCCCATATTAATTTTTTTATTGTCAATTATCATGTTATTACTTGGCTTTTATTACGAATATGTAGCAAGTCCTACAAGAATACTAAAAAAAGCTCTTATTAATATCACATCGAATATAACTGATGTAATGGAAATGTTTGAATTCCAAACAGGTATACCTCAAAGTAATACCAAGACACAAACTATAAAAGTATCAGCAAATACTAGTAATTATAAATCGAATTTTGATCTACAAAAATATAACAAAAAACTATCAAATATAAACTTTTCTACTTTAACAAAAAATCTAAACGAAACAAATACAACAATTAAAATAATAACTGATACAAAAAACAAAAAAAGACTACTAAAGACTGATAGTTATCTTGGTAATAAAAATCTAATAAACACAAAAACTCTTATTGAAAACTCAACAGAATACTATTATGATCCAACTATAAATCCTAACTACATAAATCTTGGTAATAATACTTATTTTGAATCGGTTAATGATAACACAACTACAAACGATAATTTAAAATATTTACATGAATATATAGTCCAAGAAATATCTACTACTTTAATAACAAAAGTCCAAAAAGAAAAAGAAGATGACTACAACAAGATATTTGTAAAATTAAGTAATAATGATTTAAATAAAACTATAGATACAGTAATTGATAATCTAAAAAAAGATAAAAGAGCTAGTACAATTCTAACTAGTTATAAAAAATATTTTACAATTGATAAAAAAGAGTTGAAAAGTAGCTTAAAAAACGTTAATATAGATTTCACTGTATACGTGGAGAAATATACTTATAAAATTAAAAAGTACAGTATTAATATTACAAACAAAGAAGATGATATAGAAATTATCTATCAACCAGATACAAAAAGTTCCGGTAGTGGAAGTATAGAAATAAATAATGTTAAAAAATATACATACGAATACAAAGAAACAAGTAAATCAAAAGAAGTAATATTATATAATGAAACAAATAGTAAAATAGGAGAAATATCCCTAGCAAAAACAAATACTGGTGTTCTTTTTGATAGTAATACTTTAATAAACGGAAGTGAACTAAATATAAATTATATTTATAATATTCTAAATTTAAAAAAGAAAAAGTCATATGATGAAGAACAACAATTAATAATAAGACATTCTAGTAAAAATCAAGAAATATTAAATTTAGACTTAGTCATAAATACAAAAGTAGAAGCAAAAAGTAGAATATTAGAAAATACTAAAGATGCAATAATAAAAAGTTCTCTAACAGAAGAAAAACAAACTACCTTAAATGATAAGTACATAAATTTATTTAATGAATTAAATCAAAAGAAGGAGTAATATCATGACCCCAAAAAAGAAGAAAAAAGATAGCGTACTAAAAAAAATAATACCTAAAACTACATCTGAAAAAATATTAACACTAGTATTTATACTACTATTAGTAACAGTCATAACTCTACTTTGTATCGCTATATCAAAAAAAATGAGTATAAACAAAAACAAAGTGCCGATATAGTAATACCAATAGTAGAAAAAGAGACTAATAATACTCTCAATGTTGATATATCAGAACTAAGTGAAAATTCATTAAAAGATTATTCTTTTCACATTACAAACTACAAAGAAAATAATATTAATAAAGAAGAAGTATCTTATAGTATTTTCCTAAGTACAAATGATAATGATGTAACATTAAAGTTATACAAAAATGGTACAGAAGACAACTTATTAAAAGACTTAAATGAGTATGAAGTAAAAGATTTAAAATTAGAAAAAAATACTAAGCAAGATGATGTATACACTTTAATTATAAAAGCTAATAAAACAATAGAGAAAAAGCAAAGTATAAAGATTCAAATAGTAAGCCAACAAATTGACAAATAATGTAGAATAATATATACTAAAAAGGAAAATATGGAGGAATAAAATGGATAATATTGAAACAATTGATACAAACGAAAAAGTAGTTATTTTAAAAGACGGAAAAGAAGTTGAATGTGATATACTATTTACATTCGACTGTGAAGAAACACAAAAATCATACATAGGATATAGCGATAATAGTATTGCTGAAAATGGTAGAAAAAACATATATGTGTCATCATATGATCCACATGCAGAAAATATAGTTTTTGAAGACATAACAGACCCAAATGAAATGAAAATGGTACAAGATGTCTTAGTACAACTAGATGAAGATAGTAGAAGATAGTTAGGAGTAGATTAAAATGGATGAAAATAAAATAAATTATAGTGATCTTGCACTAGGACGTGATGATAGTCCAACAACTATTAATGAAAAATTACTTACTGAACAAACAGAACATATTTTTTCAGAAGATCAAGCATTAGAAATACTTTCTGAATTTGAAAACAATGGTATTCAAGCAGGTATGGCAAAACAACTTGAAGTATTATTAGCAAACAAAGAAGAGTATGAAACTGCAATAGGTGAAATTCAAGATAAGAAAAAAATAATAGAAGAAAAAGATAATCCAAATCCAGAAAATATTAGAGGATATGATGTGGCAGAAGCTCGATCAAGAGAGGAAATTCGAAAAATAGATGAGCAAATTGCCACTTTAGAAAAAGGCCTAGAAGAAATGAATAATACCCAAAATCCTGAAAAAGACTTACCAGCTACAGAAGAAAGAACTCCAGAAGAGCCACAAAATCCAGCAACTCCTGTAACTCCACAAGATGAAGATACTAGAGTAGCCGAGGCAAGAACAGTAGAAAACAATCCAGAGACTACTCAAGATACTACTGATTCAAAAGAATGGAAAAAAAATCCAAATGATTACAGAACTATATTAGGAGAAATTAAAAAAAGCGAAAACGAATTGAGACGCTTAAAGTCTGAAAGAGATGCTCTAAAAGCAGCACAAGAAAATATGGACAAAGAAATTTATCAAAGAGAAATGAGTGCTATTGAAAGATTTTTGGAAGGAGAACAATTAAAATTAGACCAAAATAGAAACTTAGCTAATAACTATGAAGCCGCATATTCTCTATTAAAATACTTGGATGGACTAACTGGACAACCTAATAATTCACGTGATGCTCAAGATAGAGAAGCAAGAGAAGAAGAAATTGCAGCAAAAAGAAAAGAGTTAGCATCACATATGGATGAGTTAACTGACACTTTAGCTGCAGAAGTAAGAAACAGAGTTCTCTCTGAAAGAGCAAACTATGAAAGAGCAAACCGTAATAATAATGTTGTTGGTTTAACACCAGAAGAAATAATTTCTAGATATGCTCCATTCGCAGAAATATATGACAATAATGAAATAAAAGAAACAGATCCACAAGTTTTAGTAGCAGAAGCTGAGCGTCAAATTAGAGAAAGAGAAGCAGCAAAAGAAGAAACAGCTAATAAAGTAGCATTAAGAAAAAGCAAACCAAATAGAGTAATAAATGTAATTCCTTCACATGTTGCTGGTGTTTCAGAAGAACCTGTTACTGAGAAACCAGCCGAAGAAAAGGTTGATGTTCCTAAGACTGAGGTAGAAGAGCCAACTCCAGAACCAGGAATTACAACACCGCCTGTATCAGAAGAACAAAAAGGAAATGCCATCGTTAGTACACCACTCCCAACGAATTTAAATAACCCAGCAGATGCATTACATAATAGCGATGCACAAAGCGAATATAACAAAGCTTTACAAGACTTCTTAAAAATATTTGACGAAGAAAGAAATGAAACTAAAGAAAAAGGTCCTTTTACAACGATGGAAGCTTTAAATGAGTTCCATGATAAGTACTTTGAATTAAAAGAAGCGGCCAATGAAAGATTAGTTAATGCTAAAAAAAGATTAGAAGAGAGCAGAGCTAAAAATGCAGAACAACCTAGGACAACTAATACTCCAAATTCCAGTATTTTGGCTTTACCAGCAGCAAATAAGGAAAAAAGCCCAGCACTAGGCTTACCAGCACATGTTCCAAAAAAGAGTGGAATAATAGATACATATGAAGGAAATCCAGGACCAAATATGCCTAAGAATCCAGTACTAGGATTGCAACCACATAAAGAACCAGAAGAGCAAAAACAACCAGAAAATAATGAAACTAAAGTAAAAAAGGTCTTTATACTATAATGGAAGAATTAACAAACGGACTTGATTTAACAAGAAAAATGAATGGTAAGTATACTGCAAGTAACATTAGAGTAGTTAAGGGATTCAAAGAAGAATTAAAATCAGGAAACGTACTATATAATATTGCTCACTTTGCTACAGCAGTAGTAGCAATACCAATTAATTTTGTTAGAGAAGTAGTAGATAAATTAACATATTCAATGAGAGAAAGAGAAAATGTTGAGAAATTTAAAGAAAGACTTTCAAAATTAAGTAAAGAGGATTTAGAAACAATTTGGAATGAATATCGTGGAACTAGAGTTATCCAAGAAAGATATGTAGTAATTATAAATACATTAATAAATGAAAGAATGCAACAATATGCTTTAGAAAAAGTATCAGCAATACGTAAAGACATGTCAAGAAAATACAAAATACTATTTTATTCCATGAAAATGGTAGAATCATACGATAAGCTTCTACAAACAGAAACTGATCTAGAAAGAATATCTTTTATAAAACAGGAAAGAGAAAAAGTATTAGCAGGAAAAGCCGAAATGATAAGTAGTCTTCGTTCTCAAAATATAGAAGCAAATCAAATATTATCTGGTGGAGCACATGGTCTTTCAGAAGACATGAAGGCAGGAAAAACTAAATTAACGATAGCTGGAAAAAGATTTGCTAAAGATCATGATTTCAACAACGAATTAGCTGCAAAACAAGCTGAAATAGAAAAAAGAGAAAATGCTGCAATTGCAAAAGGTGATAATGAAGCTGCACTAAGAGCTTTCATAGATGGCGAGACACTACTAAGAGGAAAAACTGAAATAAAAAATACAATATATGGACAAAGATCCGTTGGTGAAAAATATAGTATGCCTTTACCTCAAGGATTAGACTATAGAGATGATCCATTTGTAAGAGATTTATTAAGAACTGTTGCTTACGTTGGAATGGGTATTAGTGCTGCTAATGCACTTATAACTCACGGTCCAAAGAGTGATGCTCTACTACAACAAAATAAAGCTGATACTGATAGAGTAAATGCTGCAAATGATGCAACAATCAAACAAGTTCATCAAGCAGGAGATACTTTAACAGGAAACAGAGATGACTTTATTACAGGAATGCAATCACAAACAGGAGAAACAAGTGTAAATATTAGTCAATCATTAGAAAGAGAAACACTAGATTCTAATAGTTGGTATTTAGGTACCGAGTATAATAAAATGGATGCATTTAACCATGCACGCTATAATGCAATGTCAGATGCTGCCAAAGCTAAATTAGAAGATATAGCAACAAAATGCTATAACAACCAAATTACTGATATGCAAGCTTTAGAAATGATTAAAGAAGTAGCAAATACTCAACATCAAAACTTAATTGACATATATACAGAGTATCAACCAATATTAGAACAATATGCTTCAACTCATCCATTTGATTTACATGGTGTACAAGAGAGTATGCAATTTGTACTTGATCATCCAGATGCTGTAATAAAGATGAATGAGGGTATGGTTGAATCTATCCAAGTCGGTGAAGAATTAGCTGGTTTATCAGCTGAACACATCGCAGCAATTAACTCACTACCAAGTGATTTAGCAACAACACTATTTGGAGTAGCAACTTCAACTGCCGCTTTAACATATCAAGCAGCTTCTACTATGAATAACAATGTAAAATCAGGAAAATATGGTAATGAAATAACAGATATGATTCAAGATTATATTGATAGTAAAGCAAAAGCTAATGAAGCAGCACCAGAAGAAAAATCAAGTGGAAGTGGAAAGAGTAGATAAAGTTAAAACAAAAGACTGTCAAAAACAGTCTTTGTTTTTTTCTAGCAAATATTGCTTGTTAATAAATGTATAACATGATATCATTAAAATAGAGGTGAGAAAATGAAAAAGGTAAAATATTTAGTAGCATTATTATTAGGAGTACTTATAGTAACAGGTTGTCAAGGCAAAGATCAAACAAAGACAATGGTTTGTTCAAGGACAATTAATCAAGAGCAAGCTTCAATGGATTTAAGTTATACAGTAACTTATACAGGTGACTATGTAGAAAAAGTGGAAAGTATTGAAAAAGTAACTTCAACAGATACAAGTGCCTTAAATTCTTATAAAGAAGAAATAGAAGCAACATACAAACCATATGCCAACATAAAATACTATGATACCGAAGTAACAGTTGATGGAAATACTTTAACTAGCAAAGTAACAATTGATTATTCAAAGATCGATTACAAAGAATTTACTAATATTGATTCAGCAAATTCCCAAATATTTACTTCTGATGGAAAAGTAAAACTTGAAACTATGGAATCATTATATGAACAAATCGGAGCAACTTGTACAAAAAAGTAGACTCTAAAGCAACAAAAAAGTTGCTTTTTCTTTGATTGACAAAGATAAAAAAACACGATAGAATAAATACATGTTTAGGAGGAAAAACATGACAAACGAAAAATATTTAGTAATTAATGGTGGTAGTTCATCATTAAAATTCGCACTATACTCAATGCCAGAAGAAAAAGAATTAATAAATGGATATATTGAGAAAATTGGTGCCCCAGATTGTTTCTGGACTTTAAAAATAAATGGAGAAAAAATTAAGCATGAAGCTCCTTTAAAAAACCATTTAGAAGCTGTTGAAACTATGATGAAAGAATTAATTGACAACAAGATAATTGAAAGTACAGCAGAAATAAAAGGAGTAGGTCATCGTATTGGACATGGTGGAGAATATTATCCATCTTCAGTATTAATTGATGATGAAGTAATTAAGCATATTGAAGAACTAACAAAGTTAGTACCATTACATCATCCTGGTCAATTAGCAGGTATTAGAGCAATGGAGCAAGAATTATCAAATGTACCACAAGTTGCTGTGTTTGATACATCATTCCATCAAACTTTACCAAAAGAAAATTATATTTATGCTGTACCATATGAATGGTATGAAAAATATGGAGTTAGAAGATATGGTTTCCACGGAAGTAGTCATCAATATATAACTCAAGAAATGCAAAAGAGACTTGGTAAAAAAGATGTTAATCTAATTATTTGCCATATTGGTTCTGGAGCATCAGTAGCAGCTATAAAAGATGGTAAGAGTGTAAATACTTCATTAGGTATGTCAGCAATTGAAGGTTTAATAATGGGTACACGTTGTGGTTCAATAGATGTATCAATTCCAGAATATGTTGCTAAAGAATCAGGAAGAAGCATTGATGATATAATGCAAGATTTAAGCAAGAAATCAGGTTTACTTGGAATCTGTGGTAAAAACGATTTCCGTGATGTTGAAGAGTTAGCTGATCAAGGTGATGAAAAAGCTAAATTAGCTTTAGAAATGGTTGAAAATTCAGTTGTTAAGTATATTGCTCAATACTATTTTGAATTAAATGCAGATGTAGATGCAGTTATATTCACAGCTGGTGCTGGAGAAAATGATATTGACTTAAGAGCAGGAATAATGAGAAAAATTGAAAAACCAATGAACATTACTTTCGATGCCGAAGCTAATAACAATATCGCTAAATTCAGATCTGAAAGAGAAGGAATCATTACTAAAGAAGATTCAAGTATTCCAGTATATGTAATTCCAACAGATGAAGAGTTAATGATTATAAGAGATACATACGAAACAGTATCAAAGTAAAATAAAATTTAAAATATACTAATTGAAAGTACGCCAAAAGCGTACTTTTAAATCTACTAAAATTAAATATAATGCTATACTAATATAGAAAGAATTAAGTTTGGTGATCATATGAAACATATCTTTATAGTAAATCCAATTTCCGGAAAAGGTAAAACTTTAAAAGCAGTAGATAGAATAAAAAAAGTCTGTGAAGAAGAAAATTTAGATTATGAAATATATTTTACAGAATACCCTAAAGATGCTACCAAGATAGCAAGAAAATACCGTTTTACTAAAAATATAATTTATAGTGTTGGTGGAGATGGAACTTTAAACGAAGTACTAAATGGTATAGTAGGAACAAAAAACTTACTAGGCGTAATTCCAGCTGGATCTGGAAATGATTTTTATAAAACACTATCCAAAATAGATGAAGAGTACCCAGTAATTGATATTGGTAAAGTAAATGACCGCTATTTTATAAATATTATAAGTATTGGAATAGATGCCGAAGTTGCAAACAATGTATCTTTAATGAAAAAAAGAAAAGTACCAACTAATCAAATATATAATGCTAGTCTAATATATACATTTTTTAAATATAAATATAAAGATATAGAATTATCAATTGATGAAAAAGAACAGAAAAAAGGAAAATGTACCATCTTAACAATTTGTAATGGACAAGTTTATGGAGGAGGCTATAAAATTGCTCCTAGTGCTAAACTAACTGATGGCTATTTTGACGTCTACTATGTAGAAAAAGTAAATAAGCCTCAACTCCCCTCATTAATAAATATGTTAAAGCAAGGAATACATGAAAAACATAATAAAGTTCATAAAAGCCAAGCTACTAAAATCAAATTTAAATGTGATAAAGAACTAGTTTGTAATATTGATGGAGAAATTATGACAGCCAAAAAATTTAATGTTAAAATAATACCCAATGCCATCACCATTTATAACAACAAAGAACTTATTAAAAAGTTAACAAGATAAGAATGAATTTAATAGAAAAAAACAGTCGAAATAAAACGACTGTTTCTTTTTTTAATTTCATAAATTCCAAACATAATATTATTAGAAAAGTTATTTTGACTGATATTTTTTTCTAGAAAGTAAAAATTGCTACTATTTTTAACTTGAAAAGCAAAAATTTGATTGACAAAAACGTCATAACAGGTTAGTATAGTGAGCTAACTCTAAGAACTAATTCTTAGAAAAAACAAGTGGGAGGAAATATAAATGGTTAAAAACTCTAAATTGAAAAAACTGTTTACATGGCTTTTTGTAATAGCTGGAATATTTGGCCTAACAATAGTTGGAAATGCCCAAGATGAAGCAGGAAAAATTATTGTATCCAAAACAGCAACAAAAATCTATGATGAAACAAGTGATGACAACTTAGAAAAAGGTAGATATGCTAAAGTAAATCTATCAGTAAACGCTAATCCATACAATACATCAGTAGTAACCAATGGCAAACTTGACATTGTGTTAATATTTGATAGTTCAAATAGTATGGCAACAAAATCTGGTCGTTTTAGTACAACTACTAGAATGCAAGCTGCTAAACAAGCAGCCAAAGACTTTGCTAATACTTTAATGGATAACAAAGGTACTGTAAAAATTGGTATCGTTGAATTTGGTACTCAAGTAATGGATGTTCAAGAAATGACAGATAGTAAAACTACCGTTACTAGATTCATTAACAACAAGTTAAACATACCAAGAGATAATCAAGATGGTGGTACTAATTTACAAGCTGCTATTGCCAGAGCAAAAACAGTACTAAATAATGGAAAAAGAGAAGATGCTAAACAAATAGTTATCATTCTAACAGATGGAGTTCCAACTTTCTTTAACTATAATGGGACTAGATATGGAACAGGTCAAGACGATAGTGAAGTTAATTACAACTGCAGATTGCAAAGAAGAGATTATATTTGTGATAGTCAAAGACCATCAGATGCGGCTAAAACTGAATTAGATAACTTAAAAACAACTCATAAAACATCTGATGTATATACAATTGTTTTTGGTAATGAGAAAGAAGCAACAGAAAAATTAGCAAAAATAAATCCAGAAAATAAAGATCCATTATACAAAAACTACAATGCCTTAACTGGTGATGATTTAAAGAAAATGTTTGAAGATATCTCAGAACAATTAATGAACATAATTGGAAAAAATAGTGTTGTAACAGACATAATTCCAAAAGAGTTTAAATTAACAACTGACTCAAAACAATCTTTAATAGAACAAGGTGTAGAAGTTGTAGAAAATAATGATGGAACAACTACATTAATTTGGAATATTGGTAATGTTGAAGCCAATAATATAAAAGAATTAACATATGAAGTAAAAGCTGAAGATGATTATCATGGTAGTATTTATACTAACCAAAGTGCAACTCTAAAAACAACAGTTGCTGAAGATAATCCTTATTATGATAAAATATCTCAAGAAATAACTTTTGAAAAACCAACAGTTGAAATACCAGCAATAACAAAAGATGATCATTATAGTGAAAATCCAAGTTACATAGGCTATGCCTCATCAACAATTACTGGTACAAGTATTCTAAATAATGATTTAAATAAAGAGATAAAAACCGATAAAACAAAAGCAAATGACACAGTAGTAGTAAAAGATGAAATCATTATAAATGAAACATCAACAGTTGTTAAAGTAGTAGGTGAAACTAATAAATATCAAATTACTAAAGATGGAGTTTTACAAGGTAGATTAACAGTTAATGAAGATGGAACATTTACATTTAATGCTACAAATGAAGCATCAGGCGAAGTAGAATTTACTTATCATATAAAAAGTACAATTAATACTCATCATGAAACAGAGTTTGTTTATAGTAACGATGCAAAAGTAACATTACTAATAAAATCTCGTCAAAAAACATCTATCTCTGGTGTAAAAGTTTGGCATGATGCCAATAATAATGATGGAATTCGTCCAACTACAATAACAGTAAAATTATTAGCAAATAATCAAGAAATAGCCTCACAAGAAGTTAGTGCTTCTACTAATTGGACTTATGAATTTACCGATTTATATGTCTATGAAGAAGGACATGAAAATGAAGAAGATTATTTAATAGACTACACTGTTAAAGAATTAAACGTTCCAGGTTATAGAACTGAAATAACTGGAACAACAATCACTAATACTCATGAAATTGATACATCAGTAGAAGTATCAGTAAGAAAAGTATGGGATGATGCTGCTAATCAAGACGGTCTACGTAAAGAAATTACAGTAGCCTTACTTGCCAATGGAAAAGAAGTAGACACTATTACTTTATCAGACACAAATAACTGGACATATACATTTAACAATTTACAAAAATATGAAGATGGTAAAGAAATAAAATATACAATCGAAGAAAAAACAACATTAGATGGTTATACAGTAGAAATAACTGGTTCAGTAAAAGAAGGTTATACAATTACAAATACACATACTCCAGTAACTATTGATATAACTGGTGAAAAAGTATGGTTAGATAATAATAACAATGATAATACAAGACCAGAAAGTATAACTTTAAAATTACTTGCTAATGGTAAAGTTATTAAAACTACTACAGTAACCAATAAAACGGCTACAACACCAAATAATTGGACTTATGAATTTAAAGATTTACCAAAATTTGAAAATGGAAAAGAAATTATTTATACAGTTGAAGAAGTACCAGTTGAAAATTATGAAACTTCTTATGATGAAGAAAATCCATTTATAATTATTAATACTCATGAAAATGAGCAATTAGAATTATCTGGTGAAAAGACATGGAAAGATGCTAATAACCAAGATGGAATTCGTCCTAATTCAATTAAAGTTACTTTAATTGGAAAAGTAGGAGACAAAACAATATATACTTCAGAAAAAATAGAAGTAACTGCAACTACTAACTGGAAATATAATTTTGGAAAAGTAAATAAATATTATGAAGGTCAAGAAATTACTTATACTGTAATTGAAGACAATGTTGAAGGATACAATGTTGAGTACAATGGTCTTGATATTACTAATACTCACACACCAGAAACACTAGATATTGCCGGAACAAAAGTATGGAATGACTCAGATAATCAAGACGGAATAAGACCAGAAGAAATCACTGTAATTTTAAACAAAACTGTAGCAGGAGTAACAACAAAAGTAACAGAGACTGTAGTTAAAGAAGGTGCAAGTGGTAACTGGAATTTCAAATTTGAAAACTTACCAAAATATGAAAATGGCGAAGAAATTATTTATACAGTAGAAGAAGTAGATGTAAATGGTTATACAAGTGAAATAAAAGACTTTACTATAACTAATACACATACTCCAGAAACAGTAACATTTAATATTCAAAAAGAATGGTACGATGAAGAAAATAATGATGGAATTCGTCCAGAATCAATCACAGTAAGAATTAAAGCTAATGGTGAAGAAATCCTAACAGCAATTCTTTCTGAAAAAACTAATTGGCAAGCAACATTTAAAGACTTACCAAAATATACAAATGGTCAAGAAATAATTTATGAAATAGTAGAGGATGCTGTAGATGGATATACTCCTACAGTAACTGATCCTATTAAAGAAACTGATAACAATATAACAATCGTTATTAGAAACACTCATGAATTAGAAACAACAGAAATTTTAATTGAAAAAGTATGGGACGATCTAGGAAATGAAAATTCTCGCCCAAACTCAATTACAGTAAATATCTATGCTAATGGAAAATTATTTGAAATTGTTGAAATAACAAAAGAAAATAATTGGACATATACCTTAGATGGATTACAAAAATACTTAAATGGAGAAGAAATAATTTATACTGTTGAAGAAGTAGAATTAGAAGACTATGTAACAAGTTATGATGGTTATACAATTATTAATTCTTATAAATCAAAAGGAGAAATAATTCCACCATATACTGGAACATCTTCAAATACTAACAACTTATATCGTGAGATGTTAGTACTAATTCTAGGAGCATTAAGTATAACTTATGTTTTTAAGAAGAAAGAAAACTAAAAATACTAAGAACACTTTCATCTGGAGGTGTTCTTTTATTATTAGAAAAATATAAAAAAACTTGCGTCTAAAAATGACAAGTTATGTGATAAAGTTAAAATGCAATTGACTAAAAAAAATATCTGATATACTTAAGTTAAGAATAGAAAGATATTCGAGATAATGTAAAGGAGAGAAAAAAATAAAATGAAAAAGAATTTATTACTTATTATTGCAGCATGTGCATTTTTTATTCCTTCAGTAGTATTTGCTAAAGCACCTGAGTATGTTGCAGCAGAAAAATCACTTTATGCAAATGGTACTCCAATTACTATTGAAGAAAGAACCGATGGAACAGCTGGAGCACTAATTAAATGGGAAGGTGGCGAAGCCCTTGTAGCTGAAAACACTTCAGTTTTTGGTGGCTCTCACAATTCAGATGAGGCTATTGAAAGTGTTTCAATTACAATGAATGGTGGAACAGTAAAGAATGTTATTGGTGGTGGACTACACAAGAGTATCGTAAAAAAAGCAACCATAATAATGAACAATGGTACAATTACTGGTAGCCTTATGGGTGGAGGAGCGCATCACATAAAAAGAACCACTGATGGTGATTTTATTGATTCTAATGTTGAAAATGCAAAGGATAGAACAAAAGCCATAACAATAGTAGATGAAACTGAAATAACTATAAATGGTGGAACTGTTAAGTATGCAGTATGGGGTGGAGGAGAAAGCTACTCATATACTGGTAAATCAACAGTAACTATTAATAATGTTAAGACTAATTATGCTATAGCAGGAGGATCTAATGGTTACACTGGTGATGTAAATTTTACAATTAATGGAGGAGAAATTTCTACAGTTCAAGGTGTTAACCGTGGTGAAATGAATACTATAACAACAACAATCAATGGTGGAAAAATTAATGCTGTTTATGCAGCAGGTGATTCTAGTGATACAGGTGTTGATGGTATAGTTAATGAAAAAGTTAGTTTAAAGGTTTTTGATGGAGAAATTACTACAATTAGTGCTGGTACATCTGGAGGACCAAACTCATTAGCAACAGCCCTAGTAGAAGCAGAAATCAATGCGAAATTCGAAGATAAAATTGGTCAAGATTTTAGTGAAGATACTACAGAAGTAACTGTAAACCTAATGTTAATTGCTGGAAATTCTGCTGAAACAATCCAAATTCCAAAAGGAACAACATTTACAAAAGAAGAATTACAAGCTTTAATTGATGAAATCAATAATGAATTAGCTGCAGACAAATTAAAATTAGCTGGTTTCTATTTAGATGAAGAATTAACCCAAGAATTTGATTTTGCAAATCCAATTGATAGTGATACAGAATTATATATGAAACTTGTAGAATTAAAAGACGAAGAAAAAGGAGAAAAGAATCCAGAAACTTCTGATATTAATTTATTCTTAATCATCTCTTTAGCAGCTCTAGGTACATTAGGTACTGCAGTTGTAGTAAAAAATAGACTTGCATAATAAAAATAATTAAGAGGTACTTCTAAAGTACTTCTTTTTTTTTCCTAAAAAGCATAAATATCTATAGGTGAAATTATGTTTTTTAAAAAGATAAATGAACGTATAAAAATAACATTTTTAGTAATGTTAATTCTCTTTATATTTATAATTTTAAGAGTCTTCTACATCCAAGTATTTGACTATAAAAAATTAAATGAGTATGCTTCAGACCTATGGAGCAGGGACTTACCAATCGAAGCTAACAGAGGCCTAATTCTCGATCGAAACGGAGTAGTGCTAGCTGATAATCTAACGACAACTTCTCTTGTCTTAATACCAAATCAAATTAAAGAAAAAGAAAAGGCAACCGAAGAACTTGCTAAAATATTAAATGTTTCTTATGCTGAAATGAAAAAACATGTCTATAAAAAAACTTCTATTGAAAGAGTTCATCCTGAAGGAAGACGACTTTCCTATGATATAGCTGAAAAAATATCCAATCTAAAACTAGAAGGCGTCTATCTAGTTAAAGAAGCCAAAAGATACTATCCTTATGGTAATTTACTATCACATTCATTAGGGTATGTTGGAATAGATAATCAAGGTTTATCAGGTTTAGAATTAGAGTATGATAAATATCTAACTGGCAAGTCAGGTGCTATTAAATACTTTTCTGATGCTAAAGGTAACAAATTAAATGTTTCGGATGTTTATGTTGAACCCCAAGATGGTATGAATCTTTATTTAACAATTGATATAAATATTCAAAAGTCTATTGAAAGAGAACTAGATAATATTGTCGATATGTTTTCTCCTGATATGGCTCTAGCCGTTGTCATGAACCCTAAGACTGGTGAAATCCTAGGTATGGGATCAAGACCAGATTATAATCCCAATACCTATCAAAAGTACTCTCAAGACGTTCTAAGTAGAAACCTCCCAGTTTGGTCCTCCTATGAACCAGGATCAACTTTCAAAATTATCACTATGGCAACATCAGTTGAAGAAAAAATTATTGATATTGAAAATGATCATTTCTATGACTCAGGTAGTGTAAATGTAGATGGTTCAGTCTTAAAATGTTGGAAAGCCGGAGGCCATGGTGATCAAACCTTCCTTCAAGTACTCCAAAATTCTTGTAATCTTGTTGTTACTACAAGAACATTTTTATGTTCTTTAATTACCCCTTAAATGGTATTAAATCATTAGATATTTGGAAGTCTATACTACCAATGATTTTGCCTATAATGGTAATATATACCACCCAGAGCTTAATTTGGATCAGCCAAAAGAATGTTTGAACTATACTTCAAATCATGTAAAGAATAGTAGAAAAACAAACAATCGTTCTTATGATATTAACACTAGTAATTATAAAAAATTAATTACCAACAAAGATGCCAAGGTAATAGAGTTATATGATGATTTAGAATTTTATTATTATTTATATTATTTCTATAATCTAGAAATAACCAACTAGCTGAATTATAAGATTTATCAAAACTATGTGTTAAATAATATTTATTATTGTTAGATTGCACGAAAGGATAATTTATATTAGTGCCATTTACTTTAATCCAACCTTTAACATCATTATTGATGTTTTTTAATTCATTAAAATTAATATCTATCATATTCATTTTTATATAATCCCAATATGGATTAGATTTTGGTATTTCTTCTTTTGACTCTATTATTTCAGCATTTTCAGTATCTATTACTTCTTCAACTTTAACTGTTTCTTGAACATCTTCAATTTGTTTATTAGTTTTATTAGAATCGTTTTTCCAAATAACTATATTTACAATAGAATAAATTAGTAGTAATAAAGAAATGATTATAGTTATTGATAGTATAATTTTAGTTTTTTTATTCACTATTTATCACAAAATATATTCTAACAAAATTATAGTTAAAAGTTATTGTTTTACCTAAAAACTGATAAGATAATTTAAATATTTTGTAAAATATATTATAATAGTATTAGCTATCACTTATTTTTTTAAGAAAAGAGGTGGATAATACTATGAATAAGTTTATTACATTTTTATTTGCTATATTGTTCACTATTTGGACAATAAGACTTTATTATAAACTGTATGATAAGAAGACAAGAAGATATATTTTGCTTATTGGATTACTTATTGTATTTTGGATGTTAATAAGAATTATAAAAGGAATTGCAGTTTCTCCACTAACAGAAAGAATGTGTTGGTATCTGTATTATTTGCCACTAATCTTTATTCCAACACTATATTATATTAGTTCATTATCATTATTAGGTAAAATGAATAAAACAAAGAAAAAAATTATATATTCAATTTCGTGCTTTTTATTACTCCTTGTTTTAACTAATGATTTTCACGAATTAGTATTTAAATTTGTTAAAGGAATAGTTTTATTTGATGATTATAAACATTTTATAGGATATTATTTAATATCTATTTGGATATTTTATTTATTTAGCAAAAGTTTAATAGATTTAGCGATTTATAGAATGAAAATAAAAAAAGATATAAAAGGATTTTTACCGTTTATAGTAATATTACTAGGTCTTACATACACAATTCTTTATGTGTTAAATGTTCCTTATGTAAGAGGTATAAATATGTCCATTGTTAATAGTGCATTAATTTGTGTAGGCATTGAACTTGCTTTTTATCTAAATCTAATTCCTAATAATAGTAAATACAAAAGTAGATTTTCTAATTCTAATTTAAATATGGCTATTATTTCATTGGATGGTAAAACTAAATATACTACGAATGTGTTTGATAATATTCCTAAAAAATTATTAGATGATATAAATAATAATAGTGTAAAAGAAACATATAAAAATAAAAATATTATTTATGATATAAAAAAGAACAAAGATAGTTATGTTATCTTAAAAAAAGATTTATCTAGTATTCTTGAACTTGAAAAAGAAATAAGTGAACAAAAGAAAGAATTACTTGAACAACAAGAAAGTATAAGATTAGAAGAAAAAACTAAAAAAGAATTATATGAAATGCAGATAAGAAAAGATGTTATAGATAAAGTTGAATTAAAACTAACTGAAAAAAGAAATGAGATTAAAAAGATATTAAAAAAGAAAGATGTATCCACAAAAGATTTTGAAAAAGTTAAAAGAATAATTATATATAGTAAAAAGAAAAGTATGTTAATAATATCTGAAATTAATGGAGATTCTTATAATGAAAATGGAATTAAAGCATTATTAGATGAATTATTAAATAGTATGAAGAGTGCTAATATAAAGAGTTTTATTAGTATTAATAATAAGATGATAATAAACGCTAATACAATGTCTTTATTATATGATATTGTATATGAACTTATAGAAAGTAGTAATGATAAATCTATTGTATTATTTATTTCTAAAGAAAATAAGAATGTTAAACTAAAAGCTATTGTAGATACTGATAAATCTTTAAAGAATAAAATAAAAATAGATTCTAGTGTTTTGGTAAAAGAAAAAGTATATGATACAGATACAGAACTAGAATTTGTTATAAAAGGTGGTGTTATAAAATGAAATTATTACTTATAATTACCATTATAATTACATTAATACAAGTTGTTAGAGTATCTAGTAATTTTTTAAGAAAAGATGCATCAAGTATTAAAAAAATATTTGAATTATTAATATTAATAGTTATGGTTATATTAGAGTATTTTAATTTACTTGATATTTCTAAAATAACTATGTATTTATCTTTGTTATTATCAATTTATATTTTGATTAGTTTTATATATGAAAAATTATGTAAAAATGAATATATATCAGTTTTATCTGTTAAAAAAGGTATTGATGCATCTGATACTGGAATAATGTTTTTAGATGATAATAATATTATTTTAATAAATAATTTATTTTCTGATATTTTAAAAGGACTAAATATTACTGAAGACTTTATAAACAATCTAATAAAGAGAAGTTTTAAGAAAGTAAATAATAATTATCTACTAAAGCATAATGGTAAAGTATATATGTTAAATATATATGATAATAAAGAAGTATCTTTAATAGATATAACAGAGTTATATTCTTTACAAGAAGAAGAAAAGAAACAAAATAAACAAATTAAAGAAAATAATGATAAATTATTACTTGCTATTAAAAATGTAGAAGAATTAGAAAAAGAAAAGAACTTATTAAAACTTAAAAATGAATATCACGATATAATAGGATATAGACTTGCTTTGTTTGATAAATATTTAGAACAAGAAAATAAGGATATAAATAACATATTAAAATTATTAGATAGTATTTATGAAGATTTTAATTCAAAATTAGATAGCAATGAAAAATTAAAAAACTTGATAAATATGTATAGTATTATAGGAATAAATGTTAAAGTTTTTGGTGCTTTACCTATAGATGAAGGAAAAGGTATAGTGTTTTTTGAAATAATAAGAGAAGCTATTACTAATGCTATTATTCACGCTAATAGTAAAAATATAAAAGTAGTTATAACTGCTCGTGATAATTATATAGAAATGGTTATAACAAATGATGGTAATAAACCAAAAAGTGTTATATTTGAAAATGAAGGAATTAAAGGAATGCATAAGAAATTATCTAATATAAATGGTAGTTTAAAAATTATAACTGATGATAATTTTAAATTAATAATAAAAGCATAAAAAAGAAGAAATAAATTTTACAAAATATTTCTTCTTTATTTTTGATTAGGAACAATATATCCGTTACTTAAACAAAATATAGTAAGTTTAGTTATATTATCAAACTCTAGTTTAGTAAGAATATTTGAAATATAATTTTTTAAAGTACCTAAGGTTATATTTAATTCTTCGGCAATTTCATCTCTATCTTTAGCTTCACATATACATCTTATTATTTTAATTTCTTTATCTGAAAGCTCTTTAAATTTTTCGCTTTCTTCACTATACATACAATTATCTGGAAATAGAGTATATCCTTTTAGAACTTGACTGATACTAAAAAGTAATGATTCACTATCTGTGTCTTTATATATTAGTCCATCTAAATTATATTCTTTAGCAGTATTTAAAAAAGTAATTTCTGGTACACCAGTAATAGCAAGTATTTTTACTTTGTTATGATATTTATCTTTTACTTCTTTGGCATATTCTATACCATTAGCACCTTCTTTAGTAACTACATCAGTTAATATTAAATCTGGTTTATATTTTTTATATAAATTCATCATATCTTTAGCACTAGTACATGTACAGACAATATCATAATCATTTGATAAAGTATTCTTTAACATATTGTTAAGTAGTGCTTGATCTTCAATAATCATTATTTTCTTCTTATTTACCATAATATTCACCTCAAGAATATATAAATATTATATCATCAAAGTTGATTTTTTCATATATAAAACAATGAGTTTAATAGAAAGACTATTACTTTTGTCATATTTTTTCTTAAATTTGTATTACCTTTTTCATCTATTAAAGAAAGTGAAAATTATATATAATATTATTAGGAGGAGATAGTATGTTTACTAAAAGTAAAGAAAAAGAAGAAAAAACTTCTAAAAACAATAAGAAAAGAAATATTATTTTAATAGTAGCTGGTCTATTACTATTAATAGTTATTTTATTCTTATTATGGTTCTTTAATCGTAAATTTGAAGTAACATTTGATTATAATAATGGTACAAAAGAAGAAGTAGTATATGTTAAATACAATAAAACCATTAATAGTAAAGATGTTAAAACAAAAGAAGATTTAGGAGAACAGTTTATTGATTGGTATTTAATTTTAGAAGAAAAAGATGGAAAAGATGTTTTAGCAGATAAACCTTATGACTTTAAAACTAAAATAAATAAAAATATCAAATTAAAAGCGGTATATGAGGGAATGGTTGAAACTATTACTGTTACTTTTGATAGTAAAGGTGGATCAAATGTTGATGCTATTACTATAAATAAAGGAACAGAACTAACACTACCAAAAGATCCTACTTATAAAGGTTATACTTTTAAAGGTTGGGTTGATGTTAATGATAGACCAATTTATGATAAAGCATTACTAAGTGAAGATACAACTTTATATGCTAAATGGGAAAAAGAAGAGGAGAAGAAAGAAGAACCTACGATTGAAGTTAAACCAGAAAAAATTACATTAAGCTTATCAAGAGATACAATTCATTATAATGGAATAAAAACAGCAAAAGCGAGCGCAAAAGTAGAAAATGCTACAGGAGATGTTACATACTCATTAAGTAATACATTATGTATGGGTATTGATGCTAAAACTGGAGTTATTACAGCTAAAAATAATGGTGCATGTTCAAAAGGTGCAGCGATTAAAGTTTATGCAAAAACACCAAGTGGAACTACTGCTGAGCAAACAATTTATTATGAAAAAGACTTAGAATTAACATCAAAAGGAGAGTCTTATAGTGAATATGCTTCTTTTTATGGAGATAGTAATGGTTATTATGTAACTGCAAATCAAAATGTAACTTGGGATGTAACTAAAACTTCATCAGAAAGCTATGAATATACATATAAAGATTTTATAAGTAAAACACCAACATCTGTAAAAGGTGGTTATACTTTTGATACTATTGTAGCATCAACGGGTGCTATTAGTAGAGTTAGTGGTGATGTAAGATTACACGCAAAAACAAAAGCAGAACAAAAATTCTTTGTTGATATAAAGAGGGTTATTAATTAATATTAAAAAAGTATTCAGTAAAAAAAAGTAAAAATAATTAAAATGATAAAAATAGATATTTTAATACTGGCTCTAATGATTTTACTGTTAAATCAAATCAAAGTGTTAAATGGTCTATAAGTGGAACTATTTCAGGAAGTGTTACAACAAATGATACTACTTGTATTGGAAAAGTAAATGCTACAACCAACTTATCTGCTACAATTACTGCAACTACTGTTGGAGGGCAAAAATTAGAAGTTTATTGTGTAGCAGTAGTAAATTAAGGTATTAAATATTTAAAATGTGTCAAAAGTCATATTTTTTGCAAGAATAATATGACTTTTTTCATCTATTAAAGAAAGTGAAAAAAAAGTATAATTATATAGAAAGGAGGAAGATTTGATGAGCAAATCGAAATTAGTCAAAAAATTGACTATGATATTATTTACATTAGTAGCAGTTTTCACCATTGGACTAACTAATGTAAATGCAGAAACAACAACTGTAGATGTTGTGGATAAAGATTCTTTGGAAACCGCAATGAATGATAAAACAACAGATATAGTTAGACTTACTAGTGACATTACATTAAATGATGCTTGGGATACAACTTTTGAGCTTGTAATGTCTAAAACTTTAGATTTTAATGGCCATACATTAACTATACCAAAAAATTATAGGTTAAAACTATTGTACTACAATACTTTGGATTTAAAATTCATCGATTCAAGTAGTAGTAAAACTGCTAAACTTAATATTTTAACTAATTACACAGAACCAATCTATAATGAAATTAAGAAAGATGAATACACTGTTAATTTTGAAATAGATGGTGTAGATGTTGAATATGAAAATGATTCAGAAATTTTTTGGTCATATGTAGGAAGCAAAAATTTTAATAATTTAGTTTTTAAAAATCTAAAAGTAACAGGATTTTATGGAGTAACATGGGCTAGTGGAAACACAATAAAATTTTCAAATGTTACTAAAGAAAGTAAAAATAGTCCTATACATACATCTTTGATAAATAGTTCTAGTTTAACTGTTGATGATGTAATTGACGCTGATTCGGTTATTGAATATTATCCTAGCAGTGGTACAAAAGTAACTGCTGATAGAACAGCAACACTTGATACTATCGATGGTTATTGGGGTCCAATTACAGTTAAGAAAAAAGAAGTTCAAACATTAATGGCTAACGATGAAACAACATTAATAGCTGCTGTTAATCAAATTAATAATAGCAAAGACACTATTATTAAATTAGGTGGTAGTTTTAAGTTAACAAAGTTTCTTGGATTTAATGTTTTAGGTAATGTTACCTTGGATTTAGCAGGTAATACTCTTGATGTATCAGAAAACAATTTAACATTCTATTATGGTTATAAAGATGTAAATAATTATAATTTTAGAAGTAATTTAACCATAAAAGATAGTGGCTTTGGTAATAGTGGTAAAATAGTTGGAGTAGGACATAATGGCAGAGTAAGACTATCTACTAATGATATGGCTGAAGAATTAAAAAATCTACCTAAGACTTATGGATTTACAATTGATGGTGGAACTTATGCCGTTACTGGAACAGGTTCATGGGATGATTTTATATTTGATATATTCTCTGATACAGAACCTAAGGAGCAAAACATTACTTTAAATGTTAATGTAAAAAAAGGTATTTTTGAAGTTGGACATGTAGATGGCGCAATATTTTATTTACCTTCATCTGATAGGACTAATATGAAGGCAAACTTCAATTTTGAAACACTTATGGTAAAAGGTCAAGGTGTTAAACTAGGATCTAATATTTTAGGTGAAAAAAGAATTAATGAAGTAATACCAACTGATACAAAAGTATATTATACTGATGCTAAGGGAGTAATTGAACTAGCAGATAAAGCAACATTAGTTATGGATGTTAAAACTGGTACAAGTACTAGTCAACCACAATATATTAAACTTGCTAAAGAAACAGGTTTAAGTGTTGATAATGTTACATTACCAAATGTTACATTTGGATATACTGTTGTGCCAGAAGCAATAATTAATATTGCTAATATTGGTGCTGCTGAGTTAAAAATTACTAATGTAACAGTATCTGATAATTTTGAAATAAACGTATCTAGTCAACCAATAATAGGTATTGGTGCAACTAATACTGATTTTAAAGTTAAAGCAAAATCTGGTCTTAATGCTGGAAATTATACTGGAACAATTACAGTAACTGATGAAAATGGTAAAACTTATACAGCAACAGTTACATTAAAAGTTGAACCAAAACAATTAACAGGATTAGGTATTAGTGGTTTAGATAGTACATGGGTTTATGGCACTACTAAAACACCAACTGCAACAGGCGTTGAAGGTTTAACACATAATGACTATGAAATCACTTATTCTAAGAAAGATGATTCTGGAAACTATGTAAATATAGGTAATAAAATGCCTACTTTAGTGGGTGAATATAAAGCTACTTTAAGTATTAAAAATTCAAATTATACAGCAAGTGAAGCTTATGTTAATTTTGAAATCACACCAATTACTACAGAAGTAAAAGTAAAAAGTTATGATGAAACATTTACATATGATGGAACAGAACACACAAAAAATGCTTATGATGTTTTATGGGCAAATAATGCTAGTGCAGTAGCTGATAATAAATTACCTAATGGTGATAAAGTTACTGCAGAAATTACTGGTAAAGTAAGAGATGTTAAAGATACAAAAATTGAAAATAATACAATTGGAAAAATTACAATAACAAATGCTGAGGGTGTTGATGTAACTAATTGTTACTCTGGTATTGTAAAAGCTGCCGGTAAATTAACAGTAACACCAAAAGATAGTAAGATTACAGTAACATCTAAAGGTGCTAATAAAGCATATGATGGTAGTCCACTAACTAATAATAATAAAACAGTAACAGGTGAAACTGTAGTTGGTGATGAGGTAGTAGTAGAGTTTACTGGAAGTCAAACATTTGCAGGAACATCTGATAATAAATTTACTGTTAAAGTTATGAGAGGTTCTGATAATGTTACTGATAATTATACATTTGGAACTCATACATTTGGAAAACTAACAGTAAAAAGTGCAGATCAACCTTTAGCAATTGCAGATCAATATGTAAAAGTTAATGGTTCTATATCAAAAGGTTATTTAGAACAATCAGTAACTGGAAATGTAGGAAACATTGATTTTGCTATTAAATCAGGAGATGCACTTACATATGATGCTATAAATGATGAATATAAAGCAGTAAAAGAAGGAACAGTTACAATGACTGTTACAGCTGTAAAAGTTAATCTTGGTGGAGATGATACTCCTGAATATACAGAAACAACAAAAGATTTTAAAATTCATGTTGTAAATAAAACTGATGTAAATATTTCAGGACTTTCTAATAATGAAACATTTACTTATGATGGAACTCCTAAAAAGCCAACAGGAACAATTAGTGTTAGTGCTGGAACAGTAAATGTTGATGATTTAGAAGTATTATATAAAGGAACTGGTTCTACATCTTATAGTGAAGCTACAGCTCCTACAAATGCTGGAACTTATACAGTAACATATAAAGTTCCTGATACAAATGCAAATTACACTGGAACATTTAGTGTAGCATTTACTATTGTAAAAGCACAACTTGAAAAAGTAACTTTAGTTAAAGATACTTTTGAATATACTGGTGATGAAATAGTTTCACAAGATAGTAATTTTGATTCAAATAAGATGAATGTTTCTGGCAATATTAAGGCTACTAATGTTGGAAATTATAGCATTACAGTATCCTTAAAAGATAAAGCTAATTATGAGTGGAAAGATGGTACAACTACAGATTTAGTTTTAAACTGGTCAATCACTCAAGCAACACCAGACTATACAGTACCAACTGGTCTTACTGGTCTTAAAGGAAAAACATTAAATGATGTAACTCTACCAGATAGATTTACTTGGAATGATACAAGTACAGTATTAACAGCAGGAACACATACTTATAAAGCTACATATACTCCAGTTGATACTACAAACTATAAAACAATAACTGATATTAATATTGAGGTTGTAGTTAAAAATACGTTTGATGTAATAACATCAGTTGATGGTGGAAATGGAACAATTACACCAAGTAAAATAGGTGCTGTTGAAGGAACTAAAGTTGAAATAACATTTACACCAAATACTGGATATATGATTGATAAAGTATTAGTAAATACAGTAGAAACTACTGTAACTGGTAATAAAATAGAACTTACTGTAAATGAAGAAAAAGAAGTTGTTGTAAGTTATAAGAAAATACCATTTACTGTAACTGTTAAAGATGTAGATGGTGCTACTATTACTCCAAATGGTGCTGTTGCAGTAAGCTATGGCGAAGATAAAGAATTTACTATAACTGCTAATAGTGGATATAAGTTAGTTAAAGTTCTAGTTGATGGAACTGACAAAACTGCTGATATGGTTGGAGATACTTTAAAACTTACAAATATAACATCTAATATCAATTTAGAAGTTGTAGTTGAAAAAATAGTTTATGAAGTAACTGAAGGAGCTAATCAAAAATATACAATCACTAAAAATAATGAAGCTAAATTTAAAATAAATGCTGACTTTAGATTATTTGATAGTGGTAAGGTATATGTTGATAATGAATTAGTTGATCCTAAAAATTATACAGCAGAAAGTGGAAGTACAATAATTACATTAAAGAAAGAATTCGTTGATACATTATCAGTTGGAGAACATACTTTAAAAGTATTATTCAATGATGGTGGAGAAGCAATTACAACATTCAATGTAGCAAGAGAAACAGTGCCTACTGATAATCCAAATACTGGAGATAACATTGGATTCTATATAATAAGTGGAATCTTATCAATCGTAGGACTTGCTGTAGCTGGAATCTTTTATAGAAGAAAACAAACAAATTAAACTGTGAGTTAGAGTTTTCTCTAACTCCTTTTTAATATAAAAATTGAGGGAAGGTAATGTGAAAAAGACAAAATTAAAGATAAAGAAACTATCTAAAAAACAAATTATCATTATTTCAAGTATTCTTCTAATTGTTATACTAATTATTGTTTTACTATCATCAAAAGAACCATATGTTGGTAAAATAAAAGATGGAAAAGCAGTGTACATTGATAGAGTTAAAAATGTAACAGTATATCCTGAAAAAAATAAGACATTAATAGAGTTTGAGAATAACGAGGAACTTATTGATAATTGTATAATATCAAATGAAATATATGATAAATTTAAAAGTAACGATCCACTTTATAATATAACAGTCAAAGATTATTCTAAATTATCTAACTTATCTGCTAAAGAAAATTATAATATAAATAAATCTTTACAATTAAAGTTAGTAAAAGAAGATGATAGCTATACTGATTATTATGCAATGACTTGTGGATTTAAAAACAAAAAAGAACTTATGAAATATACTAAAGCAGTTATAAAACTTGCTAATAAAGTTAAATAAAGAATAGATTTTCTAAAAGAATTTCTATTTTTTTTATTTTATGCATTAAAAATATCTAGTAAGAGTGTTAGAGAGGAAGAGAGGCAAATTAAATATAAAAAAATTAGGTGAAATAATTAAAATAGCAAGAAATAAACAAAATGACAACTTAATAATAATATTTATCACGTTGAAATAAGTAATAATGATGATGGCAAAAATATTATTGAAATACATTTAAAAAGTACATTTAATCAAGAACAGGAACTAGGAAAGGAAAAGAATAAATAATGTTGAATTTTTATTTAGTATTATTTATATCTTTATCTCATATAGTTTGATGAGGACGGTATAACATGTATAATACAGATGATATTGAAATAAAGTGTAGTACCAAACATTTGCCTTTGGAATATAAATTATTAGAATGGCGACTAATTTTAAATAGAGAATTATATGAGAGTAAAGTAATTGATTTAAAAGTTTTTAGTTTAATGGAACAATCAATACTTGGAAGAATGACAAAAATAAAAAATGAATATAAAGACAAGATTAATGATGGTTTAACAATAGGGAAAAGTCATGGTAGCCTGTCATCATCCTAGTTATCTTGCTTTTTAAGAACAAGAAAGGAGAGTGAGTAAATAATGGATATAAAAAAAGCAAGGGAAGATTTAAGAAAAGGAAAAACGATTTATGATATGCCACTTAGAGTAGTATATTATGCTCGTGTTTCAACAGATAAGGACGATCAATTAAATAGTTTGGAGAACCAACAAAACTATTTTGAAGAAATGATAACGGAAAATAAAAACTGGGTATTTTGTGGTGGTTATATAGATGAAGGAATTAGTGGAACTGCTGTAAAAAATAGAGATAAATTTCTAAAAATGATTGAGGACGCTACTCTTGGAAAAATAGATATGATAGTTACAAAAGAGATATCAAGGTTTTCAAGAAATACTGTTGATAGTATAAAATATACAGAGTATTTATTAAAACAGGGAGTTATTGTATATTTTTTATCAGACAATCTTAATACAATAGGGGAAGATTCGGAGTTTAGACTTACAATTATGTCAAGCTTGGCTCAAGATGAAGTTAGAAAACTTTCTGAAAGAGTTAAATTTGGTATTAATAGAATGATTAAAGATAGAAAACTTATTGGTGGTAATTTAACTGGATATTTCAAAAAAGATGGAAGATATGAAATTAATCCAGCAGAAGCCCCAATAATTACTTATCTTTTTGAAACTTATGCATCTGGGAAAGTTGGTCTTAAGAAGATAGGACAAGAACTTGCAAAAATGGGATATTTAAATTCAAAAGGGGAACCATATTCCGATACAACTATGGCAAAATTTTTAACTAATCCTAGATATAAAGGGTATTATACTGCTAGATTAACTGAGGTTGAAAATTATAAAACACATAAAAAGAAAAAAGTTCCAAAAGAAAGACAAATAATTGAGCATGATGATAGAGTTCCAGCAATTGTATCTGAAGAGTTATGGAATAAAGCAAATGAACTTCATGAGATGAGAAAAAAATCACCAGCAAGACACATTCTAAATTCTGAAAAATCTTTAGAAACTGCAAAATATAGCTGTTTATTATATTGTAAGGATTGTGGTAATGTATTTATAAGAGCTGGTGGAAGTAATAGAGCAAATAATCCTACATGGTCTTGTAAGAAATATAAAACTGAGGGAGTTGGTGTCTGTGCTTCACCAATCTTAAGAGAAGAATATCTAGATAAGATATTTGTACAAATATTTAGTGATTTTATAGATAATAAAAAAGAATATTTAAGTGGGGTAATAAATGAATATGAGAATATTATAAGCAGTAATAATAGTTCTGATAATATTGAAAGCATAAACAATCAAATTACAAAAATAGAAAATCAAAAGAATAAATTATTAGATTTGAGTATTAAAGGAATGATTGATGATTTAGAGTTTAAGAAAAGAAACGATAAGTTTAATAATGAAATTAATTCCTTAAAAAAGAAAATTGATAGACTTAATAATCCTAATGCAGAACTTACAAAATTAAAGGAAAAAATAATAGAAGTTAGAAATACTCTTACTTCAAAACTTGATTTACAAAAAGAGCTACCTAATTTAATGAGAATATTAGTTGAAAGAGTAGAAGTTGAAAAAATAAATGGCGATAGAAAACATGTAAGATTAATTATTTATTTCAATTTTAATGAAGATACAATATATAGAGAATTAGAAATTGATAACAAAATAAAAAAACTTGAGTTATCAAATTTTTATCCAAAAAAATGTTCTTTTGGTGATAAAGAGATTCAAAATAGCCGACATAAGAACATTGGAACTCTTAGTGGAACCCTTGAAAATAAAGGGAAAAATGCTCTTTTCTGTTCCAATGGTAACACCAAGCAACCCAGGTTTCGTAAAACTGGGTCAAATGCTGGGTAAAGAAAGACTATTTTCCTATATTAAAAAATTTGGCTTTGGAGAAAAAACAGGAGTCGATTTAAATGGTGAAGGTCAAGGTATCTTATTTCCTTTAGAAAAAGTAGGTAATGTTGAATTATCAACTACTGCCTTTGGTCAAGGAGTAAGTGTAACTCCCATTCAACAAGTAACCGCCGTATCTGCTGTCGTTAATGGAGGCTATCTATATAAACCATATATCGTAAAAAGTATTGCTGAAAAAGAAACAAATAGCATTATTCAAGAAACTTCAAAAACACTAGTTAGAAAAGTAATATCTAGTGAAACTTCTGCTATTATGCGTCATGCTTTAGAAAGTGTTGTTGCTAAAGGAGGAGGAAAAGCCGCCTATATTGAAGGCTATCGTATTGGTGGTAAAACCGGTACCGCCCAAAAAGTAAAAGATGGTAGATATATGGTTGGAAACTACATAATGTCCTTTATGTCCATTGTACCTTCAAATGATCCGGAAGCAGTCTTCTATCTAGCTATTGATAATCCTAAAAATACAGCACTTTTATCAAGTTATACCACAACTCCTATCGCCAGAAGAGTTCTACTAGATATAATTGATGCCTTAGATATAAAAGAACAAAAAGAAGGTATGGAAAAAGATTTGGAATGGACCGATAAAATAATGTATCAAGTACCAAATGTCATTGGAAAAAATGTCAAAGAAGCAAAAAAACTCTTATCAAACTTTACAATAGAATATACCGGTACTGGAGAAACAGTAATTTCTCAGTCACCAGACGCCAATACAAAATTAGAAGATAGAGGTACAGTAAGACTTTTATTAGAATAAAACTTTATGTTATAATACTTGTAGCTAAAGAGGGTGATATTATGCCAGAAATAAAAATAGTAAATAATGATGAAGAATTAAATCAAGTATTTAACTTTTTATCACAAACAATCTATGATGATAGTATTCTTCATAAAGAAAAATACTATCCCATGTCTTCCCGACTAGAAGAAATTAAAAAACAATTAAAAATCGATAAAGACTTTTTAATGTATATTGAAGAAAACAACCATATAGTAGCGGCCATTACTGGTAAAAACATGGATTTAACAAAGAAAAAAATAACACTTGGTATTCTAGCAGTATCACCATCAAAAAGAAATCTTGGCTATGGGACACTACTTATAAAAGAGTTTGAAAAAACATCTCTAAAAAAGGGTATAACACACATAGATTTAGGTTCTAGATATAGAGCCAGTTCTTTATATGAACATCTAAATTATAAGTATTCTCTAATGGTTCAAATATTTGACTTTGTTAAATTAGAAGATATTAGAAAGGCTAATAAATATAATTTAAAAGAGATAAGTTCAAATCAAGATTCAGCTTATGGTTATATACTTTATAAAGTACCAAGTATATCTAAAAAATATATTACCTGTTTTGAAAAACAAGTACCTACCGCTATAGCTCAATATATATTTAAAAAAGAACTATAGAAAGGAAAAATAAAATAATATGTCACATTATAATGCTTATGCTAGTTTTAAAACTAAAAAAAGTATTGAAAAAAAAGAGTTAATAAAAGAAAAACAAAACAAACAAATAATCTTACCGACTGATTTTATCATTGAAAAAAGTTCTAATTACGGAATTGTCCTAGAAGTGAAATATAAAACTGCCTATGTCTTATATAATAATGAAATTATATCAGCAACACTAAAAAAAGGAATAAACACAATTTGTAATAAAATTATTTTTCCAGGTGATAAAGTAATTATAGAAAAAGCTAAAACATCTTATACTATAACTAATCTACTAAAAAGAACATCTATTCTAAGTAGAGTAAAAAAAGATAGTACCAGACTAAATGATATTGGAACAACAAAAAATATTGCCTCTAACATTGACTTAGCTGTAATAGTTGCATCTGCTAAAGATCCAGTTCTTCATCCTAAGTTTATTGATAGATATCTTTTGTTATTAGAAAATAGTAATATACCAACAATTATTTGTCTAAATAAATCTGATTTAAAAACCGAAGAAACAGAAAAAATACTAGGTGTCTATCGTAATTTAGGTCTAAAAGTAATTGAAACTTCAACCTATACTAATCAGGGTATTACAAATTTAAAGGAAGAACTAAGAGGAAAACAAGCAATCTTTATTGGTAATTCAGGAGTAGGTAAATCATCTCTAACAAATGCCTTAATGGATACTGAAACCATCAAAACCTCAACTATTAGTTCTAAGAGTAAAAGAGGTCGTCATACAACAACTTCCTCAAAATACTATATCTGGGATGAAGACTCTAGTATTATTGATACACCAGGTATTAGAAGTTTAGATGTTTCAAACTTAAATCCAATAGAAATTCAAAACTATTTTAAAGAGTTTTCAAATATTAAAGAAAAATGCAAATATAAAAATTGTCTTCATTACCAAGAACCAACTGCATCTTGTACCATTAAGCAAGCAGTTGAAAATAATACTATAAATAAAAATAGATATCAAAGTTATTTAAGAATCTTAAAAGATACCTTGAATGATAAATAGAGGAGTAGATAAAATGAAAAGAATGAATTTAATAGTAGTCTTCAGTCAAGACAAAACAAAATTACTAATGTGTGAAAGAACTAAAGAACCATACAAAGGACAGTTAAACTTAGTAGGTGGAAAGATTGAAAAGGATGATGACAATCTAAATGAAGCTTATCGTGAACTACAAGAAGAAACTGGTATTACTAAAGATGATATTGATTTAGTATACTTTATGACTTGTAACTATCATACCCTAAATAAAGGTCTAGAAATTTACTATGGAGTTTTAAATAAAAATGTCGAATTAGTAGAAGAAGTAAATAAATTAGTTTGGGTAAATGAAGATGACAATTTCTTTGATTTTACTAAATATGCCGGAGAAGGAAACCTAGGTCATATAATTGCTGAAATAAAACTAGAACTATCAAAGTAATTGCAAAAATCTAAATAATATGTTAAATTATTACTGGAGGAGTGATAAAATGTACAATTTTGCTAATCATGTAATCATGTATACATTAGATATCACACCTAACGTCTAAATAAAAAAAGAATAGATGTAGGTGTGAAGTTTTCGTCGTGCCTACATCTGTACATGAAAGGACTATACAGATGTATAGTCCTTTTATTTTTTGATTATGGTGCGATTTATAAATACTATAATTAAGGATGTGATTATATGATAGAAATAGGAATAAATAAAATAACAAAAAATTTTGGTTTTGGACCAGTCTTAAACGATATAAGTTTTGAAGTAAAAACAAATGAACGTATTGCTTTAATAGGTGATAATGGTTCAGGTAAAACAACTCTTTTAAATATAATTTCAGGAATTGAAAAAGAAACATCTGGAACCATCTCTATAAGAAAAAATGCTAAAGTAGGGTATTTACCTCAATTAATTAAAGAAAAGGAAGTAAACATAACTGTAAAAGATGTTTTATATGATGGTATAAAAGATTTAATTGCTTTACGTGATAAATTAGAAGAGTACGAAGAAAAAATTACTAAATCCGATGAATCTACCATCGAAAAATTAATAATTAGATATTCAAATCTTCAGACTGACTTTATTAATATGTCAGGATATGAAATAGATGCTAAAGTAGAAAAAGTAATTAAAGGTTTTAAAATAAATAAAGAGCTTCTTCCAAGAAAATTTAATAGCTTATCTGGTGGAGAAAAAACAATCATTACTTTTGCCTCTATTATTATCTCTGAACCAGATATCCTACTTTTAGATGAACCAACTAATCACTTAGATATTGATACACTAGAATGGTTAGAGGAATATTTAAGAAACTATAAAGGATCGATTCTAATGATTTCTCACGATAGATATTTTCTAGATGAAGTAGCAACTAAAACTATTCTTTTAGAAAATGCTAAGATAAATATTTTTCATGGTAATTATACAAAATTTATTCAAGAAAATGATACTCGTATCGAAAAAGAATTTAAAGATTACAAAGATCAGCAAAAACAAATAAAAGCCATGGAAGCCTCAATCAAAAGACTAGAGGAGTATGGTAATCTTGCTAAAAACGAAATGTTTTTTAAACGTGCTGAAAGTATTAGAAAACGTCTAAATAAATTAGAAAGACTAGATAAACCAGTTGAAAAAGAAAAACTACCTCTAACATTCTCGTCTAGTCGCTCAGGAAAAGAAGTTCTAAACTTATCTAAAATTAATATTTCATATCCAGACAAAACAATACTAAAAGATGCAACCTTAAGAATACTTTATCAAGACAAAGTCTGCTTACTAGGACCTAATGGTTCAGGTAAATCTACTCTTGTAAAGTATATCTTACAAAATTCTACTCATGGTACTAATGTTAAAATTGGTTATATCCCTCAAGAAATAACTTTTGAAAATGACAACAGTACAATAATGGAGGAAGCCAAACATTACTTTATAGGAGAAGAACATCATCTAAGAGCAGCATTAAGCAAATTTTACTTTTTCAAAGATAATGTCTATAAAAGAATAAAAGATTTATCAGGTGGTGAAAAAGTACGTTTAAAATTATTTTGTCTAATACAATCTAACATTAATTTTCTAATACTAGATGAACCAACTAACCATATAGATATAGAAACAAAAGAAATATTAGAAAGTGCTCTAACTGAGTATCAAGGAACTTTATTATTTATATCTCACGATCGTTATTTTATTAATAACCTAAAGATATAAAAGAAAGGAAAATTAATATGAAAGAAATAATTTATAATACTGATAATTTAAAAGAAAGTGAAATGACAAGAACTGTTACTAGAGCTAAAGTAATCTTAGTAAATTCAAAAGATGAAATCTTACTAGCTAATGGTTCAAATACTTATTTTTTAATAGGTGGACATGTTGAAGATAATGAATCTCTAGAAGACTGTCTAATAAGAGAAGTAAAAGAAGAAACAGGAATCAACCTACCAAGAGAAGAAAGAATACCTGTACTTAATATTAAATATTTATGTAAAGATTATCCAACATCTGGAGAAAACACTTTATACATTGCTACATATTTTTATACTAAGTGTGATTTAAAACCAGACTTAGGTTCCATAAATTTAACTGAAGATGAAAAAAAGGGTGGCTTCCATCTAGAATATATTCCTAAAAAAGATATCATCAAAACTCTAGAAGATTGCCTACCAGTATGTACTAATGAAAAGATTGTTATTGACACTCTAGAAGCTATTAAAGAATACTTAAAAATGACTGCATAGCTTGTAAAATATAAAAGACTTAAGTATAATTTATACAAGGAATGATTATATGAAAACAAAAATAATACTTCAATTACTATCTATTATTTCTATGGTAATAGGCTTATTCTTCTTTTATACTTATCAAAGGTTAGAAAAGAAAGAACAATTATCAAACCAAAAAAGGATATATCAAAAGAAAGAAACAATCTGCTTTTACTTAGGCATAATACTTGAAGTAATTGGTCTAACATTACTAATGTTTATTTAAAGAGTATTTGTAAAGATACTCTTTTCTCATGAATTTAAAAAACTAATTATATTAACTTTAAAAAAAATATGATAAACTAATTATGGTGATACTATGGATGAGACAATAGGACAAAAAGGTGGTCACAATGATCAAAAAAGAAGCCTGATTATTACTAAAAAACAATTAGCAAAATTAAAAGCTTATCAAGAAGAACAAGAACTAAAAGAATTAGAGGATAAAGTAAAACGCCAGCAACTTGTAACCTTTATAAAAATAGCTCCGATAATAATAACTGGTACCGTTTTAAAAACTTTATCTGGAACAGAACATAAAGAAGCAACAAGTCATCTAATACTACCAACTTCATCAGAAGAAAATTATAAAAAACAATCATTTCTTACTCCGGGTAAGGATGGCAATATAATAGAAGTAGAAATAAAGACTAGTGAACATACTAAAGAAAGAGTAAATATAAATTCTACTAACTTAGAAAATCTACTTACTAATCACAAGCCTAAGAAAAGAAAAACAACACCTGTAGAAGTCATAGAAATAGATCAAACAAAAATTCCTATTAAAGAAACTACCAAAGAAGATACTTTTGATCTTGATAAGTTAAAAAATAAAGAAATAGTAAGTCAATATGAAGAAAAACTAAAAGAAGCAAGAAGTAGTCTAAAAGATTTAATATATGAATATAACATTATAGAGAAAGCTTATCAAAATACCAAGAACACAAAAGAACTAGAAGAACTTCTAGATAGATTAAATTCACTTATCAAAAAGATTAATGAATTAAAAGATAAATTATCTCTAGATACTTCTGACAAATATGACTTTAACTATATCAAAGAACTAGCAAGTCTCTATATTGATTCTTTTAATAATAAAGAAATAGTTAATGAAATAAAAGATTCAAAACTATATATTTCTATTTCAGATAAAGTATCTGAATTAAAAAAAGAAGAAGAACTATTAACTCTACGCTTAGAAGAAAAAAAGAATAATCTTCAAATTGGAGAGAGTGAAATCGATGATTTTAAAGATAGATATGATAATTATAAAGACTTTAATGATAAGTTAGAAAAATTTAGAAAAGCTCAAGATATAATTGCTAGACAAACTCTAGAAAATGTCAGAAACTGTGTAACAATTCAAGAAAGAGTAGCCGTAACTACCAGAGTTTTAAATAGACAAGCAAGAAATCTAAGAAGAACACTAAGAAGAAGAGTTCTAATGCCCGGTCCAAGAGGAGCTAGAAGAATGACTGCTATAACAGGTGCTTATCTTAGGACAATGCAAAACATATTAAGACCACAGCAAGTAGTAGAACATTATCAAAATGTAGAAATAACTGATTATTCTAAAGACATTGAATATAGTATTAATGAAATAGATAAGAACCTAGCTTCTTTAAAAACAACATCCATAGAATTAAAAGATACTATTAAAATGATTGAAACTGATTATAAAGATTTTCTAGATACTAAAGAAGTAAAAGAACTATTAGCTAACCTAGAAGAAGTATATGATTCACTAAAGGAAAAGGAAGAAGATTTAATCAGAATAAAAGAAGAACAAGAGAAAAACTTATCTCTTCAAAAGTCTGCTTATGTAAAAAGAAGAGAATAAATAATTAACTGTAAAATTTTGTATAAAATTGTCTATTTATTCATAATGACAAGTTGATTATGATATAATATTTCAAGAGAAATGGAGTGACAAAGATGTTACTATTAACAAAAGCTATAGTTGCTATCATGATGGGCTTTTTAATGTCTGCTGGACTAGGTCTAATTTTAGTACCATGTCTAAAAAAACTTAGAGTCGGTCAAAAAATAAGTATATTTGTAGGAGAAACACATCGAAAAAAAGAAGGTACTCCTACTATGGGAGGTCTAATATTTATACTCCCAACTATAATTGCGACAATTGCTCTAGTATTGATGGGAAAAGTACCTTACACATCTAATTTAGGAATCGTCTTACTAGTATTTTTAGGATATGCTTGTATCGGTTTCCTAGATGATTTTTTATCGATTAGAAAAGGTAATAATGAAGGTCTAACTACTTATCAAAAACTATTTATGCAAGTCTTAATCGCAATAGGCTTTTTCTATATTTATATGCGTTCTGGTGGACAAACTTCCTGGGTAGTAGGAACACTCCATATTGATATAGAAATGGGCTGGTTATATGGCTTATTTATATTATTTGTCTTAGTAGGAGCATCAAATGCTGTAAATATAACAGATGGTCTAGATGGTCTAGCTGGTGGCTTATCAGCAATAGCTTTTATAGCCTTCAGTTTAATATCATTAATGGTAGGCTTTGAAGATATAGGAATGTTTAGTTTAATACTTGTTGGTAGTATTGTTGGTTTCTTAATATACAATACTTATCCTGCTAAAATATTTATGGGAGATACAGGTTCCCTTGCCCTAGGTGGAGTAATGGGTGCAATCGCAATCCTAACTCATAGAGAATTAACTCTTTTAGTAGTTGCGAGTGTCTTTGTAATAGAAACATTATCTGTAATTATTCAAACAATTTCTTATCAATTATTTCATAAGAAAATATTCTTAATGACACCTCTTCATCATCATTTTGAAAAACTAGGATGGAAAGAAACTGATATCGTAAAATTGTTCTGGGTATGTGGCTTAATATTATCAATGGCTGGAATTATATTCGGAGTATGGCTATAAAGTCCAAATAGGACTTTTTTTTATGCAAAAAACATATACTTTACAAGGTGATAAGTATGCAAAAGAAAATAGATAAAATTCTCTTCTTCACCAGTATTATTTTATCTTTATTTGGTATTGTAATGATTTATTCTGCCTCTAGTATTTGGGCTGAGTATAAATTTAATGATGCTTTTCATTATTTAAAGTATCAATCAATATTTTTTATAGTAGGTATAATTATCATGTTAATTATTTCTAAAATAGATTATAAAGTTTACTATGAAAAATCAAATCTAATTTTATCTATTTGTCTTATTCTATTAGTACTAGTTATAATACCTGGTATTGGTAGTATTAGAAATGGTTCTAGATCCTGGTTTGGAATAGGTCCATTTGGTATTCAACCTAGTGAAGCAGCTAAACTTGGTTTAATTATTTTTACAAGTAAATACTTATCTAAAAGCAATAAGTTTTTAAAAAGCTATAAACAAGGAGTTTTTCCTATTCTTGGTATAACTCTTCTTATCTTTTTTCTTATAATGCTTCAACCAGATCTTGGTACTGGTGTGATTTTAGTTATGTCAATTATCTCTTTATTATTTATTGCTGGTGTAAATATGAAGTTCTTTCTAGGTATTGGAATCCTTGGCATAATTGGTATTACTATTTTAATAATAATTGCCCCATATCGTATGGATAGAATAACATCTTTTATAAATCCTTGGGAAGACGCTCTAGGTACTGGTTTTCAAATAATTCAAAGTTTATATGCCATAGGTCCAGGTGGACTACTTGGTACAGGCTTTCTAAACTCAGTCCAAAAACATTTTTATCTCCCAGAACCTCAAACTGACTTTATTTTTTCCATAATAGCAGAAGAGTTTGGAGTAGCTGGAGCTTTTATTGTTACCGGATTATTCTCCATAATTCTTTGGCGAGGTATAAAAATAGCCTTAAATTCTAAAGATCTATTTTCTAAATATCTCTCTTTCGGTATGATTTTTCAAATTATCTTTCAAACTCTCATGAACCTAATGGTTGTAATTGGTATGATACCTGTAACAGGTGTAACACTACCTTTCTTATCTTATGGAGGTAGTAGTCTTCTAATAACTTGTGCTTCTATTGGTATACTTCTAAATATTAGTAAATATCAAATGTAGTTTTATTATTTATGTAAAAATTATTCTTGAAGGTTCCAAAATCATAATATATACTAACATTATGAAGTAAAAAGGAGAGTGCACATGTCAGAACAAAATTATGAATTTCATAAAAATAATGAAAAAGACACAATCTACTGGGTTAATAAAACAGATAGTATAGGAGAACATTTATTTACGTTTGATAAGAAAAAAATCTATAATTTATTTAAAGACTATCCACATGAGCTAACTAAAGAAGAAAAAGAAATATTTGATCGCGAAAATCCTTATTGGAAAAAATTTTTTGAAGATAGAAATAAATAAAATACAGTAATCAAAAATAACTGTATTTTTCTTTTCTACTGATAGTTATTTATCTAAATTTATGATATGATAATTATAAAGATTAAATAAGTATAAAGGAATTGGAAGTGTGTTAGTTATGGCAGAAATTATGACTATAGAAGAGTTTAGAGAATTAAAAAGAAACCAACAAGAAATCATAGAAAAATTAGACTCTAATGAAAATAAAACTGAAGACGATGAAGATGAACTTCTAACCACTTATCTTGCCAACCAAGACTATCTTATAAGTCATGATTTAAGTCTTATTCCAAAAGGAGAGTGGAAAGGCTTTTCCTTTGCCTCTTCTAAAGACCATCGAGTAGACTTATCAAAAACCAGAGCTAATATTGATTTTTCAATTCTTGATTATAGAGAATATATAAATTATAAAAGCTGTACTATAAGTAATCTTGATCAAATAAATCGTATTATAGACTCTAATAATTTTGATCGAGAAGTCATCTCTCAATATAAAGAGTTTTTTCTTTCCGATAACTTTGACGAAAATACAAAGCAAAAAATTTATGAGCGTTCACTAACTATCGAGGATTTATTTTCTTTTTCTGAAGAACAAATCAATGAAATAGGGGATAAAAAAGTTCTAAACTGTTTCAACACCAAGACAAGATATATGATTAGAGAACTAGGTCTAGAAAAAACTCTTCAATTATACTATGTATCAAAAGAGGATTATCAAGAAGTATATGATATTATAAATGGATATTATTATGCCTATAAGCCATATTATGAAGAAAATTCACACCTTACAGAAGAACTAAAAAATACTCCAGTTCAAGGCATAAAGACAAAAATTTACTCAATTATACGTGAACTTATAATAGAAATGCCACAAATTAAAATAGAACTTTCTAAACTTACTCCAGGTTTTATTGAAAGCAATAAAGATATACTATTATTAGATACAGAAGTACCTACTGAACTAAGAGAAAAATATTATGCCAAGAGTCTAACTTTAGATGATCTTCTAAATAGCCTGAACCTTTTCAAAAATGTACCTATCGCAAGCTTCATAGATACCCAAGAAGAAGACAACAACGCTCTAAAAAACATTGTTCAAATCCTAGGACCTGGTGTATTTAAAATACTTGTTGAGTCCTATCCAAAACAATTAAACTATATTATAAAAGGTAAATTAGGTAATTCATTTTATACTTTAATAAAAGAAACTATGTTTTCAGTAATAAATAAAACCACTGATACTAATGAAGGGCTAAAAGAGTACTTAACGACATTCTTTAGAATACATAATACCATTAGAAATAAAGAACAATTATTATTATATGAACCAGGGTTATTTGAATTAGATTCATCCCAGGAAACAGTTATAAAACAACTATCTTTAAAAAATATGCAAAGATTTGAAAGAGAAACAGGCTTTTTTTCACACTACACCTCAAGGGTTACTAATGATTTACCTATGTTACATACTTTTTCAATTTATCTACCAAACAGAGATTATATGAATTTCTCTGATAAAGAAAAGAAAGAGTTAACATATGAAGAATTTCAAGATAAATTAGCTGAATTAATTGGGCATATTATAAGGAAAAGACCTTATGGTATTAAAGTTGACTTTGACTGGATGGAAGGAGAATTTAGAGAAAAGCATCCAGAAATATTCATGGATAAAAATGCCCCAGACCAGTTAAAAAAAGCTTTTTATGAATACAAAATTACTCCTCAGTTGATAAAAGACAATCCAGACTATATTCCATATTTACTTGATAAAAACTTAGCTAATACTATAAATACAGTTATAAGTTTAGAAACAACTAAAGATCAAGAAGAAACATATTTTAATCGTTATGATCTTCTAAACTTCATAGAAGAATATTCTAAAAGATATGGAAATGAAAAAACACTACATCTTATAGAAAAATATGGCGATTTAATAGCAAATACAAAATTAACATGTAGTAATAAAGACCTTTCTGATGAAAAAGCCTTAGAAAAAGTTGTTAGAGCAGGTATTTATGAAAAAATATCTCATAAAAGTGTTAATTATATATCCTTATTAAAAGATAAAGATTTTGTCTTAGAATACCCAGAAATATTTATCGATTTTACTACTTTAGACGGAATAAGTACTGCTGAAAAAGAAAGACTAGAAAAAGCTTTTTATAAAAAAGAACTAACCTATGAAGATATAAAGAAACATCCATCTTTAAAAGATGCCCTTAAAAATAAAGATTTACATTTTATCTTTTCTTCTTACTCTCCATCTAATTTTAGTTATTATTCTTCTAATTGTTCAGATGGCGACTTAGAATTATTAAATGTATTTGGCCCTGATAAATTTTTAGAATTATGTTCTAGATATGGTAGATATATGAACAATATTAGTAAAGAGCTTCATAAACAAATAACCGTTATTAACGGAAAGTATATGAAATTTTCAGCAAGAGAAGAAGGAACTGATGGTACACTAGATTTTGAAGATATCGCAAGAAGAATAGAAGAAATTATTGCTAGAGAATGTAAAAATGGTAATATTTTATATTCACCAGAAGATGCACCAACATTTTTAAAAGAAAAATACAGTGAATTATTTTTAAATGATGATGCACCAGAAACCTTAAAGTCTTACTTTTATGCTTCAAAAGGAAGTTCTGGTTTAACATTTAATGTTTTAAGTCAACATAAAGAATGGATACCTTATTTAAAAGACAAGTCTCTTTTAACACCATTTCTAAGAGCGACAAATTATAAAAATGAAATGACTGAATACTTTAATTTATTTGGAAATGAATTAGCAATTAAATTTGGTACCACTAAATCAGAAACCGTAGAAGAAATGATAAAATCAGGCCAAGTTATTATGATGAAAGCTTGGTATGAAAATACTGGTTGTAAATTTATTCCAAGTTTCGTTGTAATGCAAAATTTTCCTCTAGAAGAAGCAGATAAATTTTTAACATCAGCTTCTAACTGGAGTAACTTAATGCGTATCAAACGTTATGCTAAAACACCAGAGGCAAGTGCCGCTATGTTAAAACTTGCTTACTCATTTGGTTCTTTTGATCACGATCAAAGGGGCTACAAAAAGGTTTACGAACTACTAACTGGGATACCATCAAGTATTTCCAAAGAGCACGGTTATGTAGTTGAAAAAATAGATTATCGTATAAAAAAATATCAAGATATCTTAATAGATAAACTAAAATCAAATAATCAAGACCCTAGTCAATTACCAAAAGAAGAATTTTATCAAAAACTAATTTCTGAAATTAAATCTGATAACTGTCAATATACAACTAGTATATTTGATAATCAAACTCTACTAAGACTTATAAGTTGTCTAGAAAGAGAAAATGTTGCACTAGATTTTTCGAAAGATATAATTAATCAAATATATCATAAAAATCAAGATGAATCATACTCACTAATAATCAATCCTCAAAATTATCCTAAAACAACTGAAGTAATTAGAGAAATACTAGAAAGCTTTGGAGAGTTACCAATATTAACGCCTCACAAAGCTCATCGATTATTTGGTGGTTTCGAATTAAAATATGATCGTGACTTTAGAGAATTCTTTCTTGAAAATATGACTGAAATTATGGAAAATCCTGATTATGCCACACTTCTTAGTGGTATTCAAAAACAATTTTCTGATATCAAAAGAATAAACTCTAATAGACACTTAACATTACCATTAGCTGTTGGCTACATTCAAACTAATCAGTATTCATCAGTTTTACCGGGAAACGAAAAATTAGCTGAGATATCATCTATTGCCGGATACTCTCAAGATGACTTTGAAATTCTTCAACAAATATATAACTATGGTAGACAAAGAACTTTTAGTAGTATTCCTCGTATAGAAAATACAACTACCAAATACAGTTATGAAATGTTAAGACTAGATGATCCTCTTGCTCTAGCAATCGGAACTCTAACTGATTGTTGTCAAGAATTAAGAAATGCAGCTGAAACCTGCATGGAACATAGTATGGTTGATAAAAACGGTCGTGTCTTTGTAGTTAGAAATGAAGAAGGGGAAATAGTCGCTCAAAGTTGGGTTTGGCGAAATAATAACGTTCTTTGTTTTGACAATATAGAAATACCTGAAAAAGCCCTAGAAAAGTCAAGAAAAGAAAGCCGAAAAAGAGAATTTACTGATGAGATATATGAAGTTTATAAACAAGCTGCTCGTGAATTAATTGAAAAAGATCAAGAAGTTTATAAAAATCTTCTAGAAACAGGAAAAATAACTTTAGAAGAATATGAGTCCTTAAGACTAGGAAAAGTAACTGTAGGTTTAGGCTATAACGATATTGCTGAATCTATAAAAAGAAATTCAGAATTTGATAGTAGTCTACTTACTAGACCATTACCATTTCAAGCTCCTGTAAAGTTACGAAGTGGCTTATATACAAGTGATTCTAATACTCAATACATTTTAGAAGAAACTGAAGGAAGAAATGAAGAAGAAAAAGAGACTTTACCAGTACATAATGATTTATACACATTATATGATGATTCTAACTTTACAGAAAAGTCCTTAATAACTCTAGAAAAACTAGAAATGATTACTAAAGATGATCCTCTATATTTAGATACTGCTATGTCAAGTGAGATAGACTCTAACCATCTAGTAACTGGCTTAGCTAGAAACTACAATTTAAATCCCGAAACAACAAAAGTAGTAATGAATCCAAACTTTGCCATTATATATGACACAACATCATCACAAGTTAGAATAGGGGATTTACTATTTAATACCAAAATAAAAACTCCTGATAAAGAAATAGATATTTCTGACATAGTAAAAATTCAAATAAGATTAGCTCTCGATCAAATTTCTTATGACAAGGAAATAGTTCTTTCTAACCTAAATCAAAACCAACAACAAATGCTAGAAAAAGCTAAATCCTTAACAGACGAAATAGACAAAGAAAGAGGTGTATCTCATGCAAGATAATATTAATACCATTCTAAATAATGCATTAGTAGTAACAAATGATAATCTAGTTCAAAATATAGATTTAATAATTAAAAAGATTAAAGAGTCCCTAAAAGTAAATGAAGATTTACTAATATCAGCTAATAAAATAGATCAAAAAAATAATAATGGTTTTATAATGGAAACTAAAGTTATTGATAATATCTTTTCAAATATCGAAAAAGAAACATCTAAATATGGTACTGTTACTATTTCAAGAAAAGATACTGAAAAAGGTATAATCTATGGTAAAGAACTATTAGATATTGGAAATGTAATTGTTATAAATGATGGTAACCCATACGTTATTATTGAAATGTCCTTAAGAAATATCCTAGCCAGTAATAAAACTATCTTTGTAAACTCTGGCTACATGTATGGAACTAATCAATTAATAATAAAACTAATGCAAGCAGTCTTAGAACAATTTAATATTTCTAAATACATGCTAAGTTTATTTATAACCGAAAATTATGAAGAGGTTTTATCTCACTATGCTAACATAGACTTAGTAGTCTGCATTGGTAACAATCATCTTCAAAGACTAATATTGGAAAAAAGTAAAAGTAAAACTATAACATCTGGCTATGAAAACTTTGATTTATATATAGAAGATACTAATAATCTAGATTTTCTAAACACAATTATAAATACCGGTGTAAATATTAATTTATATATAAATAAAATTACTAATCTAGATTATCAAGATGCTATCCTAGTAGATGATCTTGATGAAGCTATAGCTCAAATAAATTACAATGGTAATACTTATAGTACTTCTATTTTTACATCGTCATCTACTAACGCTTCTAGATTTATAAAAGAAATAAAATCTAGTATTGTTACAGTAAATACTTCTCCAACTATTGAAAGAATAATCGATATAAAACAAAGTGACTTATTTATTGAAAAAACAATTATTTATCCTTTGAATTTTACTTTAACTAATACAAGTGAAAAAGTAAATATACCAGATGAAAACATATAAAAAAGACTTAAATCCAAGTCTTTTTTTTCTACATCTTTATAAGTATAACACCAATTAATATTATAATAGCAGCCACAATCTTTTGTATAAACTTACTTTTATCATGATTAAATACAAACTCTACTAAAGCATTAAGTATTGCTGTAAGAGCAAATAAAGGAGCAACTATTGTAACACTTCCTAATTGATAAGCTCTAATAGAAGTATTTAACATTAATGCCCAACAAAAAGCTGCTAGAATAAATCTTTTCTTATCATACAAATTAAACTCACTCTTAACTTCTCGTATCGAATGTTTTCCAAAAATAAATATTAAAATAGCAGGAATAGTAACTGTTATATATGTATAAAATGCTAAGTTAAAGTGATCTGACAAATCAACATTAATGAGCATTGCAACCGCAAACAAAAAGTTTGCAAAAAATGTCATTACAAAATACTTATTTATACTAAACTTTCCCTTATTATAAGTAAGTATTAAATTAGCAACAATTATTAAGATAGTGCCAACTATTTTATTTATAATTAATTCTTCTTTTAAAAAAACAAAGCCAAAAATAATCATAAATACTGTTGATAACTGTTTCATCATACTAAAAGTAGAAGGATCAAGACCATATCTTGCTTCAATATTAAGTCTATCTGTAACAGCATAAATTAATACAACGACCAGTAATATAAGAATAATACTGCTATTAATTTGAAATTTAGTTTCAAAAAAAGGTATCATTAATAAAGAAAAGAGTCCAGTAAAAATCTCCAAAAGTATTGTTAGAGATCCAGCATTTTTCATATGCCTATTTGCTAGTTTAAACTCTTGAGAAAATAAAACACTTGCTATCAAATACAAGATAACGAAAAATTCCCACCGATTAAATATCTCCATATAATCACCATAAAAATTATAACTTAAATAATCTATATAAAAAAGCTCTATATACATAATTTGTCAAAAAAAGTATATTTTTAAAATATTAATTTATATTTTACTATCTATAATTATCTGTTATAATAGGCCTAGGAGATGATATTTGTGAATATACCTTTTAAAAAGGCAAACATATTACTACCAAAGAGTTGTGATATGACAAAATGGAGCGTAGTTGCTTGTGATCAATATACATCAGAACCAGAATATTGGCAAGATGTAGAAGAAATAGTAGGATCTAATCCTTCAACGTTAAGATTAACTCTACCAGAAATTTATTTGGAAGAAGCGGATGTAGAAGAAAGAATTAAAAAGATTAATTCTAATATGGATGAACTAGTTACTAACGACTTTTTCAAAGAATATAAAGATTCTCTAATCTATCTAGAAAGAACTCAAGCTGATGGCAAAGTCCGTGAAGGTTTGATTGGTATGGTAGATTTAGAAGATTATTCTTATGAAAAAGATTCAACAACACTTATACGAGCAACTGAAAAAACTGTAATTGAAAGAATTCCCCCAAGAGTAAAAGTAAGAGAAAATGCCAAACTTGAATTACCCCATATTATGATTTTAATTGATGATGACAAAAAAGAAATTATTGAAAAATTAAAGCAAAAAGTAACAGAAAAAGAAAAAGTATATGATTTTGACCTAATGAAAAATGGTGGTCATATTAAGGGTTATGTTTTGAAAGACAAAGATGCTAACGAAACTCTTACTAAATTAGAAAAATTAGCCGATAAAGAATTATTTAATAAGAAATATAATCTAAAAGATAAAGAAGTACTATTATTTGCTATGGGCGATGGAAATCATTCTCTAGCAACTGCTAAAGCTTGCTATGAAAACCTAAAAAAGACTATGCCAGAAGATGAGTACTTAAAAAATCCTGCTCGCTATGCCTTAGTTGAATTAGTAAACTTACATAGTCCGGCTTTAGAGTTTGAAGCCATTCATAGAGTATTATTTAATGTAAATACTAAAGAGTTATTTAAAGAACTTGAAAAGTTCTATGATATTTCTTATGAAAAAACAGCTGGTCAAAAAGTTGACTTTGTAACTAGTGAAAAAGAAGGAACATTCTGGATTAAAAATCCAAAGTCAAATATACCAGTAGGTTCACTACAACTATTCTTAGATGAGTATTTAAAAAAACATGAAGGAAAAATTGACTATGTCCACGGAGAAGACGTTACTAAAGAATTAGGCCATAAAGCTGGAAATGTAGGTTTTATCCTAGAAGCCATGAGTAAAAATGAACTATTTAAAACAGTTACTCTAGACGGAGCATTACCAAGAAAAACTTTCTCAATGGGTCACAGTAACGATAAAAGATATTATCTAGAAGCAAGAAGAATAAAGTAGTAAAAAGAATTAAGAATAAGTATCACCAAAGATGCTTATTCTTTTATTATGAATAAAAACTATGTATAATAAAAAAAAGGAAGTATGATGCCAAAATACTTAGATTTAAAAACTTCCTGTTAAAAATAACAACTACTATCATCAAACTATATAAAAGAAAATAAAGTTATCTTATTTTTCACAGAAACAAACTATGAAACAGGCACTAATGGTCTAGAGGAAAAAGTCGTTAAAATCATTTTTACTGCAAAATATCTTTACACTTTTACGAAAAGTAGACTCTATAACGCTGGTTTAGTAATTATTGAAGACATAAAACCTACTGTTCTAGTACAATAGACTAATAAGATCTTGTTCACATAATTATCAAGAATTATAAAAATAAATAGTTTTTTCTAAATAATGTGTTACAATCTAAATGAAAATAAAATTCACAAAGGAGATAAGTATGTTAGAAGTAAGAAATGTTACTAAAAAATTTACAAAGAAAAATAAAAACAACCAAGTAGAAGAATTTAAAGCAGATGATAATATATCATTTACTGCTAAAGAAGGGGAAGTAGTAGGAATAATTGGTCCTAATGGTGCTGGTAAAACAACTCTTCTTAGAATGATTGCTGGTATTATGGAACCAACATCTGGTGAAGTTTTAATTGATAATAAAACTCATCAAGAAGATATGATTGGTATTAAGAAAAAAATAGCTTTTTTATCCGGAAATACAAAACTATATAAAGATATTTCTCCCTATGAACTTCTAGAAATGGCTGGAAACTACTATGAAGTAGATGAAAAAACTTTAGAAAAAAGAATCAAAGACATCGTAAAAAAGTTTAATATGACTTCCTTTCTTAATCAAAAGATTTCAACTCTTTCAACAGGACAATATCAAAGAACAAGTATTGCTAGATGTCTAGTTCACAATCCAGACTATTACATCTTAGATGAAGCAACTTCTGGTCTAGACGTCATTTCTTCAAAATCAATTCTAGACTTTATAAAAGAAGTAAAAAAAGAAAATAAATGTATAATATATTCAACTCATTATATGGAAGAAGCTGAAAATATTTGTGATAAAATAGTAATGATAAATAAAGGTAAAGTAATAGCTCAAGGTACCCCAACTGAAATTTGTAAAAATACTAAAACAACTAATTTAAGAGATAGTTTCTTTGCTTTGATAGGAGATAATTATGAATAAGAAAATGGTAAAAATAACAATAAAAAAAGAATTAAGATCAATCTTTCGAGATAAAAAAACAATAGCTTTAATATTTGTTTTTCCCTTACTAATAGCATTCTTTATTTTCTTATTATCATCAACTTATGAAACTAGTATTAATGACAAAGAAATCTATGATATTGCTATTAACTATGAATTAACTGATATTGAAAAGAAAATTATAAAAGAAAACCAACTAAAAACAAAGTATTATGATTCACTAGATAAGATGGAAAAAGACTTTAAAAATTCTAAAGTATCAGCTTATGTTTATTATGATAAAGAAAAAAATACTTATACAATTTATTCAGACGAAGGAATGAAGGGTATGTCTGCCTCATCCTTTATAACATCTTATCTTGATACTTATAATACTTATTTAGGAAATAAGTACCTTCTTGAAAATAATATTAATCCTGAAGATGTATATAATAATTTCACTATAAAAACAGAATTAGTTGAAGGAGAAAATTACATCTTACAAACTGTTTTATCTCTAGCTTTTACTTATGTAATTATCGCAATTGCTATGGCCTCAGCTTCACTAGCAACCTCTGCAACAGCAGTGGAAAAAGAACAGGGTACTTTAGAAACACTTCTAACATTCCCAGTAACTAGTAAAGAGCTAATAACTGGTAAGTATCTAGCAACAGTAATTATGAGTTTATTTGCATCCCTTTTTGGTTACTTAATAACTCTAATTAGCTTAGTAATTGCTAAAGGAAAATATAAAGTTTATGAAGATATAAATCTCTTTATAAATCCAGAAAACATTATAATAGGTATTTTAATCTGTCTAGCAGCTTCTCTTTTAATATCAGGATTAGCAATACTCCTAACTGCTAATTCAAAAAGTTATAAAGAAGCTCAAATGGCTAGTCAAGTATTAACTATGATTACCATTGTTCCAATGTTTATTTCTATGTTAAATATTTCAATAATATCTAAATTGTATTATGTAATTCCAATAATTTCTCATGTTCAAATATTAATGGATATTTTTACAACTAAAATTAATTATAGTAATATCTTCTTATGTTTATTATCATCAATAATAATTTCTATCATAATCATAGACATAATAATTAAAAAGTTTAAATCAGAAAAAGTTTTATTTGGTTAAAATAAAGAAAGGTTCACCTTTCTTTTAATATGTATTAATGCTATAATAAAGAAGAAAATTTCTAACTTAAAAAGCAAATAAAAAGGAGTGTTTTTATGCAAAAAATAGTAATAATCGGTGCTGGTGCCTCTGGTCTTATGACTGCTATTTGTTCTAAAACTAAATATAATGAAGTCCTTTTACTTGAACGTAATAGTGAAGTAGGTAAAAAGATTCTAGCAACTGGAAATGGTCGTTGTAATTATTGGAATGCTGATCAATCACTAACTAATTATCATAGTACAAATAAAGAACTACTTTCTAAAATTATTACTGAAAGTAACTGTCAAGAAGTTCAAAATATTTTTACCAAGTTAGGTATCATTCCTAAAATAAAATCAGGATATTACTATCCATCTTCTAATCAAGCAACAAGTATTAGAAATGCTCTTTTAACTGAATGTCTAGAAAAAGGTGTAATTATAAAGACCAACTGTCACGTAACAAATGTAAAAAAAGAAAAAGATGTGTTCTTAATTGATACAGAAACAGAAACTATTAAATCAGACGTCTTAGTTATCGCAACAGGTGCTAAAGCATCTCATAAAACAGGTAGTGATGGTAATGGTTACTTACTTGCTAAAAAGTTTAATCATACTATAATTAATCCTCTACCTGCCTTAGTCCAATTAAAAACAACAGGAGACTTTTTAAAAAATTGGGCTGGAGTTAGAACTGATGTTAAAGTGTTTTCTAGAGAAGATAATAATATTATCGGAGTAGAAGAAGGAGAAATTCAATTAACTGACTACGGCGTATCAGGTATTTGCATTTTTAACTTATCAAGTCATATTGCTAGAGGTCTATCACAAAATAAAAAAGAAGAATTAATAATTAATTTTCTTCCTTTCATTGAAGGCTCCGCTAAAGAATGGTTAGAAGAACGAGAAACATATATTACTAAAGCAACAATTTCTAAACAATTAGAAACAATACTAAATTATAAATTAGTTCAAGCAATTTTAAAACTAAGTAAGATTAATCCTAATGCATATTATGAGAATTTAACCTCTTTAGAAAAAACTACTCTTGTAAAAAATCTAACTAATTTTACCATTACAGTTACTGGAACCAATTCTTTTGATAATGCTCAAGTAACATCCGGCGGTATTCCTCTAACCGAAGTAAATATAGAAACTATGGAGTCAAAACTAACTAAGAATTTGTATTTTTCTGGAGAAATACTAGATGTAGATGGTAAATGTGGTGGCTATAATCTTGGCTTTGCTTGGTTAACTGGACTAATTATTGGAAGAAGTATAGGTGATAAAAATGTTAAGAATTCATAATATTAAAATAAAAGTAGAAGAAGATTCAACTTCTAAATTATTAGAAAAGATCGCTAAAACTATTAATCTATCAAAAGACTCTATCGAAAAACTTACTATTCATAAAAAAAGTCTTGATGCTAGAAATAAAAGTGAAATATTTTATATCTATGAAGTAGATATTAAAGTACAAAACGAAGAAAAACTTCTAAAAAAATATGCTTCTTCTAATATTTATAAAACTCCAGTAGAAGAGTATTCTTTTCCTAAAGAAAAAGCAAATATTGAAAGCCCTATAATTGTAGGAAGTGGTCCAGCTGGTTTATTTGCTGCATACATTCTAGCAGAACATGGCTATAAACCAATTATAATTGAACAAGGTGAAAAAGTAGAAGACCGTCTTAAATCAATTGAACATTTCTTTGAAACGGGCAAACTAAATCCTAATTCAAATGTTCAGTTTGGAGAAGGTGGAGCTGGTACGTTTTCCGATGGTAAACTAAATACTTTAGTAAAGGATAAAGAATTTAGAGGTAAAAAAGTCTTTGAAATATTTGTAGAAAATGGTGCCCCGACTGAAATAATGTATTTAAAAAATCCTCATATTGGAACAGATCTTTTAAGAACAATAATTATTAACATGCGTAATAAAATGTTATCCTTAGGAGCAACAATCTACTATAATACTAAACTAACTAATCTAATTATAAAAGATAATACTCTAGAAGGAATAGAGGTAAATAACTCTGAAATAATTCCTTGTAAAAATCTCCTTCTAGCAATCGGTCATAGTGCTAGAGATACTTTCCATATGTTAAATAAAAATAATGTTTCTATGACTTCTAAAGCCTTCGCAATAGGACTTAGAATAGAACATCCTCAAGCCATGATTAATATTAGTCAGTATGGAGAAAAGTATGCCAAACTACTTCCTCCTGCCAGTTATAAACTAACTTATCAAACAAAAGACAATAGGGGAGTCTATTCATTCTGTATGTGTCCAGGAGGATACGTTGTAAATGCCTCTAGTGAAGAAGGACATCTTGCTATAAACGGTATGAGTAACCATGCCCGTGATAGTAAAAATGCTAATAGTGCCTTAGTTGTAACTATTACAAAAGATGATTTTGGAGATAATCCACTGTCCGGAATAGAGTTTCAAAGAGTGTTAGAAGAAAAAGCCTATAACCTAGAAAATGGTAAAATACCAACTCAACTCTTAAAAGATTTCTATGCTAATAAAAAATCAACAACTCTAGAAGAAGTTGAAGTAATTACTAAAGGTTCATATGCTCTAAGTAATTTAAATGATATCTTACCACCATATGTATCTTCATCTATAAAAGAAGCTATTCCTAATTTTGCTACTAAAATAAAAGGCTATGATCGTGATGATGCAATTCTTTTAGGAATTGAAAGCAGGACCTCATCTCCAGTTCGTATCATAAGAGATGAGAATGGTATGAGTAACATAAAAGGTCTATATCCAGTAGGAGAAGGAGCCGGTTACGCTGGAGGTATTACAACAGCAGCCATGGATGGTTTAAAAATAGCCGAGCACTTAATTAACAATAATTACTAATCTGTCCTTTAAAAAATACTTAAAATATGTTATTATAATGTCAATTGATTAATGTAGCTAATCAATTAGAAAGAGAGATAAAATGGAATATTATTTATTAACAATACTTGCTTTTTTAATAACTATTACTGCTCAAATATTTGTAAATGGTAGTTATAGTAAAACAAGAAAAATTAAAAATAAACATAACTTAACTGGTGAAGAAGTTGCAAGAACTATTCTTGATAAAAATGGTCTAAGAAATGTCCAAATAGAGGAAGTTCATTCTACTTTAGGCGATCACTATGATCCAACAACAAAAACAGTTCGCTTATCAAGTGACATCTATCATAATACTTCAATAGCATCAGCTTCTGTTGCAGCTCATGAATGTGGTCATGCTATTCAAGATAAAGATGATTATACTTTTCTAAGAATAAGACATGCTCTTATTCCTGTCGTAAACTTCTCATCATATGCAGGTTATATTGCTATTGTAATTGGTTGTATATTTTCAAGTATTAATTTAATCTGGGTTGGTATTTTAATGGAAATTATTATCTTACTTTTCCAATTAATAACACTACCAGTAGAATTTAATGCTTCATCTAGAGCCCTAAAACAATTAGAAGAATTAAACTTATTAGAAAAAAGTGAAATAAAATATTCACGTAAAATGTTAGGTGCAGCAGCTATGACTTATGTCGCATCAGTAGCTGCAGCCGTTCTAGAAATATTAAGATTGCTACTTATATTTAATAAAAATAATGATTAGTATTTCATACCTTGAAATACTTTTCTTATGTAAAAATTTAAAGTGAACCAACAGTCGCTTGGAAAAAAATAAAACTTATGCTATCCTATATTAAAATAATAAAAAAATAGAAAGGTAGTAGTATATGAATCAAGAAAAAATAGGTAAATTAATCGCCGAATTACGTAAAGAAAAGAATCTAACTCAAGAAGAATTAGGAAGAAAATTAGGAGTAACAAAAAACGCTGTAAGTAAATGGGAAAGAGGACTTTCCCTAATGGATATGTCTCTTTTAAAACCCTTAAGTGTAGTCTTAGATATCTCTATCGTTGAACTATTAAATGGAGAAAAAATATCCAAAGAAAAACTAAATGAAAAAACAGAAGAAGTAGTAGAAAATACCATTGATTATAGCCGAAAAGAAATAAAGAAAAATAAATATATAAACATAGCTTTAACAACCCTAATAATCATTATAGTATTAACACTAAGCTTCTTCACTTATAAATTAATTCTACTAGAAAGATATACATTTAAAGAACCAGAAAATGTCAAAGAAGTAGTCGAAGGACTAAAAATAAAAAATGAACTAAAAATATATAAAAGAACTATTCCAGAAAATGAATATTTACAAATAGATGATATAAAATTAAGAAATGATTTTAAAGACTATGAAAAAGAAGAACAACCTAATCTAAATGTTGTTAACTATACATTGAAAGAAAATGATAAAACAAAAAGTCACTTTTCATTTTCTAAATCATCTCAAAATATTGATTTATTTGTAAGTAATGATATTAATTTTTATATTCCAAAAGATTATAATGTTACATGTCCTGAAAGCAGTTTTACCTATGCTGATAGAAAATATTTTCTCCTTAAAAATGATATAAATGATGATGTTGACTATATTAACTATGTCCGTGAAAATTACTTTATAAAAAATAATATTTTAATGGATAGACGTACTCTTATGGAAAACTTTGCCTTTAACTTATTTACCGCAACAATTATTCCAAATGTAGAAAGTATAACTCTAATTACTGGTGATTATCGTGGCTATATTTATAATATAAAAGGAGTAAGAGAAGTACATATTATAAGAAATGATCAAAGCTATATGTTCTTATTCTATGGAGAAAACCTAACAACAGATGATTATATAACTGATTTATTAAGTACATTAGAAATAAAATAATTATTAAGTATTTCATATTTCTTGAAATACTTTTTCTTTTTCTACTAAAATATGATACAATATAGACGCAAGAAAATTATAATGAATATTTATAAATATAATACATGTAAACTATAAAAAAATATAAAGATAAAATAAAAGAATTATTGACTAAACATTTTATAAATATTATCATTATAAAAGAGGTGGAACATGTACTACAATAGAAAAAAATACATTTTAAAAAATGTTATTATAATTACCTTTATCCTTTTAGTTGCTATCGTCGCAACTCATAATATCTACTATAAGTTCACAAAAGAAAGAGATATTGACTATAGTTCAGAGTCTCTTGATATAGTATTTCATGATGTTGATGGAGCAGAAATTGATATAACCAAACCAACACTTGTAAATGATGCGATTGGTCTATCTTCTAAGGCTTATACACTAACTATTAAAAATAACTTAACAGAACCAGTTGACTATCAGTTAAAACTAGTTGACAATGCTGACAAGATTATTTCTGATGACTGTGCTACTCTTCAAATACCTAAAGAGTTAATAAGAGTAGCTGTTAAAGAAGATTCTTCAAAGAATAATATTTATACTTTAGGAGAACTTACAAATGGTATTCTAGATTTAGGCGAGATAGCTGCTCTAGCTGAAAAGAATTATTCAATTAGAATTTGGGTAACTAATGCAACTGATTTAAATGTTTCAAAAAGTCTTCACTACCATGGAACGATCCAAGTAGTAGAAAAAGGAACGGACTTAGCCGTTAGATAGGAGTCTTATATGGAGATAGATTTAAGTTTATTACATAGTAAAACAAAAGAAGAAATAGATATTACTAATACTTATACAATTCCTAAAGAGTATTATGAATCAACAATCGTTGAAAAAGCAGAAAATATTAAAGTAACTGGTAAAGTTTATATGGCTGCATCCACAGATGATGCTGATGAAGAAGAAGACTACATCAAAGCCAAAATAGAAGGGGAAATAATCTTAACAGACTCTATCTCTCTAGAACCAATTTCTTATCCAATTTCTATCGATTTTGATGATATTTTGGAGCAAAATTGCAAAAAAGATGAAAATACACTTGATATATTTCAGTTTTTATGGGAAAATATTGTACTGGAGATCCCCTTACAATTTACTAAGGTTAAAGATCTCAGTAAGTTTCATGGGGATGGATGGAAATTAGTTAGTGAAGATGAACTAACAACAAGAAATAATCCATTTTCTGATTTATTAAAAGATTTCGAAGAGGAGTGATAATATGATGAAGTTAGACATTCAAATGTTTGCTGTTCCATTCCGTAAAGTTTCAAAGACAAGAAAGAGAATGAGAAGAAGTCACAATGCAATGGAAATACCAGGCGTTAGTAAATGTCCAAGTTGTGGTGAAATGATTAAACCACACAGAGTATGTCCAAAATGTGGAAACTATAAAGGCAACAAAGTAGTAGAAGTAAAAGAAGCTGAGTAATCAGTTTTTTTTATTTCTTTTTTTTCGCTTTAACGATATAATAAACATGGTGATAAAAATGCAAAATACAACACAATCAACAACTTTAATAATTTGTCCTAATGAGACAAAAATGAAACTATTAAAAGATTCATCTTCTAAGAATGAATTACTAAATATAAAATTCATGACCAAAGAAGAATATAAAAATATCTATTATTTTTCTTATGATGAAAAAACATTAGCCTATCTAATGAAAAAATATAACTACAATATCGATGTCTGTAAAGTCTACTTAAATAACCTATACGTAATAGATGAGGCTAAGACTTATAAAAGTCCTAAACTAAACTTCTTAAAAGATCTAAAAAAAGAATTACTCCAAGAAAATCTTTTAATTATCAATAAAACTTACAAAGATTATCTAAAAGATAAACATATTATTGTAAAGAATGAGTATAACCTAGATAAATACGAAGAGGAAATGCTAAATCTAAAACAAACAACTTATCAAAGTATAAAACTAGAAACTCCTGTTGTAGAATGTACAACTATCGAAGAAGAAGTAAACTATGTCTGCCTAAAAATACTAGACCTTCTAAAACAAAATGTTCCTCTAAATAAGATTTATCTAACTAATGTCCAACAAGAATATTTCTACATCTTAAAAAAAGTCTTTTCTTACTACCATATCCCAATAAACATCAATTTTAAGTATTCAATCTATTCAACTAAAGTAGTAAAAGACTTTCTAGAAACCGGTGAACTAGACTTAGAAAATACAAAGAAACTTCCTCTAAATAAAAAGATAATTAATATCTTATCATCCCTAACTAGTCTAGATGAAGCCTCTAAAGAATATAAAACTATTCTCCTAGACAAACTTCAAAATACTTATCAAAGTCCAACTATTCTAAAAGATGCTGTTTCTATCAAAGATTTGTATAAAGAAACTTTTACTGATGATGAACATGTCTTTGTCCTAGGTTTCAACCAAGACGTCTTACCTAAAATGGAAAAAGATATCTCTTATATCAGTGATAAAGAAAAAGATGAAGTGCCATTATATAAAACTTCTTACTTAAATAAACGTAATAAAGAAACTCTAACTTACATCTTATCTACTATTAAAAACTTATACTTATCTTATAAAATATCAACACCATTCAGTAGTTATTATAAATCAAGTCTAATTACCGATTTATCTCTTCCAATCATCAAACCAGACTTAGACAATTACGACTCTTCAAATATCTATAATAGTCTTCGTCTTGCTACTAAACTAGATTTATATCACTTATATGGAGAAAAAGATGAAGTCCTATCAAAACTCTACACTCACTATCAAATACCTTATAAGACTTACTCCAACGACTTTACTGGTCTAAATAAAGATGAATATCTAACTAACTTACCATATCCATTAAAATTATCTTATACTAGTCTTAATGCCTATAGTGAATGTAAGTTTAAATACTATATTAGACATGTCTTAAAACTAGAACCATATACTGATACTTTCCAAACCTATGTTGGAACTATGTATCATTACATCTTATCAATCTATAAGAAAACAAACTTTAACTTTGAAGAAGAATATCAAAAATACTTAGAAAAAAGAGATCTTTCTCTAAAAGAAAAGCTCTTACTAATTCGTATTAAAAAAGATCTTCTAAAACTAATAGATGTCCTAAATAAACAAGACTTAATAACCGGCTATAACGATGCTTACTATGAAAAGAAAATAGATATCGACTTAAAGAAAAAAGTTTCTGTAATCTTTACTGGAACCATTGATAAAATAATGTATTATCAAAATATTGAAGACACATACTTCTCAATAATTGATTATAAAACCGGAACAATCGATACTCATATCGAACCTATGAAATATGGTCTTCATATGCAACTACCTGTCTATCTTTACTTAATTCATTATTCTAAAGCCATTAAAAGTCCGATCTTTACAGGAATCTATTATCAAAATATTCTTTTCAATTATCCAACTTGGGATAAAGACATTACTAAAGTTAAAGATGACCAATACATGTTAAATGGCTACTCAACTGAAGATATTTCTATTCTTAGCCGCTTTGATTCTACCTATGAAAAAAGTACTTATATAAAAAGTCTATCTTATTCTGATGAGAAAGGTTTTAGTTATAACACTTCTAAAAAGATTCTAACTAACGATACCTTATACAACTTACTAAACTACACTAAAAACTATATATCAACATCAACTGACAGTATCTTAGATGCCGACTTTAAAATAAATCCTAAAGTCTATTCTGGTATTAATGAATCATGTAAGTTTTGTTCTTTCAATGACTTATGTTACATGAAGGAAAAAGACTTAGTATATTTAGAAAAACAAACTGACTTATCATTCTTAGGAGGTGATGAATAATGGCTTGGACTCCTGAACAATTACAAGCAATAAATGAAGAAGGAAAAAATATTATTGTCTCTGCTGGAGCCGGTTCTGGAAAGACCGCTGTCCTAACTGAGCGAACTATTCGTAAACTAAAAACTGGTGTTCATATCAATGAATTACTAGTCCTAACATTTACTAATGCAGCAGCTGCTGAAATGAAAGATCGTATTAGAAGAGCCATTAATAAAACACCGGGCCTAGAAGAAGAGGCCAATCTAATAGATGGTGCCTACATCACAACCTTTGACTCTTTCTCCTTATCAGTTGTTAAAAAGTACCATACTAAGTTAAATGTTAGTAATAATATCAAAATTACTGATGATGTTATCATCAATATTGAAAAAAATAAAATTCTAGACGAGATTTTTGAAGAAAACTATTTATCTCCTAAAGAGAAATTTACTAATCTAATCAAAGACTTCTGTCTAAAAGATGATAAAGAATTAAAAGACTATATTCTAAATTCTTATAAAAAAATAGAATTAAAGTATGACCGTAGCGAATATCTTTCTACTTATCTAGAAAACTATTATTCTAAGGAAAACATTCAAAAACTTATCTCAGAATATATCTCTGTAATTTCTTCTTATCAAAAAGATATTACTAACTTAATAACGGACTTAAATTCATACTTTGATGGAACTTACGTAACTAAAGTAAGTGATGCCCTAGAAAAGTTCTTATCGGCTAAAACTTATGCTGAACTAAAAAATAGTCTTTTAGATGTAAAATTACCTGCTGTCCCAAGAAATTCTGATGAAGAAGGTAAGAATATAAAAACAACCATTTCTTCACTTATATCAGATGTCAAAGACTTATTAATCTATGAATCAGAAGAAGAAATGCAAGAAGAAATCCTATCAACTAAAGAAAATGCATCTGTCATAATCTCTATTCTAAAAGAACTAGATAAACGTATCGAAAACTATAAAAGAGAAAACGAAATATATAACTTTACCGATGTTGCTCATCTAGCCATTAAAGCAGTTAAAGAAAATCCGGATATTAGAGAAGAATTATCCGCTTCTTTTAATGAAATCTTAGTCGATGAGTACCAAGACACTTCTGATACTCAAGAATTATTTATCTCCTTAATCTCCCATAACAATGTCTACATGGTAGGGGATATTAAACAATCAATCTATCGTTTCAGAAATGCTAATCCTTATATCTTTAAAGATAAATATGATACTTATCGTGATACTGATAAAGGTATTAAAATCGATCTAAATAAAAACTTCCGTTCCAGAAAAGAAGTCTTATCAAATATCAATCTTTTATTTGATTTATTCATGGATGATGAAATAGGAGGTGCTGCTTATCAAGAATCACATCGTATGGTCTTTGGTAACAATCTCTATATCGAAAAAGGATCAACTGATCAAAACTATGACTTAGATGTTTTAACTTATGAACTAGAAAAGAATAGTCCTATTACTAAAGATGAACGTGAAATATTTATCATCGGTCAAGATATCAAAGAAAAAATTGCTTCAAACTATCAAATCTTTGACAAAGACACATCAATTCTTAGAACCATAAACTATTCAGATATTGTCATCTTACTAGATAAAAGTAAAAACTTTGACCTTTACAAGAAAATCTTTGAATACTTACACATTCCACTATCTATAGAAAAAGACTCTTCTCTTCGTAAAGATCAAGACATCTTAGTCATAAAAAGTCTTTTAAAGTTCTTAAAGTGTCTAAAAAATTCCTCTTTCGATCAAGAATTTAAATATAGTTTTATCTCTCTTGCTAGAAGTTTCTTATTTAACTTACCAGATGATGAAATTTATCACTACTATGTTACAAATACATACAAAGACAGCATTATTTATCAAACTTGTCTAGAACTAGTAAAAAGTATTGATACTATGTCCGCTGCTGAATACTTAGACTATATCTTAACAGAACTTCACTATGAAGAAAAACTTCTAACTATCGGTAGTATCTTATCATACCGTACTAGACTAGAATATATTTATAATCTAATAAATGACTATTCCTCATCAGGTAACACTATCTATGACTTTATTGAATACTTGGATGAGATATACACCAATGATTATGACTTAAAATTCAAAGTAAATGAATCAAGTACCAATAGTTGTAAAATCATGACTATTCATAAATCTAAAGGTCTAGAATTCCCAATCTGTTACTTTGCTGGTTTTACTAGTAACTTTAATATTAGTGAACTAAAAGAAAAAATAATTTTTGATAATAAATATGGCCTAGTTCTACCAAAAGTAGATGAATACTATAAAGAAACAATTATTAAAACTCTTCTTAAAAGAAATACTAAAAAAGAAGAAATATCTGAACGTATTAGGCTTTTGTATGTTGCCTTAACTAGAGCCAAGGAAAAGATGATTATCGTTATTCCAACTCAAGAAGAGACAAAAGAAGTTACTTCTATTGTTCCTGTCTATGAACGTAGTAAATATAATAGTTTCTTATCAATTTTAAAAAGTATATATTCCGTTCTTTTACCATACGTAATTCTAAAAGAACCAAACTGTACTAAAGACTATTTAAAAACAACTAAACCGCAAGCTGAAAAAGAACTTATCCTTCCCCAAGATAATTTAAAAGTAGACGAAATATCTATTGAAACATCTAAAGTAGAAGAAAGTCATTTTTCTAAAGAAACCCTTCATATTTTCACTAAAGAAGAAAATGAATTATTAGAGTTTGGTACTAAAGTCCATGAACTTTTAGAAACTCTAGACTTTACTAAGCCATTTTCTCTAGAATCAAAACACCTAGAACAAAAAATATCAGCTTTTATAAATTCATCCCTTATCCAAGAAAACCTTAATTATCCAATGTATAAAGAGTATGAATTTATTTATGAAGAAGATAATACTTTAGCTCATGGTATAATCGATTTATTAATAGAAACACCAACTAGAATGCTTATTATCGACTACAAATTAAAAAATATTGATGATTCTAACTATGACAAACAACTAAATGGTTATCGTAAAGCAATTAAAGAAAAAACTAAAAAGGAAGTATCTTGTTACTTATATTCGATTCTAGAAGAAAGATTTAGAGAAGTAGAGGAAAAATAAAAAGTATAAAAAACACAAATTAGAGAAGTAAATCTTCTCTTTTTTTACTTTTCGTTTAACGTGAAATGCTTGTTATCATTGACTTTTTGCCCATTTTATGATAAAATATGCGTACTAATTGAGGGGGAATGGTTATGGGAGAAATAAAGAAAGATACCGAAGAAAATGTTTATAATTTAACTGACGGTTTTTTTGAAAGCCTTCATGATAGTAAAACTTTAGAATATCGTGAAGGTCAACACACAATAGCATTAGATATCTTGGATGCTATAGAAGATCACTCTATTATTTTAGTAGAAGCCGGAACTGGTACTGGTAAATCATTTGGTTATTTAGTACCCTTGATTTATTCTAGTGCTCATGATGAGAAATTTAAAGGGTTCATAATTTCTACATCTTCTCTTGCTCTACAAGAACAATTAAAGAAAGACATTAGTATTTTATCTGAAATGTTAGGAGAAAAAATACCTGTTCAAATCGTAAAAGGACAAAGTAATTATCTTTGTGAAAAACGTTTTGAATATTTTGAAACAAGAAAAGAAAATGAAAAGATGGCCGAAATTATAAGAGAAAGATTAAGACATGGAAAAATAGAAAAGCAAGATTTTGATGATATAAAGGGATTGCCTTGGAAAAAAATAAGTGTCGATGTAAAAAACTGTGAAAACTGTTACCATTCAGGTAGCTGTGGTTATGCCTTAAAAAGAAAAAGCTGGGCCGAAGGTAAAGCAATTATTTGTAATCACGACTATTTAATATCTGAGTATTTAAAAAGAGATGAAGACAGAAGACGTTTATCTTCTCCATCTATTATAGTTTTTGATGAGGCTCATACACTACCAGAAAAATTTAATCTTGCCTACGAAAAAACAATAAGTAAAGCTAACATTGAATCTGCAATATGGAAAGTCTATGAACAGTTAGGAATGGATGACTGTGATGATAAATTAGCTATAGGAGCTTTAAATGATTTATTCCATAAAATTAGAGTAAATGCTAAAAAAGTATATAATGCCAACGCCAGTAAAGAAGTAGAAAAATTTGATACTGAAACAACTGGCTTTAACTGTACAAAATCAATAGTAGAGTCCATTGATAAAGTCCTAAAAGAATTAACAACCCTTCATAAATATCAACAAAAGAAGGCTTGCCACGATGGTAGAATGAGACATAATAGTGCTACAGAAACAATAGAAACTACTATAGAATTATTAACAGACTTATTAAAAAGTCCAGCTAATCGTCGTAATGTATATTGGGCAAACTTCGTACATGGTACTAATGAACGTATTGAAATTAAATATCTTCCTAAGAATCTATCAACTATAATTGGTAAACAGCTAGGTAGAGAAAAATGTGGTATAGCTCTTACTTCAGCAAGTCTTACAACAAAGAAAAATGATTATGGTTACTTTAAAAAAGACTTAGGTCTAGACAATATAACTGGTAAACCAGTAATTGCTCAATTTTCGCAAAAATCCCCATATAATTATGACGCTAACGCTCTTCTTTATATGGCTACCGATGTAATCTCACCAAAAAGTACTGATCGTGAATTATATCTAGACTCTTTAGCTAAGAAAATAGAAGAGTTGATGGATGTAACCGAAGGACGAAGCCTAGTTTTATTTACTGCAAAGAAAGATATGCAAGACGTTTATTCACGTCTAAAGAAAAAAGATAAACCATATAAAATATTAGTTCAAGAAGAAGGAAAAGATGTTAGTCGTCTAAAAGAAGAGTTTTCCAACGATGAAACATCATCTCTTCTAGCAACAGGTGCCTTCTGGGAAGGAATAGATGTAAAAGGTTCATCTCTTGAAAATGTAATTATCGCTAAACTACCATTTCCAACTGTAGATCCTATAATTCAAAATAAAGCTTCCATCTATAGTGATGGCTTTAGAGAAGTATATTTACCAGAAATGTTATTAAAATTAAAACAAGGAACTGGTAGACTAATAAGAAGTGAAACTGACAAAGGTATAGTTGCTATCCTAGATTCAAGAGCTAAAGACTATGTAGAAGAAATTACATCTTCATTACCATATAGTAATGTTACTGCTGAAATGGATGAAGTAAAAAGATTTGCTAGTACTAATTTAACTAAAGAAAAAACTTCTGTACAAGTAAAAGTTAAACAATAGAAAGAAGGTAAAGTATGGAAATAATAAAAGAAATACCCGAAGATATAACTACTGAAGAGTTAACAGAATTAATAGATGATAATATTAGAACAACAAGAAGAATGGCTAGTGAAACTAAAAAAGCTCAAGCTGAAAAGATGCTTGAACCAATAACTATAACTTTAAAAGAACCATTTGAAATAGAAATGACAGAAGTACCACTAGATGATGATATTCATTTTGACGATGACGAATTTGAAGAAGCAGTTAAGCACTTCTTTGACAAAATAGATTTTCTTGACGATATTACTCTTGATAGTATCAAAGAAAAGTTACCTGACCCTCTAGACTATGACTACCAACCAATTCTTCTACGCCTAGCAGCAGAACTATTAAAACAAAATTCTGAAATCTGTCAAATAATCTCAGAAGAATCATTACAGCCAGAAGAAGTAACAGTTCTAGAAAAAGATTTAGAAAAGAACAAACAAAAAATGGCAATTCTTAGAACCTTATTATCTGAAAAAGAAGAAGAAAAGGAAGAAGAAACTGAACAAGTTCAAAATAAATTTATCTTTGTTCCCAATATATCTGGAAGTCCTTGTGTATTAAATGAAATAAAACACATTGACCCTGCTTATTATGAGAAATTTATTAGTCTATTTGACTCTATTAAAACCGGAAAGTTTAAAAACTTTGCTAGATTTACAGCTTATGACATCTTTGAAGTAAAAGATTTTAAAGTTCGTGTTTTATTTGCTAGACTTACTCCAGATACCTATGCCTTAATTTCAGCTTTTACTAAGAAAGTTACGACAAGTAAAGGTTATACTGAATTAGTAAACTTAAGAGCAGCTAATTACTTTAATTCAGTAGACTCACTAAAAGCTAATCTTGATAACGAAGAATTTATGAAAATACAATCTGACTATGAACAGGAACTATATAATATTTTAGGTGTGGCAAAAGATAAGCCAAAAGTTATGACGAAAAAAGGTGATAAAAATGACTAGGGAAGAGATACTACGTGAAGTTAATAGAAAACTACATATTTTAGAAACAACAATCGAGCAACCAGATGAAAAATTACTTTTCTTAAGAGATTATTTAGCAAACAACGCATTTAATCGTCTTGAACTTCTTATTAATGTCAATCAAGCTGATACGATGAAAGCTTACATGGCTGCAACAACTTCCCTTGATCTTTCTGAAATAAGTCCGATAATATCGGATTTTATTGCACTTTTCGACTCATCAGATATAGAAGACACTGATTTAATCGAATTATTAACAGTAGCAACAGAACAAATAATTACAGATATGCAAAACTCTATAAAGAACAAGAAAGAAGGAAACTTTGTCAAAGCTTTAAAGAACAGGCTTAGACCTGAAATCATAGCAGTAAGTAGTATGGCTATTTCTAACATTACCCTAGAACATAAAGATGAAGTAACAGCCTTAATAAAATTTATGAAAAAGTACATGCAGTTTACCTTAACAGATGAGGAAATTATGTCATTCAACCCAAAAAAGGCAGAAAATGAAAAGATCAATAATTTAGCTGATGCTTTTTCATTAGTTATAGTTGTCAAAACAGTTCGTGATGGTTACTTTTATGCCCAAAAAAAGATTCAAGAAGTACTTGAAGAAGAATCGGTGCATGGAGTAAAAATTGAAACTCAGCTAAAGAAAAAAGTGTATAGAGATTTATCTAAAAATATAGATTATGCAGCCATAAGAGAAACATTTAGTAAAATAGTAGAATATCATAATGCAAAATCAAGAACTATAGAAACTCGTAATAGACAACGAAACAAAGCAATTCAAACTTATAGAGAGTTTTTAACATATTTTACAAGTGCCGGGTTAAATAGTGAAATAACGGACTATAGAAGGACTGTTACTAAAATCCCCGATGAAAATTTTAAACGAGAGATTTTAAAATATATTTATAAGTATAATCTTGATTATCAAATGCCAATAGAAGAGTTATATAATGAAACTTTAGAATTAGACTTAGATTCATATTATCCTATACTAGGAGCTTACTCAATCCCAAGAACTGAAGAAACTGTTGCCAGATTAAGAACCAAATATACTCCAGCTGAAGTAAAAAATCTTCTTGGTCAACTAGGAGAAGTTGGTATCGAAGATGAAAATGTCTTATATCAAGTTCTATTAGTAAGTAATAAAGAAGCTATAGATACTTTATGTTGTCTTGCTAAAAAAGAAGTAATTTCACCTGAAGTATTAAAAAATTATCCAGCTATATTTAACTCAGATGACATTTGGTATAAAAATGCTCTTACTAATATAAATACAGTTATAACTGCTGGACTAAATCCTAGATATATGAGTTCTTCAAAAATAGCTTTATTTGCTCCACCTGAAGTAGTTAAAGAAAATATTCATAGTCTAAAAGAAAAAGAATTATTATCTAGAATTGGTAAAGATACCAATATTGATTTTATAGGTTCACTAGCAACCAATCAAGTTCTTACACTAGCAACATCTGCTGGTTATAAAAAAGATATTGAAGAAGACATTGATCTATTAAACTTCGAAGCAACAAAGTGGCAAAGAGTTTATATAATGAAAGAGATTGATATGCCAGTGGCATCAAGTGAGTTAAGATCCTTCTTAGAAGCAAAAACTTTCTTTATTCCAAATTATAAACTAGAAGAGTATATTTTTGATAATGAAGAAAATACAAAACCAGTTCAATTTACCAAGAAAATAACCACTAGCACTGAAAAAGTAGAGGCTACAACTATTGACACAGCTAAATAAGCATGTTATAATCTAACTGTTTGACGCCTCATGCTCAAACCGCATTGAAAAGGTTTTAAACAATTTATTGTACCTTGAGAGCGAGTCTTAAGTTATTAATAAAGGAGGTATATTAATGAACGCTGTAATTAAAGTTGGTGGAAAGCAACATTACGTACAAGAAAATTCAGAAATTTACGTAGAAAAGCTAGATGCTGAAGTTGGTGACACAGTAAAATTTGATCAAGTATTAATGCTTGATAGTAAAATAGGTAGTCCTTATCTTACTAATGTTACTGTTGAAGGTGAAGTAATCAAAAACGGTAAACAAAAGAAAATTAGAGTTTTCAAGTATAAGAGTAAAGACAGATCTAACCGTAAGACTCAAGGACATAGACAACCTTATACTAAAGTAAGAATTACTAAAATTAATGGATAATCATGATTAAAGTAAGAGTTACTAAAGAAAATGATTTAGTTCTAGGAGTTAAGTTACTAGGACATGCTATGTATGCAAATAGAGGCAAAGATATTGTCTGTAGTGCAGCAAGCAGTATAGTAACAACAACTATAAATGGAATTTTATCATTAAATGAGGAAGGTCTAAGTTACGAAGTTACGAAGGATGGTCTAACAATCAGTAATATTTCATCTGATTTAACTATCCAAAAACTAATTAACAACATGATCAGTCTTTTAAAAGAGTTGGAAGAAAGTTATCCAGCTAACGTAGAAGTAAAATAAGGAGGAGAATTATGAGATTTTTAAAATTAGATATTCAATTATTTGCTCATCATAAAGGGCAAGGATCAACATCTAATGGTCGTGATTCTGCAGGACGTAGATTAGGAGCTAAAGCTGCTGACGGTGAATTCATCACAGCTGGTAGTATTATATATCGTCAACGTGGAACTAAGATATTCCCAGGAACTAATGTTCGTCGTGGAAGCGATGATACTTTATTCTCTACAATTGATGGAATCGTTAAGTTTGAACGTTTAGGAAGAGATAAGAAACAAGCTTCAGTATATCCTAAAGAAGCATAATGAAGAGCCAGATGGCTCTTTTTTTAATATAATTGTAGAATTTTATATCAATATTTGCTATACTATAACTGCTTAAAAAGGGAGGCAATAATTATGTTTGTAGATGAAGTCGAAATAAGAGTAGAAGCTGGTAATGGTGGAGATGGCTGTACCGCTTTTCGTCGTGAAAAATTTGTTGAAATGGGAGGACCATTTGGAGGTAATGGAGGTCATGGTGCTGATATAATCTTTAAAGTTGATCAAGGACTACATACTTTACTAGACCTACGTTATCAAAAAATATTAAAAGGTAAAAAAGGAGAAAATGGTCGTGGTAAAAACCAAAATGGTAAAGGTGCAGAACCATTAATAGTAAAAGTACCTCAAGGAACAGTAGTAACAGATTTAGAAACTGGCTTAATTATTGCTGATCTATCAAAAAAAGACCAAGAAGAAATAATTGCTAAAGGTGGTCGTGGAGGTAGAGGAAATACTGCTTTTAAAACTCAAACCAATACAGCTCCTGACTATTCTGAAAATGGTGAAGAAGGAGAAAGAAAAAATTTAAAAGTAGAAGTAAAATTACTTGCTGATGTTGGACTAGTAGGACTACCTAGTGTAGGCAAAAGTACAATTATTTCTGTAATATCAAAATCAAAACCTAAAATAGCAGCTTATCACTTTACTACTTTATCTCCAAACCTAGGAGTAACCAAAGCGACAGATGGACGTAGTTTTGTTGTAGCTGACTTACCAGGTTTAATAGAAGGAGCATCCAAAGGAGAAGGACTAGGAGATAAATTTCTACGTCATATTGAGCGTACTAAAGTAATAGCTCATGTTATTGATATGTCAGGTAGTGAGATGCGTGATCCTTATGAAGATTACCTATTAATAAATAAAGAACTAGAGGAGTTCAACCCAAAATTATTATCAAAGCCTCAAATAATTATCGCTAATAAAATGGACTTACCAAATGCTAAAGAAAACTTAGAAGAGTTCAAGAAAAAAGTAAAAGATGAAATATTTGAAATAAGTGCCGCAACTAATTCTGGTCTTCAAAAGGTAGTAGATAGACTAGCTGATTTACTAGACTCTATTCCAAATAATCCATTATATGAAGATAATCAAATAGAAAGTCATATCTTATACAAGTTTAAAAAAGAAGAACCATATACTATAACAAGAGATTCAGATGGTACTTGGGTAATATCTGGTAAAGAAATAGAACGTATCTTTAAGATGACTAAGTTTAATAGTGAAGAAGCAATTTATCGCTTTGCCAAAAAACTACGTCGTCTAGGAATAGATGCTAAACTAGAAAGCCTAGGAGCAGAAGTAGGCGATCAAGTACGTATTCTAGATTTCTACTTTGATTATAAAGATTAATAAGTGGAGGATAATATGTTGACGATAAGTACTTTTAATATTCAAAATAAAGAAAGTAAAACTAAAGCAATAGATATATTAAAATATATAGAAGAAAATAAAATAGATATAATTAACTTACAAGAACTATATCCAAGTTGTGAAAAAGAACTTCGTAAAAGTCTAAAAGACTACAAAATAACTGGAAAGTATCGTTACTTATATTTTCCTAAAATAAATGAGTCAAATCCAATCATAACAAATAAAAATATTATCTATACAAAAACTTATCGTCTTCCTCATCTTCCATCACTATTAAATAGAATTATTACAAAAACCGTAATAAGTATTGATAACAAACAAATAACCATCTTAAATACTCATCTAGATTACAAATATCAACTAGCTAAGAAAAGACAATTACAAGTAATTTTAAAACTATTAAAAAAAGAGACTAATCCTGTTATCTTAACAGGTGATTTTAATCTAAAAAACAATAAAGAACTATTCAATAATTTTGTAAAAGACTTAGAACAGTTAAATATTCATCATGTAGAAATAGAAGAAAAAACACTAAAAACCTCTAAATATAAAAGGGCAATTGATCACATATTTTTATCAAATGATTTTAAACTAATAGATAAAAAAGTAATTAAAACCATAGAAACTAGTGATCATTATCCTATACTTATAAAAGTAATATTGAATAAATAGTTACACCGAAAGGAAAATGACAAGTGCTAAAGAAAGACATAACAAAACAAAAACTAAAAGCAATGCTTGAAAATTATCTTCATGAGCATCAAGAGTACTATACCGATGCTGAAAAAAAATATATCATGGAGAATTTTTCATCTGGACTTTTTACAGACTTTTCTGATGCACTATTACGTCAAATATATAGTGAACTATCTTTAATAGATGATGAACATAATATCTATTTAGGTTTTACTAACTTAATAGAAAGAGAATTCGGTCTAGATAAACATATTTTAGAAGTAGGTGGTGGAAAAATTCCTTGTCTTGGTAAAAACATAGCGCTAAGACAAAAAAGTGGAACCATTACCGTTTATGATCCAGGTCTAATAACTACAACGTCACCTTATAAAAACTTAAACCTAAAGAAAAAAAACTTTACTACACAATTAATAATTCCAAAACCAGATCTAATAATTGGTTTTACTCCAACAACCGCAACAGATCAAATTTTAGAATATGCTTTCGCAACCAATACTGATTTTATGATAGCTTTATCAGATATATTTGATGAGGTTGATTTTTATCAAGAAGAAGACGACATCTGGACTCATTGGCAAAAGGAAAAAATCTATGAAGCAAGGAAATTGGTTGCTAAAAACAATATGGGTAAATTAATGATTGAAACACTAGAAAAGTATGACAACCCATATCCAATTATATATAACAAGCGCAAACGTTGACTATTATTGACATTTGTAAAGTAAAAAGTAATTGCTTAGGTCGCATTTTATGATATAATCAAGTTAGATTAAAATTGCGAAAGTGAGAATGTAAATATGTACGACGAGAATTATTTAATTCAAAATGGTGTAGACGTAACAAAAAGTCTAGAACTATTTGGTGATATCAATACTTATAATGAAATTGTTGGAGAATTTTTAGTAAGTGCTAAAGAAAAGCAAGCTAAACTTCAACAATATAAAGATGAAAAGGATATGGCTAATTATACAATTTATATCCATTCCTTAAAAAGTGATGCTAAATACTTTGGTTTCACAAAACTAGCAACAATGGCTGAAGAACAAGAACAAAAAAGTAGAGAAGGAGATGTCTTCTTCATATATGAAAATTTCCAACCTCTAATTGATGAAATACAAAGAATGATGTTGGTTGTTAAAAAGTACTTATATCCTGAAACAGAAACTCAAGTGCCTCAAGTACCACAACCAGCAGCTCAACAAGTTGTAGTACCAACTCCACAAGCCGTAGCACCTTCACCAGAAGAAGATTTACCAGAGCCATATACTCAAAAAACAATTTTAGTAGCTGATGACTCTAATATTATTCGTAATTTCGTAAAGAGAATCTTTAGTGAAAAATATAATGTAGGCGTAGCTCAAGATGGAGCAGAAGCCTTAAAAATAATTAAATCTAATCAAAACAACGAAGAAATAGTTGCTGTTTTATTAGATTTAAACATGCCAAGAGTAGACGGATTTGCTGTTCTAGACTTTATGAATGATAATCAATTATTTGGTAAAATGCCAGTATCAATCATTTCTGGAGACTCTTCAAAAGATACAATTGCTAAAGCTTTTGGTTATCAAATTGTTGATATGCTAGCTAAACCATTTACTGAAATGGATATCAAACACGTCGTAGAAAAAACAATTTACTTTAAAAATATCGATTAAAAAAGAGTAATTATAAATTACTCTTTTTCTTTTACTATAAATTCATCTCCGACTTTAAAACTATCACTAACACCAACAGGAGTTAAATATATATATAAAACTTTTCTTCTAGGAAGAAGTATCTTGTCAGCTTTAAACTTCTTATATATATAAATAATTTTATTATCTTTATCAGTCTCTATAATATCAACGTTTTGACAAAACCAATAAGTAGTTAAACCTTTTCTCCTCATCATATAAATATCTTCAATTGGTTCTAAATAAAATTTCAAACTCTTAAGTTTTAACCAGAAAGTATTTAAATAAATAACATCATATTTTTTCTTTTCAATCTTAATATACATAAAATCACCAGTTCCTACTAAAATTATAACATAATACGTAAAAGTTATTAAATAATAATATAAAATCTTTTCCTATTATTAAAAATGTGATATTATAAAAAAGGAAATGAGGAGGTATAAGTATGAGTGGACATTCAAAATGGGCAACAATTCATCGTAAAAAAGGATTATTAGATGCTGCTAGAGGAAAAGTTTTTCAAAAACTAGCTAAAGAAATCATGGTAGCAGCAAAGTCAGGTAGTCCTGATCCGAACCAAAACTCATCATTAAGATTGGCTGTTGATAAAGCTAAAGCTCAAAACATGCCAAAAGAAAATATTCAAAAAGCAATTGAAAAGGCAACTGGTGGAACAGATGGAGCAAACTACGAAAGTGTTCGTTATGAAGGATATGGACATGGTGGTGTAGCCTTCATGGTAGACTGCTTAACAGATAATCGTAATAGAACTGCATCTCAAGTACGTAGTGCTTTCACAAAAGCTGGTGGAAATCTTGGAACAGATGGTTCTGTAAGTTATATGTTTGAACGTCGTGGTTCAATTGTAATACCAGCAGATTATGATGAGGATACAATGATGATGACAGCATTAGACGCCGGAGCTCTAGACTTTGAAAAAATAGAAAATACCTATGTTATTACTACTGATACAGCTAATTTTACTCCTGTAAAAGAAGCTTTAGAAAATGCAGATGTTAAGGAATTCTTAGAATGTGAATTAACATACATTCCAAATATGGAAGTAGAATTAGATGAAGAAGGACAAGAAAAAGTCATGAAATTAGTAGATACACTAGAGGACTTAGATGATGTTCAAGATGTTTATTACAATCTAAAAGGAGAATAATAAATAAAGAAATAATAAGAAAGAGCACACCTTAAGTGAACTTGTATTAGTTCATAGTTGCTCTTTTTTCTTTTCTAAAAATGTTATATAATAAGTAAGGAGTGATTTTATGTATGACTATATAATAGGAACAGTTACAAGTTTAAAAAATAATGCTATCGTTTTAGATAATAATGGTATAGGATATTTAATTTATGTTTCTAATCCTTATGCCTTTGAAGAACAAAAAGAATATAAAGTTTATGTCTATCAACAAATAAAAGAAGATGAAAATAGTTTGTTCGGTTTTAAAAATCAAGCTGAAAAAGAACTATTCTTAAAACTAATTAGTGTTAAAGGACTAGGTTGTAAAATGGCTATGCCAATCTTAGCAGTTGGTAATGTAGAGGGTATAATGGATGCTATTGAAAGAGAAAATATCCTATACTTAAAGAAGTTCCCAAAAATCGGCGAAAAACTAGCTAGACAAATGATTCTAGATTTAAAAGGCAAATTAGCTTTTATTGGTGTAGGTATATCAGATGATGAATTAACAACTAGTGAAGAATTAAAAGAAGTATTACTAGGTTTAGGATACAAAGACAAAGAAATAAAAGGCATTCTTACTAAAGTAAATAAAGATTTACCAATCGAAGAACAAGTAAAAGAGGCTTTAAGATTACTCTTAAGATAAGGAGGATTCTATGAAAACTGAAAATGTTATAAAAAACTATTCTCTAGAAGATGATCAAGTAATTGATAATACAATTAGACCTGAAACAATAAGTGAATATATTGGTCAAAGTGAAGTAAAAGAAAATATTAAAATATTCGTTGAAGCTGCTAAAATTCGTAACGAAGCTCTAGATCATGTTTTACTATATGGTCCACCAGGACTAGGTAAAACAACCCTAGCTTTTATAATTGCTCATGAACTAGGTACTCATATAAAAACAGCATCTGGTCCAAGTATTGAAAAAACTGGTGACTTAGCCGCAATTCTTTCTTCACTAGAACCAGGAGACGTTTTATTTATTGATGAAATTCATCGTATGCCAAGATACATAGAAGAAGTCCTATATCCAGCTATGGAAGACTTCTCACTAGATATTATCGTAGGAAGTGAAGGAAATACCAGAAACATCAAAATAGATTTGCCACCATTTACTCTTGTAGGAGCAACAACTAGAGCTGGAGACCTATCAGCACCTCTAAGAGATCGTTTTGGTATAATCTCAAAACTTCAATTTTATACAACTGAAGAACTATGTGAAATAGTAAAAAGAACTTCTCGTGTTCTAAATATGGAAATAGAAGAGGATGCTGCTTATGAATTAGCAAGACGTAGTAGAGGAACCCCAAGAATTGCTAATAGATTATTTAAAAGAGTAAGAGACTTTGCCCTTGTTAAAGGAAATGGTAAAATTGATCTTGATATTACCAAAGAAGCTCTAACTAGACTTCATATCGATGAGTTAGGCTTAGATAAAACAGACCACGATTTACTTCTAGCAATCATTAATAAATTTAATGGTGGCCCAGTAGGAATAGAGGCCCTAAGTAGTTCAATTGGTGAAGAAGTAACAACGATAGAAGACGTTTATGAACCATACTTATTACAAACTGGTCTGCTAAAAAGAACAACAAGAGGTAGAATGGTAACAGATAAAGCCTATGAAGCCTTAGGAATAGAAAAGAAAAACTAACAGGAGGATACTATGAAAGTAGAAGATTTTGATTATTATTTACCTGAAAAATTAATAGCTCAAACCCCATTAGAAAAAAGAGATACTTCTAGACTAATGGTTTTAGATAAAACAACAGGAAAAATAGAACATAAACATTTTTATAATATTGTAGATTACTTAGAAGAAGGAGATACCTTAGTCTTAAATGATACTAAAGTTCTACCAGCTAGATTAATCGGAGAAAAAGAAGAAACTAAAGCTGTAATAGAAATACTATTATTAAAAAACATTTCTGGTGATGACTGGGAATGTTTAGTAAAACCAGCTAGACGTATAAAAGTAGGAACAATAGTAACATTTGGATCAGGTGAACTAAAGGCAAAATGTATAAAAGAAGAACCAGAAGGAATTAGACATTTTACTTTAATTTATGATGGTATCTTAATGGAAATATTAGAACATCTAGGTACTATGCCACTACCACCATATATTCATGAAAAACTAAAAGATCAATCAAGATATCAAACAGTATATGCTAAAGAAATAGGTAGTGCCGCTGCTCCAACTGCTGGTCTTCATTTTACAAAAGAACTATTAGAACAATTAACGAAAAAAGGTGTAAATATTGCCTACATTACTCTTCATGTTGGACTAGGTACTTTTAGACCAGTAAGTGTTGACAAAGTAGAAGAGCATGAAATGCATTCTGAATACTATCAAATGACTAAAGAAACAGCAGAACTTTTAAAAAAGACAAAAGAAAACAAAAGAAGAATTATTGCTGTTGGTACAACAAGTACTAGAACCCTAGAAACAATCATGACAAAATATAATGAATTTACAGAATGTTCTGGTTGGACTAATATCTTTATTTATCCAGGTTACAAATTTAAGGCAATCGATGCTCTAATTACTAACTTTCATCTACCTAAATCAACCTTAGTAATGTTAGTATCAGCTTTAGCTGGTAGAGAAAATATTTTAAATGCTTATAAGACAGCAGTTCAAGAAGAATACCGCTTTTTCTCCTTTGGCGATGCCATGCTAATTAAATAAACCTTGTAAAAAAACCAAAAAAATGGTATAATATAGGGACTTAGCGGAAGAAAGAGGAGGAAATGTAATGAAGTTAATTCCAGAACAAGTAGAAGGCATCAAAAAACAAATAGCAGAAAAAATAAACGTAGTAAGTGATGTTGATTATTTAGAAGAATCAAGAGAAGATTTTAGAAAGAACATAAGTGAGTGTGGCGTAAGAGATGAAGTTTCTGAAAGACATATGTTTAAAGCTCATGCTGATATTGCTAGATTAAGAGTTGCCCTAGAGGATGCTGAAATAGTAGATGAACCAACAGGTTGTGTTATTGAAATTGGTAGTAACTTTACAGTTGAATTTTCAACTGGAGCAAAAAGAACTTTTACCTTAGTAGAAACAACAGAAGGACTAGAAAAAACATCTGATTATACAACTAAAGCTAGTCCATTTGGTCAAGCTGTTATTGGAAAAACTGAAGGAGATGTATTCTCATATACAATTTCAACATCACCATTTAATAAACGTCAAATTACTGGTTGTGTTGAAAAAATTAATACAAAAGAAAACACTAATAGCAAACAAAAAACTATTACAAAATAAGGAGCAATCCTTTTTTTATTGTTTTTTGCAAAAATTTCCCTTATAATTATAAAGACAAAAGGAGATACCTATATGAAAATAAAATATACATTACTACATAAAGATGAAAACTCATCTGCTAGATACGGAACACTTCAAACTAATTATGGAACTTTTGAAACACCTATGTTTATGCCTGTTGGTACTAAAGCAACTGTAAAGTCCTTATCCCCTGAAGAATTAAAAGCTGCTCATTCTGGAATAATTTTATCTAATACTTATCATTTATGGTTACGTCCAGGAGAAGATATAATAGATAAAGCTGGTGGACTACATAAATTTATGAATTATGATGGGCCAATACTTACAGACTCAGGCGGTTTCCAAGTTTTTTCATTAGTAAAAAACAAAGAGAAAGATATTACAGAAGAAGGCGTAACTTTCAAAAGTCATATTGATGGTTCAAAATTATTTTTAACTCCGGAAAAATCAATTCAAATTCAAAACAAACTAGATAGTGACATCGCTATGAGTTTTGATGAATGTCCTCCATATCCATCAACTTATGAATACATGAAAAAGTCCGTTGAACGTACACTAAGATGGGCTGCTCGTGGTAAAAAAGTTCACTCTAACGAAAACCAATCGCTATTTGGTATTGTCCAAGGTGGAGAATTTGAAGACTTACGTGAATATAGTTGTAAAGAAACTGTTAAAATGGATTTCGATGGTTATAGTATTGGCGGTACTTCAGTAGGTGAAGACAAAGATACAATGTATAAGATGATTGACTATGGTATAAAGTATCTACCAGAAGATAAAGTTCGTTATCTAATGGGAGTAGGAGACCCAATTGATATAATTGAAGGTACTATTAGAGGAATTGATATTTTTGACTGTGTTCTACCAACAAGAATTGCTAGACACGGACAAGCTTTTACTAGAGAAGGAAAAATAAACTTCAACAATGCCAAGTACAAAGAAGACTTTACTCCAGTAGAAGAAGGTTGTGACTGTTACACTTGTAAAAATTATACAAAAGCCTACATTCGTCACTTAATAACAACAGATGAAATGTTAGGTGGAAGACTATTATCAATTCATAATATAAGATTCTTAATAAAACTAACAGAAGAACTAAGAGAAGCTATTAAAGAAAATAGAATCTTAGAATATCGTGAAGAATTTATTTCTAAATATCAAAAAAATAATAAGTAAAAAGCAAAAACTACAAGATTATTTCTTGTAGTTTTTATATGTAAAAGATTGGCCTATTAGAATTATTCTGCATAGTACTTATACTATTACTTTCTTCTCTAACAGTACTCGTCTCATTAACAGTTACCGGTTTGTTTATTTCATCTGCTATTTTAAATATAGTTTTTGCATTTTGAAACATTGGTTTAACTTGATAAACAATAGGTATGGCCTGATTAATAACACCAAGTGTTTTTTGTGTACCGTCTAAAAATGAAGTAAAACTAAAGCCTTTAGCAAGATTACTAAATCTACTAAATAAGCCAACTTTAGGATAAGGATAGTTGTACATAGTCCACCTCTTCATTAATAATATATGTCAACAGAAATAAAAAGTTAAATAATTTATTTTCAAAAAGAAAATACTATGCTACAATAATCTATAGAATAAGATAGAGTAAAAAGAAAGGTAACTGGTGATATTAAATGGGTTTATTTGGAAACAATAAGAAAAATGTGACAAATACTGCTACCATACAACAAACTGCACCAAAAGCACAACAACAGGTGGCAAATACTGTTGCTCCTATTGCACAGCAACAAGCTACACCAACTATAGCACAACCAGTTGCAACTCCTCAACCAGTATATCAACAACCACAAACACAACAGGCTGTCTATCAACAAGTACCAGGACAAGTAGTTCAACAAACACCAGTCCAACAAGTAGCACAAACTACGGGGATACCGGTTACAAGTCCAACACAAGTATCAGTTGGTGCCAATCAAACACAAATACCTGTTGCCCAAAATACAATAACAAATCAACCAATTAGTGCCTCACTTCAAACTCCTGAACACCAAGCTTCAGCACCGGCTCAACCTCAACAACATGTAGCAGCTAAAACAGTTCAAACGAGTAGTGTAAGTAAAAAGAAAGTTTCAAGTGACGAAGATGTAAAAAGAAAAAATAAATTAAATGGTTATAGTTACGTTGTTATAAATACCATGAATAAAAAAGAAAAAGGTTACTTCGATGCTGAAACAGAAGATGATGTAAGAGCCTTTCTAGAAGGACAAGATTACCAAGTCCTAGAAATAAAGCCAAAATCAGCAATGGATATTGATATTTCAGGTCCACCAAAACTAAATCCTGAAGACTTATCATTTACCTTGACTCAGTTATCAACATATATAAAATCAGGAATCCCTCTAGTTGACTCTATGCGTATCTTAGCTAAACAAGGTAAAAAAGCAGCCCATAAAAAGATTTATGGTCAAGTAGTTTATGAATTATTAAAAGGTGAAAGTTTTTCTGTAGCTCTAGCTCGTCAAGGAAAAGTCTTCCCACCATTATTAATAAACATGGTAAAAACAGCTGAAATGACTGGTGACTTACCATCTATACTAGATGATATGGCAGAGTATTATACAACAATGAACCAAACTAGAAAACAAATGAAAAGTGCCATGACATACCCAATCGTAGTTTTAACGATAGCCTTAGGCGTATTAGTATTCATGTTAGTTTACTTAGTTCCACAATTTGCTTCCATGTTTGAATCTCAAGATGCCAAACTTCCAGCAATTACTTTAATAGTTTTAGGTGTCAGTAACTTTATTCAAACTAACTGGATGTTTCTAATAGGTGGAGTAGTAGCAATAATACTTGTCTTTAGATATTTATTTAAACATGTTCAGTCCTTTAAAAAGGCAGTTCAAATATTCTTAATGCATATACCGGTAGTTAGTAAAATAATTATTTATAATGAAATAGCAAACTTTACAAAGACCTTTGCTTCATTAATAAATCATGGTGTATTTATTACAGATAGTATGGAAATATTACAAAAAATAACTGATAATGAAGTATTTAAAGATATAATTAATAAAACACTAGAAAACCTGTCAAGAGGTGAACCAGTATCAGCAGCTTTCCGTGGTGAATGGGCAATCCCAGTAGTTGCTTATGAAATGATTGTTACTGGTGAAAATACTGGTCAATTAGGTCTAATGATGGAAAAAGTATCAGCACACTTCCAATCAATGCATAAATCAATTATCGATCAAATGAAGAGTTTGATGGAACCATTAATGATTGTATTCTTAGCAGGAATTGTTGGTGTCATACTACTTTCAATTGTTACACCAATGTTTAGTATTTACTCACAAATCGAATAATAATAAGGAGGATAATTATATGGAAATACTATACTTAATTATCTTTTTTATTTTAGGAAGCTTCATTGGCACTATCTCAACAATTCTAGGACTTCGTCTTCCTAAACAAGAAAAAATATTTGGTAATAAACCACACTGTGATAATTGCAGTCACGAACTAAAAAAAACAGAAACTATTCCCTTAATATCTTACATTACTCACCGTGGTAGATGTAGATATTGTCATACTAAAATAGACATTTTATATCCATACATGGAATTCTTCTCAGGACTATTATTTTCTGTTTGTTACTACAGCTTTGGTTTTAGTTATGAAATGTTAATAGGTCTAGGAATAATTACAATGTTAATGATTATTGTCGTAAGTGATCTTACATATCTAATAATTCCAGATGAAGTATTAATCTTTTTTAGTATTTATTTCATAATAATTGAATTTCTAAAATCAGGTCTAAAAGGAGCTATAACTCATATCGGTACAGGTTTATTATTATTTGCTATAATGTATTCTGTAATGTTAATTGGTAACAAAGTCTTAAAAAAAGAAAGCCTTGGTGGTGGAGATATAAAAATGATGTTCTTATTTGGTTTAGTTCTAGATCCACTTCTTGGAACTTTAACTATCTTTTTAGGAAGTCTTTTTGCACTACCAATGTCCCTATATTTAATGAAGAAAAATAATGAAAAGGTAATTCCTTTTGGACCTTTTCTTCTCTTAGCCTTTGCATTTATTTACTTTACCAAACTAACAACTCCAACAATTATGTCTTGGCTAGGTTTTTAAGAAAGTTTAACTTTCTTTTTTTTTCCTATTAGTGTACTATATATATGGGTGATAACTATGCGAAACATAACAATTTTACCAGCTGATACTTATACAGTAGTAAATAAAACTGTTCTTAACGAAAGCGATCGTAAACTAATTAGCATGTTATACCAACCAATTATAGGTCATACTGCAGTTTCTCTATATTTAACTTTAATAGATGACCTAGATAAATTAGAAGTAATGAGCGACGATCTAACTCATCATCATTTAATGAGTACTATGCAGTTAAAACTAGAAGACATTGTCATTGCCCGTGAAAAATTAGAAGCAACTGGTCTTTTAAAAAGTTACTTTAAAAAGGGTAGTATTAATCAGTATGTCTATTTAATTTATTCTCCAATGTCTGCTCATGAGTTTTTTACTCATCCAATCCTAAATATTGTTCTTTATAATAACTTAGGTAAAAAAGAATATGAAAGACTTCTAAATTATTATAAAATTCCTCGAGTTAACTTAAAAGACTATGAAGACATAACTAGTAGTTTTGATGACATTTTTACCTCAGTAAAAGGTAATATCTTAGAAATAGAATCAGACACTACTAGAAGAGATACCAATAATATTCAAATAAATAAAGGAATAGATTTTAACTTATTAATATCTAGTATTCCTTCAAATATTATTAATGATAAAACATTCTCTAAAGATGTAAAAGAATTAATAAACGCACTAAGTTTTACTTATAATCTTAATACACTAGATATAAAAGGTCTAGTATGTGATGCTATTAATGAAAAAGGTTTAATAGATAAAAGTAGACTACGTAAAAGTTGTCGTGATTATTACCAATTTGAAACAGCTGGTAGCTTACCAACATTAATATACAATAAACAACCAGATTATCTAAAAAAGCCTGAAGGAGATACTTCTAAAAGAGCAAAATTAATCTATACTTTTGAAAATATCAGTCCTTATCAATTGCTAAAAGCTAAGTATAAAGGAGCAGAACCAACAGAAAGAGATAAAAGACTAATAGAAAGTCTCTTAGTCGATCAAAAACTAAACTATGGAGTTGTAAATGTCTTAATATCTTATGTTTTAAAAACTAACAACCAACAACTAAAAAAAAGCTATGTTGAAACAATTGCTGGTCAATGGAAAAGACTAAATATCGAAACAGTCGAAGAAGCTATGGATATTTCAGAAAAAGAACATAAGAAATTAAAACGTCTTCTTGAAAAAGAAAAGCCAAAAGAACAGGTTAAGAAAGAACATAAAGAAAAGGCTAATTTACCTGCTTGGTTTGATAAAGAGATTGATAAAACAGAAGCAACAGAAGAAGACGTTAAAGAAATGGATGAAATATTAGCTGGACTTGTCTAGAAAAAAGTGCTATAATACATAATCTATTCGGTGTAAAAAAATGTCAAAAATACTAATCCTTCTAATAAACCTTTTATCTTATTAAAGGTCTTATGTTATTATTAAGAAGTAAAAGAGTGAATAGAATAGTATGAGGTACAAAAATGAATAAATATCAAAATAAAGAATTTCAAAGAATAATTAGTCCAATTGCAAATGCTGAAAAGTTTCAAAAACTAAAAGATATAAAACATCATGGTATAACTAGATATGAACATTCCCTAAGAGTAGCCTACTATTCATATAGAGTGACAAAACTATTACACTTGGATTATAAAGAAACAACTGAAGCTGCTTTATTACATGACTTTTTCATGGAAGAAGTAGATGATAAAAACTTTATTTCTAGATTACGAAAGCATCCAAATTATGCTATAAAGAATGCAGAAGAAATTTGTAATTTGAATGACAAACAAATAGATATTATAAAAACACATATGTTTCCAATTACTTTTACACCTCCAAAATATATGGAGAGTTGGATTGTTGATATAGTAGACGATGTATCAGCAATCGCCGAACAAAGTAAAGTAATTAAACAACATGTTAAAGTAGTTGGGACATTTTTATTAATATTAATGTTTCATCGTTAAAAAAGATAATAAAGGGATTATTTCCCTTTTTATATATATTAAAGAAAGAAGGAATGAATATGCAAAAGACATATATTTTTGGTCACAAAAAACCAGACTCAGATTCAGTAATGTCTGCCATAGGTCTATCATATTTGAAAAACCTTTTAGGTGAAAATACTGAACCTAGAATATTAGGAGATATAAATAAAGAAACAGCTTACGCCTTAAAGTATTTTCATCTACCAACACCAGAGTATTTAAATGATGTAAAATTACAACTAAAAGATATAGATTATCATAAGAATTTTTATATAAAAGAAACTGATTCTATATATACAGGATATCAAAAAATGCTAGAGAAGAGTCTAACTGGTATTCCTATAACAGATGCTAAAGGATATTTCACAGGATTAATAACTATTAAAGACTTATCTCATGTAATTATTAATGAAAATACTGATGATTTATATACTTCATATGATAATATTCTTCATGTTTTAAAAGGTGAGAGTCTATTAAAGTTTGATGATGAAATAGTTGGTCGTATTTTAGTAGCAGCATATCGTAGTACAACAATTCTAGAAAATGTAAAACTAGAAAGAGATATGATTTTAATAGTTGGAGATCGTCATAGTGTAATTGAATATGCTGTAAATTCTGGAGTAAAATTAATAATATTATCAGGGGACGCTGAAATAAAAGAAAAACATCTAGAAATAGCTCGTAAAAATAAAGTTAATATTATAAGAACTCCATATCCAACATATCATATAACTAGATTAGTATCATTAACTAACTACATTAAAACAATGATTAGATGTTACAATCCAGCTAAATTTGAAATTACTGAGTTTGTTGATAATGTAGTAGAAACAAATAATAAATTAAAACATACTAACTATCCAATTGTAGATAGACGTAATAAGTGCCTTGGCTTATTAAAGATAACAGACTTAGCAGAAAAACATCCTAAGAAAGTAATCTTAGTAGACCACAATGAAAAAATACAAAGTGTTGAAGGACTAGATGAAGCTGAGATACTAGAAATATTTGATCACCATAATCTAGGAAGTATTACAACAACATCTCCAATTAACTTTAGAAATATGGCTGTAGGTTCAACTTGTACAATTGTATATCTAATGTATAAAGAAAGAAATATAACACCACCTAAAGAAATAGCTGGAGCACTTCTATCAGGTATCTTATCAGATACACTAATTTTAAAGAGTCCAACTGCAACACCAAAAGATGTAGAAGCTGTAGAATATTTATCAAAACTAGCAGAAGTAGACTACAAAGTATATGGAATGGACTTACTAAAAGCTGGTACATCTTTAGAAGGTATGACAAAAGAAAATGTTTTATATAACGACTTTAAGCTTTATACAGTAGAAGATAAGAAGTTTGCAATCGGTCAATTCTTTACCATGAACTTTGAAGAAATAGAAAAAGATATGGCTGAGTACATCCACGTATTAGATGAAGTAGCTGAAGCTAATAATTATAATTTAGTTGCTTTATATGTAACTGATATAATTAAAAATGGTAGTTATGTAATCTTTAATACTCGTGGTAGTGGTACTATGGCTCTTGCATATGGTAAAGATTCAATCGAAGAAGGATGCTTTATCCCAGGCTGTGTATCACGTAAAAAACACGTAGTACCAATAATAATGCCAATATTTGAAAACTAGGAGATGAATAAATGGATTTTTTATCAATTATTATATTGGGTTTTATACAAGGAATAGCTGAGTTCTTACCAATTTCATCATCAGCACACTTAATAATATTCAGGGAGTTATTCGGTATTGGAAGAGGTATGGATGCACATCTTGCCTTAACATTTGATTTAGCACTTCACTTTGGAACATTACTAGCTATAGGTATCTTTTTCTTCAAAGACTTTATTACAATGATTTCCAAAGGATTTACTAAAGGTATAAAAGATGATCAAGGTAAAATGCTATGGTACTTGATTATCGCTACAATTCCAGCAGCTATAGCCGGAGTATTATTTGAAGATGTAATAGAAAATGCCATCAGAAAAAATTACGTTATAATTGCTCTTGCACTGGCTATTATAGGTGTCATAATTTATTGTGCCGATAAGTATAGTAAATCTAATAATAGTTTGAAAAAAATGTCTATGAAAGATGCCATAATTATTGGTTGTAGTCAAGTATTAGCCTTAATACCAGGCTTTTCCAGATCTGGAACAACAATAGCAGCTGGAAGAGTCCTAGGTATAAATAGAGAAGACGCAGCTAAGTTTTCTTTCTATCTAAGTGCTCCCGTAGTGTGTGGTGCCCTAGTATTACAACTCCTAAAGAAAGCAACTTGGACAGTTATCGCTGCTAATCTAACAACCTTTATTCTTGGTGTTCTAATATCATTTATAGTAGGTCTACTATGTATAAAATACTTATTAAAATACCTACATAATCATAACTTTAAAATATTTATGATTTATCGTATCATTCTAGCAATAATAGTATTAATAATGATTGGAGTAAAGTAATATGGATAAAGCAAAATTAGGCTTATTAGCAACCCTTCTTTTAGGAATATTTATCTTACTTGGAGCACTTCTTGCTCTCTTAGTAAAGAAAAAAGACAAAGTAGCTGACTTCTCAATAGGACTAGCTCTAGGTGTAATTGGTATGTTAATTGTAACTGATTTATTACCAGAAATAGTTGAGAATCTAAAACTAAACCATATCTATATATTTATAATATGTACAGTTATTGGTTATTTATTATTAAAACTTCTAGATCACTTTATCCCTGATCATGAAGAAGAAAAAATGGATAAAAAAGAGCGTAAAGAGAATTTAATTCATATCGGTATTATTACTTCTCTTGCCTTAGTATTACATAACATTATCGAAGGAAGTGCTGTTTATTCAACCTTCTTAACAGATAATAATCTAGGAGTAGGAGTAGCCTTAGGAGTAGGTTTTCACAATATTCCTCTAGGCATGGTAATAGCCGCCACTTTCTATCAAAGCAATGAAAACATTTGGAAGACTCTAAGTATTATCGGCTTAGTATCTCTATCAACATTCTTAGGAGGTCTTCTAATGTTCTTCTTAAATTTAAATACTATAAGTCCTCTTTTATTAGGAACATTATTATCTCTAACTCTAGGTATGTTGTTATTTATAGCTATAAGTGAATTACTACCTAGAATGAAAAAATCAACTGATAAAAAAGTTAGTTACGTAGGTCTAACTATTGGTATAGTATTATTATTACTATCGCAATTAATTTAAGGAGAACTTATGGAATATAATTATTATAATTTGTTTTTATTGTTTTTTATCTACTCATTCCTAGGTTACATTGTAGAATCAACATCAGTAAGTATGATTGAAAAGAAAGTAGTCTGGAACAGAGGTTTCTTAGTAGGGCCATACATTCCAATATTTGGAACAGGTGCCATGATTATGGTATTAACCTTACAAAAGTATAAAGATGACGTAGTTGCTTTATTTATTATGAGTATGGTAGTTTGTCTAACTATTGAATATTTATGTAGTCTGATTGCTGAAAAATTATTTAATCTTCGTTGGTGGAACTACTCTAATAAATTATTTAATATTAATGGACGTATTTGTCTACAAAATGGTATTTTATTTGGTCTAGCTGGAGTGTTAGTAGTTAAATATGTAAATACTTGGTTAGAAAAATTAATACTATTATTACCAAACTCTTTAATGATAATTCTAAGTATAATTCTTACAGTAATATTTGTATCAGATATAATTTTATCAACTCATACTGTCATAAAATTCAATAGTAGTTTTAAACGTTATAGTGCAGATAATACTCAAGAAGTAAAAAAGAAAATTATCGAAGAATTACAACACAACTTCTTATTAAATCGTTTAGTAAAAGCATTCCCTAATGCCAAAGACAAAAGAGAATATTATAAACAACTTAGAAATGAGTACTTCAAACGTATGAAAGAGTTACATGAATTAAAAAAAAGAAAAAAATAAAGAATAAGAAACAAAAATATAATATTAATTAATAAGAAAAGTCATTTTAGATTTTTCTTTTTTTTATTTTCTAGTTTTGTTATACTTATACTAGAAGCATAAAAAAACATATGTAACCCATTAAACTACATAACAATTGACATTTCTTATAAAAAATGGTATAATATGCAGCAATTAGAGAGACATATTTGAAAAGGGGAGAGAATCAATATGCAAATCAAAAATTTAAAATTTAAACAGGCAATTCATCCATATCTATTAAAAGTATTAACATCAAAAGTAACTGGTGAATTAGAAGTTAAGGGAGAGTTTCCAACTGATGAAACTTGCTTGATTGTTGCTAATCACTTATGTATTGAAGATATTCCAACACTAGCACAAGCAGTACAAGAACATTTCTATTTATTAGTAAGTGATGAGGATAAAAATACATTAGATGGTTTGGGATTAGCATTAAATGGTGTAAGATGGGTACACAGAACAGATAAAAAAAGTAGACAAGAAGCAGCAAAGGAAATACCAGAATATTTAAAACAAGGTATTAATTTTGCAATGTATCCAGAGGCTACATGGAACTTGTCACCAAACCAATTAATTTTACCTTTAAATTATGGTTGTATAAGAACTGCTTTACAAGCTAATACACCAATAGTACCAGTAGTAACATTCTTTAATGGAGAAGGAAGACATACAATAATTGGTGAAAAATTTTATCCAACACCTGATTTAAAAGAATCAATCTCAGAGCTACGAGATAGAATGGCTACTATGGTATATGAAGAGATTGAACATGATTTAGAAATTAATAGAGATAAGGATAATGTACATTCAATGATGATTGATGGCAAGGAATACTTATATGAAAAAAGAGATGAGATAGAGCCGGAATATTGGAAACAACATATTGATGAATTATATGAACAATATGGAAGAGCAAAAAAAGATAAAAATGGCGTAAGAGAATTTGAGTCACAATTTATATTCACACCAAAGACAGATGAATATGCGTTTTTTCAAGATTTCAATAGTACAATAAGATATGACGAAAATGGCAAACCTTTCATAAAAAGAATATCATCAGAAAGAAATGGATATACTGGAACAAATATAGATGCAGTTGACTTTCAAGAATTCTTTGGTTTTGGATATAATGAAACATTCTTAACTAAAGAAAATCCAAAAACACTAAAAAAAGAGGCAAAAAAAGGAAATAATTAAGTTCCTTTTTTTATTTTATCATGATATAATCAATTTAACATAGAAGTGAGGTGTATTGGAAATGAATTTAATATTACCTAGTTATTCATTTGTTATTTTAACTATAATTATGACCGTTTTTTACTGTAAAAAACGTATCAAAAGTGATGAAACAACACTATATTCCTGTTTATTAACAATAAGTTTACTAAATGTTGTATTTAATATAATTGGTATATACATGGGATATAATAACGGAAATATGCACTTTTTATTATTTTTAAATCACCTCGACTTGCCACTATATTTTTGGTGGGCATCTATCTTATTAACTTACCTTCTATACAATATAATAACGGATAAGAAGATATATATAAAAACAAAAAAATATATTTTTATTATGAATTGTATATTTACGTTAGTAACAATATTTTTACCATTTGAAGTTGTTATAAATAAAGACGCTGGATACGCTATAGGAATGTGCGTTAATTTTGTGTATTTTCTTTCGGGAATATACTTACTATGTTGTATAATATCATCAGTAATTTTAGTAAAGAATGAAAAAGTAAAACAGGCAATTCCACTATTTGCAATTCTAGTATTTGGTGTAATAGTAGCACTAATCCAAAAAATAAATCCAGCTGTTATTGGCGTACCAACTATGATAGTTTTAATAGAATTAATAATGTACTTCACCATTGAAAATCCCGATGTAAAGATGATGACTGAACTAAATCTAGCAAAAGAACAAGCCGAAAAAGCTAACCGTGCTAAAAGTGACTTTTTATCTAGTATGTCTCATGAAATCAGAACTCCCTTAAATGCTATTGTTGGTCTATCAGAAGATATGGTAGAAAGAGGTACGGCACCTGATGACATGAAAGAAGATTTAAATGATGTTCTAGAAGCTTCAAAAACTCTACTTGAAATAGTAGGTAATATCATGGATATAAATAAGATTGAAAGTGACAAACTAAAAATAGTTGAAACTACTTACAATTACCGTAAAGAAGCAGAACTCCTAGCGAAGATAAATTCAACTCGTATTGGTGAAAAACTAATCGAATTTAAAACAAATATTGCTGAAGATATTCCAGAATATTTATATGGTGATAGAGTTCATATAAAACAAATAATTAATAACTTACTATCTAATGCTTTAAAATATACTAACGAAGGTGTTGTAGAATTCACTACTAAATGTATTAATGAAAATGACAATTGTCTTTTAATAATAAGTGTAAAAGATTCAGGACGTGGTATTAAAGCTGAAGATATCTCAAAACTATTTAATAAATTTGAACGTCTTGATATTGAAAAAAGTTCAACAACAGAAGGTACTGGCTTAGGCCTTGCTATTACGAAAAAACTTGTTGAGATGATGGGTGGTAAAATAAACGTTCAAAGTAGTTATGGAAAAGGTTCAATATTTATTGTTCAAATTCCTCAAAAAATTGATAAGACTCCACAACAAGAAGAAGTTATTTTACAACAACAATCAGCCGAACCATTACCAGATTATAGTGATAAAAAAGTTTTAATCGTAGATGATAACAAATTAAATATCAAAGTAGCAAAACGTTCCCTAGAACCATTTAAGATACAAATTGATGCTTGTGAAAATGGTCAAGAGTGTATTAATAAAATAAACTTAGGCAATAAATACGATTTAATACTAATGGATATTATGATGCCTATAATGTCTGGTGAAACAGCTTTAAAAGAATTAAAGAAAAATCCATTATTTAAAACTCCAGTCATAGCTCTAACAGCTGATGCTATAGCAGGTAGTGAAGAAAAATACATTGAAAAAGGTTTTACAGATTACATTCCAAAGCCATTCAGTAAAGAACAAATAAGAGTAAAGCTAGAAAAAATTCTAAAAGAAGTTCCAGAAGACACTGAATCAGCAGAAACACCAGAATACAATCCAAACGTAGATAGATTTGCTGGAGTAGAGGCAGTTATTATTGGCAATGATGAGTAAAAATAACCATGAAAGGAATGATTTAATCATTCTTTTTCTATTGGAAAGGTTAAAAATATGAATAATTATATTAATAATAAGCTAGATAGTTTAGAGAAAACTAAATTTAGAGGTTCATTTCATTTAAATAATAATATGAAAGAATATGCTAGAGAAAAAGGATATTTAAAGATTAAAAGAGATGCCTATGATCTTGTAACCAAAAGACTAAAAGTCTTAAAAACAAATGATGGAAAACAAACTCCTATGCGTGCTAATTCTCATCCCGTATTTATTGCTCAACATGCAACAGGTACTTGTTGTCGTGGCTGCTTAGAAAAAATTCACAAAATCCCAAAGACTAAAGAATTAACTGAACAAGAAATAAACTACATAGTAGAAGTTATAATGACTTGGATAACAAGAGAAGTAAAACAAACTAAATAATAAAATTATCTTTGTATTTTTATTTTCTATGTTATACTTTTAATAGGAGGTTATATTTAATGAAGATAAAAGAAAATATAAATGAAAATATATTTAGAGGATATGATATTAGAGGTATATATCCAACTGAATTAGATGAAGATACTGTCTATACTATTGGTCTAGGCTTTGGTAGTTATATTCAAGCAATTGGTAAAACTACTTGTGTAATTGGCCATGATAATCGTTTATCTGGTGAAAATCTCTACAATGCTTTAATCAAGGGTATAACAGAAACTGGTGTTAATATAATTTCATTAGGTTTATGTACAACACCAATGTATTATTATGCTTGTATAAAACTAGGTATTCCATCAGGTGTAATGGTTACAGCTTCTCATAATCCAAAAGATGATAATGGACTAAAGTTTGCTTTTGATGAGTCTGGAAACTGTAAAGGTCAAGAAATCCAAGACTTCCTAGCTTATATCAAAGCTGGTAACTTTAAAAAAGGAAATGGAACTGTAACTGATTATAGTATAAGAGAAGAATACTTAGAATTATTTAGAACAAATCTACACTTTGGTAATAGAAGATTAAAAGTAGTAATTGACCCAGGTAATGGCACAACAAGTATTATCGCTAAAGAATTATATGAAATGTTTCCAATGGAACTACATGTAATCAATGGTGAAAGTGATGGAACATTCCCAAATCACCACCCAGATCCATGTGTTGAAGATAATCTTACTCAATTAAAAGAAAAAGTAAAAGAGCTACAAGCAGATGTTGGTCTAGGCTTTGATGGTGATGGCGATAGACTAGGTGTTGTCTCAGAAAATGGAGCATTTATACCAACAGATCAATATATGATTATCATAGTTAGAGATATTATAAATAAAGTTGCTAAAAAGAAGTTCTTATACGATGTAAAATGTTCAAAATCTCTAAGTGATGAGATTGAACGTCTTGGTGGCGAAGGACTATGTTATCGTACTGGTAACTCATACACAAAAGCCAAAGTAAGAGATGATGACTTACCATTTGGAGGAGAATTATCTGGACATGTTTACTTTAGAGACAGATGGCCTGGTTTTGATTCAGGATTATATGCTGGACTTCGTCTTTTAGAAATTCTATCTAATACTGATAAAACCGTTACAGAACTATTATCAGGAATTAATAAATATTATTCAACAGAAGAACTAAAATTTAAAAGTAGTGATGATAAAAAGTTTGCTATCATTGATAAGGTTGCGGAGTATGCAAAGAGTAAAGATTATAAATTCCTAGATATTGACGGAGTAAAAGTCTTATTCGATGATGGTTGGGCACTAGTTAGAGCTTCTAATACTGGTCCTAATATAACTGCTAGATTTGAAGCAAAGACTGAAGAAAGACTTGAAGAATTACAAAAAGAATTTACTGATTTAATAAATGAATATAATAAGTAAAAGGTAAAGTATGGAAACAGAAATTAGATATTATTTTTCAAAAAATATTAAAGATAAAATTTTAGATAAACTAAATACATTTAAAGAATTAAATTACAAAGGCACATTTTATGAAAAGACAGATCAATATAATCATCCAATGCAAGAGTTTGATTTTTACGATAAAAAAACAGATGGAAGATTTAGAGTAAGAAAAACTACCTCTTCTAAAATTTCAAAATGTATGATTACTTGGAAAAGAAGATTACCAAGTACAGAACAAGACTTAATTCATACTGAAGAAGAAGTAGAAATAAGTATTAAACCAGAAGAGTATGATAATTTAATCTTTCTCTTAAAAAATGTATTACACCTAAATTTAGTAGAAAGCTATGAACGTTATAGAAGTGTGTACTCAAATGATGAAGTAGAAGTTGTAATTGATGATTATCCATTCGGTATAGCTTTAGAAATAGAAGATAAAACTCATACAGATAAAGCTAAAGAAATAATCAACTACTGGTTAGAAAAACTAAATCTAAATATAAAAGATGCTTATCAACTATCTTGGGATGATAAATATAGTGAACTATGTAAGAGTCAAGGAAAAGAAGTTTATAACATAGTAACATTTGATAAAGATATGCCTAGTGTTACAAATGAATTTTAAAGAGAATTTTTCTCTTTTTTTCTTGCGTATAATCAAAGAAAGTGATAAAGTATAAAAGCACTCACAATAATAAAGTATAATAACTTAATAAAAAAACAGGAAGGAAAGAATATAAATATGAAAGAATTAGATGTAGTTTATCACATTTCTAATGAAAAGTGTCAAAGTGGATACATTAGCACTATAGTTTCATCGCCTGAAGGGCTAGTATACCCAGATGAAATACTTGGTTTTATGCCAGATATGATTACAATTAACCAAAAAGTTAAATTCATTAATGCTGAAGGAAAAGAAGAGTATGAAACTAAAAAGATTGTATTAATGGTTGGTAAAGAAGAAAATGCTAGTCAAATATTAAATTCTAAAACTGAATATTTAGTTGGAAAAGAATATCTTGAAAATTCTGTACCTTTACTAGCAGCTGAACAAGCAACTAAAACATCACTACCACATCTATCTGATGTAGACCCATATATTTTCTTAAGAAGATGTACTGGTACTCCTAGTAAAATGATTGTCTATGAAAATAAAGAAATGACTGGAAAGTACATTTTTCCAAAAACTTCAACAACTAAAGCTTTTGAAGATACTGATGAATTAAAGACAGGATTCCATACCTTTGTAAGTAATTATTTTGCTAATCAAAATAAAAAGGGAGAAAATCCAAAAATATATGCAAGAAAAATAATGTAGTAGTATCCACTAAAAAATAAATAGAATATTCCCATCTGGAATATTTTTTCTTTTGAAAAACTCTTGCCTAATTTCAAAACTTATGATATATTGAAACAGACGTTTAGCGAGAAAATACTATATTTAAATTATAACTACATGGAATAAATGTAGTATTTTGGTTTTTAAAGAATAAATTAAGGAGGTATATATGGCAATTAGTGAACAAGAGTTTAAAACAGAACAAAAAATTTTAAAGAAAGTTCAAAAACTACTAGGTGACACACTATCATCATTAGGACAAGATGTTTATGATGACGAGGAAAACTTAAAAGAGTTCAAAAAGATGATGTGGGAAAACTCAACCAGTTTCGACGAAGCTGAAATGCAACAAGTAATGGCCGCAACATCTCATGAAGCAGAACGTGCTCTACAAAAGCAAGACTATTTTAAAAAGTTATGTCAAATAAAAAATAAACCATACTTTGCATCTATAATTTTTAAAGATGATGAAGGTAAAATTCATAACATTTACATCTCACTAACTTATTTAAAAGATGATAACTTAAATAATATTTTATATGATTGGCGTAGCCCTGTTTGTAGTCTTTTCTATGACTATGAAACTGGACCATGTTCCTACAAAGCACCAGGTGGAGTTTTTGAAGGAGAACTAAAACGTAAAAGACAATACAAAATAGAAAATAACAAACTAGTAGGTGTCTTTGATAACTCTCTAAATATTGATGATGAAGTATTACAAGAAGTCCTAGCAACAGAGTCAAGCGATAAGATGAAAAATGTTGTTAATACTATTCAACAAGAACAAAATAAAGTAATAAGAAATCTAGAAGATAACAATTTAATAGTTCAAGGAATAGCCGGATCTGGTAAAACAACAGTTGCTCTTCATAGAATTGCCTTTTTACTATATCGTTTAAAAAACTTAACCAGTAATAACATCTTAATATTCTCTCCAAATAATGTCTTTACTGAATATATCTCAGATGTCTTACCATCTCTTGGAGAAAGTAATACCTTACAAACTACTTTTAATGACTACTTATCATACTTTATAACCGAATATAAAGATGTTGAAACATTCTCCGACTTTGTTTCAAGATATTATACTTATAGTGAAAAAGATCCAGAACTAGTAAGATATAAACAAAGTGATGAAATAATTGATGATATTGATGCTTACTTAACAGACTATATTTTAAAATGTAAGTTTACAGAAGATATTATTGAAAATGAATTTAATGTTGTTTTAAAAGAAGAACTAAATGAAATGTTAACTTATAAATATGATCGTTTCCCATTATTTGAACGACTTGAAGAAATGTCTAAAAAACTATCTCAACAATTTTATAAAGGTAGTAACAAAAAAGTAAAAACATTTGGTAAACTTCTAAAAGAAGCATCTAACTTTGAAAAAGACTATAAAAAAATATATGCCTCATTTTGGACTAGTCCATTCTGTAAAATGCCTCAAACAGAAGCAACAATAAACTCCTTTGTCAAAAAGAATATAATTAATTATGAAGATGCTCTTATCTTCTCATACATAAAAGGAGTATTAGAAGGCTTCCCATACGAAGCAAATATAAAACAAGTAGTAATTGATGAAGCACAAGACTATAACAGATTACAATATGTAATAATCAGTAAAATATTTAGAAAAGCCGACTTTACAATTCTAGGAGATATTAATCAAAATATAAATCCATACTATAGTTATAAATCACTAGAAGATTTAAGCCCACTGTTTAAAGGAGAAACAAAATATTTAGAACTATTAAAAACATATCGTTCCTCTCCTGAAATAATTGAATATACCAATAAAATCCTTAATTTAAAACATGTCAATGCTATCCGAAAAGATAATAATAAACCAGTAATCTTTAGAAAAAATATTGAAGACTTAAAGTCATCTCTTCTAAAAGATATAAACACTCTTCAAGAAGAATATAAAAGTACTGCTATTATAACAAAAGATTATAAAGAAGCAGAAGAGTTATACGAACTATTAAAAGATGATATAAATCTATCTTTAATTGATGCTAATACGAAAAAGTTCCAGAAAAACTTAATAGTAATTCCAGCTTATATTGCTAAAGGATTAGAGTTTGATAGTGTTATTATCTATAACGATCGTAATAATTCATATCGTAAAAACGAAAGAAACTTATTATATGTTGCTTGTACTAGATGTCAACACGAACTATATATTTATAACTAGATGCTTTATGCATCTTTTTCTTTTAAATGACTATGTACTTTCCATAAGTCATATATTGTAACAACTAAAACATTAATACTAATCGCAATAATTAATCCATACATTCCAATTTTTAAATATGAAAGTCCGAATACTAATCCTGTTCTAGTAATCATACCTAAAGTAGTCGCAATCATAGCATCACGACTTTTTCCCAACGCATCAAGTGCCGATGCTAATGGACTTTGTATGTACTGTAATAAGCATATAGGAGCAAGTATTCTCATATAAGTAACTCCTTCAGATGTATGATAAATTATTCTTAAGAAAACCTCTGGGAATAAGATAAAAAGAATAGTAGCTGGAATTCCAATAGCTAAAGAAAATGTAATCGCAAGTCTTATCTTTTTAGAAACACTTCTACATCTGCCTTTAGAAAACTCTTTTGAAACAACAGGTAAAAGTGCTTGTGAAATAGCCAGAGTAAAGAAAGAGGGGAGTAGTAATAATGGCATAACATATCCAGACAATACCCCATACTCTCTAGCAATATATCCATTACTATAACCAACACTAAGTAATACTAAACTTAAAACTATTGGCTCTAAAAAGTACCCAACACTTCCAATTAATCTTCCGGTAGTATTAGGTATACCAATTGATAAACACTCTTGTATATAGCTTTTACTAGGTCTTAAATCACTTCTTTTAATAAATGTTCCTTTAGGTAAAAATAAAAATAAAACTAAAATAGAAGCACCTTCACTAATAACATTAGAAGCAATAATATAACAAACAGCATACTGTATTCCCTTATCTATAACAAAAGGAATACCTACAATCATTAAAATAAGTCTAACAACATCCTCTAGTAAATTAGAAACAACATGTGGAACCATTCTCTCCTTACCAAAAAAATAACTTCTACAAATACTAGAAATACTAGTAAAAGGAATTACTAAAGCAATTGCTAAAATACCATAATAAGTTAAATTATTATTAAGTAAATTATTAGAAAGAATAGGGGCAAATAATAAAATAATAAGTATTAGAATAATATTAACTAAAAGAATAATTGGTAAAACCGAAAAAAATAGTCTTTTATTATTCTTAGTATCCTCAGCAATCAATTTAGCTAAAGCAACTGGCATCCCTAACTGACTTATTCCAATAAAAAGAGAAAATGTTGGTAAAATCAACATATAAAGTCCTAAACCCTCAGTCCCAATAAGTCTACTCATTACAATTTTAATTATCATTCCTAGTATCTTAGTAAAAAATCCTCCCACTAATAATACTAATGTTGATTTAATAAATTTTTCTTTCATAGTAAGTTATATGAAACTTTCTAAAATAAAATTACTTAACAATAAATTGACATTTATAAATATGTAAATCCTGTAAATCGAACAAACGTAGAAAAACGTAAAAGCTATTGTAAAATTTTAACAAAAAATTATTCTTATCTTTCCTTTAAATTCTACATGTGATATTCTTTAGATAAGAGGTGTACGTAAATGAACGATTTAATAAAATTATTAACTTCACAAGAAATAATAATTGTTTACATTGTTGTTGGTATCGCCTGTTTTCTATACTTTATAATTTACTTAATAGATAAAAGTTACTACAAAAGAAAGCAAAAACATAATACTAAAGAATTAAATAGATTAGTTGAAGATATTAATTCAACTTTAGAATTTGAAAAAATCGAGGAAGAAACTCCTGTTCAAACACTTGAAGAAAAACAAGTTACTTACGTTGAGCCTGTTTTAGTAGAAAAAGAAGAAACTGCTCCAATCAAACAAGTAGTAAAAGAAGAAAAAGTAGTTGAAGAAGTAAAAACTATCGAACCAATAAAAGAAGAAGTAAAAGAAGTAGAAAATAGCAAACCAGTAATCATTGAAAATAAAGAGGAGCAAACCTCAATTGTTGAAGAGGAATCTGAAAATATTGAAAGTTTAGTACTTGACAATATGGAAACAGAGCCAGTAGAAGAAGAAATAACTTATACTAGTATTGAACCATCTCATGAAGAAGCTCAAGAAGAATTAAGAAGATTAACAGAAGAATTAGAAAAGGCCGAAGAGGAAACTAAAAATATTGATTTAACAAGTTATGAAGAAGCTCAAGAACGTGATGCTATCATTAGTTTAGATGAATTAATTAAAAAGTCTAAAGAAATGTACGCTAGTAATGAATTAACTCAATATGAGGATGAAGGTAATGAACCAATAAGTTTAGCTGACTTAGAAGCAAAAATGAAACAAGTAGCAGCAATAGAAGAAGAACCTGTTGAATATACTGAACCTGTAATTGAACCAATTATTGAACAAATTGAAGAGACCCCAGTAGTTGAACAAATGGTTTTAGATGATTTTGATACAGTAAAAGTAGAAGTAGAAAAAAGACCTGTTTATCAAGAATCTTTCAAATATAAACCAAGTCCTATTATTTCTCCAGTTTATGGTATTGAGAAAAAAATAAGTCAAAATGATTTAGAATTAGAAAATACAGCTAACTATGAAAAATTAGATGAAGAGATAAAAAAGACAAACGACTTTATCATGACCCTAAAAGATTTACAAAAACACTTAGATTAACAAACTAGGAAATTCCTAGTTTTTTCTTTTGAAAAGTTCAAGGAAACTTAAAAATATTTCGTATTATATTAATAGAGAACGTTGAAAAGTATGACGAGTTGTGTTATAATTTGATAACGAGTTGATAGGGGGAATTATCATGAAAAAAGTAATTATTTTATCTATCTGTTTACTTTTTTTAGCGACAGCTTGTACTAATAAAAATGAAAGTAAAAGTACATCACCTAAAAAAGAGGAAACAACTAAAGAAATAGTTTTAGTAACAGAAAATACTGATAAAGAAGAGTCTGTCTCAGATGATGAAGTAGTAGAATATATAAATGATGTGACTAATGAAGTATCAGAATTTGATAGTGAAAAAAGCCTATCACAAAAGACAAAAGAATCTTTAAAAAAGACTTTTATTACTTTAACAGACTTTATTTTCTATGATGGTACTATTAAAGGTAAAACATTTAAAGAACTAAGTAGTGAAGCTCAAGAAAAAGTTCTTGAACTATATGAAAAGTTAGATTCTAAAATAGAAAGTATTTTTCCAAATTATAAAGAAGAAATAAAAGATACTTCAACCAAAACTTATAGTAAAGTAAAAGAAAAAGCTAAAGAATTAAAAGAAAAAATTAAAAGTATTTATATCGAAAGAGTTGGCGAAGATACTTATCAAAAAGAAATGGAGATAATTGAAAATACTAAAGACAAAGTAGTAGAAAAAGCTTCTCCAATCATTTCTGATGTTAAAGATAAAGCTAAAGAAACTTATACTAAAACAAAAGATAAATTAGATAAATGGTATAAAAACTTTAAAGAAAGTAGTGAATAATATGCGTAGTGTTGGAATTCTAACTTTAGGATGTAAAGTAAATACTTACGAAAGTGAGTACGTTATGAATATTCTAAAAGAACATAATTATGAAATTAAAAGTTTTGATGACATCTGTGATGTCTACATTATAAATACTTGTACAGTTACAAATACAAGTGATATAAAATCTCGTAAAATGATTAGAAATGCTATTAAGAAAAATCCAGATGCTTGTGTCGTTGCTATGGGATGTTTTATAGAAGCTAATAAAGATTATCAAATAGAAGGTTTAGACATTGTCTTAGGAAATAAAGATAAATCTAAAATAGTAGAATTATTAGATGAGTACTTTGCTAAGAAAGAAAAAATTGTAAAACTTTATAACGATCCAAAAAGTCAATTTGAAGATATGTATATTACTAACTTTCCAGGTCGTACTAGAGCCTTTGTTAAAATACAAGATGGTTGTGAGAACTTCTGTTCTTACTGCATAATTCCTTTTGTACGTGGTAAATGTCGTAGTAAAGATAAAGACAAAGTTATCTCAGAAATAACAGCTTTAGTAAAAAACGGTTACCAAGAAGTAGTTCTAACTGGTATTCATACTGGTAATTATGGAGTAGACTTAGATACTAACTTTGCTACTCTTCTAAAAGAAATTGTTAAAATAGAAGGATTAAAACGTCTACGTATTTCTTCAATAGAAATAACTGAATTAACAGATGAAGTCTTAGAAGTAATAAAAACAAGTCCTGTAATTGTTGATCACTTACATATACCACTTCAAGCAGGAAGTAACGAAATATTAAAAGCAATGAATCGTAAATATGATTTATCATACTTTTTCGACAAAATAAAAGAAATTCGTGAGTTGAGACCAAACATCTCTATAACAACAGATGTAATCGTTGGCTTTCCTGGAGAAACTAAAGAACTATTTGAAGAAACTATCAAAACATGTCGTGACTTAGAATTTGCTAAAATTCATGTTTTCCCATACAGTGAAAGACAAGGAACAAAAGCAATGGAATTACCTAATCATGTTGATCCAAGTGAAAAGAAAAGACGTGCTCGTGAACTTTTATTAGTTTCAAAAGAATTAGAAATAGCTTATGCAAATAAATTTGTAAATAAACAAGAAGAAGTTTTAATTGAAGAAGAAAAAGATGGTTATAGTTATGGCCATACAAGTAACTATTTACATGTAAAAATACCTAAATCAATAGAACATAATACTTTTGTAACAGTAACAATTACTAAAGTAGATTATCCATATTGTTTAGCAAAATAAAGGAGAAAAGATATGTCATACATTAAGGGAAATTATCGTAGAAGTATATATCAAAATAGTCAAGGCTACAACATTGGCCTTTTCAAAGTAATGGATACAGATGATGAAAAACTAGCTGACTACATTGATCATATAATTACTTTTACTGGTTATTTTCATGAACTTAATGATATGGATACATATCTTTTTTATGGTAAATTAGTAACTCATCCAAAATATGGAGAACAATTCCAAGTAGATAATTATGAACGCTGTAAACCAGAAGAAAAAGATTCTATTATAGAATTTCTAACATCTGGTCTGTTTAAAGGAATAGGTGAAAAGAAAGCCAAAGCAATCGTTGATGTCTTAGGTAAAGATACCTTAAAAATAATCTTAGAAAACCCAGACAATTTAATTTTAATACCAGGTGTAACTAAGAAGAATATTGAAGTCCTACATACCAAACTTCAAGAATATGAATCAAGTTATGAAACAATATTAATCTTAACTGAACTAGGATTTTCTACAAAAGACGCTATGATTGTCTACAACTTTTATAAGAATAAAACAAAAAATATAATAGATACTAATATATATCAAATAATTGAAGATATATACAATATGACATTTAAAAAAATTGACGCTATTGCTTTAAAAAGTGGATTAGAAAAAGATGCACCTATAAGAGTAGAAGCAAGTATCATCTACATTATGAATGAACTAAGTAATGCTTATGGACATAGTTATTATTTTAAAGAAGAAATAGCTTCTTACTTACAAAGAGTATTAGGAGTAAATATTACTGAAGAATTATTCTTAAGTTCCCTAGAAAATCTTGAAAAAAATCTTTTAATCGTAAAAAGAGAAGATCGATACTACCTAAAAGAAATGTATGAATCAGAAACTCTAATTACTAAACGTTTTAGAATGTTATCACGTGAAGAAGATATAGTTATAAAAGATATTGATTCTAAAATCAAAGAATTAGAAAATCTCTTTGGAATAACTTATAATGAACAACAATTTTTAGCAATCAAGAATAGTCTTTTAAAACAATTCCTTATTATAACAGGCGGACCAGGTACTGGAAAAACTACCATTATGAAAGGTGTAACCGAACTATATCGTACTGTAAATAAATTAAGTTATGAACAACTCCAAGAAAAAATAGCACTTCTTGCTCCAACTGGTAGAGCTGCTAAAAGAATGTCTGAGTCAACTCTTCTTAGAGCCTCAACCATCCATCGCTTTTTAAAATGGCAAAAAGAAACAAATAAGTTTCAAGTAAATGAGTATAATAAGAGTAGAGTAGAATTCGTTATCATCGATGAAGCTAGTATGATTGATACTTATTTAATGGCTAGCCTCTTAAAAGGAATATCTGCTAACTGTAAAATACTTTTAGTAGGAGATGATCACCAATTACCATCAGTTGGACCAGGTCAAGTATTACATGATCTAATTGAAAGTAATTCTCTTCAAAAAGTTGAGTTAACTGAACTATATCGTCAAGGAAAAGATTCAAACATCCTAACTCTTGCTTATGACATTAGACAAGGTGAAGTAAATGAAGAAGTCTTTAATGTCGGAGACGACCTAACTTTTATAAAGGCAACGCCTGATCAAGTAGTAGATAATGTCTTAGAAATAACTGATACATATCAAGATTTATCTTATAAAGAATTTCAAATACTATGTCCTATGTATAAAACTATAGCAGGTATTGATGAAATAAATAGACATGTTCAAAATAAAGTAAATCCAAAAACAAAAAATAAAAAAGAACTTCAATATGGAGATGTAATCTTTAGAGAAAATGATAAAGTTCTTCAATTAACTAATATGCCCGATGAAAACGTCTACAATGGTGATATAGGTATAATTAAAGAAATTAAAACTGCTCCTAAAAAAGAAATAATTATTGATTTTGACGGAAATATCGTAAAATACACTCCATCTAATTTTAATAATTTCCGTCTTGCTTATGCAATCTCTATTCATAAAGCTCAAGGTAGTGAATTTGATGTAGTAATTATTCCTATAGTCAGAAACTTTAATAAAATGCTTTATCGTAAACTAATTTATACAGGTATAACTAGAAGTAAGAAAAAACTATATTTAATAGGAGACATTAATGCTTTAAAATATGCTGTTTCTAATAATAATTCTGATATTCGTCGTACAAGTATCAAAGATTATTTACAAAATGGTATAAAATAATTAAATATTACTCATACTAAAACTGAGGTGAAAGTATGGGAATGAATTGTAAAAAAGGCTTAGTTGTAACAGCAATCATTGGTTCTATGGCAGCTGTAGCCTATATGTATTTAAAAAATAATCCAGACATCATGTGTGAAATGAAGGATATGGCTAAAGATATGGCCAAGAAAGCATATGATAAACTAGAAGATTTAGATTAATTGGAGAAATCCAATTTTTCTTTTGAATAAAATTTCTAAAAGACGTAAGCCTTGACAGAACTGAATTTTATGTATAAACTAAAAACCTAAGAAATATATAATTGTAGTCGGAGGCTAATTATGAAAATAGAAATTAAAAATAATAAAAAGTTAACTGCTATTTTATTAGCTGGAGCAATCACCTTATCAACTATATCGATAACAGGTTGCATTTCACCTTCTTCTGAAAAACCTAGTACAGAGCAAGAACAAACCTCTCCAACAGAAGTAATAGAATATGATATTGTAGATAGTAGTGACATTAAAGAAGCTTTTAAGCCCCAAATACTTGATGTACCAGGAGAAGATTTTAAACTAGTAATTGAATATAATCTCGATCCTGACTCTTCTAAAGAATGGCGTACTACAACTGATAAAAAGATATATATAACAGTATATACAAAGGATTTACCAGAGAAAACTAAAGTCTATATTGATAATGTTCATACCGATACCAAACTTATCTCAACTTATCCTAATATGAATGGTATAACCCAAGACACTAGTGATGATGAGATTCATAATAACTTAATGTATGGCTTTCCAATATCAAATACAACCAAGTATAATGCTATAAACATAATAGAAGGACAGACAATTAGTTTTATATCTTCACCATCATATGGTAGTGATACAACAGAAAAAAGTATTTCTGAAGAAAGGTACACCGAAGATGAATATTTAAAACATGGTGTCTACGCCAATAAAATTTCATCAATCTATGGACTTTTAATTCAAAAAGGTAATGATGAACCATACGGAGTAGATGTCTCATCTGATGTTATTGTTTTAGTAACAAATACTCTTACTCAAGAAACAATTACCGGAAGAGAAAAAACATATGTGTATGATAGAAATGGAAATAGAACAGAAATAAATGGTAATTAATAGAAAGAAGCAATATTTAGTTTGTCTAAAACAACTTCTTTTTTTTGCCTAAATTTTTGATTTTATTCTAAATTAAAAATTCATATTAGAAACAAAAAATATATCAAAATAACTAAGAAACGTTATTTTTCCCCGTAAAATAAAGTAAATGAACGTTGAAAAAAACTGACTATTTAGTTATAATAATAAATAGTGAAAATTATAGGAGTGATAAAATGGCTTTAAAATACGATGAATCATCAATAAAAATACTAGAGGGATTAGAAGCTGTCAGAAAAAGACCAGGTATGTATATTGGTTCAACTGATAAGAGAGGACTTCATCATCTAGTTTGGGAAATAGTAGATAATGCCATAGATGAAGCCATTAATGGTTTTGGAGATTATATCAAAGTAACAATTCATAAAGATAAATCAGTAAGTGTAGAAGACCATGGTCGTGGTGTTCCAACTGGAATGCATGAGTCTGGTAAATCAACACCGGAAGTAATTTATACAGTATTACATGCCGGTGGTAAATTTGAAAGTGATGGTTACAAAGTTTCAGGTGGTCTACATGGTGTTGGTAGTAGTGTAGTTAATGCCTTATCTAAATGGATGGAAGTAACTATTAAAAGAGATAAAAAAGAGTACTACATTCGTTTTGAAAACGGAGGTCATGTAAAAGTACCACTAAAAGAAATAGGAACTACTAATAAAACAGGAACAACAGTAAGATTTATGCCGGATGATGAAATCTTTACAACAACAAATTTCTCATACACAACAATCTGTGAAAGAATGCAAGAAAGCGCTTATCTTTTAAAAGGTATAACTCTAGAAGTAGTTGATGAAGAAGATGAAAGAAGTGCTAAGTTCCACTATGAAAGAGGTATAGAAGAGTTTGTTGAAGAACTAAATAAAGGTAAGACAACCCTTCATAAAGTTTTAGATCTATCAGGTACTAAAGATAAAATTGATGTTGAAATCGCTATGCAATATACTGATTCATACAATGAAAATATTGTAAGCTTCGTAAATAATGTTAAAACTATCGATGGTGGTTCTCACGAAGTAGGTTTTAAAACAGCCCTTACTAAAGTGTTTAATGATTATGCTAAAAACAATGGCTTTGTTAAAGGCAAAGATAAAGCTTTTGAAGGTAGTGATGTTCGTGAAGGCTTAACAGCTGTAATTAGTTTAAAAATACCAGAAGGAATTCTTCAATTTGAAGGTCAGACTAAAGGAAAATTAGGAACTCCTCAAGCTAGAGTAGCCGTAGAAAATATTGTAACTGAACAAATTAGAACATTCTTAGAAGAAAATAAATCTATTGCTACTGAAATAATAAATAAAAGTCTACGTAGTAAAGTAGCAAGAGAAGCTGCTCGTAAGGCTCGTGAAGAAGCTAGAAAAGGTACTAAGAAAAATAATAAAGAACGTTCACTTTCTGGTAAACTTGCTCCTGCTCAAAGTAAGGATAAAGAGAAAAAAGAACTATTCTTAGTCGAAGGGGATTCAGCTGGTGGTTCTGCAAAACAAGGACGAGACAGACGTTACCAAGCTATCCTTCCATTACGTGGTAAAGTTTTAAATACAGAAAAAACTAAAGAAGACGAAATCTTAAAGAACGAAGAAATAAATACAATGATTTATACAATCGGTGCTGGATATGGATCAAACTTTGATATAAAAGATTGTGAATATTCCAAAGTAATAATCATGTCAGATGCCGATGAAGATGGTGGTCACATTCAATGCTTACTACTAACATTCTTCTATCGTTATATGAAACCATTAATAGAAGATGGCCGTCTATTTGTAGCACTTCCTCCATTATTTAAAATCCAATCTGGAAAAAATGTTGAATATGCTTACACAATAGATGAAATGAAAGAAAAAAGTAAAGGCAAGAAATGTGAAATTCAAAGATACAAAGGTCTTGGTGAAATGAATGCCGATCAACTATGTGAAACAACTATGAAACCAGGAAGTAGAACATTAATTAGAGTAAATATAGAAGATGCTCAATTAGCAGAAAAACGTGTTTCCATTTTAATGGGTGATGATGTTCCACCTAGAAAAGAATGGATTGAAGAAAATGTCGAGTTTTCATTAGAAGATGATTATGAAATAAATTAAAAGTAGGTGTAAAAAATGGCAAAAAGTAAAACAGAAGAAGTAATAGAGAAGATATTTGATTATACCCTTGAAGATATCATGGGTGAAAGATTTGGAAGTTATTCTAAATATATAATTCAAGATCGTGCTATACCAGATGCCAGAGATGGACTAAAACCAGTTCAACGTCGTATATTATATTCAATGTATAAAGAAAAAAACACCTACGACCATGGTTATCGTAAAAGTGCAAAAACAGTAGGAGATGTAATAGGTAATTACCATCCACATGGAGATAGTTCAATCTATGATGCCATGGTTAGAATGAGTCAACCATGGAAGACAAGACTACCATATATAGATATGCATGGTAACAACGGTTCAATAGATGGTGATTCTCCTGCTGCTTATCGTTATACCGAAGCAAGACTTTCAAAGATAAGTAATGAAATGGTAAAAGATATTGATAAAAACACTGTTGAATTTGCTCCAAACTTTGACGATACAACAGTAGAACCAACTGTCTTACCAGCTAAGTTTCCAGCTTTACTTGTCTATGGTGCTCAAGGTATATCAGCTGGTTATGCAACTAACATTCCACCTCATAACCTTGGTGAAGTAATTGATGCCACTATCTACAGAATTGATTATCCAGAATGCAGTCTAGAAGATTTAATGCAATACGTAAAAGGCCCAGACTTTCCAACAGGAGCTATTGTTGAAGGAATAGGTGGTATCAAAGAAGCCTATACTACTGGTCGTGGTAAAATAAATATTAAAAGTAAATATACTTTTGAAGAAGAAAAAGGAAAATTATCCCTAGTTATAACTGAAATTCCTTTCGAAACTAATAAAGCCCTTCTAGTTAAAAAAATCGATGATATTAGAATAGATAAAAAAATAGATGGTATCGTTGAAGTACGTGATGAATCAGCTGCTGATATTAGAATTGTTATTGACCTAAAGAAAACAGCTAACAAAGACCTAATTGTAAATTACTTATTGAAAAATACAGATATGCAAATAAGTTATAACTTCAACATGGTCTCAATCGTTAACAGACGACCAAAATTACTAGGACTAGCAGCTTCACTTGATGCCTTTATTGCTCATCAAAGAGATGTTGTAAAAAGAAGAACTGAGTTTGATTTAGCTCATGCTAAAGCTCGTTATCATATCGTTGAAGGTTTAATTAAATGTATTTCTATCTTAGATGAAGTAATTAAAGTAATTAGAGCTTCTAAAAATAAACAAGATGCTAAAGATAACTTAGTTAAAGAGTTTGAATTTACTCCTGAACAAGCAGAAGCAATCGTTGTTTTACAACTATATCGCTTAACTAATACCGACGTAGTTGCCTTGGAAAATGAAAAAGCATCTTTAGAAAAAATTATTGCTGGTCTAACTTCTATTCTTGGTAGTGAAGCAGTTTTAAAATCTGTTATGAAAAAAGACTTACGTGATGTAAGAGATAGTTATGATACTCCAAGAATAACAGAGATAAAAGATGAAATAACTGAAATAAAAATAGATACAACTGCAATGATTCCAAAAGAAGATGTTGTTGTCTTAGTCACAAAAGATGGTTACATTAAACGTACTTCATTTAGAAGTTATACAGCTTCAAATCCAGAAGATATAACTATCAAAGAAAATGACTACATAATAGGACTATATGAAATGAATACAACAGATACATTATTAGTATTCACAACTGCCGGTAATTATCTACATATCCCGGTTCATATAATTCCAGATTTAAAATGGAAAGACATGCCAAAACATGTAAGTAACTTAATCGAAATGACATCAGGCGAAAGCGTAGTAGCAGCAATACCAGCTTACAATTTTGAAACAGAGAAAAATATTGTTATCGCAACTCATGATGGTATGATTAAACGTTCTAAGTTAAAAGACTTTAAACTCCTACGTTATTCTAAAGAAACAAGTTGCATGAAATTAAAAGACAATGACTATGTAATCGCAGCTTTCACAGAAGATAAACCTTGTCTATTCCTAACAACAGATACAGGCTATGGACTAAGTTTCAAAACAGAAGAAGTTCCAGTCGTTGGAGTTAAAGCATCTGGAGTAAAAGCAATCAAGTTAAAAGATGATAATCTAGTATCCATAAATCAATATAGTCAAACAGAAGATGAGTTTATCTCAATTATTACTACAAAAGGAACAGGTAAAAGAGTTCGACTAAATGAATTTGAATTATCAACAAGAACAAGACGTGGTCTTTTAGTAATAAGAGAAGTAAAGACAAATCCTTATAAAATACTAAAAACATTTATAACAGACTCTAAAAACTATATAGGTTTAAAAAATAGTGATATTAACATTATAAAATTAACAGAACTTCCAATCAGTGATCGTCATTCTATTGGTAGTCAGCTAACAAAACATAATTTAACAGATGCATTCCAAGAATCTATTCTAGTTAGAAGTACTAAAGAACAAATCGATTTAATAGATGAAAAAGTTATTGAAGAAAAGGACGTTGTTGTAGAAAAAGAAGAATCAAAACCAAAAAAAGAAAAAATATCTTTAAAAGAAATAGATGATCGTCTAATGACGATAGATGACTTTCTAAACTAAGATGGGACTTACATCAGAATATCCAAACTTGAACATAGTATTAAATGACTATTGCCTTTGGATGGAAAACAGTCAGTTTCTAAATAACTTATCATACTTGTATCATCTAACTATAAAATTAAAAAAACTACTTGAAAAAGATTTTACCTGTCAGGAACTAGAAGAGTTATATGATAAAGCTAAAGAAGAATCCAGATATTTATCTTTAACAGAAACTCTTCTTCTTACAACTGAATATATAGAAGAAAGACTTCCACAATATAAAACAAGATTTTTAAAATGTTTAAGTGATGGCACTATTAATATTGTTGTAGATCCGGAAGATATCTATGAAAAAAATAAAAATAATGAAGCTGGAAGAGATAGGAAAAAGCACTTATATGCTAACGTTGTCCTAAGACACAACACCAAAGATCCTGTGACTCTAGTTCATGAATTTCTTCATACGATAAATAACGAACCGGACAATCGTATCTCTAGAAAATATATTACTGAAGCAATATCTATCTACTTTGAATCAGATATGTGTGAATTTTTAAAGAGAAAAGGCTTTACTGAAAAAGAACTAATGATTAATGACATCTTCCGTCATGCAGATTTATCTGGCTGTGTTGATGATCTAATGCCAATTTTTCCACTCTTAGATAGTTTTCGTCTTCTAGGCCCAATTAATAGTGATAGCTATGATCGTATGCAACAGTTAAACATTGAACCATTAGCTATGTCAAAAGAAGAATTCTATTCTAAGGCTTCAAACTTTGAAGAAAGATTATCAAGGGTAAGAAAACGTAATGAACTACTTCATATAACAGATGGTCCAAAGCCTCAAGAACCTCTAGTAACATTTGGTTATGTCATAGGTACTCTTATTGCTTACTACGGAATAGAAAATGGTACTGATGATATTCATCAAAGAATGATTCATTTAAATAACATCGTAAATAAAGCTACCTTTTCAGACTTATTATCTTACATTGATATAGATATAACAAATGAAAAAGAACTACTAAAGAAAATAGTTCCACCTCTAAACAAGAAAATACAAAAAATAAAAGCCTATAGTAGTGGAGAAAAAAATGAACCGAAAGAGAAGTAAAAACTTCTTTTTTCTTTGGAAAAACATAAACTTATATAGGTGATAAGTATGTCAAAAGAAACATTTAAAACATTCGCAAGAAGTCATCCAGAGCTAGCAACTTCAGTCTTAAAAAATAATGTTACCTGGCAAAAACTATATGAACTATACGAAATATATGGCGAAAATAGTCAAGTTTGGGATGGCTACTTTACAAAGAAAGAAACACTAACAGATAGAGCAACATCCGCATCAACATCCTTCAAAGACCTATTTAATACCGTAAAAAATCTAGACTTAGACACAGTCCAAAAAGGTGTCACCAACCTTCAAAAAACAATAGGTCTTTTACAAGACATCGGTCTAACAAATACTAAAGTACCAACCCAAAGCTATGAAGCTCGACCAATTTATAAGTATTTTGAGGATTGATATGAATCTATATACAATAAATTATATAAAAAATAATCAGTTACTCTATAATTACTTAAGAGAAAATTCCTATTGGTATAAATATCTAAATAGAAATCAAGAATACTTAAAACCACTAGAAGAGGAAATGAAAAAGAAGTACAAACTAACTACTCAAGATAGAATAGAAAAAATTTCTCAAGGAATAAACATGGTTTCAACTATTTTAGATGTATTAAAGTAAAAAATTATGTTAAAATTAATATATGGAAAAATTAATAGAACAGGTAGAAATATTAAAAAAAAGTCTAGATAATACTACCGAAGTAAAAAATATAATTATATTAAACAAAAAAATAAAAGACAGTAAAGAACTACAAGAAAAAATAAATAAGTATAAAGAAAGGTTAAATAATAATTTAAAAGAAGAAATTTATAATGATTCATTATATAAAGAATATAAAGAGGCAGAAACTAATTTAAATATCCTAATCTTAAAAATCAATAAAGAACTTAAAAAAATTAATAGTAAAGGTAAGTGTGGTTTATGAGAGTAATATCAGGAATATACAAAGGTAGGAATATAGAAGGGTTTAATATGCCAGGTACAAGACCAACTATGGATAGAGTAAAAGAAAGTCTTTTCGCAAGTATTCAAAATAGTCTAAAAGATGCAACCATCCTAGACCTCTTCTCAGGATCTGGTTCTCTTGCTATCGAAGCTCTAAGTCAAGGAGCAAAAGAAGCTTATGCTGTAGATAAGTCTTATCAAGCTATTAAAGTTATTGATACTAATATCAAAAATATTAATGTAAAAGACTGTAAAGTAATCAAAGCTGATTATAAGACAGCATTAAAAACATTTTTTGATCAAAATATAAAGTTTGATTTAATATTTTTAGATCCCCCATATGATACAGATTATATTGAGAAAAGTCTAAAACTAATAGCTGAACTTAATCTTATTAAAAATGAAGGACTAATTATTTGCGAATCAAATAGTAAAGATAAAATAATTTACTCTGACAAGTTCAAACAAATTAAAGAAAAAAAATATGGCGATAAATGGGTAGTTATACTAGAAAAAATATGTTAAAATATATCTAGAATAATAGTAATGGTGATGCTAATGAAAAGAAAAAGTAAAAAGTTAAATAATAAGGGGTTTGCTATTTCGTCTGTTTTATATTCACTACTAATAATGGTATTTTTAATTGTTATGTTAATGATGGGAATGATGGCTTCTAATAGAAGAAATACTCATAAATTAGTTGATCAAATTGAAGAAGAACTAAATCGTTATAGTCTCTCATCAACAACACTTGAATTTGATGCATCAGCAACTACAGTTGTTCCTCAAGAATACATTGTGCCAACTGGACAATCTGGCTGGTATAAAATAGAACTATGGGGTGCATCAGGTGGCTCTACTGTATCTGAGACTGGTGTAGAAAGAACCGGTGGTAAAGGTTCATACACATCAGGCATTGTTTATCTTGAAGAAAATGAAGTTCTATACTTCTACATTGGTGGAACGACTACAACTTCTCAAGGCGGTCTAAACGGAGGTGGCTCTGGAGGTTCTGCTACTGGTAAAGGCGGTGGTGGTTCAACAGATGTTAGAACTGTAAAAGGAACTTGGGATCAAAAAAACTCTCTAGAAAGTAGATTTATGGTAGCAGCAGGCGGCGGCGGTGCTGATGGACTTGGTGCTGGCTCAGATGGTGGCTCTGGAGGATTGATTTATGGTACTCCAGGCAAGAAAAATATAGAAGATAATAATTATACAGCAGCTGGTTATGGAAAACAAGAAGGACCAACAATTTGGAATATTCTAAATCTATCTGGAAGTACTAATGTCAAAAATTGTAATAGAGGTTATTATGCCGGTGAAAATAATAATGAACTATCTGGATGCGGACGAATGGGTGAAGGTGGTTCCTCTCCAATATCAAGAGTAAATGGTGGTGGAGGAGGCTCTGGCTACTTCGGTGGTGGAGCTGGAACAAGTAATAAATCAACTCTAGCCGGTTCAGGTGGCGGAGGCTCTAGCTTCATTGCTGGTTATGGTGGAGTAAAAATTAACGGACCAGATGCAGTAGACGATAGTGCTACAACAACATACTATACAGGTGATAAACAAATCATTGAAGGTAGAATGGCTGGAGCAGTAAATGAAGGAAATGGTTATGCTAAGATTGAATTAGTATCTCAAGCAGATAAAACCACAAAACCACAAAGAAAAAATACAATCTTAGATAATGTTAGATACATAAGAGATTGTTCATCAGGAACAACAGCATCCAAAACAACAGCTAGTTGGATAGAAATTCAAGCTAGAGCAAATGGTGTAAACTTAGCAGCTGGTAAAACTGCAACACTATCAGGAACAACTACTGGCTCAACTGGAAGCTTATCGTTAATAACAGATGAAGATGTCTTCGTTGATAATTCTTATACTGTAACCAAGGCAGAAAGTGCTGAAGTGTGTGTAACTGTAGATTTAGGGACAGCTCAAAATCTAGACGAAGTCTTTGTCTTACATCATTGGGGAACACCTGCAAACTCCATGCAATGGAAACATAAACTAGAAACATCAACCAATGGTTCAACTTGGAAAACAGTCAAAAAATATGGTTCAACAGATGAGTCATACATCAGTGTCCCAGAACAAACATCAGGTTATCGTTATACGGCTTGGGATGTTGATAATAATACAACAGAAATATCCAATGGAGTTTACTATATTGAGTCATCCCTAGCACCAAAAAGTAGAGCTCTAACAGCAATCAATAACAATCAAGCTACAACTGATGAAACAGGAACTTCAGGAAGACACGTATCACTTTCAACATTTAAGTCAGCTGGAGTACAGAAATGGGCAATAACAAAACTAAGTGATGGCTACTATAAAATTGTTGAAATAGAATCAAATAATGCCCTACAAATAAAAGATAGTTTAGGTCAAAAAAATACCGCAGTAAATACTGCCTCAGCATACAATGACTCTTATGACTGGACAAAGTGGAAGATAATACCGCTAGGCGATGGAACATATCGTATTCAAGCCAAAATTGGTTCTAATTATTTAGCAACAATTAATAATAAATTTTATGCAGATTCTGATATTCAAATCGCAACACAAAATACTACAGATGCTACATTTACACAGCGCTGGACATTTGCATATGTCCTATATTAAGGAGTAAATTTATTACTTCTTAATTTTTTAAATAAAATTAGCACAAATAGTTGACAAGTGCTAAAGAAAGTCATACAATATAATTAGCACAGATGAGATGATAGTGCTAGGAGGTTGATTAAATGTTAACAAAAAGACAAAGCAACATTCTAAAATTAATTGTAGAAAGATATATAAAAGAAGCTAAGCCAATAGGTTCAAAAATAATATCAAAAACCTTGAAATGTTCAAGTGCTACAGTCAGAAATGAAATGGCTGGTCTTGAAAATGCTGGCTTACTAGAAAAAACTCATACATCATCTGGTAGAGTTCCAAGTGAAGCAGGTTATCGTTACTATGTAGATAACTTAATGGAATTAAAAGAAATGAATGCTGAGGACATGTTAAAATTACAAATCGTCTTCAGAAATCAACAATTAGCTTTATCTGATGTAATTACTAAAAGTTTACAAGTAATTTCAGATATTACTAATTACACAACAGTTGTCCTTGGAAGTACTTCACATGAAAACTTACTTAAACAAATAGAAGTAGTACCAATAGATGAAAACAGTATGATTGTTATAATTGTTACTGATAAAGGACATGTAGAACACAAAAATATTAAGTTGCAAGATGTCTCATTAGAAGAAATTAAGAAAACAGTCAACCTAATAAATAATTTAATAGCAGGTACACCAATAGATGAAGTAAGTGCAAAGCTAGAATATGAAATAAAGCCAATCATTGGTAAATATGTAAAACAACACGAACAACTATATAATGCCTTCTATCATGTGTTTAATGATTTTACTAATCAAGAAGTAAATGTTGTAGGTAGACATAAAATATTGGAACAGCCTGAATTCAGTACTAATATTGAAAAAATAAAGAATATATACAATAAGTTAGAAGATAAAGAAGTTCTTCGTAATATTGAAGAAGATGATGAGAATAATATTAAAGTATATATTGGTGCTGAAAGTAACATTGATGATGATGTTACAGTTATAAAGACAAGGTTTAAAACACCTACAGAAGAAGGAACAATCGCAATTATTGGTCCTAAAAGAATGGAATATGATCAAGTTGTTTCCATGCTAGAATACATGAAAGAAAACATTGAAAGGTAGGAGAGTATGAACGAAGAAAACGAAAATATAGAAGAGTTAAAAGAGAAAGAAAAATCACCTCAAGAAAATATAACAGAAAAACATCATGAAAATAAAGAACATTGTAAACATCATCACCATGATAAAAATCATCACGAACATGATTGTTGTTGCAATGAAAAACATGATAATAAAAAAGAAGAAGAACTACTTGCTAAAATAAAAGAACTAGAAGAATTAAATAAATCTTTAACAGACAAGGTAAAATTAGCTCAAGCTGAACTAGTAAATTATCGCCGTCGTAAAGATGAAGAAACTGCTGGTATGTTAAAATATGCCAATCAAAATTTAATTATGGAAATACTTCCAATCCTAGATAATTTTGAAAGAGCTATCAAGTTAGATGATAATAATTTAACTGATGAACTATCAAAGTTTCTGGCCGGATTTAAAATAATGTATGCATCATTAAATGGTGTCCTACAAAAGTTTGGAGTAGAAGAAATATCAAGAGTTGGAGAAATATTTGATCCAACGCAAGAACAAGCTCTAATAACTGATAGTCTAGCCGATCATCAAGATGAAGAAGTATTAGAAGTATTACAAAAAGGTTATAAATTAAAAGACAGAGTCATAAGACCTGCCTCAGTAAAAATAAATCAATTATAAAAGGAGAGATAATATATGAGTAAAATAATAGGTATCGATTTAGGTACAACAAATTCATGTGCTGCTGTACTAGAAGCAGGAGCACCAAAAGTAATTCCAAATCCAGAAGGATCAAGAACAACTCCATCAGTTGTTGCCTTCAAAAAAGGAGAAAGAATTGTTGGTGAATCAGCAAAGCGTCAAGCTTTGACTAATCCAAATACTGTTTCATCAATTAAAAGAAAAATGGGAACTAGTGAAAAAGTAGAACTAGAAGGTAAAAAATATACTCCAGAAGAAATTTCAGCAATGATTTTATCATACATTAAAGATTATGCTGAAAGTTATTTAGGCGAAAAAGTTACTAAAGCAGTTATCACTGTTCCTGCATACTTCAACGATTCACAACGTCAAGCAACTAAAAATGCTGGTAAAATTGCTGGCTTAGAAGTAGAAAGAATTATCAACGAACCAACTGCTGCTGCTTTAGCATATGGTCTTGAAAAAGATGAAGGACAAACAATCCTAGTTTACGACTTAGGTGGTGGTACTTTCGATGTATCTATCCTAGAATTAGGTGACGGTGTATTTGAAGTTAAAGCTACTGCTGGTAATAACCATCTAGGTGGAGATGACTTTGATGAGAGAATCATTGAATACTTAGTAAAAGAATTTAAGAAAGAAAATGGTGTTGACTTATCAAAAGATAAGATGGCAATGCAACGTTTAAAAGAAGTTGCTGAAAAAGCTAAGAAAGACTTATCAGGAATGGTATCAACTCAAGTATCTGCACCATTTATCGCTAAGGGTGACGATGGAGAACCTCTACACTTGGATATGACTTTAACAAGAGCTAAATTTGAAGACTTAATTTCTGACTTAGTAGAATCAACTCTAGAACCAGTTAGAAAAGCTTTAAAAGATGCTCATATGACTAAAAAAGATCTTGATAAAGTAATCTTAGTAGGTGGATCTACTCGTGTACCAATGGTATATGATTTAATTACAAAAGAATTAGGAAAAGAACCTTCACGTGAAGTTAACCCTGATGAAGTAGTTGCGATGGGTGCTGCTATTCAAGGCGGAGTTCTAACAGGTGATGTTAATGATATCGTTTTACTAGATGTTACACCTCTATCTTTAGGACTTGAAACTTTAGGTGGAGTTATGACAACTCTAATTCCAAGAAATACAACAATTCCAACTTCTAAGAAAGAAGTATTCTCAACTGCTGCTGATAATCAACCAGCTGTTGATATTCATATCTTACAAGGTGAACGTCCAATGGCTGCTGACAATAAGACTTTAGGAAGATTCCAATTAGGAAATATTCCTCCAGCACCAAGAGGAGTACCACAAATCGAAGTAACATTCGATATCGACGCTAATGGTATTGTTAATGTAAAAGCTAAAGACTTAGGAACTAACAAAGAACAATCAATTACAATTACTTCAAGTACAAACTTAACTGATGAAGAAATTGAAAAGATGCGTAAAGAAGCTGAAGAAAATAAAGAAGCTGATGAAAAACGTAAAGAAGAAGCAGAAGTTAAAAACGAAGCTGAACAAATGGTATTCCAAACAGAAAAAGCTATCAAAGATTTAGGTGATAAAGCTGATAAGAAAGAAGTAGAAGAAGCAGAAGACCTAATCAAAGACTTAAAGAAAGCTCTTGAAGGTGGCGACATTGATGAAATCAAGAAAGAAAAAGAAAAACTTCAAGAAAAAGCTATGGCTCTAGCAACAAAAGTATATGAACAAGCTGCTAAAGATCGTGAACAAGCATCAAATGATGACAAAGAAGACGAAGAAGAAAAGCCAAGCAAAAAAAATAAAAAAGACGATGATGTAAAAGAAGCAGATATTGAAGAAGAATAAAAATAGAAAGGAAAAAAATAAGAAGTAGGCTTAGTTTAAGTACTACTTCTTATTACTAATTTAAATATAAAATGGAAAAACTATTAGAAAGAAACGAAGTAGAACAAAAAGATAAATGGGATTTAGAAAGTATTTATAAAAGTCTAGATGATTTAAAAAAAGATTGTAATCAAGTAGAAAAAAACACTTCTGAATTAGAAAAACAACAAGATAGCTTTACTTCATCAAGTAAAAACTTTCTAAATTTCTTAGAATTATATAGTGCTACATCTAGAATTTTTGAAAAACTATTTACATACGCTATCAGAAAAAGTGATGAAGACTTAGGCAACAGTACATACCAAGAACTATCTGGTAAAGTTCAAAACCTATATCAATCATTTCAAGAAAAAACATCTTTTGCAACTCCAACAATACTATCATGTGATAAGTCAAAAATTCTATCTTATTTTGATGAAGAAAAAGACTTAGAAAAACATCGTCATAACATTGAAGATATTCTTAGGTATAAAGAACATACTTTATCAAAAGAAGAAGAAAAAATAGTATCAGCTTATGCTAAAGTAATTGATAGTAGTAGTGATACAGCTTCTTATCTTATGGATGCTGATCTAAAGTTTGCTAAAATAAAAGATAGTAATAACAAATTAGTAGAACTAAATTCTAGTAATTACAGTATCTATCTAAAAGATAAAGAAAGAAGAGTACGTAAAGCAGCTTTTCTTAATTGCCACAAAGGCTATGGAAGTGTAAAAAACACGCTAACTTCAACTCTAGCCGCAACAAGTGAAGCTCTAAGTACTTCAAGTAAATTAAGACATTACTCATCTAGTCTTGAAGAAAGCTTATTCTCTGATAATGTTCCTGTAGAACTATATAATAATTTAATTGAAACAGTTCATAAAAACTTGCCATCATTATATGAATATTATCAAGTAAAACAAAGACTTTTAAACCTAAAAGATTTTCATATCTACGATAGTTATGTTTCTGTAACTAAACAAGATGAGAAAGAATATAGTTTTGAAGAAGGTAAAAAAATAGTCTTAGATGCCCTTAGCATCTTGGACAATGAATACCAAGAAGTTTTAAAAACAGCTTTCACAGATGGTTGGATTGATAAATATCCTAATAAAAATAAAAAGTCTGGTGCTTATTCCTGTGGTGGTTATGATACAAAACCATTTGTCTTATTAAACTATACAAATACTTATAATGATGTTTCTACTTTAGCCCACGAATTAGGCCATTCTATGCATACATATTTTTCAAATAAGTACAATACTTATGGTAATCATGAATATCCAATCTTCTTAGCTGAGATAGCATCAACTGTAAATGAAATGTTATTATCTTACTATATGGAAGAAAAAGCCAAAACTAAAGAGGAAAAATTAAATGTTTTAGAAGACCGTCTAAATACTTTTAAAGGTACTATCTTTAGACAAACTATGTTTGCTGAATTTGAAAAGTATATTCATGAATTAACCGATAAAGGTGAAATCCTAACTACCGATAATATTTGTAATTACTATTATGATTTAAATAAACTATATTTTGGTAATAAAGTAGTTTTAGATGAAGAAATAAAATATGAATGTTTAAGAATACCGCATTTCTATTCTCCATTTTATGTATATAAATATGCAACAGGTTTATCTATTGCTTCCTACATTGCTGAAAATATTATTAATAAAACTAAAGGTTTCAAAGAAAAATATATTGAATTTTTAAAGGCCTCTGGTAGAGACTATCCACTAGAGGTCCTAAAAATAATTGATGTTGACTTAAAAGATACTAAAGTATTTGATGAAGCAATGAATGCATTTAGAAAGACATTAGATGAATTTATAGAATTAAGTAAGTAAAAGAGGTGTAAAAAATGGCAGATAAAAGAGATTATTATGAGGTACTAGGTGTAGATAAAAATGCTAGTACCGATGAAATAAAAAGTGCTTTCCGTAAAAAAGCCAAACAATATCACCCAGATTTAAACAAAGATGATCCTTCAGCAGCTGACAAATTTAAAGAGGCCCAAGAGGCTTATGAAGTATTATCAGACGAGTCAAAACGTAAAATGTATGATCAATATGGCCATGCCGGTGTAAACAATTCTTATGCTGGTGGTGGAGCTAACTATGGTGGTTTTGGTGGCTTTGATGCCTCTAGTTTCGACTTTGGAGATATCTTTGATTCGTTCTTTGGTGGTGGTGGAAGCTCATTTGGAGGTTTCCAAAACTTTGGTGGAACTTCTTCATCAAGAACTAGAAAAACACGCGGTAGTGATGTCTTAATGCGTATGAAACTAGATTTTGAAGAAGCTGTCTTTGGTACAGAAAAGAAGTTCAACATCGATGTAGTTGAAGAATGTGAAGAGTGTCATGGTAATGGAGGTTTTGAACCAGAAACTTGTGAAACATGTCACGGTACAGGAACAGTAACTAGTCAACGACAAACAATGCTAGGTTCATTCTTATCAAAAGGACCATGTCCAGACTGCGATGGATTAGGAAAAATATATAAAAGAAAATGTAGTGAATGTAACGGAAAAGGTCGTATTAAAAAGAATAAAAGAATTACTATCAATATTCCAGCTGGAGTAAATACAGGCGATCGCCAAAGGATAACAGGTAAAGGTAATCCTGGAACAAATGGTGGTGAAAATGGTGATTTATACTTAGAATATGTAGTAGGTGAACATGAATATTATACAAGAGATAATGACGATATCTATCTAGAAGTACCATTAACTCTAACCGAAGCTATTCTTGGTTGTAAAAAAATGATCCCAACACTATACGGAAATGTAAAACTAACCGTAGATGCTGGAACCTCATCAGGTGAAAAACAAAAGATCAGAGGAAAAGGTGTAAATAATGAATATCGTAGACATAAAGGAGATATGTACGTAATATTTAGAGTTTATACACCTAAAAAATTAACTCGAGAACAAAAAGCTCTAATAGAAAAATTAAAAGATACAGACATGACAACAAGAGAAATCAACGATTTTGATAAGTTTGTTGAAAAAAACGATTAAGTGATTATAAAAATCACTTTTTCTTTTTTTTAAATTTCCTTCCCAAAAAGTCCGTACTTTTTATGTGACATTTTTAGTATCTGTTGCAAAAGCAACACATAATATTTTGACTGATATGGTACAATTAGTTAGAATAGGGAGGATAAAAATGACAAAAGGTGATAAATATACAAAACAAATATTTAGAAAGATATTAAAAGAGGGTTGTCTTGATAAAAATCCAAGAACCCATTATACCGATGGTACTACAGCTCATACCATAAGTATTAACCATGGTATGTGTACATATGATTTAACTAAAGGAGAAAGTCCTTTAATAACACTACGACCAATTGCTGTAAAATCAAGTATTGGTGAATTATTATGGATTTATCAAGATGAATCAAATGACCTTAATCTTTTAAGAGATAAATACGGTGTAACTTGGTGGGATGAATGGGACATCGGTAATAGAACCATTGGTGCTGTCTATGGTGAAACTGTAAGAAGACACAACTTAGTTAAAAATCTAATTAAGGGTTTAGAAGAAAATCCAGATGGTCGTCGTCATATAATAAGTCTTTGGCAAGAAGATGATTTTAAAGACAAACATGGTCTAAAGCCTTGTGCCTTTATGACAGAATGGAATGTTCGTCATGGTAAAGATGGAGTAGACTATCTAGATATGTGTCTAACCCAAAGATCAAGTGATTTCGCAACAGCTGGTTGCATAAATCAAGTTCAATACTTAGTTTTTCTACATTTAATTGCTAGACACTTAGGTCTAACTCCAGGACGCTTTACTTGGTTTTATAATAATATCCAAATATATGACCGTCATATAAAACAAGTAAAAGAACTATTAAAAAGAACTCCAGTAGAATGTGAACCAAAAATCTGGTTAAATCCAGAAAAAACAAACTTCTACGATTTCACAGTGGATGACATAAAAATAATTGATTATCCAAGAGCCGAAATAAAAGAAAAAAATCCTCAAATGAAATTTGATATAGGTATTTAAATGGCAACATTAACTTTAATAGCCGCAGTAGGCAAAAATAATGAACTAGGCAAGGATAATAAATTAATATGGCATATCCCAGATGATATGAAATTCTTTAAAGAACAAACCATAAATAAAAAGATAATTCTAGGTAGAAAAACACTTGAGTCTCTACCAGGACTACTTCCGAAAAGAATCCATTTAGTCTTAACACATCAAAGTTTAAAAGAAAAAGAAAATTTAAAAGTATACAATAATATTGAAGATTTATTAGATTATTTAGACACTATAAATGAAGAAGTAATGGTAATAGGTGGTGCTAAAATTTACGAAGAGTTTCTTCCTAAAGCAAACAAAGTAATATTAACAGAAATAGAAGAAACATCTCCAGCAGATGCCTACTTTCCAAAATTAAATAAAAATAATTGGACAAGAAAAGTCCTAGCAACAAAAGAGTATAATGGTATAACATATCATCATGTAATATATGAAAAAATAAATAAATAACAAGCATCACACTAAAGTGATGCTTTTCTATGTAATAAAACAAGAACATTAACAATTCCTAAAAAAGTAACAAATTTTATGTAGTCTAAATTTACATTTATTAGTTAAAACAATTGAGTTTTTACAAATGATGGTGTAATATTATAATAGTAATAATAAAAGTATAAGGATGTGTTAGTGTGACTTTTAGAATGTATGAAAGTATGGCCTTTGCAATTTGTGCACTGGTTTATTTAAGCTTGATTTTAATGATGTATATCCATAAAAGAAAAGTAGGTGATATACAAACAAAAGTGTTTTCTGTTTTATTAGCAGCAGGTATCGCTCTAACTTTTTGTGAAGGTGCTTATGTCTATGGATTATCTGTACTAGATACTAATCCTAAATTAGCAGAAATAACTTGTCGTATTTATACAATTGGTATTTTAGTATTAATAAATTTATTTATCTATTATATAACAACTATGTTTATGCGTAGACTAGGTAATAAAGAAAAAGAAAAGAAGGGAAACATTATAACTCTAATAATTCTTCTTTTCTTAGCTGCTATTACCACTTTAATATCATTTGCTTTTCCACTAGATTATACAAGTTCAGAATCTGGTTTTTATAATTTTGGTGGTCCAGCTACAACAATTGTTTATGCAGAAGGTTTCTTCTTATTCCTTATCATATTTATAGTAACAATATTTAAAAGTAATAGTATTCCTAAAAGTCAACAAAAGCCAATATATTTCTTTATATTAGTCTTTGCCGGTCTAATTGCACCCCAAATAATCTTAAATTATGATTTAAACTTAGTATCATTTATCTTTGCCTTTATGATAGCAATACTTTATTTTACTATTGAAAGTCAAGATAATAAACTAGTTCAAGAACTAGAAAACTCCAAAGAAGAAGCTCTAACAGCTAGTAAAGCAAAAACAGAGTTCTTAATTAATATGTCACATGAAATAAGAACCCCTATGAGTACAATCTTAGGTTTTAGTGAAATACTTTTAAATGAAGAAAAATTAACAGAAGAAGTCGCTAAAAGAGATACAAAGAGCATCTATGAAGCTAGTAATATCTTAATGGAATCAATTAACGCTATTCTTGATATTTCCTCTTTAGAAACTAATAAAGAAAAGATAAGAAATGAAAAATATCATCCAGCAAGTCTAGTCTTTGAACTAGATGAAAGTATTCATTCAAAAATTAATCCAAATCTTGAATTTTCTACTGTAACTAGTAACAATCTTCCTCAAGATCTAATAGGTGATTCTGAAAAAATACGTAAGATATTAAGTTTCATTTTAGACTTTTTCATAGAATCAACTTCATCTGGTAAAATAACTTTATCTATAAGTGCTAAAGAAACAGAAAGAAATATTTGTCAATTAATCTTTAATATTACAAGTAGTAATGCTAATATCAGTCGTGAAAAATTCAATGTAGAATTTAATGACTTTGTAAAGTTAAGTGAAGGAAATAACACTCTTATCAACAACACTGATTTAAAATTAATAATTGCCAAAAAGTATATAGAATTACTAAGAGGAGAAATAGACTTTAGAAATAATAATAACATCTCTTGTGATTGTACAATTTCTCTAATTCAAAGTCTAGTAAGTGATTCTCTACCTCGAAGAGAACAAATTCCAACTACTGTAAAAAAGAATATCTTAATAGCTGATGAAAATAGAGTAAATCATATAATCATTAGTAAATATTTTGAAAATGGTAATTATAACATCTTGGATTCATATACAAAAGAAGATTGTAATAATAAAATAAGATTTGAAAAATTAGATTTAATACTTATAGATACTTCGTTCCTAAATGAAGAATTAGAACAACGTCTAAAAGAAAAGACTATTCCTTTTAATATCATTGAGATGAATGATGAAAAAGAAGGAAAGTCTAAAGATTATGTAAAAGATATAATTTATAAACCTGTAACTAGTGATGAAATTAACAAAGTAATAAATCAATATCTTAATAGTGAAAAGGATGTGAACATATGATAGCTTGTCTAATACTAACAATTGGTAGCTTATTCTTCATGACTCTATTATGCATAGTATACTTTTCACAAAACAATGAAAAAACTATTGAAACAAAGTTATATAAATACATGCTTATTACTATGCTTTTATTAATAATTACAGAAATTATTCTCTGTTCTATAGTCTATCATTCAGATAGTAATGAAATTAAAATAATAGCTGCTAGAATCCACTGGCTATCAGCTGTTGCTTGGTTTTACTTATTATTCTTCTACAGCTTAGCTTTCTTAAGAGATATCCAAGCAACATCTGTAACTAAATATCTATTTTCTGATACAAGATCAAAAATAGTAACTATTATAACAATCATAGTCTTAATAATATATTTCTTTCTTCCGTTCTCATCACTTGATAAGATGTCTTTTTTACCAGGACCAGCTGCTTATTTCTTAATAACTTATTGTACTATTATTACTCTCTATATAATTGGTTATACTATTGTTAATGGTAAGAAAATTAATACTCGTAAAAAGAAAACTATATATATTCAAGTAATAATACTAGCAATTGATATGACTCTACAATTCCTATATCATGATATCGCAATAGAAGCAATAGGAGCAGCTATTCAAATGTTCTACTTGTATTTTAATATTGAAAATCCTGATATTAAAACTGTTGAAGAATTAGAAATTGTCAAAAATGAAATAGATAAAGCTAATAAAGCTAAGTCTGACTTCTTATCAAATATGTCTAGTGAAATAGTTCATCCTATGAATACAATTATTAATTGTAGTAAATTAATATTAAAAGAAGAAAATTATAATGAGGAACAAACTAAAAACTATATCAAAGAAATATCCATAGCTGGTGGAAACTTACTAAATATAATTGATAATGTCTTAGATATATCCGCAATAGAATCTAATAATGATGCTCTAGAGCAAAAAGAATATTCTATAGTTAATATTGTTAAAGACTTAAATGATGTAATAACTACTAAGATTGGTGAAAAACCAATTGAATTCATACTTGAAGTAGATGAGCAAGTGCCAACTAAACTATATGGTGATTATAATAAGGTTTATCAAGTACTTCTAAATCTTCTAACTAACGCTATTGATCATACTGAAGTTGGAAAAATAAAATTATCTATTGAATCTGAAAAAGAAGATTTAGAAATATGTCATTTAATAATGAAAGTAAATGATACTGGTTGTGGTATGAGTAAAGAAGATAGTGATAAATTAACTGCTATGTTAAATAGTAGTGAAAATATAGATTCTAGTAGTGTTAATGAAAATGGTTTTAACTTAATCTCTATAAAAAAGTATATTGATTTAATGGATGGAACCTTATCATTTAAAAGTGACTATGGAGTAGGTAGTGCCTTTCAAGTTGAACTAAATCAAAAAATAGTTAATAGTATGCCTATCGGTGATGTCAAAAGTTCAATCCAAAACAATGTAAAAATAGACTATATAGATTGTTCTAAATACACAGTCTTAATTGTTGATGATGATGAACTAAGTATAAAAGTAACTGAAAGAATGCTAGAACCATATAAGTTTAATATAAAAAAGGTAAACTCCGGAAGAGCCTGCATCTATGATATAAAATGTGATAATAAATATGATATGATCTTTATGGATCATATGATGGAAGGATTAAATGGTATTGATACTCTTCATAAAATAAGAAAACTAGATGGTTATGTAATACCTCCAGTTATCGCTCTAACAGCCAATGCCATTTCTGGTATGCGTGAGTTATACTTAAATGAAGGATTTGATGAGTACTTACCAAAACCAATAAAATCTAATGAACTAAATAGTTTAATAAAAAAATATTTTGGAAAAGAGTTACAATAAAAAAGGCTTCACCGTAATTATAGTGAAGTCTTTTATTTTACCTAATTTTTTCTAAGACATAATTCCCATAGTACTTTAGGATTATCATATCTATCCATTGCTGACTCTTTTAAATAGTAAACTTTAAAATCTTTAAAGTAATAATAGCAATCTTCCTCATCAAAATATCTTTTATAAATATTTCCATCAAAGTAAAAGTTATGATCTATTTTTTCTAAATTATTGTTGTTCTTTATTTCTTTTATCGAGTTAACTCTAACTAAAAGATATCCGTCAGGTTTAAGTGTTCTTAAAATTTCTTTAATAATATATTTTGTCGTCTCAGTATCAAAATAATGTAAGCATAAATCTGCAATCACAACATCAATAGAATTATCCCCAAAAGGTAAACCTCCAGTCATATCAAATAACATAGTTTCTAAATTCCTATTTTCTTCTTGTACAATTTTTAATACCTCAGTAGAAAAATCAGTTGCAATAACATTAATAAACCCAGAAGAAATTAAATAGTTACTAGAATAGGCTCTTCCACAACCAAGTTCTACAAATTTAAAATCTTTATTAAATAATTTAGTATATTTATTCAACCAATCATCATAAGTTGAAATATACTTTTTATGAATATTATCCCAATATTTATCTAATTTCATTTAAACACTCCACCTACATAACCATTGTATGTAAAATTCTATCAGTATTTTTAAAATTAAATTTAGCAATTTCTTTTAATTTATCTTTACCATACTTTTCTACAACTTCTTCTCCAATTGTATCAACATCCTTACCTGCTCCCTTAGGTAGAGGAATATGAATACTATCACATAACTTATCAAACTCTTTTAAGAAAATATATCTACTAATAATAGATCCAGATGCAACTGCTAAGTTCTTATCTTCTGCTTTAGTAATAAAAGTAATTCCTCTTTGTACATCTCTAACATCACGTAAATATTCATAATATCTAGCTTCTCTAGCAAATTCATCAACAATGATGTAGTCAACCTCAGGTTTTTCTTCAACCATTAACTGATATAAAACCTTATTATGCATAATAGCCTTAATCTTATTCATATTAATATCTTTAGCATACTTTTCATTATATTCTTTGTTACTAAGAATAATACTACGATATTTAACTCTTTTTGCAATCTCTGGAGCAATCTTTAAGATCTTAGAATCATCTATCTTTTTAGAATCCCCAACTCCTAAACTTTCTAAATAAGGAATATCTTCTTTTTTTACATAAGTCGCAGTAACAACAATAGGTCCAAAATAATCCCCAGTACCAACTTCATCTGATCCAACTGCATTAGTATTGTAATATTTCTCATCTGCTTTTTTAGCTTCCTCTTGTTTTTCTTTAGTATTTTCTAAAGCAACACCCCACATAGCCGCATCAACATCAGCACTCTTTCCTTGAAACATTACTTTTCCAGACTCATACATTGTAATAACAGTATCTTCTTCCTCAGCTTGAAAAACAACATAAGGAATAACTTTATCTCTTTTTTTATCTTTATAATATTCAATCATCTTTTGCTTTATTTCATCATTAACTTTAATAACTACGTTCATTACGCCCACCTCTAAAATTATTATAGCATAATTAACAAAAATAGTTTATAATTAAAAATAGGAGAGTGATTTAAATGAATGTATTTGACATAGGTATAATATTGTTTATTGCTATATTTGCAATAGCTGGAGCAAAACAAGGTTTAATTAAAAGTGCAATATCTCTAGTAGGTATTATTGCTGTTTTTTTAATAGCATTTTATTTAAAAAATCCATTTGGTAACTTTTTATGTAAGTATTTCCCATTCTTTAAGTTTACTGGAGAATTAGAAGGACTAGTTTCTATAAATATATTGATATATCAACTATTAGCATTTATTATAATTTTAGTATTATTATTATCAGTATATGGTATACTAACTAGTGTATCAGGACTAATTCAAAAATTAGTAAATGCCACAATAATCTTAAAGTTACCATCTGCAATAGGTGGCTTTATAGTTGGTATTATAGAAGGATATTTATTTGTCTTTCTAATATTACTATTCTTAGTCTTACCATTCCAAAACTTCAAGATGTTTACTGATAGTTCACTAGTTAATACAGCTGTCTATAAAACACCGATTTTATCTAGTACAACAAGTAATGTTACAAAATCAATAAAAGATATTTATGAAGTATCAGATAAAGTAGTAAACAAGAAAATAAGTACTAATGAAGCTAATCTAGAAATAATAGATACTATGATTAAATATGATATAACAACAGCTCATACAGTAGAGCAGTTAGTAATTCTAGATAAACTAGATGGTGTAACTGGAATTGATAAAATAATAGCTAAGTATAAATAGAAAGGAATTAACATGATATTTTTAGAAAATGAACAAGACTTTTTCGAGTTAATCAATAATAAATTAGTATTAGTAGATTTCTATGCTACTTGGTGTGGACCATGTCGTATGATAAGTCCAATTATTGATGAAGTAGCCAAAGAAACTACAGATCTTATGGTCGTTAAAGTAGATGTCGATAAATACCCAAATATTGCTACTAAATATGGTATTATGTCTATTCCAACTTTAAAAGTATTTAAAAATGGAAAAGAAGAAAAAACATCTATCGGTTACATTGAAAAAGATGCTATCAAAGACTTACTAAAATAAGTCTTTTTTTCATGTAAAAAACTGTTAAAAAAATGTAAAAAAACTTGTTTGAAAATCAATAAATTGCTATACTAAAAGAGTCTAATGACATAGGAGGGAATAAAGAATATGAAATATGTATATATGTTTACTGAAGGAAGTAAAGATATGCGTAATCTCTTAGGTGGTAAAGGTGCCAACTTAGCAGAAATGACTAATATTGGTCTACCAGTACCAAGAGGTTTTACAGTAACTACAGAGGCTTGTACAAAATACTACGAAGATGGAGAAAAGCTAAATTCCTCAATCATAGAAGAAATTGAATCAAAAATCAAAGAACTAGAAAAAATCACAGGTAAGACAATGGGTGATACTAAGAATCCATTATTAGTATCTGTAAGATCTGGTGCTAGAGCAAGTATGCCTGGTATGATGGATACAGTTCTAAATCTAGGATTAAATGATGAAGTTGCTAAAGGATTTAGTGAAGTAACAAATAATCCGAGATTCGTATATGATTCTTATCGTCGTTTTATTCAAATGTTTGCTGATGTTGTTATGGGCTTCCCAAAATCATCATTTGAAAGACTTTTCGATAAAATTAAAGAAGAGAAAAATGTTGAATATGACACAGAATTAACTGCTGATGATTTAAAAGAAGTAATTGAAATCTATAAAGGAGAATATAGGAAACATGCTAATGCTGATTTCCCACAAGATCCAAAAGAACAATTAATAGAAGCTGTAAAAGCAGTATTTAGAAGTTGGAACAATGATAGAGCAATTACATATCGTCGTTTAAATGATATTCCAGGAGAGTGGGGAACTGCTGTAAACGTTCAAGAAATGGTTTATGGTAATAAAGGTGAAACATCAGGAACAGGTGTTGCCTTCACAAGAAACCCAGCAACTGGAGAAAATAAATTATATGGTGAATACTTAATGAATGCTCAAGGTGAAGACGTTGTAGCAGGAATTCGTACACCAAAAAGTATTGAAACATTAAAAGAAGTAATGCCAGAGTGTTATGAAGAATTTAAAAAGATTTGTAAGATTCTAGAAGATCATTATCGTGACATGCAAGATATGGAATTTACTATTGAAGATGGTAAACTATTCATGTTACAAACAAGAAATGGTAAAAGAACAGCTAAAGCTGCTTTAAAAATTGCCGTTGACTTAGTAAATGAAGGTATGATTTCTAAAGAAGAAGCCTTATTAAAAATTGAACCAAAACAATTAGATCAATTACTACATCCTAACTTCGATGATGCTAGTTTAAAAGCTGCTAAAGTAATTGCTACTGGACTTGCCGCATCTCCTGGAGCTGCAACTGGTAAATTATGCTTTACTGCTGAAGATGTAATTAAAATGCATGAAGCAGGAGAAAAAGATCTTATCTTAGCAAGACTTGAAACTTCACCGGAAGATATTGAAGGTATGAACTTAGCACATGGTATCTTAACTGTTCGTGGAGGTATGACTTCACACGCTGCCGTTGTTGCTCGTGGTATGGGTACTTGCTGTGTATCAGGCTGTGGTGATATCATTGTTGATGAAGAAAATAAAACTTTAAAATTAAAAGATGGTACAACATTCCATGAAGGAGACTATATCAGTCTTGATGGATCAACTGGTAATGTTTACGGAGAACAAATAAAAACAGTTGAACCAGAAATTTCAGGTAACTTTGAAACAATCATGGAATGGGCTGATGCTACTCGTAAATTAAAAATCAGAACAAATGCTGATACTCCAAGAGATGCTCTTCAAGCTAGAAAGTTCGGTGCAGAAGGAATTGGTCTATGCCGTACTGAGCATATGTTCTTTGAAGAAGAAAGAATCTTTAACTTCCGTCGTATGATTACTGCAACAACTCTAGAAGCTCGTGAAGAAGCCTTAGAAAAAATTCTTCCATATCAAAGAGATGACTTTGAAGGCTTATTTAGAGCTATGGATGGTTATACAGTAACAATTCGTTTCTTAGACCCACCTCTACATGAATTCTTACCACATACAGATGAAGAAATTAAACCTTTAGCAGAAAGTCTAGGTATGACTTTTGAAGCTTTAAAGAATAGAGTTGAATCATTAAAAGAATTTAATCCAATGATGGGACATCGTGGTTGTCGTCTAGCAATTACTTATCCAGAAATTGCTAAGATGCAAACAAGAGCTGTAATTGAAGCTGCAATTAATGTTCAAAATGAAGGAAAGACAGTTATTCCTGAAATTATGATCCCACTAGTTGGAACTGTAAAAGAATTAAAATACGTTAAAAATATCGTTGTAGAAACAGCAAATGAAATTATTAAGGAAAAAGGTGCTGACTTAAAATATGAGGTTGGTACTATGATTGAAATTCCAAGAGCTGCTCTAACTGCTGATGAAATAGCAGAAGAAGCTGAATTCTTCAGTTTTGGTACAAATGACTTAACTCAAATGACATTTGGTTTCTCAAGAGATGATGCTACTAAATTCTTAGGAGATTACTACAAGAAGAAAATTCTTGAGCAAGATCCATTTGCAACAATTGATCAAACTGGTGTTGGTAAATTAGTTGCTATGGCTGCTGAACTAGGTCGTAAAACTAGACCAAATATTCACTTAGGAATCTGTGGTGAACATGGTGGAGATCCAAAGAGTATTGATTTCTGTCATAGAGTAGGACTTGATTATGTATCTTGTTCACCATTCCGTGTACCAGTAGCAAGATTAGCTGCTGCTCAAGCTGCAATCAATAATAAATAATAGTTTAATAAAAATACAGAATAACTCTATCAAATGATAGAGTTTTCTTTTTATCAATATAAGTATATGTATACAAAACTTCTAGAGAGTATCTGTAAACAATAATGTCAAGCCTAGTTTAGACCACTATGTTTTTACCAAAAAAGATGTTATACTATAGTATGAAAGGATGATAAAAATGAGTAGAGAAAATGATGTAATAAAAGATAAAGCACATTATGATAGAATCTATGGTGGAGACAATCGTAGAGAAACAGAACAAATATGGGAAAGAGAAAGAGCAGCCGCTAGAGTAAGAGATGAAAGAGATGAATACGAAAGAAGAACAAGGGAGACTCAAAGAGAACATTCAGATCTACTTAGAGGAATGTCGCCAGACGATCGAAGAAGATATGATGAAATGAGAAGAAGAGAAGAATTCTATAGAGGAATGGATTCGGAAAAAAGAGTATCAGCTTTAGGACGTGAAAGAGAAACTATTGATTACCAAACTCAGATGCAACAAAGACAAGATGCAAAAGCAAAAGAAAAAGCTGCTAGAGAATTGGCTTTCAAAAAAGCAAAAATGCGTTATAACTCTCTAAACCCACTAGTTAAAGTTTTCTCAAAAAATCCAGACAAAATAGATTATGGATCAATGAGTGCCGATAGAATTGACTCTCTATATGGAGGTAAGAAAAGATGATGGATGAACTTAACATCGTATTCAATGATTATATTGATGCCTACAAAGATTTAGATATAGCCGAAAAAAGAAAAGAAATGATAAATAATATTAAAGAAATGATTGCTATGATCGAACAAATGGCTACTGATGAAGGAATCGTATTAAACTACCTAAGAAGTAGAGAAATACTAGATTTAGACGAAGGGCGAGAAAGTGAAGACGATTACTTAGAAGCTCTACTTGTATACGTTGAAAACTTTAAAAATATCTTAGGACAATATCTAGATAAAAGAAAATAAACTTACAAAAATTAATTTTAAACAAGTAAAAATAACTCAGGAGGTTAAAAATCTTGAGTTTTTAATTACTTTAAAAAGTATAAAAACAAACTTCTATTAAAAATAGCAAAAAAAACAAAAGCTGTAACATCAATGGAAGACTATTTTGACATTGCTAATAAGTTTGGCAGGATATGGAATAGTGCTGGAAATCTTGGAAGAATTTCCAATTGTTTAGTAGAAAATAATGAAAATAGAAATGCCTGCATTTTTAGTAGCGTCTTATCTGATGCAGATATGAAAAAATACAATACAGGTGGTGAATACTCTAAAACAGGTGTAAGCTATGTAGATACTAGTAATAAATCAGAACTTATTTATAATTATAATTTTAAAAATCTTACATACGAAGACGAATCCAATTATTCTAACTATAAAGCCGAGTGGGACAACATAAAAAAATATTTTACAACTGGTAACAGTGAATTTATAATGCAAGCAGGCGATATGTTACGCCTTGCCTATACATCAAATGGCCTTGTTATGCTTTACGTTGGCAAGGCTTTTAACTCAAATGATACTGGTCTTATTCACTCTACAGGAACAGATGGTAGTTATGATAAATTTAGTGTTAGATATGAGTCTAGCATATCTGATTTTTTAGACAATAAAATAAAATACCTCAAGGACAACAAGAAAGACAAGGAGAGAATAATAAGCATCTCGGTACTTAGACCAATCAATAAATATTGCAATAAAACAACGTGTACCAATGAAAATATTACTTCTAATGATGAAGCAAGAGTGGCATTTTCAGGTACTAGAGTTGAGCAATACATTACTAAAGATGGTAGAAGTATCAGTTCTTATAATTCTGTTGATGCTGATGATAGCATCACTTATGGCCTAAACCTAGAAGATAAAAGGAAATATGGTTATTGTTCAAGCTATTTTAATAATTATTATCTTATTAGCACTAATATATTTTATGATTAAGTGTTCACGTTTAAGAAAAAACAATCAGGAAATTAGTTAATGTTTCGTACATTAACTTTTTTAGTGTTAGATCAAAGACAAAACAACAATGAAGTTTATAAGTACAACAGTTATTAAGTATAAATAAGAATACATATCATAAAAAGGATAAATTATTTATTATTACATAAATGATAAGAAATAACTTTTAACTTTTAGGTTAACAAAAAAAGACTAATCTTTTCACAATAAGAAAAATTTGTTATAATTATCTAGAAATAGAAGGTGAAAAAATGAAAGCAATTTGTATAGGACATTCAACATTTGATACAACTCTTCCAATGACAGGCTATCCTATAGAAAACAACAAATATCGTATCTCTTCTCACGTAGAATGCGGTGGTGGCTCTGGTCCAAATGGGGCCTATGTTTTAGCAAAGTGGGGAGTTGATACAACTATAGTATCAGCACTTGGAAATGACTATCAAGCAGATCGAATAATAGATGAATTTAAAAGTGTAGGTGCCAATATAGAATACTTAAAAAAAATACCAACTCATCAAACATCATGTAGTTATATTTTTGCTAATATGGAAAATGGAAGTAGAACAATAGTGACTTCTAAAGCTAAAGCAATACGAAAACTAGACATAAGGGAAAAGTTAAAAGCTGATGTAATATTAATTGATGGCGAACATCCAGAAACTGCCAAAGAAATTTTAAAAGATAATCCAAAAGCAATAAGTGTCTTTGATGTAAGTAGAGTAAATGAAGATAATTTAGAATTAGGAAAAATGGTTACTTATTTAGTTTGTTCCCATGAATTTGCCGAAAAGTTTGCCAATATCAAAATAGACTATGAAAACATTGATACCATAAAAGCTTGTTATGATAAATTAAAAGAATTTTTCAAAAACAATGTCATAATCACTCTAGAGTCCTATGGTAGTTTTACAGAAATAGATGGAAAATGTATGCAAGTACCAAGCATAAAAGTAAAAGCCATTGATTCAACTGGAGCTGGCGACATTTTTCATGGTGCTTTTGCATACTTTATAAGTAACGGTTATTCATTAATTGATGCCATACATTACGCATCAGTAACCGGCGCACTTTCCGTTGAAAAAATTGGTGCTAGATACTCAGTACCTGAGTTAAAAGAGGTTTTAGAATATGACAATATTATCTAGCTACTTACCACAAATAGATTTACATGGCCTTGATAGAGATTATGCCAGAATTTTAGTAAACGAATTTGTTGAAGACAACTACAAGCTACATAATAAAACAGTACTAATAATTCATGGCAATGGAACCGGAATTTTAAGAAAAACAGTTCAAGAAACATTAAAGCATAACAAGTACGTAGAAACATACAAAATAGACAATTTTAACACTGGCACAACAGTCGTTGAATTGAAACAAAAAAATTGACAAAATATATCCTACATGCTAGAATAATAAGGCATAAGGGACAGGGGGCATACATATGTATACAGACGAATATGAAAACAGAGGGTTTCCATTTAGAAACTTTTTATTGAAGTTAATTTTAATAATTATATTTGTATTTTTATTAGTATGGTTATTACCTAAGTTTATTGCACCAGCAGTAAATAAAGATATAAAAAATAGTAATGAGAATACAACTCAAATAAACGCCTTAACTTCACAAATATTTGCTGATAACTTAAATAAAATGAAGGAAGCTGCAATCTCATATTATACAGATGAGCGTCTACCAGAAAATGATGGCGAATTTAAACAAATGACCTTAAGTGAAATGATTGGTCTAAAGTTAATTACTCCATTAATAGATAAGAATAACAAGGCAGTAGACGTAGAAGCAAGCTATGTAAAAATAACTAAGTCAGATAATGAATATATTTTAAAAGTAAATATTAAAGACAGTGAAAAAGAAGACTATATTTTAGTACACTTAGGTTGTTACACATACTGTAAAGGAAACATATGTGAAAAGAAGTCAGAAAATATAGTAATAAAAGGTTCAACAATCAAAGCTGATACACCAATTACAAAGAAGTATTATTGTCAAATAGCAAACGGAAAATACTATGGTAAATCTGGTAATGTAGTTAATAAAAACACCTATGAAAGTGAATGTATAACAAAGCCAGTAGAAAAACATTACTGTGCTATAGTTAATGATAAATATTATGGTAAGAATGGAACTGTTGTAAGTAAAGAAACTTATGAAGATGAATGTACAACAAAGCCAGTAGAAAAACATTACTGTGCAATTGTAAATGGAAAATATTATGATAAAAACGGTAATGTAGTAGATAAAAATACCTATGAAGAAAGCTGTAACACTAAAGAATATTTATATGAGTATGCAAGAACTATTAACGCAACATTTAGTAGTTGGACAAAATGGTCTAATTGGTTAGAAACAAGTTGCAGTACTAAAGCCATAACTTGTAACGAAAACGATGTAAAGTGTTTAAGAGAAGTAAAACTATATAATCGTAAAGAAAAAATTGGTACACACGAACAAGAATACATCAAAGAACGTAGTGTTCAAATAAAAGCTTCATCATACACAGAAAAAACATGTAAAAATTATTCATATGTTATAGTTAATAACACAACATATGCCGTAACAAATACATATACAAACGTAACAAACATTACATCATCAACTGCATCTTCTGTAGCTGGATGGAACTACGAAGGAAGAGGAACATATGCTAATCCTCCAAGAGACACAGAAAAAACACATTATGTATTTGTTGGAGCCGATTATAGTTATTGTTCGGATACATGTACAACCCTACCAAATTACTACTATGATAAGTATACATACACTGGTAACATGTCAAAAGTTTCAAAAACAACTGAAGCACCAGTAAGTTCATCATCACAAGTAGTAGCAACATGTACCGAATATGAAACAAAAACAGTTAATATATATAGAAATATAACAAAAACAGAAATAGCAACTAGAACCGAGCCATTATATGGTACAGTTTGCTATTCAAGTGATAGAACAAGAAAATTAACATCAACTGGTAAGACAGAGAAAAAATGGAGCTATTACAATGATACTAACTTATTAAATAACAACTGGTACTATACAGGTGCCAAGAAGTTAAAATAATTAAGGGGGAAATATAAATGGAAAAAGAAATTAAAAACATAGTTTTCTACACTTTTGAAAGTGAAACGGGCGAAAGAACACAAGCTTGTGTATTCTATACAGATGGAACAGTAAAAAACACTAATGAAGAAGAGGGTGTTGAAGACGTAATAACTTTAATGAAGTCTAAAGGAATAAGCCCAAAAGAATATAAAAGAATTATAAATAAACATTATGTATATAAAACAACAGGTGAAGATTTAGAAGAATACTTTGAAGAATATTTGACAAAAAAAGAAAAATATACTCCAAAGAAAGATAGAAATATCAAAACACTATTTAAAAACCTATTTAAAAGAAAAAAAGAGGGATCTAAAAAAGTTATTGATAAAGAAGAAAAGAAACCAAAAACAGTAGTTGAAGAAACAAAACCAGAGGCTGAAAAAAACACTGAAGAAAGAAAAGAAAAGTTCTGGAGAGTATTACAAACAATAACTGGTGTAAATTTAGTTTGGGGTTTAAAAGAAAAATATCTTGCTAAAAAAAGAGCGGTAGAAGAAGCCAACAAAAGTAAACCTAAAAAAGAAGAGGGAAAATTCAAGAAGTGGTTTAAAAAGACTTTTATAGGAAAAATAACTAAAAGAGTAGCTGCATTAATAACTGCTGTCACTATTCTTTTTGTACCAGGTTGTTCAAATGCAAAAACTGAAAAAGGACCAGAGGCTACTCCAACAACAATCAATGAAACTCAAGAAATTAATACTGATGATTTAATAAAAGAAGTAACAAGTTTTGCAGGAATGCTAAAACTATCAAAGAGTGATGTTCAAAAAATATTTATGAATAACATCAGTGAAAGTCTAGATAACTTTAATATAAAATTTGCTAATGCATATGTAGAAAAAGATAAAAATATTAAAGCTGCATTATCTTGGGATGAAGTTATTTCATTAGCCCTTGTTTATAACGATTACAATAAAGATCAACTAATTCAAATCTTTAATGGTGCTGACTTAAATACAACAAAATTAGAGGATGCCTATAAAACTGGTGTTTTACAATTAATGGGAGCACATGTTATTGAAACTAGAGAAAATAAAGTCGATATGTCATCATTATTAGAAAGTCAAGAAGCCAAAGATTTTTACGAAAAATATCACGAACTATTCTTAAAATGTAAAGAAGCAACAGGTCAAGAACAAATAAACAGAGTAAATGAATTTTACCAAGAATTATATAAAGACTTCCCAATAACAGAAAAAGTAAGAGAAGAAGGAATTGCTCATAGTGATTCTAGAAATAGTATAGAAACATATAAGTTCTCTATAATACCAATGGTAAGTGCTTCAGAAATGCTATATCAAAACTTAGCAATTGATAAAACACTACAAGATAAAGCAGTTGCTTACTTAAATGATATTGGTGTTTGCAATAGAGCTAATGATGTTATTGAAAAAGCTGCTCTAGTAAATTTATCAGCTTCTAAAAATAATGATTACATTGATTATAATATTTTAAAACAAGCAAAGATTACTGAATTAATAGATGAAGATGCCTACGTTGTTGATGATGCACATCGTGATCTAAGTGAATTAGATAGTTTCAAAAATAAAGTAAATGTTAGTTTCACATATACAAACGGTACCTTCACAGGTGAGTATACAACTACTACAACAAAATATAGAACAGAAACAACAAGTACAACAACAACTAATCGTAGCCAAGCTGTTTCATCTACTAGTGAAAATAAAGTAGCTGCAGCAGAAAGACAAGCTAGTTCAAGATTAGATGCAGAAAATGCCCAAGCAAGAAGAGAAGCTGAAAAGGCAGCAGATGCCGAAGTAAAACGTCAACAAGAACAAGCTGACGCAGAAAGAAGACAACAAGAAGAAAAAATTGCTCAAGATGAAAAAGATTTACAAGATAAAATAAATCAAGCTAATAAAGATATTAATAATGGTCAAAAAGTAAATGAAGATGACTTTGGTGATCATAATGTTGATTTTGATAACGATCATTCAGATAATAAAGGAAATTTAAATGATTCAGTAAAAGACGTAACTACTGATGGAACTGGTGATAAAACAAATGAACCATTGCCAGATCCAAACGCAGATGATAAAGAAAATTCTAATAGTTCATCAGATCAACCAATCTACGAATATGAAGAACCATACACTATGACTAATGAAGAAAAAGCAGCAGCAATCGTAGAGGCAATGGCAAATGCTCAAACTGAAGAACAAGCAAAAGTATATACATATCATAATTAATTAAGTGGCCCAGTGGTCACTTTTTCTTTCACTCAAACAACACCTGTCGTTTTTTGAATGGTTTTATTTGACAAATCAAGGACTTTGTGTTATAATATGAGTACTTTAAGGGTGAGAGGCCTGAAGTATACAAAATTAAAATTTATATAGGGTGGGGTTGAGTATAATGAATAATGCGTATATTTTTGAGTATTTGGATGAAAATGATTTTCGTAAAAAAGAAAGATCAGTTAGAAAATATAACATGTTAGCCTATAAAAAATTAACATTTAATTACTATCCAGAATTACGTAAAGGTAACTTTTTAGGTAAAGAAGTTAGTAGAAATGAAAAGAATAATACTATAGGTTATGAATTAAAATTACCTACTGATGAATTATTTGTTAAAGTACATGGTGAAATTACATTGCACTATACTGTATATACAGAAAAGAAAATAATTCTTTTAACAAACATTACACCAGAAGGAATTTTAGATGAAGGTCATAGAGCTGAATTATCTACATACAAAGGTGTTATGATTTCTAAAACTAATCCAGAAAAAGATATGTTCAAAATTAATTTAATTAATATGTTAGGAAAATAAGAGAAGTTCACCTGAATTTTTCTTATTTTTTTTCATTTTCTCTTGCAACAATTATAAATATATGCTATTATTAAATAGCAATGGACCCTTAGCTCAGTTGGTTAGAGCATCCGGCTCATAACCGGGCGGTCACAGGTTCGAGTCCTGTAGGGTCCACCATTTTATACGCGGGTATGGCGGAATTGGCAGACGCGCTAGACTTAGGATCTAGTGCCGTAAGGCTTGCAGGTTCAACTCCTGTTACCCGCACCATATAGAATGTAAATATCAACTAACTAAGTTGGTATTTTTTTATACATTTTTCCGTAAAAAGTATGTTACAATATAATATATAAATAATATAGTAGGGAGTAACATTATGAAGAAAAAAGACATGAAAAAACTAATAGTTTTAGTTATACTATTATTATCATACGCATACACAACTTTTATAAATACAGAGAATAAAAATCAAGAAGGACCAATTAAAGAAAGAAAAACAGAAGATGTTATTTTTGCTGATGAAAATACTCTAAATGTCTATTTTATAGATGTAGGTCAAGCTGATTCAATTCTTCTAGAAAACAAAGGTCATTATATGTTAATCGATGCTGGTAATAATGAAGATGGTCCAAAGCTAGTTAACTATTTTAATGAACAAGACATAAAAGAATTTGACTATGTAGTAGGAACTCATGCCCATGAAGATCATATTGGTGGAATGGATGATATTATAAAAAACTTTAAAATAGATAATTTTTATATGCCTGATGCCATAACAACAACAAAAACATTTGAAGACGTATTAGATGCCTTAGAAGAGACAAATGTTATCTTTCAAACTCCAAAAGTAAATCAAACATTTAACTTACAAGATACAACAATCACAACTCTATCTGTAACAGCAGATGAGAAAAATTTAAATGATACATCCATAGTTTTAAAAGTAAAACATGGTACCAATACATTTTTATTTATGGGAGATGCCTCAACAAAAATAGAAAAGAATCTCTTAAATAAAGATATAAAAAGTGATGTTTTAAAAGTAGGTCATCATGGTTCAAGATATTCAACTTCTCTTGAATTTCTAAAAAAAGTATCACCAGAATATGCCGTTATATCAGTAGGTGAAAACAATACATATAAACATCCTCACGAAGAAATCTTAAAAAGACTAGAAGAACAGAATATACAAATATATAGAACCGATAAACAAGGTACAATACTTGCTAAATCCAATGGTTCAATTATAACATTCAGTACTATAAAAACGGATACTAATGGGTAGGTGTAAAAATGAAATATGCCATAGATAAAATTGAAGAAGATATAGTTATCTTAGAAAATCTAGAAACAAAAGAAAAAGAAGAAGTAAATATAAAAAACATACTCGGAGAAACTCATGAAGGAGCAATAGTTATAAAAAATAATGATACATATATAACAGACTCTAAAGAAGAAAATCTTCGAAGAAAAATGTTAAGAGAAAAACTAGAACGACTTAAAAATAAACAATCATAAAATAGTCCTAATTGAAAATAAAAAATTAATATGTTAAAATATCAATAGAGTAAAAAGGAGAGTACTAGTACTATGAAAAAGAAAAATATTCTAATAAAAATTCTACTAATAGTCATAATAGTTGTTTCAACAAACTTTATACTACTACCTCCACTTTTTAGACTAACGATAGCTGATGTAGATTTAACTGGAACTACAGTCAAAGATCCACAAAAGAATAATCTAATAGTTTTATCATGTAAAAAGTATGATTTACAAACATCAACTTTAGTAACAAGCAGAACAAGGTATAAAGAAGAAATACCGGAACAAAACTTTATAACATATGAAAAAACCAGCTCAAATAATGAACTGACTAGCAGTCTTCCATCTTATAAAAAACCAGATGAAGAAATAGAATTCTTCTCAAATATTGATGGAATAGAAATAAATACAACCGACCAAAAGACAACAGTATTAATTTCTAAGTATGTAGTTAGTATGAATGAGGCCAACTTTACCTTAGCAAAATATTTTAATTCAAAAGATGAACAACGTAAATTCTATGAAGAACAAGGTTACAAATGTGAAGAGACTAAGAGTTAGTCTTTTTTAAATGCTCTTTTATATCACCAGCAGGATGATACACATTCTTTGGATTTATCTTTAAAATATCTTTTATATAGTCACTATTTTCTATATTAGTCGCTAAGAACTTAACTTTCTTATAGTATAATCTTTTCTTAGTTCGATCTTGTACTCTCTCTATTGCTTTTTCTAAATCTGAACTTTCTCCCTCATAATACTTAAACTTATAATCAATACCCATATCACTTCTAATAGGAATAACTTCCTTCATATAAACTATATAAGAATTATTTTTATATTCAACACCAACTCCTTGAATAATTGCTAAATCATTTAACTCATGATACTCTGGTATTTTTATAATAAAACCAAATGTAATAATTAAAACAAAAAGTACTATAATCTTTTTCATTTATATCTTCCTCTCACAATATTCTTCGTCAAGAAAGAATTTCTCTTCTTTACACTTTCTTCTCTTTTAATAAAAGAGTCATTAATTTCATTCTTATCAAATGGAATAAATGGTACCAAGTAAGGTATACCAAATACTTTTAAAGTAAGTAGTTTATAAATCATATAAATAGTACCAATTATAACTCCATATATTCCAAGTAGTGTCCCTAAAAGTAATAATATTATTTTATATAGTCGTAAGGCATTAACTAATTCAATGGAAGAAAAAACAAGTCCTGCAATCGAAGAGATAGCTACTACTATAATCATAATAGGTGAAACTATTCCCGCACTAACTGCCGCATCTCCTAAAATTAATCCCCCAAGTATTGAAATAGAAGATCCAGATGTATTAGACATCCTAATATCAGATTCTTTAAGTATTTCAAAACAGACAATCATAAATAATGCCTCTATATATGCCGGAAACGGTACAAAAGTTCTACCAGCTTTAAGCATTAATAATAAATCAAGTGGTACTATATCATAATTTCTAGTCGTAACAGCAATATAACAAGCCGGTGTAAATATAGCAATTAAAAAGGCAAAAAAACGTATAATCCTAATAAATGTTGTATTAAAAGACTTTTGATAGTAGTCATCTGTTGTATGAAAAAAATCTATAAAAAAACTCGGTAAAATTAAAGCATAAGGACTCATATCAACAAGTATCACAACTTTTCCCTCTAATAATGCCATTGCACTTTTATCAGGTCTCTCACTCATCATAATAGTAGGAAAAAAACTTTTCTGTCCCTCTAAAGTAATTTTTAAATAACTGGAATCAATTATTCCATCAATATCAATTCTCCTAAGCACTTCATCAATTCTCTTAACAATTTTTTTATCTACAATATCATCTATATATAAAATGCCAACCCTAGTCTTACTTCTAACTCCAATATCTAAATTCATAACTTTCAAGTCGCATGACTTAATTCTTCTCCTAATTAATCCTAAATTAGTATTATAATTTTCTGAAAAACTATCTTTTGGTCCAGACAAAGATAATTCACTCTGAATATTATTAATACCTCTGTCTAACTTAGCCTTAACTTCAACTGCATAAATCTTCTTATAAAATATAATTAAAAATCCATTATTAACAAAGTCATATATTTGATTCTTCTTAATCTTAGAAATATTAACAGTTGGTAAATGATCTTCCAATCTCTTAAAATTATTTTTCTTTAAATTAAGTAAACTCTTAAGTACAAAATTATCTATACTAGAACTATCTGTAAGAACCTCATTATAAAACAAAGTTAAAGTCTTCCCATCAATACATATATCTTTGATTTTATAATCGTTTGAAGTTCCAACTCTTGTTTTAATCTCTTTAACTATACTCATAAAAATCACCATTACTATTATGTATTTTTATTTTAAAAACTATGTATAGTTTGCTATAATATAAATAGAGGTATATTATGAAAGTTAAAATAGAAAAATTAGATCATTTTGGTCGTGGTATTACAAATATTAATAATAAAATATATTTTGTTGAAAATGCTCTTCCTAATGAAATTGTTAATATCGAAATTATAAAAGAAACTAAAAAATATTTTCTAGCAAAAACGATAGATTTTATTGAAAAGTCTCCATCTCGTATTATTGAACCTTGTCCTTTTTATAATAAATGTGGTGGTTGTAATTTAGAACATTTATCTTTTTCTAAGGAAAATGAATTTAAGCGAAGAAAAGTCCAGGAACTTCTAGTAAAGTTTGCTAAAATAAATCCAACCCTTGTCAAAGAAACAATCTTTTCTGATGAGTATAATTACAGAAACAAAGTGATTTTTCATGGTAAAGATAACATTTTTGGCTATTTTAAAAAAAATTCTAATGATTTATTAAAAATAGATAAATGTCTTCTTTTGGATAAAAGAATAAATGAAACAATAAAGCTTCTTCAAAATGAGTCAAATAAATTTACTGAATTATTAATTAGAACTAATAATGACTCTAGTAAAATCATGATTAAAATAACTGGACAAATAAATGATATAGAAACTTTAAAAAGTAAGGTTGATGTTCTCATCATAAATGACAAATGTTTGACTAAAGAAGAAAAAATAACTACAACAATTGGTTCTAAAAAATATATTTTATCTGTAGATTCTTTCTTTCAAGTAAATAAAACTTTAACAGAGAAACTATATGATAAAGTAAAAGAACAAGTAGAAAAAGTAAGGCCAAACAGACTTCTTGATTTGTATTGTGGCACAGGTAGTATTGGTATCTATGTATCAGACTTTACTAAAGAAATAATTGGAGTCGACTGTTCTAAATCAAATATTGAGGATGCCAACGAAAATAAAAAAATAAATAATTTAAAAAACATTACTTTCATAAATGATAAAGTAGAAAACATTATTGATACTTTTAAAGATATTGATATGATTATTGTAGATCCACCAAGAGCTGGTCTTGATCAAAAAACAATTATTAACATAGAAAGAATTTCTCCAAAACAGCTTATTTATGTATCGTGTGATCCTGCAACTCTTGCACGAGATCTAAATCTTCTAACAAACTATGAAGTAGAAGAAGTTACACCATTTAATATGTTTCCAAGAACCTATCACGTTGAATGTGTTTCAGTACTATATCGAAAAAGTTTTTGAAAATAAGACTTTTTGAAATTTAGTAAAATTAAAAAAGAGATATTTTGTTGTAAAAATGATAAAAAAACAAAAAGTATTTAGAGAAGTATTAGAGTATGATATGTACATGACGCTGATATAAGCGGTATGTGGAGACATATATTAACTAAAAATTAATTTGAGATGATGTTATATATATGAATGAAAATAATAATATATTTTATGAAGATGAAGAAGAAAATAAAAAATAGTATTTTTTTGAAATGGAGGAGTGATTATGAAAAAGACATTATTTGCTATTTTACTATGTGGGGTCATAGTTTTAGGATTAACAGGATGTGGTAAGTCTAGTGTAGAGGATGCCAAAAAAGATTTACAAGAAAGTCAAAAAAAATATGGTTCTGTTGAAAAAGAAACTACCAATGTTTTAGTTGCAAAATTTAATACTGAAGTAGTAGATAATAGTACATTAAATCCAGCATCAAATGATTATTTAACTAAAAATAATAATCAGTATTGGTATGGATTAGTCGATGGCGTTTCATTAGTGGTTGTTCCAGAAAAATATACTGGAGATGAAGCAACTGACAATGTAGATTATATGCTCATTTATGTAGATAAAACTAGTAAGTATGGTAATGATGCACTTGCATATGCTAAATATTTAATAAAAGCAAATTATAATGAAGCAACAGAAGATGAAATTAATACATTATTAGAGAAAGCAAAAACTAAATCGGCTACTGGTAAAACAGCATACAATGGAAAAGGTATTTCTGTTGGTTATTTAGACAACAATGATTATTATCAATATCAAGTATTAAGATTTTATAAATAATTAAATTTATTGATTAGTTAAACAAATAATAATTTATGGAGGAAAATATAAATGGGAATATTTAGAAGTATTTATTTAAATTTATCAAGTGAAAAGAAGTTAAGAAAAAAATCAAATAAAATGTTTAGTAAACTTAAAAAAGTTGGTTTCTATGAAAAAGAAGGCACAAAACACATGAGACTTGCTAATAAATATAATGATTATGTAAATGCTATTGGTAGCAAAAGTGCCAACAAATTACCTAAGCGTAAACACGGTTGGTATATTTCTAAAGACGATTAGAGTAAATTATATTTAATTATAATTTTTTAGTTAAATAAATATAAATTTGTTATATAAGGAGGAAACAAATGAAAAATGAATTAATAATTAAAAAATGTCAAAAATGTAATGCATTGGTTGAGGTAATCAACGACTGTAACTGTGGTGACTGTGGAATAACTTGTTGCGGTGAACCTATGGTAAAGTTAATTTCAAATAGTGTTGATGCATCGTTTGAAAAACACATTCCAACTTTCGAACATAGAGATGATGAAATACTCGTAAAGGTAAATCATGTTATGGAAAAAGAACATTTTATTGAATGGATTGCACTGGTTAATGACAAAGATATTTGCAAAGTTAAATTATCACCAGAGCAAAATGCAGAATGTACTTTCAAATATATAAAAGGCTCAAAATTATATGCATACTGTAATAAGCATGGCCTTTGGTCTTGCAATGTAGAATAATATTTATTTGTATTATAATTGTTAAAAGTCTTTGACAAACTTCCAAAGACATTTGGTAGAATACAAATATCAACTCATATATAATTGTTAGTGAAAGGAGGAAAAATAATGAAGTTAGGAAATAATATTTTCAAACTAAGAAAAGATTGCAAACTTTCACAAGAACAATTAGCAGAAAAAGTTGATGTTACTAGACAAACAATATCAAATTGGGAGCTTGGCGAAACTTCCCCAAATCCAGATCAGTTAAAATTATTATCTAAAGCACTTAATGTTAGTATTGATGAATTATTAAATAATGACATTAAACAAGTATTAGTAGAAAAAGTAAATAATACCGAAAAAAATGCAGAGATAATAATTAAGATACTAAAAGTCTTGGGAATAATTTTTATTGTTGGCTTTGCTGTTACTATTTTCATAAATATTATGTTTGGTGCAAAAAAAGACTCTATGACTATAAAAGAAAATCAAACTGTTCTTCTTAAATGCCAACTTAGTGGTAAAAAGTATACTTATCTAATAGAATATGATAAAGATGATAATATTATTGATGCAAGTGGTAGTGATTATATTATAAATGTTGTTAAAGATAAACAATTTGATAAAGCTAAAATTTTAGTAAAATATATTGAATCATATTTTGAAGATAACGAAGGTCATTGCTAATCAAATTATAATTTAGTAATTAGTTAGAAAAAAATTAATTTGTAGTTAGGTGGTTAATAAATGAACAAATATATAAATTTGACATTAGAAAACATTGACGAGGAGCATATATGTTGTGCAATAGGAGATAAAAAACATCAAGCAGGTGTTGATAGTAAAAAGGAATGGATAAAAAGTAAATTAAAAGATGGCCATATTTTTAGAAAATTAAATGCCAGAGGGAAAGTATTTATTGAATATGAGCCAATAGAAACAGCATGGATTCCTATTCGTGGTAAAAATTATGAATATATTTATTGCTTATGGGTAGCCGGAAGTTTTAAAGGCAAAGAAATTGGAAAAGAATTACTAGAATATGCAATAAATGATTCAAAAGAAAAAGGTAAAAGTGGTATATGCACTCTAGTTTCTAAAAAAAAGAAACCTTTTATTGGGGAAAAGAAATTTTTTGAACATTATGGATTTAAAGTTGTAGATACTATTGAAGATTATGAACTATTAGCATTACAATTTGATGATAGAGAAACGCCTAAATTTAATGATAATGCAAGAACTATGAAAATAGATAATAAAAATTTCACTATTTATTATAGCAACGAATGTCCTTATGTAGAATATGGAGTAAATGAATTAACTGAATATGCAAAGGAAAATAATATAAAAATCAATTTTATAAAAATAGATTCTTTAGAAAAAGCAAAGAATGTACCTTGTATTTTTAATAATTGGGCTAATTTCTATAAAGGAGAATTTATATCTAACACTATATTAAATGCCAATTCATTTGAAAAATTAATTAAATAACAAATTACAATTTATATATATAAAGGACATACCAATTATATATATAGTTCCTTATGGTTTTATAAGTAATATAATGTAAATAACTAACAAATATATATAAATGTAATTAGTCACACTCCACACATGTGGAGTATATATGAATTTTTATATAAAGTCATTTACTATGACTCGATAGAAAAAGAAATATTTAATTGTCTAGATCGAGAGGACCAAACATTTCATTAGATAAGTATAAATAATATTAATAAAGTTAAAATCCTCCCAAGTAACCTAAAACAAGCTATCAAAAGCTATGATTATAATCAAATTCATAACATTTTAAAAATATAGAATAACTAAAAAAGAAGAGGGTATTTATATGATAAAAGAAGTAACTAGTATTGAAGATGCAAATGTATGTGATGAACTATTAACAAAATTAATATTAGATGAAAGAAAATATAATAAGGCAATCAGCGAAAATACTGTCATAAAGGACTATTTTAGTAAAATGTTAAATGATAAAAATATCAAATTATTGGCATATTACTTAAATAATGAAATTGTTGGTTATATACTAATCAAAAAAATAGAGGAAAATACCTGCTTATTAGACGGACTATACGTATTAGAGAAACATCGCAATAAAAAGATTGCCAAAAGCCTGTTAATAGAAGCACTAAAAAAATGCCAGGAGTTAAATGTAAACTATATTGATATTAACGTTATGGTAGAAAACAAAATAGCTCTAGAACTTTATAAGAAATTAGGTTTTACTGAACTTGAGGTAAAATTGAGAAAGAATCTTTAAATATATTATAAATGAACATTAATAGATATCAAGACTGCGCAACAACAATAGAAATGGAAAACCAATCATTGCGACCAGCCATCACAAAAAAATTAACCAATATGGAAGAATATTTAACAATGAAAGAGATGAAATGCCACAACCTCTCCAGAAACAGTAAAAGAATTTACATCTGAATTTTAAACTGTAAATTTAGAGATTAAAGAATCGAATAAAATTGGTTCTTTTTTAATAAATGATATAATTAAAAAGTAATACCTATCACAAAGGAATGATTTAATGAAATTAGAAAAGCCAAAATTCCACAATTTAGAAGAAAAGAAAATATTAGATTGTTTAGAAACAAAAAATTTTACGAATGGCTTATTTAAAGAAAAAACAGAAGATGATATTATAATAAAAGATATAACTTTTGATACCTGTGTTTTTGGAAATGTTGACTTTACCAAGATAAAACTAGAAAATGTTGATTTAATAGACGTCCATTTTAAAAATTGTGATTTATCTAATCAAAACTTTGATAAACAATTTTTAAGACGAGTGTTATTTGAAAATTGTAAGTTAATAGGTGTAAGTTTTATAGAGGCCTCTTTAAAGAATATAGAATTTATCAATTGTAATGCTAAATACATAAATTTTTCATCAGGTAAATTAGTAAATTTAAAAATAGAAGAAAGTGATTTTGGTGAATCAACCTTTTCAAGACTAGATCTAACTAATTTGGAGTTAAACAATGTAAAATTACATAGCACTGAATTTATAAGAACAAATCTAAAAGATACTGATTTTTCGACATGCGATATTACTAATATTTTATTTGATCAAACATCATTAAAAGGCATAGTAATAGATGGCTTTCAAGCTATGAATATTGCCAGCTTATTTGGTGTAAAAATAAAAAATTAAAGTAGAGGAGACGCAATTATGAACAAAGAACAAATATATTGCTATCTAAAACAAAAAAATATTTGGTATGAAATAACCAAACATAAAGCTGTCTATAATATGAAAGATTTACAGGATGTAGATCTTCCATATCCAGAAGGTGATGCTAAAAACTTATTTGTCCGTGATGATAAAAAAAGAAAGTATTATTTAATAACAGTAAAAGGCACAAAAAAAGTAGATTTAAAAGAATTTAGACATCAAAACAATACTAGACCACTAAGTTTTGTTAACGAAAAAGAACTCTTAGAGCTACTTAATTTAAAACCAGGATCAGTTACACCTTTAGGTCTATTAAATGATAAAGAACATAAAGTAGAATTTTTCATTGATAATGAACTGCTGGAGGAACCCGGAATAATAGGAGTTCATCCAAACGAGAACACCGCAACAGTCTGGTTAAAAACTAGAGATTTAATAACTATCCTAAAAGAAAATAATGTCAAAGTTTATCAAGTACAAATATAATAAAAAAACTAGAACAAAAAAATTTCCAAAAAGCTTCATGAGACTTGTAATAGTCCAACTTTTAATCTATAATTAGAAAAATAGATTAAGAGTTGTCTATAAAATAAAAAAATGGAAGTGTACCATATCTAATAAAATATATATTATAAGGCAAAAACATTTCAAATAAAAATAACGGTTAGAGAAACAGAAATAAAATACATTCTAAAACTACTAGACTAAAACATTAATTATAAAAAATAGATATGAAAAAACCAGATTTATATATCTATAATTAAAAAATAATCATTATAAAAAGAATACCAAAACTAGAATAATATCTTTAAAAGGAGTAATAATAAATGAAAAAGAAAATAAAACTTTTAAAATTTTGCCTTGTAGTAGTAAGTCTTCTGATGTATTTTTACTTAGTCTTTCATAATAGAAATCAATATCTATATAATATGTCATATCTGAAATGTATTTTGTATATGTTGCTAGTATCATTATCCATCTACATATTTGGCTTAATCGAAAATAAAGAGAAATTTTACAAAGAAAATATCGTCATCTATATCATATTATTTATGATTCTCTTAATAAGTTTTGTCTTTATTTTAAAAAGACCAACTTTTCACTTCTATAAAAACTGGTATTCTGGTCAGTTGCAACCATTTCATACTATAATATCTCAATTAGAAAAAGCTAGTCTAAGAACCTTCTTAAAAAATATAATAGGTAATATGTTTGCCTTAGTACCATTGTCCTTATTATTAATGCTACTAAATGATAAGTATAAAAAAATATCAAAACAGACCATAATCATTTTACCAACAATTATTCTAATTGAACTGTTGCAAGCTTTCACTCATACTGGAACATTCGATGTAGATGACATAATTTTAAATTACTTAGGTGCCATAATTTTTGTCATCTTTCTAAAAAAAATAAAATTAATAAACAAAATAAAGCCTTTATTTTATAAAGATTTTAAATTAAAAAATAAAACAAAATATCTTACACTTTTTATAACTTTAACTATTCTAATTGTTTTCATCACCATAACATTAATAAAGTTATAAAAGTATGAAAAAGGAGTAAATATGAAAAACATAACAATAATAGGTGGCGGAGTATTAGGTTCCCAAATAGCCTTCCAAGTTGCCTATACAAACTTTAACGTAACTATTTGGGCCAGAAGTAAAGAAAGTATTGAAAGGACTAAAAAGAAAATAGAATCATTAAAACAAACTTATACAAATGAAATTAATAAAATGGTTAAAAATAAAACCCTATCTGCTTGGTGTATGGGAATAAGTGATTACGATAACTTTGATAAAGAAAAAAGTCTATCTCAAGTAAAAAAAGCTTTTAAAAATATAAAATTCACGCTAAGTTTAGAAGATGCTATAAAAGATGCCGACTTAGTAATTGAGTCGATGACCGAAGACTTTAATGCCAAGAAAGACTTATATAAAGTACTTGCTCCAATTTTGGAAGAGAAAACTATTGTTGTTACAAATTCTTCTACTATGTTACCAAGTAGTCTTGCTAAATACACAAAAAGACCAGATAAATTTTTAGCTCTACATTTTGCAAATTCAATCTGGAAAAATAATACAGCTGAAGTAATGAAACATAGTAAAACCTCCGATGATAGCTTTAATAAAGTAATAGACTTTGCTAAAGAGATAAATATGATTGTTCTACCTCTTCAAAAAGAAAAAGAAGGCTACTTACTAAATTCCATGTTAATACCATTTTTGTTTTCTGCTTTAGACTTATATGTAAATAACATTTCTAATCCAGAAACAATTGATAAGGCTTGGGTACTAGGGACATCAGCTAAAGAAGGTCCATTTCAAATACTAGATGTAGTTGGTCTAAAAACAGCCTACGAAATAGTAAAGAAATACGCTAAAGCACCAAGTTTCTTAGTCCCATATAATTTTAAGGGTATGGAAAAATTATTAAAAACATACATTGATAACAATAAACTTGGTAAATCAACTGGTGAAGGTTTTTATAAATATAAATAGAAAAAAGCAACTTGTTAAGAATAATTGCGAAAGTTCCACTGATTATTGGTAGAGTAAAAAAATAAAAACTGATATATTATTTGTGAAAGGAGAATGAATATGGATTTAGGAAAGAAGATAGTAAATTTAAGAAAGAAAAATAATCTTTCACAAGAAGAATTAGCTGAGAAAGTAGGCGTGACTAGACAAACCATTTCAAAATGGGAATTGGAAGAGACTGCTCCAGATATCAAACAAGCTAAAGCTTTATCAGAAATATTCAAAGTCAGTCTGGATGAATTAACTAATAACGACATAAACAGTATTTTAGTGGAGAAGGTTAGTAATACTGAAAAACTTGCAGGCATAATCATTAAAATTTTAAAAGTAGTAGGAATTGGTCTATTAGTTTTAGTTATAATTGAGATACTGGTTTTCATCATCTTTAATATTAACACTAATTCTAAGAGTAATAAAGTAGTTGGAAAATACGTTCTTACATGTAAAATAGATAAGAAACAATATTCATATAGTATAGAATACAATAAAAACTATCAAGTAATAAATTCTGGTGGAGATGCTTGGATTTATAATCATACAGATGTAGACTCATATGATGATGCTAATAAAGCTGTTGCTAATGTAGAAGACTATTTTAAAGAACACAACGGTTCTTGTCTTATAGAAAAGTAATAAAATAAACAGATGTTTTATTAAAATAAATTTTTACGTCTGTTTTTTATATGTAAAAATGAATTAACAAAAGTATAAGATAAATAGTATTATTGGTACTAACATTTTGAACAAAAAGTATCTATTAAAAGTAAAAAAAATATTATATAATATAAATGAATGTAGTATTTAATGCAGATATTAAAGAGAATATGATTATATAAAGGATGAAGAGTATATAAAAATAATTTGTTATTAAAAACACTTTATATTAGAACGTTCTAAAAAAGGAGATGATAGTATTGGCATATATTGAGTTTAAAAATGTTAATAAAATTTATAAAATGGGTGAAGTTGAGATTAATGCCCTAAATAATACTTCTTTTGAAATAGAAAAAGGAGAACTTGTTTGTATTCTAGGCCCATCTGGTGCTGGTAAAACCACTTGTCTAAATATATTAGGTGGAATGGATCGTCTAACCTCTGGTGAAGTAATTGTTGATGGTAAAGTCATAAACAAATTAAATGAAAAAGAACTAACTAAATATCGTCGTAATGATATAGGTTTTGTCTTCCAATTCTATAATCTAATTCAAAATATGACAGTCTTAGAAAATGTCGAACTTGCCGTTCAGTTATGTAAAGATCATCTAGATCCAAATAAAATTCTAGATAATGTTGGTCTAGAAAATAGAAAAAGTAACTTTCCAGCTCAACTATCAGGTGGTGAACAACAACGTGTAGCGATTGCTAGAGCCATCTCTAAAAATCCTAAAATACTTCTTTGTGATGAGCCAACTGGAGCACTAGATTATAAAACAGGTAAACAAATCCTAAAACTACTACAAGACACTTGTCGTAAAGAAAATATGACAGTCGTTATTATTACTCATAATTCTGCAATTAGTCCTATGGCCGATAAAATTATTAAATTTAAAAATGGAGCAACTGCAGGTGTTATTATCAATAAAAAACCAAAAGACATAGAAGAAATCGAGTGGTAATATGAAAAATAAATTATTAAAACACATCTTTATGAAAATAAAAGATAACTATAAAAGATTTTTATCACTACTTTGCATGGCTTTACTCGGAGTAGGTTTTTATGCTGGAATTCAAGCTGCTAGTCCGGACATGATTAAAACACTTGATAACTTCTATGATGAAAATAATGTTTATGACATCGAAGTTGTCTCTAACTTAGGCTTGACCAAAGAAGATGTCAAAGAACTATCAAAAGTCAAAAATATTGAAAAAGTAGTTGGAACATACTCTAAAGATGCTTACTTAAATCTTAACAATAAACAGTATGTTTTAAAACTAATTGGTCTAAACAAAGAAATAAATAACGTCTATCTAGAAGAAGGAAGACTACCAAGTAACAATAATGAAACAGTAGTAGAAAAAGCCTTACTAGAAGATAATAACCTAAAGATAAATGACAGTATAAGTATTGAGAATAACAACTATAAAATAGTTGGTACTATGCTAAGTCCTCTATATTTCAGTAATGATAGGCCAACTACTACTCTTGGTAATGGCAAAGTAAACTACCTTGTCTACCTAAATGAAAACGTAATAAAACAAGATGTCTATACCAATGTCTATCTAACCATAAAAGGCGCTAAAGACAAAATAACTAACAGTAAAGAGTATAAAAAGAGTATTGAAAAAGCAACCACTAATATTGAAAAAATAAAAAAAGATAGAGAAACTGCTAGGTATGATGAACTATATGGTGACATTATCAAACAAGCAGAAACATACAACATACCTCTAGACAAAACAGCTCTTACAACTCCTAAGTGGTATATCTTTGATAGAACAGACAATAATTCTTACAAAGAACTTATCAACGGCAGTGAAAATCTAAAACAAATAGGTAATGTTTTCCCTATAATTTTCTTCTGTATCGCTATTTTAGTAAGTCTAATTTCTATGATGCGCATGATTGAAGAAGATAGAACTGAAAATGGTACTCTAAAGTCACTTGGTTTTAACAGTTTCCAAATAACATCAAAATACATAATTTATTCCTTGTTTGCAACTGTAATAGGAGGTCTCTTAGGCATAGTTATGGGTTCATTACTTATCCCAAGAGTTGTTTGGAATGCCTACAAAACTATGTTTACCATTCCAAAATTTATTTGTGATATTGATACATCAGCTAATATAATTGGGCTATTAATTTGTATTATTTGTATCTGTGGTACGGCAATCTTTGTTTGTATTAAAAACTTAAAAGATGTACCAGCTAATCTAATGCGTCCTAAAGCACCTAAAACAGGTAAAAAGATTCTTCTAGAACACATAACTTTTATTTGGAAAAGATTAAAATTTTCTAGTAAAATAACCATCAGAAATATCTTTCGATATAAAAGTAGAGTTCTAACTACCATAATTGGTATTACTGGTTGTACAGCTCTAATATTAACTGGGTTTGGTCTAAGAGACTCCATAAAAGGTATTAATAATTTTCAATTTACTAATATTTTTAAATACGATAAAATGCTAATGCTAAGTGAAACAGCAAATACAAGTACTTTAAAAAATGAACTACTAAACAACCCTATCGTTAAAGAAGTAGTTGAAACAAATATTAATACTGCTACTATCTCTTATAATAAAAAAGAACAAGAAGTAACTATAATTGTTCCAGAGGTAAGCAAAGAATTGAAAAAAGTTATCAATCTAATAGACGTAAGTGACAATAAAAAAGAAAATCTTACTCCTAAAGATAACACTTGTATAATCAGTGAAAAAACATCTAGACTACTAAACATCAAAGTAGGAGATAAAATAACAATCTTAGATGATAACAATAAAAAACACCAAGTAAAAGTTGACAAAATCGTCAAGAACTACATAAACCAATATTTATATTTATCAAAAACAACTTATGAAAAGATCTTTGGCAGCTATAAAACAAATTCTTATCTTGTAAAATTAAATAATGTAAGTGCCAAAGAAAAAAATAATTTTGATGAAGGATACATTAGTAAAAGTGAAATAACTTCTATTGTAAATAACATCGATATGAAAAATACTATGAACGATATAATCGGATCAATTGGCTCAATAGTTGCCATTTTAATAGTTGCAGCAGCCTTACTAGCTTTTATTGTTTTATATAATTTATCTAATATTAATATAAGTGAAAGAAAAAGGGAAATTGCTACTCTAAAAGTTCTAGGCTTTTATCCTCGTGAAGTTGATAGATATATAACTAGAGAAACTATTATTCTAACTGCCATTGGTATTACACTAGGTCTACTATCCGGTTCATACTTATGTCATTATATTATTTCAACTTGTGAACCAGACTATTTATTATTTGATAGGAGAGTTGACACAATTAGCTACATCTTATCAGCTTTAATGACTATTATTTTTACAATCATCGTAAATATAGTAACTCATTATAACCTAAAAAAGATCAATATGGTCTCTTCCTTAAAAAACGTAGAATAAATAATTTCTTTACTAACTGCCAAATAACTTTTACAAACTTCCAAAGACATTTGCTAGACAATTAAATTGGTTTTGATATACTTAAAAGCGAAAATGAGGAAAGCTTATGAATATAAATGAAAAGATTTTACTACTACGTAAAAAAGAAGAGACTATCTTCTTTGATGATCGAGAGAAAAATGTAAAAGTCGCTAATGAAATTGACAAAATTCTAGGAAAAAAGCATAAAAACTTTTTCTCATATTGTATTAGGTTTGGTAAAGTTAAAAAATGTGTTAAAATAAAAATATAAGCAAAAGAAAGGAACAAACAAAAATATAATTTGTAACGTGAAAAATATGAAAAGAAAAAGAATCATCATCTTATCAATTATCTTCGTCATAGGCTTAATAGTAGGCTTTACTATGAGTTATTTAAATAAGAAAGCAAATAACCTAACTCCAACAGAAGTCAATAGTAAGATCATAAACTATATGACGTCTAATTTAGATGAAATACCAAATTATAGCTATAACTATGTAGATGAGGGTAAAAACGCCGTAGTGGTTGGTTTAAAGAAAAATAATACTGAAGCTCAAGAAGAATTTTATAAAAGGGTTTTCTCATCTAGCGACATTAAAAAAATAAAAAGTCAAAAAATAATAGTTTTTGAACAAGGCAAATTAGAAAACGAGTTATATGAAAGAATCATCAAAGTAAATGATAAACTCTATTATGATACTGGTGAGGTAAGTGAAGAGGCTAGATGTGGAGTCATGGATGGAAAAATTACTTCTCATGTTGAAAATGATCAAATCCCAACTAAAAACAATCAATCAAACTTTTCTGGAGACTTTAGTTATCAACTAGGTAACAGCAGTACCATAGATGTCTTAATAAATGGACAATGGATAACGTTTAAAACAAGACAATAAATTAGATCTCAAGGTCTAATTTTTTCTTAACACAAAGTAGTCATAAAACTTGTCACTAAAGAGGACATTCACTTAATCAAGTACTAATCATTCGTTACTATAATAAAACAAGAAGGTGATGCTATGAAATATACAAAAAAGTATCAAACACCAAAAGGCTTTTCAGACATTTACATGAGTAGTGATGGAACAAACTTAACTAGATTATGGTTCGAAAAATCAACTGACCAGAAAAAACATAAAGATTCATATAAAGAAGAAGACTTAGCTATTTTTACTGAAACAGGAGCCTGGCTAGACATATACTTTTCTGGTAAAGAACCATCATTCACTCCTAAATACAAAATAGAAAACCTAACCCCATTTAGAGAAGAAGTAATAAATATTATGCTTAAAATTCCATATGGTAAAACTATTACCTATAATGACATAGCAAAAGAAATAGCCAAAGAAAAAGGTCTAGAAAAAATGTCTGCTCAAGCTGTAGGAGGAGCAGTAGGGTGGAATCCTATCTGTTTAATTATTCCTTGTCACCGAGTAATAGGCACGAATAATAATATAACTGGTTATGGTGGGGGCATAGAAAACAAAGTCAAACTCTTAGAATTAGAACAAAAAGAAAAGATAACTTTAAAGTTACCTAAAAATAAAAAGCACTATTTATCAAAATAATTCCACAATAAAAGCAAAGTATCTAAGAAACTTTTCTAGAGTAGATATCATAACTTTGCTTTTTTATTTACTTATTTCTTTTTACAAGTGAAACTATTTGCTTCCATTGTTTTAATATAATTATCTAAAGTAGTATCAGTACTTGTAGATAATACTGCTTCAAACTCATCTTCTTTAGAACTAGCACTCATTTCAACCATAATAGTTTTATCCTTCTTAGAAATATTGAATTTAGAACCATATTCTTTTTCTCCACTTTCTTTTAAACTATTATAAAACTCATCAACTATAGTTGTATTTTGAGAACTTAAATCAAATACCATTTCTGCACTTGCCTTAATAGCTTTATCATTTTTAAAATTAACAACAGCTTTAGAAGTGTAACTAATTCCAGCTAAATCACTAGTAGATGTACAAGTAACAACCTCTCCTTTTAAAACTCCAAAGTATAAACCAACACCAGCAGCAACAACTACCAAAGCCCCAATCACAATAGGTAAATTTTTTTTGCTACCATTATTACTCTTAGATGACGCTGGTGCTTGATTCATATTGCCAGCTCCCATACCTTGGTTATTTTGAAAACTATTATTACCATTAAATTGTGAATTCATTTGACTATTGCCTTGATTTCCATATCCATTAAACTCATTAGAAACATTGTTATTATTCATACTGTTAAATCCATTATTTTGTATTCCATTATTACTTTGAAAATTGTTAAATTGATTTTGTTGATTATTTTGATTATTGCCCTGGAAGTTATTAAATCCATTATTTTGACTATTAAATCCATTGTTATTTTGCATTGCTTGATTACCAAGTCCATCATTTGGATTAGGCATTTGATTATTGAACCCATTTCCCATACCATTAAAATTATTACTATTATTGTCTTGATTCATTTAAAAAACTCCTTTACTTTCTAATATAACTAATCATAACAGAATAATCATATTCATTCAAGAACTATCAGCTCTTAAAATTAAAAATAAAAAAAATCAGTAACAAAAGTGTCAACATTATCCAAAAACATTGACCTTTATATTTACCAAAAGTAGCGTTATAATAAAGGACACTAATAAAGAAAGGAGTAATCATATGAATTCATTCAAGCGTTTAAATCTAGAGTTTGCAAACGGTCAAAAAATTCGTTACAATGAAGCTTACTTGGAAAAATTTTGTACAGAATTAGTAGAACTTTTATCAGGTGAAGATTATATGAGAAAAATTAGTTTTGCTAAAAGAATGATGATGTCTCAAGAACTAAAGTCTAATAACACTATTGAAGGTATTAATGATGATTTAACTAGAATAGATGAAGTTATAAAGAAAAAATCTTCTCTTTCAGAACATGAAAGAAAAAGAATTATAAATCTATACCATGGTTATCAATATGTCTTAACTCATAAAAAAATAGACAAGGAGCACTTAAAAGAACTATATCGAATTTTAAGTGCTGACTTATTATCAAAATACGATAAAGAAAATATGGGAGAATATTATCGTACTAAACCAGTTTATATTTTAAAAGGAATTCACATAGGCGATGATATGTTTACTGGAATGGCTGCCGACAGAATAGACTATTATATGGATCAATTCTTTGCCTATATTAATGAGGACAATCCCAAAGATGAAATAGAAAACTTTATAAAGTCACAAGTAATGCATTTCTATTTTGTCTACATTCATCCATTTTTTGATATAAATGGTAGAACCAGTAGAACTTTATCACTATGGCACTTATTAAATACTAAGGCCTATCCATATATAATATTTAATCAAGCAATTGCATTTGCTAAACAAGATTATGAAAAAGCTATTATTGCCGGACGTAGTCATGGTGATATAACTTTATTTCTAAAATATATGATAACTCACGTGGAAACAGAGTTAGAAAAAGAACATGTTCTTCACAGCATAGTTGAAAATACAGAAGAAACACTATCGAATGAAGATTTACAACTACTAAATTACGTCTTAACTATGAAAAGTCAACTAACAATAAAGGATTTAGTAACTTTCTATAATGGATACAACCCACCTAAAAAACCACATATACTTTTACAAGAACGAATAATTCCCTTAGTAGAAAAAGGTGTAATCTTACAAAGAGAAAAAACAAAAGGAAAGATAACTAGAACTATCCCTAATACTAAGTTTAGTCTAAATCCCAATGTAATAGATGTAAATCCTACGAAAGTAAAGCATTTATCTCTTCAAAGGTATTTTTAAATTAACAACAAAAAGATGAAAATAGTCCTTTTCTATGTTAAAATAAATTTATAGGAGAGAACAGGTGATTTTTATGCAGAATTTACATGAACTTATAAAAAAGGCTTGTAATGGTGAAACCAAAAATAAAGAAAATGAAGATATTGGTGAAAGTGATTTAGTATCATTACTAATAAAAACTCTATACGGTGGTTCGATAATAAGAATAATATCTGGAAAGAAAACACATTATTGTAACGTCACCCTTGGTAGAATAGTTGATTATAGTGGAGATAAAATAGAAAACTATACTTTAACTCCAGAGACAATCACAGAAATTAATGAAGAAGAACTACTTGAAGATGAAAAAATAAGAGCCAGATATTTAACATTTTTAGAAAACATTCAAAGAATATTCAAAGAAAGTTATAAAGAAAAAATAAAGAACGACTCAACACTTAATGTATCATTAAGAAATAAAAAATATACTGATATAGAAGTAACTGACTACTTTGATGCTGGAGCTTATGAATTTGTTAGTTTTAGTTTGCTAGGTAGTTTAGGAAGAGTTTCTTTTGAATATATGAGAGATAAAGAAGATAAACAAATATTTTTTCCACGTAAAGTAGCAAAGGAAAAAGCAAAATACAAAACTCTTCCACAACCTACTGTAGAACGAGTGTTTTATCTAGCAAGAGAAAATTCTGATCCAATACAAAAATCAAAAACACTAGAAAAAACTATAAAAAGTATTGTAGAAGACTAAGAATAAAAGGTGTACCATGAATAAAAAAATAGTTATTCCATTCACAATAATCATAATTATTTTCTTACTAATATTTTTGTGTTCATTCAATTATCTACCACATAAGAAATATACTAATAAAGACTTTAATATAGAAAAATATATCAGTAAAGCCGATAAAGATAACGATGGGATAGATGATCAGACAGATATCTTACAAAACACAAGAAAATATATTTCAAAACACCCAAAGTATAAAAGTAAATACTATGAAACTGGCTATCCAAATGATAATTATGGAGTATGTACAGACGTTGTTGCTTTTGCCTTGCTAGATGCAGGATATGACTTAAAAGAGTTAGTAAATGAAGATATAAAAAAACATAAAAATTTATATAATATTGACATAATAGACAAAAACATTGATTTCAGAAGAGTAAAAAACTTACGAGTATATTTTACAAACAATGCTAAATCTCTAACAACTAACATCCATGATATAGCCGCTTGGCAGGGTGGAGATATTGTTATCTTTAAAAAACATATTGGTATAGTATCGGATAAAAGAAATAAAAAAGGAATAAGTTTTGTTATTCATCACGCCAATGAGTTTCAAGTTTATTATGAAGAAGATATTTTAGAAAAAAGAACTGATATAATAGGACATTATCGTATAAGTTAAAAGAATAAAGGGAGTAAAATGTAGTATGAAAAATTTCAAAAAAGAATATAAAAACTATCTAAACAAAGATCATAATTTTGATAAAGAAACCATAATTGGAATCTTTTGTTTAGTAATTGTAATAACAGGAATATTTGGTTGGTTATATGAATTTATCTTCTATTATTTTAATGGAGGTATGAAAGAATTTTATTGGAGAGGTGGAAACTTCCTACCTTGGATTAATATTTACGCAACAGGTTCTATCATGATTTATCTACTTACTTATAAACATCGTAAGAAACCATGGAAAGTATTTTTACTAAGTTTTTTTTCAACTGGTATACTAGAATACCTTTCAGGACTTGGAATGTATATTCTTGGAAATGGGAAAAGATGCTGGGATTACAATCAAGAAATTCTAAACTTTGGTAACATCAACGGCTTTGTTTGTCTAAGAAGTGTCTTGTTTTTTGGATTATCAGCCCTACTATTGATGTATGTCATAATACCATTTTGTTTTTCACAAGCAAAAAAGATTCCCAAAAAACGTTTTATGACTATAAGTATAGTTGTTTGTTCTATATTCTTATTTGACGAATTTTACAACCTAATATTTGCAAGAATCTTAAAAACACCAAGAGCATATGATGTATATAGTCGTCTAGGCTTTAATTATGTTCATTTTAAATAGGAGAAAATATGGAATACTTAGATATATATAATGAAAAGAAAGAAAAATTAAATAAAAAGATTAAAAGAGGAGACAAACTCTTAGATAATGAGCATATCTTAGTCGCCGTTATCTTTATTGAAAATAGTGAAGGAAAATATTTGATTCAGAAAACATCTAAAGAAAAAGGAGAAAAGTATGCAACTACTGGTGGCCATGTCTTATCTGGTGAAACACCAAAAACAGCAATCATCAGAGAAACCAAAGAAGAGTTAGGCCTAGATGTTTCTAATGAAAATATCATCTATATTGGTGATTTACTATTTGGCATCCCCTTTGGAGAAATATACTATCTAAAAAAAGATCTTGATATAGCTAAATTAAAACTTCAACAAGAAGAAGTAGAACAGGTAGAATATTTAACAAAAACTGAGATTTTAAAACTAATTGAAACTGAGAAAATGGTCAAATCTCATGGTTTAATGTTTAAAAAGATGTTAGATAAAACCAGTATAAAATAATAAATTCTAAATTAGAAAGGAGAATTACTATGACAATAAATGATATAAAAACTCCAGATGATATTTTACATTTTATGAAAGAAAATATAAGATATGGCTGGTTAGATATAAATGATGAAGAACACATCGGTAACCTAGAAAATATTCGTAGACTATATCGTACCGCTAGTATCGAAGAGTCTCTAGAACATAACCTAGGAACTTGTATCGAACAAGTAAACTTAATGCATTATCTCCTAGACATACTAGGTATTCCTAACAAAATGTTTTGTACTAGAGTTTATGAAAAAGATGATTTCAATGATTTAGATGCTGAGGAGCATATGCACTGCTTTGTTTTATACTATCAAGATACTAAAGAAGGAAAAGTTCACCAAATAGAACATCCTGACTGGGAAAGAGTAGATATCTATCATTTTACATCAGAAAAAGAAGCTATAGAAAAAATTAATGCTATTTACGAAAAAAAAGCTGATGGCGTAGCAAGACCAGTAACAGAGTATCCAACAGTAACTCCAAATCAAACTTTTAAAGAGTTTAATACTTATATTAACAGTCTTGACAATTCTAAACAAAAATAGAATTGTTTTTCTATACAAATATTGTATCGTATGATACAATAAGGCTACATAGCATAAATAGGAAAGGAAAGTATAACTATGATAGAAATAAAAAATGTAAGTAAAACTTACAATGGTACTAAAAAAGCCCTAGATAATGTAAATCTAAAAATTGATTCTGGAGAAATATTTGCTTTTATTGGTCATAATGGTGCTGGTAAAACAACTATGATTAAGTCAATTGTTGGTATTTTAGATTTTGAAGAGGGAGATATTTTAATTAATGGAAAATCTATTAAGACTGATCCAATTAATAGTAAAATGGAAATGGCCTACGTTCCAGATAATCCTGACTTATATGAAAATATGAGAGCAATTGACTTTATCAACTTCATTTGTGATATGTACGAAGTGCCAACAGAAGAAAGAAATAAGAATATTGAAAAGTATGCTAAAATGTTTGATCTAGAAAACAAATTAGTCGATGATATTTCAAGTTATTCTCATGGCATGAAACAAAAAGTTGCCCTTATTGCTGCCTTAGCTCATAATCCTAAAGTTTTAATTATGGATGAACCATTCGTCGGACTAGATCCCCACGCTGTTTATGATATGAAAGAGTTAATGAAGAAAATGGCAAAAGCTGGTAAAACCGTATTCTTCTCAACTCATATTCTGGATGTGGCTGAAAAACTATGTGATCATGTTGCTATAATTAAATCTGGCAAAATAGTGAAAACTGGTAAGATGACAGACATTAAAGGTGACGAGTCATTAGAACAAGTCTTCTTAGAATTAGGTGATAAAAAATGAAAAAAATACTTTCACTTCTCAAAGCTAGTCTATCTCAAGATATGAATATGTTCCAATATAACACTGTAAAAAACTCCAATAAATTAAAAAAAGTTTTCTTTCCCATATTTCTCTTTGGAATAGTTTCTGTATCAATCGGAGCTTATGCCTATATGTTAGCAGAACCACTACATAAAGTAAATCTAACTTATGTCATGTTATCTATGTTTTTGACTTTAGTAACAATTCTAACCTTCATGTCAGGCATTTATAAATCTCAAGGAATTCTCTTTGATGCCAAAGATAGTGACTTACTATTTTCCTTGCCAATAAAGCGTTCAAGTATTCTCTTTTTACGAATATTTAAATTAATCATCTTTCAATATATTTATAATTTAATGTTTTTATTACCTGCTTTTGTAGTCTATATCATCTTTGAAAAACCAGAACCAGTATTTTATTTAGTGTCTATTTTAATGACAATTCTAATACCTTTAATACCAACTGTAATATCTAGTTTAATAGGTTATCTTGTAAAAATAATATCTAGTAAATTTAAAGCTAAAAAAATAATTCAAACTATACTCTCGATAATAGTTTTTCTAATAGTCTATATTCTTAGTTTAAGAATAAATGACTTTGTAGCAAACATCGCAACACAAGCAACTAGTATCAACGACATGCTAACAAAAATATATTATCCAATTGGAGCATACATAGAATTAATAACTAATTTCAATTTTTTAACATTAATAAAATTAATTTTAATATGCCTAATTCCACTAGTAATATTTATCTATATAGGTTCAAAATTCTACTTTAAAGTAGTCTTTAATTCTAAAGAAATTTCTACCAAGTCTAAAAAATTAAAAGACAAGGACTTTAAAGAAAAGAAAACACCATTAAAAGCCCTAACTATAAAAGAATTAAAAAGATATTTTTCATCACCAGTATATATGTTTAATACCTGTTTTAGCCTAATCTTAATCTTAATCATGTCCTGCTTTCTCTTTATAAAAGGTGAAACAGAATTTAAAGGTATGTTAAAATCAATGGATTTTGATATTAACACTACAATAAATCTTTTATTCTACACAATTATATTATTTGCTGGTATGTTAACTTCTATAACATCATCTAGTATTTCTCTAGAAGGAAAAACTATTAATATTACCAAGAGTCTACCCGTATCAGAAAAAACAATTTTAAACGCTAAAATATTAATGGCTCTAACAATAGAACTCCCATTTATCTTAATATCAATTATATTATTTATCATTAAATTTACTCCAAATATTACTTATACAATATCTTTAATATTACTAGGTTTAATAGTTCCAACACTAACTGCTATTATTGGACTATTAGTAAATTTAAAATATCCAAAACTAAACTTTTCAAGTGATACAGAAGTAGTAAAACAAAGTATAAGTAGTATGATTTCTATCTTTTCTGGTATGGGTCTTGCTATTATAAGTATTTTTGGAATAGGTTACTTTAGCGAAAATTATCCTCTAACAAATCTAATGCTTATACACGTTCTATTATTAATGATAATAACTTTTATCTTATATAAATTACTTATGAAAATAGGACCAAAAGAATATAGAAAGTTAAGCATTTAACTTTCTTTTTCTATCTGTAACATCACTTGAATTAAAAGTAAAAAAACTATATAATAAGATTGTTAAAAATATTGAAGAAGAGAAGGTAAATTACTATGAGTCTAGAAGAAAGAGTTAATAAAATAGAAGAACGAAATAAGAAAGTCGAACTAAATAAAAGTTGGGAAACTAGTTGGACTAGAAGAATCTGTATAATGATTTTAACCTATATTGTAGTTGTATTTTATTCTTATTTAACTACTAAAATAAATAATATATTTTTATCATCCCTAGTACCAGTAATTGGTTTTTCCCTTTCAACCGCATCACTAAATATCATAAGAAAATTATGGGAAAAGAAGATAAAGTAATAAATATCTATGATTTTATAATATAATAACTAAGAGGTAATAATATGTATACAATAAAAGACTATATAAATTTTTATAAAGATAATTCTCTAGAAGAAGTTCATTGGAATGCTCAAGACCTTCTTTTAGCAGCAATCATTGTCTATCTACCAATTAAATCATTTGAAGAGGCAAAAAGTCTAAAAGAGTTTTATGACTACGCCATATCTTTTAAAAAAGATAAATCATCAGGGGTAATGGCACCCTTATCTTATGAATTACTAGAGTTAATTAAAGATTCTAAAAGATATAAAAACTTAAAAATATCTAACTTTGAAAAAGTAAGAGATAATAATACTCAATTTGGAGCAGTAACCATTCGAATTAATGATCTAACTATTATTAGTTATAAAGGTACTGATGGTTCTCTAATTGGTTGGATGGAAAACTTTCGCCTAGGTTATGAATATCCAACATATACTCAAGTTCTAGCTCAAAAGTATCTTTTAAAAGTGTTAACTAAAGAAGATAAAAAAGTCTATGTAACAGGTCACTCTAAAGGTGGTAACCTTGCTATGGCAAGTGTTATGTCAGTAAGTGATGATATTTATAACAAAGTATCAGCAGTATATAACTTTGATGGACCCGGCTTTAGAAAAGAAGAATATAAAAGTCCTCAATATGAAAGACTACATAAAAAGCTAGTAAATATTATCCCAACAGGTTCAGTAGTAGGAACTATTTTAAATAATAAAGATTATCATGTAATAAAAAGTACTGAGTATGCCTTCAATGAACATTATCCAACTTCTTGGTGTTGTTTTGGAGAACATTTTATAAAAGGCGAACTATCAAGCATCAGTAAACAGTTCCATGAAACAACAACTACTGCCTATGAAAAACTTGATCAAGAAAAAGTAAAAGAAACAATTGAAACTATCTTTTCCAATCTACCAAGTGAATATTCTAGTGACTTAAAACTTAATCTTAATGATTTCAAAGAGTTTTACAAAAACATGCGTAACATTGATCCGGATGTAAGAAATTATTTAGACACAATTGTTGATTCTATGATAAAATCAACTTATACAAAAGAAAAGGAGTAGTTTATGAAAAATAAGAAAGAAAAGAAAAGTAAAAAGAAAATATTAATTATAATTGGTGCCATAGTAGCAATTCTAGTTGGGCTAGTTGCCTATGGAGTAGTAGTTGATCTAAACCAAGAAAAAAAGTTAAAAGAAGAACTAGATTATCTATATGAAATAACTAATAAAGAAGACTATGATGAAAAAGAAGTTAATAAAATACTAAATAGAACTGTAACAACAGGCGATTACAAAAAGGTAGAAGTAGCTTACAAAAAATATACCAAAGATTGTTTTACTATTTTAACTGATATTACAAGCGTTTTAGGAAATGATCGCCTATCATACGTCTTAACAGCTGATAATTACCAAGAAGATGGTAAAGACTTTGTAAAAACAAAAGAATACCTAAAAAGTGCTAAAGAAACACTAGAGCAGAGTATGATTAAATATAATGATTATTTTACAGAAGAAAAAGCTATGTCATATCTAGATAAAGAGTTAGATGACTATTACATAGATTTTTATAAAGATGAAGTAGTAGGTAATCTAGAAAGTGATGAAGAAGATGAAAAGTTATTTGACTCACTAAATAGTATAATTGATTTAATAAATGCTGAAGAAGAAGTAATTAATTTCTTAATAGAAAATAAAGATAACTGGCAAGTAGAAAATGGTTCAATTGCCTTCACATCAGATTCTCTAATAGACGAATATAATATGCTTTTAGCAGCAATTAATAACGAAAATATCTAATATTAAAAGTTTAAATATGGTACTCTAAGTATCATATTTTTTCTTTCACACAATTTTTTTTATTACTAAAACTTATTTCTTATCCTTACATTTTTGTAACAAATAAATACCTCTTTCAATGATATAATATAGTTAAGGAGGTCTCATATGAAAAAAATAGCAATACTAGAAGATGATACTTCTATAGCATTAGAACTAAAAGAATTATTAAAAAATGCTGGATACCAAGTTTTAGTTATTACTGATTATGAAAAGTCAGTAGAACTAATCTTAAAAGAAAAAGTAGATCTAGCCCTTCTAGATATTAATCTACCTACTGCCAATGGAGAAATAATCTTAAAAGAACTACGTAAAAAAACGACTATGCCCATTATTATGTTAACGAGTAGAGTAACAGAAGTAGATGAAATACTTTCTATGTCCTATGGGGCAGATGACTATATAACTAAGCCTTATAATCCAACTATACTTTTATTACGAATTCAAAATGTCCTTAAAAGAACCGAAAATACAACATCTTCTCTTATCTACAACAACATCATTGTAAATCCTAGTAAGGGTATCTTACAAAGTGAAACATCAGAATTGTCCCTAACTAAAAATGAAATGATAATTTTTCTTTATCTTTTAAATAATAAAGGTAACATTGTAAAAAGAGATGAACTAATGACAGACTTATGGAATAATAATGAATATATAAATGATAATGCCTTAACGGTAAATATAAGTAGGTTAAGAACAAAATTAGAAGAGTTTGGTTTAAAAGATGTTATTGAAACTAGGAAAGGTCAAGGTTATAAATTATTATGAAAATAACTAACTACTTAAAAGATAAATTTCTACCCATTTTTATCTATATCATAAACATCTTAATAATTACTATGCTCTTAATAGCTTTTAAAAGTAACGAATTCCTAATCTTAGTATTTATTACTTTTCAAATTATTCTAGGCCTAACTTTATTATTAATGGATTACTTTAAGAAAAGATCATTTTATAAAATGATTCAATCTAAACTTATAAATCTAGATAAAAAGTACTTAGTTCTAGAAATGCTAGAAAGACCCAAAACTAGTGAAGAAGAACTAATATATCAAATTCTCTATGAAATAAATAAATGTTATATTGAAAAATTAAAAGATTATAAACTAAGTCTTACTAATTTCAAAGAATATATTGAACTCTGGATTCATGAAGTAAAAATACCTATCTCCAGTCTTGTTTTAATGACTCATAACTCTAAAGAAACACTTCCAAAGAAATATACAACTCAAATAGATAGACTAGATAATTATATTGATCAAGTGCTATATTACGTAAGAAGCAATACTTCTGAAGAAGACTTTTTTATTAAAGAAGTTTCTCTCCAAAAGATAATTAACTCCGTTGCCTTAAAAAATAAAGATGACCTACTAGAAAACAATATTGAATTCATTGTAAAAACTAGTAACGAAAAAGTCTTAACAGATGAAAAGTGGTTAGAATTTATTCTAAATCAAATAATCAATAACAGTATTAAATACAAAAGAAATATAAAAGTACCAAAAATAGAAATTAAAGTAGAAGATGCCACCCAAAAAGTAATTTTAACTATTACCGATAATGGTATTGGTATACCTAAAAATGATCTACCAAAAGTCTTTAACAAATCATTTACCGGTACCAATGGTAGAACTACAACTAAGTCAACTGGATTAGGGTTATATATTGCTAAAAATCTTTTAAAAAAACTAGGTCATAAAATAGAAATAGAATCCGAAGTAAATAAATATACCAAAGTCACTATAACGTTTTCTAAAAATAACTATTATAAAATAGAAAACTAATCTTACAATATTGAAATGTTTTGTAATATTAGAATAACGACAAAATCTATTGTCTATAATAAACTAGCTATTGAAAGGAGTAAAATTATGAAAAAAGTATTAAAAATAGAAAAAATAGAAAAGTATTATGGCAATAGATCTAGTCTAACTAAAGCTATTGATAATATTTCTTTTGAAGTAGAAGAGGGGGAGTTTGTAGCAATAATGGGTGCTTCTGGCTCAGGTAAGACAACTCTTCTAAATTGTATTTCAACAATTGATAAAGTAACATCAGGTCATATCTATGTAAATGATCAAGATGTTACTAAATTAAAAGAAAATGATTTAAACAAATTTAGAAGGGAAGAGTTAGGCTTTGTTTTTCAAGATTTTAATCTTCTAGATACTCTAACTGCTTATGAAAATATTGCTCTTGCACTATCTATACAAAACCGTTCTATTCCTGAAATAGAGGGTAGAATAAAAATGGTAGCAAAAGAATTAAATATTGAAAAAATTCTAAAGAAATATCCATATGAAATGTCAGGTGGAGAAAAACAAAGAGTAGCAGCTGCTCGTGCTATCATAACCGAACCAACCCTAGTTCTAGCTGATGAACCAACAGGAGCCCTAGACTCTAAATCATCAAAAATGTTACTAGAAAAATTTAACTACTTAAACACAGAGTTAAAAACAACAATTTTAATGGTAACTCATGATGCTTTTACAGCAAGCTATGCTAGTCGTGTTATCTTTATCAAAGATGGTAAAATCTTTAATGAGTTCTATAAAGGAACACAAACACGTAAAGAATTTTTTGATAAAATAATAGATGTTGTAACCCTATTAGGTGGCGATTTAAATGATGCTTTGTAAACTATCTATAAAAAACATTACTAAGAGTATGAAAGACTATGCCATCTACTTTTTTACTCTAATATTAGGAGTTGCAATCTTTTACGTTTTTAACGCAATAGACTCCCAAACAGTAATGTTAAAAGTATCAGGAAGAACCTATGAAATAATAAAATTAATGACTAGTATCTTATCAGCTATAAGTGTCTTTGTTTCCTTTATCTTAGGTTTCCTAATAATATACGCCTCAAGGTTTCTAATAAAAAGACGAAATAAAGAATTTGCTATTTACTTAACCTTAGGTATGAGTAAAAGAAAGATATCTTTAATTTTATTCTTTGAAACACTTCTAATAGGTCTAATTTCTCTCATAATCGGACTAGGTCTAGGAGTAGTCTTATCCCAACTAATGAGTATTTTAGTTACTAATATGTTTGAAGCAGATATGACTAAGTTTCAATTTGTTTTTTCACAAAGTGCTTGTCTTAAGACATTAATATATTTTGGTATTATGTACTTAATTGTAATTATCTTTAATACCATCATCATAAATAAATATAAATTAATTGACTTATTATCATCATCTAAAAAATCTGAAAAAGTAAAACTTAAAAACCCATACGTCTGTATAGTAATATTTATTATATCAGTAATCGTCTTAGGACTAGCTTACTACCTAGTAACAGATGGCTTTGAAAAACTAACAACAGCAGATCAAATACTAATTCCAATAATTATGGGAATAGTTTCAACATTTACTTTATTCTGGTCTATGTCAGGTCTAATTCTAAAACTAGTAATGTCTCTAAAAAATATCTATTATAAAGGATTAAATAGTTTTATCGTAAGACAAATAAGTAGTAAAATAAATACCATGGTCTTTTCCATGACAATCATTTGTTTAATGTTATTTGTAACAATTTGTGTTTTATCAAGTTCCTTATCTTTAAAAAATTCTATGACTAAAAATCTAAAAGAATTAGTCCCTATGGATATTGAGTTTACTAAACCAGTAAATAGAGAAGAAGGAAATGGTTTTAGTGAAATAGAAGTAAACGACTCAAAAATTTCTATTGAAAAAACACTAGAAAATCTTAATCTAAATCCAGAAAAAGAATTTAAAGATACACTTTCCTTTAATATCTATGAAGATGAAAGTATTATTTTAAAATCATTACTTATTAATAGCCTAGATGAAATATATAAAGAATATCCATTCCTTCTATATAATCAAACAATAGATTTAATGAAACTAAGTGACTATAATGCTCTAGCTGAAAAATTCAATTTAGAAAAGTACAATCTAAAAGAAAATGAATATATTGTTATAGTTAATTATGACTACATGGCAAGCATTATAAATACAGGCCTTAAAAATAATCCCGAATTACTATTAAACAATGAAACATATCATTCAAAATATAAAAAATGTCAAGATGGTTTCTACGAATTAAATAGTTCTCGTTCTAACACAGGCTTTATCGTTTTACCAGATAAAGCACTAGAAAATCATACATCAATAGCAGAATTCTTAGTAGCTAACTACAAAAACGATAAAGAAAAAACAGAAGATAAAATAGATGAAGTTCTATCAAACAATTACAACAAAACAACTTGGTTAACTTACAATAGTAAAATAGATATAGCAAATGCATCAGTTGGTCTAGGTGCCCTAGTAACATTTGTTGGTCTATATTTAGGTATAATTTTCTTAATATCAAGTGCCGCAATTCTAGCTTTAAAAGAATTATCTGAATCAACTGATAATAAAGAACGTTATAATATGTTAAGAAAAATAGGAGCTAGTGAAGAAATGCTAAATAGTGCTTTATTTAAACAAATTGGTATCTTCTTTGCAACACCACTCCTTCTAGCAATCATTCATTCCATATTTGGTATAAAGTTTGCTAACTTCTTATTAGAATCAATGGGTGCTAAAGGTCTACTTTTATCAAATATCATGACTGCTATCTTTTTAGTTACCATCTATGGAGGATACTTTATCTTAACTTATTTATGTAGCAAAAATATTATTTCTAAGAGGACTAATTAAAAAATTAGTCTTTTTATATGTTATACTAAGAATAGCAAATATAAATAAATAAAAAATAAGGTGTAATGGAGGAAATATTATGTATAATTTCAACCTAAATAAAGATGAAGAAATTATAAAAGTGTTTGATGATGTATTAATAAGACAGGAAGGAAATTAGAAAGTAACAACAATTGCTCTAACAAATAAAAGAGTACTATTTTTAGACTATTTAATAGAAAATGAAGGGCTAGAAGTATTAAGAATAGCTAGAGGTATGAATTATATAAAATAAAAAGAAGTGTACTATCAAATTAATTTAAATGATATAGAAAGCATAATTAAAGATAAATTTTATAAAGTTATCTTAAAAAACAAAAATTCATTTGAATTTGATAAAGGTGAACTATACAGTTTGTTAGAACAAGTTATAAAATAACTAGAAAATAAAGTTAAAAAGATATCGGTTCTTTGGCAAATGACATTATACGTGCTATAATTAACATCAAGAAAAGAGGTAGATAAAATGCATGAATTAGATATAGAAAATTCTCCACGTAAAAAAACCTATGACTGGTTTAAGTCATTTAAAAATCCAACTTATGGAATAAACGTTACTATGGATGTAACTAAATTAGTCGCTTATACTAAAGCAACCAATACATCTTTCTTTATTAATATGTTATACATCGTTGTAAATGGACTAAACAAAGTACCAGAAATGCGTATGCGTTTTGTTAATAATAAACCTGTAATTTTTGATGACATAAATCCTGCAATTACTGTTATGACTGAAAATGAAGTTTTTGAAAATGTCCGCTTTGAAAATAAGAAAAATTATCAAGACTTCTATAATCTATCTAAGCAAGAAATTGATAAAGCCAAACACGAAACAAAGCTAACTGATAGTAGTTATAATCTTACTGATGCTTGGAACGAATACTACATAACATGTCTTCCTTGGCTAAACTTTACTGGAGCCAATCAACCAATGACTGAAGAATTACACTCTCAAACAGTTCCTAGAATATGTTGGGGCAAATATGTTAATAATAATGGTAAATATGAAATGACTCTAAACATTACTGTAAGTCACATCTTTGTAGATGGTCTTCATATTTCTAAAGCTTTTAATAATATACAAGAGATTCTAAATGAAGTTGATAAAATATTGAATTAGTATACGAAAAAGTATACTTTTTTTAATTAAAAACACTTGACACAAATACCCTCCCTCCCTATAATGAATTCTAGGTGATAAATATGAAAAAAGAGTGCCAAAATTGCACTAGATCCAAACACAGAACTGAAGCAGAAAAGAAAGCTTTAATAAGAAGACTTCGTATTATCTCAGGCCAAATCAATGGTATAGAGCAAATGATTGTAAACGATCGTTACTGTGATGATGTCTTAATTCAAATTTCATCAACTACAAACGCACTAAAAAGTCTAGGTAATGAAATACTAAAAAGTCATATGAAAACATGTATGGTAAAAGATATAAAAGATGAAAAATACGAAGTAGTAGATGATATTATAGATTTATTTAGTAAATTAAAATAAAAGGAGGAAAACTATGGCAAAAGTAATCTTAAGTATTTCTGGTATGAGTTGTAGTGCTTGTTCCAATAGCTTAGAAAAATATCTAAACAAACAAAAGGGTATAAAAAACGCTACAGTAAATCTCGTCTTAGCTCAAGCCTTAATTGAGTATGATGAGTCCCTAACTATTACTGATTTAAATAAGTTTGTTGAAGAAGCTGGTTTCAAAAGTCTAGGAATATATAATGAAAAGAAAGAAACAAAAAAAGAAAACAACAAACAAATCTTACTAATTTTCACACTTTTAGTAATCTTAGTTTTATATATTTCTATGGCTCATATGGCACGTCTTCCAGAAATACCATTTCTAAGCATGAAACATCATCCCATAAACTACACCATATCATTACTAGTATTAACAGTTCCCTTTCTAATATATGGTTTTGATATTTTTAAATCTGGTTATAAAAACTTACTTCATAAGTCTCCTAATATGGATACATTAGTATCTATAGGAGTCCTAGCTAGTTTTATCTATAGTTTAGTAGGAACCTTCCTAGTACTATTCAAATCAACAAGCTATATGGAAACTATTTATTATGAATCGGTAGTAACTGTAATCTACTTTATAAAATTAGGTCGTTATATTGATAGAAAGAGTAAAGAAAAGACTAAAGAAGTACTTCAAGAACTAGTTACTATAACTCCTAGTTTTGCCCTTTTAAAAATTGGAAATAAAGAAAAAGAAGTAACAATAGACGAAGTAAAAAAAGGAGATATTTTAATTTGCAAACCAGGTATGAAAATAGCTGTAGATGGAACAATTACTAAAGGAAAATCGCACTTCGATGAGTCATTCATAACTGGAGAGAGTGCTTCATTAAAGAAAGGTCCATCACAAAAAGTAATAGCAGGTAGTCTAAATATTGATGGTACAGTAGAGTATAAAGCTGAAAAAATCGGTAAAGATACAACCATTTCTGAAATAGTAAGACTAGTAGTAGAAGCAACAAATACTAAAGCTCCACTTGCTAAAATAGCCGATAAAATATCAGGTGTATTTGTACCGGTAATTATCGCTTTAGCAGTCCTAACTTTTATAATTCATCTAGTATTAAGAGATCCACTATCTAGTAGCTTAATCTACTTTGTAACAGTCTTAGTAGTAGCTTGTCCTTGTGCACTAGGTCTAGCAACACCCGTTGCAATAGTAATAAGTGAAGGTCTTGCTGCTAAAAATGGTATTTTAATAAAGTCAAGTGAAATACTAGAAAATGCTCATAAAGTAACAACTATTATTTTCGATAAAACAGGAACCTTAACTTATGGTAAATTACAAGTAAATAAGATTTATAACTATAGTTCATATAGTGAAAAATCCCTTCTAGAATTAGTTGCTAGTATTGAAAATAAATCATCTCATCCTATTGCTAAAGCCTTTAAAGAAATAAATTCATCTCTTGAAGTAACTAACTTTAAAGACATCTCTGGCTACGGAGTAAAAGCAACTATTAACGATAAAGACTACTATCTTGGTAACGGTAAACTCTTAGAAAAACTATCTATTGATAACAACCACAAAGAAAAAGAAAAGTCCCTTCAAGAATCAGGTAATAGTATTATCTATTGTCTAGAAAATAACAAAATAATTGCCTTAATTGGTCTAAAAGATACTCCACGTGATAACGCTAAAAGAATAATTAAAGAGTTAAAATATCAAAATAAAAGAGTTTTAATGCTAACTGGTGATAATGAAATAACTGCTAGTGTCATTGCAAAAGATCTAGGAATTGATGAAGTATATGCTAGTCTTTTACCGCAAGAAAAAACCGTTAAAATAAAAGATTTAATCACATCAGGTGAAAAAGTCCTAATGGTAGGAGATGGTATTAATGATGCCCCATCACTAAAGACAGCAACTATTGGTGTATCATTATCATCCGGTACTGATATAGCAAACAATTCAGCTGATGTCATCTTAATGAATAATAACTTAGTAAGTATAATTAACTTACTAAATATCAGTAAAAAAGCAGTCATAAATATAAAAGAAAATCTCTTCTGGGCTTTCTTCTATAACATCTGTATGATTCCAGTTGCTGCAGGACTACTTAGTAAATATATAACTATGAATCCTATGCTAGCATCCATTGCCATGACTCTAAGTAGCCTAACCGTTATGTTAAATGCTCTAAGATTAAATAGAATAAAAATAAGAAAAAATTAAAAGGAGATATGAATATGTTTAAAAGTATAAAAACTATAATTGAAGTATCAGGCATGAGCTGTGAGCATTGTGCTACTCGTGTAAAAAGTGCTCTAGAAAAAGAAAAAGACATAAAAAAAGTATCAGTAGATTTAAAGACTAATACTGTAACATTTACTAGTTCTAAAGAATTAGAACTAGATAAAATAAAAGAAATTATTGAAAATCTAGGATACGTATTTGTATCTGTAAAATAAAAGAGGAATAATATGAAAAAAGTAGTAATAGGTATGTCAGGAGGAGTAGACTCTTCTGTTGCTGCCATAAAATTAAAAGAACAAGGTTACGATGTAATTGGATTATTCATGCGTAATTGGGATTCCCTTGCTGATGGAGAATATAATACAATTCAAACTACATCTGAAGGCATTTGTCCTCAAGAAAAAGATTATAATGACGCTAAAGCTGTTTGTGATAAATTGGGTATTCCACTACATCGTAAAGACTTTATAAAGGAGTATTGGAATTATGTTTTTACTTACTTCTTAGATGAGTTAAAAAAAGGTAGAACTCCAAATCCTGATATTATGTGTAATAAGTATATAAAATTTGATATGTTTGCTAAAACTGCAAAAGAGCTAGGAGCAGACTACATTGCAACTGGTCACTATGCCCGTATTGAAAATGGTAAACTATTAAAAGCTATTGATGAAAATAAAGATCAAACATACTTTTTATCTCAAGTAAGTAAAGAACAATTAAAAAATGTTTTATTTCCAATAGGTGATATCAAAAAAGATGAAGTACGAAAAATTGCCAAAGAACATGGTCTATTAACTGCTACTAAAAAAGATTCAACTGGAATTTGTTTTATCGGTGAAAGAAACTTTGCTAAGTTTCTAGAAAATTATTTACCAAACACTCCAGGTAATATTGTAAATATTGATACTAACGAAGTACTTGGTAAACACATCGGTCTAATGTATTACACAATTGGTCAAAGAAAAGGTCTAAATATTGGTGGTACCTCAGATAGAATGTTTGTAGTTGGAAAAGATCTAGATAAGAACATTTTATATGTTTGTATTGGCGAAGATAATGACTATTTAATTTCAGACTCTTGTATTATTGAAGATGTTAATTACTTAGGTGATGAAAAAATTACTAATTGTACAGCCAAATTCAGATATCGTCAAAAAGATGTCCCAGTTGAACTAACTTGGCTAGATAATAACGAAATACTAGTAAAATACCCCCAAGGAGTAAAAAGAGTAACTCCAGGTCAAGCCTGTGTACTTTATCATAATGATGAATGTCTTGGCGGAGGAATAATTAAAACAGTTCAAAAGAACAACAAAAAATTATGGTATTTATAAAAGAAGTAATATATGAAGTTTATAGTAGATGAAAAAGTCCTAGAATTAGGAGTAAAAATAAAAGCAGTTATTATTGAAGGTATTGATAATGAATCAATTTCTGAAGAATACTTATCATGGAGAAAAAACAAAGTTCAAGAACTAATAACTAAATATAAAGACTATGATATTAAAAATGATAAAGTAGTTGAAGGCTTCTATGAACTACATCAAGAAGTAGGAGTACCAAGAAGAAAAAATCTTCCTTCATCAGAAAACTTAATAAAATTACTAACTAAAAGAGAAGATTTAGTTAGTATCAATAAAGCTGTAGATATTTATAATATCTTATCAATAGAATCAAAACTATGTCTAGGAGCTCATGACATTGATAAAGTATCTGGAAATGTTTCTCTAAAAATAACTGATGGTACAGAAAAGTTCTTACCACTAGGTAGTGAAGAGTTAAAACCAATTAATTCTGGAGAATATTCATTCGTTGATGACGATAATGATGTCATCTGCTGGCTAGATATTAGACAAGTTGATAAGACCAAAGTAACGGAAAAATCTAAAAATGTTTTATATCTAATCATTGGTAATAAAGAAACTAAAGATGAAGAATTAGAAATTGTTGCTGAAAAGTTAATTGAATTAACTACTAAATTTGCTGGTGGCACTGCTAAAATAGTAAGATAAAAGTTAAAAAAAATTAAATAATAAATTAAAAGGATAAAAGCTAAGCTTAAAATAGTTTTACTTTTATTCTTTTTCTATGTAAAGTCTTAAAAAATAGTGTTAAACAAACAAATAATAATTACATCTATGATATACTTATATTAGTAGGTGATATCAATGAAATTAAAAGACTTACAAAAGTACTATGACAAACTTCAACTAGAATACGGTTCTCCTGATTTAGATTCTATCTATAATGGAGGCTGTGAAACTAATCCTGATATTTGCTTTGTTTTTATGAATCCAACCGGTAGAAATATAGCCTCACAAAAAACTTGGCACGGTTTAAAGTCTCCTTGGATTGGTACTAAAAACATCTGGGACTTATTTTCTGCCGTTAACTTAATTGATGAAGAACTATATAAAACAATAAAGAAAATACCAGGATCATCTTGGACAGAAGAGTTTGCCACTCTTGTCTACGATGATGTAGCAAAGCATAAAGTTTTTATAACCAATCTTGGTAAATGTACTCAAGTAGATGCAAGACCCTTACCAGATAGAGTCTATAAAGAATATTTAGATTTATTATTAAAAGAAATAGAAATAGTAAATCCTAAAGTCATTATCCTATTTGGTAACCAAGTAAGTAGTATTGTTTTAAACAAAAAGATATCTGTATCAGCTTCTAGAAAAGAAATGCACCCTTTAAAAATAAAAGATAAAACATACAAAACATATCCGGTCTATTATCCAATAGGTAATGGGCGTTTCAATATTGATAAATCAATCGAGGATATAAACTGGATAATAGAACAAGAACTAAAAGAAAAAGTAGGAATAGGAGAGTAATATGTTAGTAGCGATAGATGGCCTAACTAGAGTAGGAAAAACAAGTATTTCAAAAAAACTAGGAGAAAAACTAAATTATTCAGTCTGTAATTCTGGAAATATTTATCGTCTAATTACTCTTGATCTATTAGAAAACTCCATTACTCCAAAAGATAAAGTACAACTAATCAAGCGATTACCAAATATAAAAATAAATATTACTCCACAAGGACTATATTTAAATGAAAAAAATGTAACTAATAGACTTGAAGACAAAGATGTCTCTCAAAATGTTTTAGAGTTTTCTACTATTAAAGAGATAAAAGAGTATGTTAGAACTATTCAAAAAGAGTTCATCAGTAAAAACAAAAACTTAATTATGGAAGGAAGAGACATCTCAGAAAGAATTATGCCAAACGCTGACATAAAGTTCTATTTATATGCTAGTACTAATAAACGTGCCAAACGTCTACTTCAAAAAAGAAAAGAACTAACTCTTGAACAAGCAATTGAAATTATAAAAGAAAACGATCAAAAAGATATAGCATCTCTTAATTTTTTAAAACCAAAAAACGCTATCGAAATAGATACTTCAACATCAAGCGTTGATGAAGTAGTAGACCTTATGTTAGAAAAAATCAAAAATGTAAAGTAAACTTACCAAAATTCCAAGTAAAATTGCTTGTATGCAACCAACTAAATACATATAATTATCTTAATTAAAAGAAAGGAAACAGTATATGATAAAGTTAAAAAATGTTTCAAAATTCTATTATAGTAAAGGAGTTATTGCCTCAGGCTTCACTAAAGTAAATCTTGAGTTTAAAATAGGTGAATTTATTGCGATAACTGGTGAATCAGGTTCTGGTAAATCTACATTATTAAATGTAATATCAGGTCTTGATACTTACGAAGAAGGAGAAATGTACATTAATGGTAAAGAAACTAGCCATTACCTAGAAAAAGATTGGGAAGATTACCGTCGTAAATATATCGGAAACATCTACCAAAACTTCAACCTCATAAATAGTTACACCGTTTATCAAAATATTGAATTAGTTCTAATATTAAATGGTCTAACTAAAAAAGAGGCTAAGCCTAAAGTCTTAGATTTAATAGACAAAGTTGGTCTAACTAAATTCCGCAAGACTAAAGTATCTAAACTATCAGGTGGTCAAAAACAACGTGTAGCCATAGCAAGAGCTCTAGCAAAAGATGTTCCAATTATAATTGCTGATGAGCCAACTGGAAGTCTAGATAAAAGATCAGCTGAAAGCGTTATTAAACTTCTAAGTGAACTATCAAAAGATAAACTAGTTATTGTTGTTACTCATAACTATGAACAAATAAGTGATTATGCTACAAGAAAAATAACTATGCACGATGGCAAAGTATTAGAAGATAAAAAACTAAAAGAAGTAAAATACGGAGTAGCCGAAGAAAACCATTATAAAAATATTACTCTATTTAATAAATTAAAATTAGGTTTTAGAAATACCTTTAATGTTGCTCCTAAATTTATTTTATTATTAATAGTTTACTTATTTATTGTTGTTGCTTTAATGACAGAATACTCATCATTTAAAAAGAGTGAATACGAGTCTTCTAAATCAGGCTATAATTACTTATTCCAAGACTTAGATGAAAGTCGTATCATAGTAAATAAAAAAGATAAATCTAGTATTTCTGAAGAAGAAATAAATAAAATTGCTTCCCTAGATAATATAAAACATATTATGAAAAACGACTCCATTGTCGACCAAACTTTCTACTTATCATCATCAGATAATAGTTACTATATAGATGGAACTCCAAAAAGTATTAAGCAATTATCTGGTAAATTAGATGTTGGTAGAATGCCAGAATCTGATAATGAGATAGTTATTGTTGGTAGTAAAAAAGACTATTACCTAGGACAACAATATGATGAATTAATGAGTAAAACCTACAATATAGAAAACAACTCTTCATCTCTTATTCAAGATGATATAAAGGACTATAAAATAGTAGGTATTAAATATAAAAAGGATATTGAAGACTACAAATATCAATTATATTTTACAGAAAAAGCTATTGATAAATTTCAAGTACAAAGTAATGAATCCTACAGTACAACAATAGTTAACTTCTTAGGTAAAAATCATAAAATAAATAGTTGGAATCCAGCATATAAAATAGTCCCAAATAACTGGGTACCACTAAATGAAGCATATGTTACTGAAGATTATAAATACGAGTGTCCTAAAGAAAATTGTCTAAACCAAAACATAAATATCCATATAAGTAACTTATATTATGAAGATAAAATAGATGTTCATGTAACTAAGTATTATAATTCTAAAAACATATCTTCCATTCTAGAATTACCAAACTACAACAAAGAAGAATTTGATTTATATAATGGCATCATATTTATAAATCCTGAAAACTATAATAATTTATATAACAAAGACACCTATCAAATGAGTGTTTACGTAAAAGATGCTCACAAAATTGCTGAAACAGAAAAAGAATTAAACAAACTAGATTATAAAACCCTAGTCGTTAAAAACACTCTAATTCAACCAACTGCCTCAGTAATTATTAGAGTCTTAAAAATAATAGTTACAATCATCTTAGTCGCAACACTTTTCTTTATCACATATTTTGTTATAAAACTAATCTTAAAATCTAGAAATATTTACTATACAACCATTAGAATGTTAGGTGCTCCTAAAAAAGTAGCTAGACAACTACTAATAATTGAATTATTTATTGTTGCTAATATCGCATATTTTACTTTTGATTTATGTGTATATTTAAATCATCTAGGTACTATAAAAAATTCAACTCTTCAAACTATAAATGAATACTTAACATTTAATGACTATGGTCTAATATATTTAATACTAGTCTTATTATCATTCTTAATAAGCGAAAAATATGCTGCTAAAATATTTAAAAAGAGTGTCATGAACTCTTATAGAGAAGAGGTGTAATAATGATAAAAATAGAAAATATTAATAAGTATTTTAATCGTCATAAGAAAAACCAAATTCATGTAATTGATAATACCTCTCTTACTTTAGAAGATACTGGTCTAGTAGCTTTACTTGGTCCATCTGGTTCTGGTAAAACAACTCTTTTAAATGTTATAGGTGGTCTAGACAAAGTTCAAAAAGGTAAAATATTCATAAATGATCAAAAGATTACTAGTAAGTTTAGTTACAAAGTAGATAAAATAAGAAACTTAAATATTGGTTACATTTTCCAAGATTATAAACTAGTAGATAATTTATCTGTCTATGATAATGTTGCCTTAAGTCTAAAAATAATTGGTATTAAAGATAAAAAAGAAATAGATAAAAGAGTAACTTATGTCCTAGAAAAAGTAGGAATGTATCGTTATCGAAAAAGACCAGCTAATATGTTATCTGGTGGAGAACGTCAAAGAGTAGGTATTGCTCGCGCAATTGTAAAAAATCCCAATATTATTATAGCAGATGAACCAACAGGTAACTTAGACAGTAAAAACTCTGTAGAAATAATGAATATTATCAAAGCCATTTCTAAAGATAGATTAGTAATACTAGTAACCCATGAAACAAATTTAGCTAACTTTTACGCTAGTAGAATTATTGAAATATCTGATGGTAAAGTCGTAAAAGACTATGAAAACACTCATACTAATGAACTAGACTACGCTATCGATAATAGATTCTATCTAAAAGACTTTAAAAAAGAAGATAACTTTAAAGACAAAACTAATGATATAACAATCTATCATGATAATGATGAAAAACTACAAGTAGAAATAGTAATTAAAAATAATAATATTTATATTCGTAGTAAAAATAATAATTCAATTGAAGTAGTGGACGAAGACTCTAGTATTGAGTTTATCAATGACCATTATCATAAACTTGATAAAAATGAACTGGAAAAATATGAATTTGACTTTGAAAATGTTATCGATAAAAGTAGAAAATTAAGATACTCTTCAATATTTAATCCTCTTACTTTTATAACTAATGGTTTTAAAAAAGTATTTGCTTATTCTCTAATTAAAAAAATTCTATTAATTGGTTTTTTCCTATCTGGTATCTTTATAATGATTTCAACTAGTAGTATGGGAGCAGCTTCAAGAGTAAATGAAAAAGAATTTGTTGAAACTAATAAAAACTATATAACTATTGAGACTAACAAAACAGATCCGATTATATATCAAAAATATGCTGAAGTAGAAGGAGTAAACTACATCTTACCAGGAAGTTCTAATATAAGTATGCGAGTACCTTTAAGTGACTATTATCAAACAAGTAGACAAAATATGCTCCTAAAAGGTTCTATGTCTTCAATTAATATGATTACTAAAGATGATCTAATATATGGTAGAATGCCAGAAAATAATTATGAAATAGTAGTAGATAAACTAGCTATTGAAAAAATGTATTCATCAAGTGATGGAATATATCAAATGGCTAATGTAAAATCCGTAGAAGACTCTCTAAATAGAAAAGCCAGAATAACTTCTATGGATGACTTTACAATAGTAGGAATAACAGACCTAGTATCACCTTCAATATATGTAAGTGAAGATATGTTTATTGATATGTTATATAACTCAAAAAATGTAAACGATGCTTATGCAGAGGAAAACGAAGGAACAACTGGTATTCAAAATTATGATTTATTTAAAGATAAAATAACTATTACCAAAGGTAGAGAACCAGCAAATGATTATGAAACTATTGTCAACGTAAGTAATGAAGAGTCTATGAAATTAAATAAAGAAATTTCAACTAAAATAGGTGATCGTAAATTAATAGTAGTTGGTTACTATACATCACCTGATGAAATAAATAATTATTTTGTAAACACCAATACTCTAAAAACAAGTTTAATTTTAAAAACAAAAAAACTAACAATTTATTCCAACGACAAAGCTAAAACAATTGAAAACTTTAGAAATAATTATGAGATAAATATCTATGATAATTATCAAAAGGATAGAGAAAATTATATTGCCTCCAATGCAAAAAGTAATAACATAATGTTAGCTAGTGCTGCAATCGTTCTAGGTATATCTCTAATCGAAATATTCTTAATGAGTAGATCATCATTCTTATCAAGGGTAAAAGAAGTAGGAATCTATCGTGCTATAGGTGTTAAGAAAAAAGATATTTATATTATGTTCTCGGGTGAAATTATCGCTATAACAACCCTAACTAGTTTAACAGGTATTCTAATCTGTGCATACATAATGAAAGTCTTAACGACAGTACCATATATGCAAAGAATTATTATGGTAAATGTTCCAACTGTCTTAGCCTCTATAATAATCTGTTATACCTTTAATCTAATAGTAGGACTAATTCCAGTATTTGCAACTCTACGTAAAACACCAGCTGCTATTCTAGCTAGAACCGATCTAGATTAAAATAAAAAAATACAAAGTAGATAAGTAAAATTGTCTACTTTTTGTTATAATAAAATTATAGGAGAAATATATATGGAAAAAGCTAAAGTATATTTTACAAAAAATTTAACTAGTGAAAGTCTAATAAATTTATATAAAAAAGCTAATTGTTCTTTAGAAGGTAAAGTAGCCGTAAAAGTTCATTCAGGTGAAGATGGTAATCAAAACTTCCTACATCCAGAATATTTTAAAGATATTATTGATTACGTAAATGGTACTGTAGTAGAGTGCAATACTGCCTACGATGGTGCAAGGAATACCACTGAAAAACATAAAAAGCTATTAGAAAATCATGGTTGGACCAAGTACTTTAAAGTTGATTTATTAGATGCCGAAGGACCAGATTTAGTCTTACCAATTCCAAATGGTAAAAAGATAAAAGAAAATCATGTCGGTAAAAACATTAAAAACTATGATTCAATGTTAGTTCTTTCTCATTTCAAAGGTCATCCTATGGGAGGCTATGGTGGAGCTCTAAAACAATTATCAATTGGTTGTGCTTCATCATATGGTAAAGCCTATATCCATGGAGCCGGTACTCCTGAAAATATCTGGACAGTCAATCATGATAGTTTCTTAGAGTCCATGGCTGATGCAGCCTCATCTGTCGTAAAATTATTCAATAATAAAATTGTCTACATAAATGTTCTAGCAAACATGTCTGTAGATTGTGATTGTTGTAGTGTAGCAGAAGACCCTTGCATGAAAGATATAGGTATAGTCTTGTCAACAGATCCTGTTGCTATAGACAAAGCTTGTCTTGACATGGTATATAACAGTAGTGATCCAGGAAAACATCATTTAATAGAAAGAATCGAATCAAGAAACGGATATCATACTATAGAATCAGCTGAAAAGCTAGCTATAGGTACAACAGAATACGAATTAATTAATATAGATTAAGGCATCATCAGATGTCTTTTTTCATGCCCAAACAACCTTGAAATAAAAAAGATTTAATTATATAATATATTATAGATTAAAAAGAATAGGTGAGATAATGAAAAAGAAAATATTTTTACTAGCAGCTTTGTTAGTAGTAATAATTCCATCCTACAAAGTAAGGGCTGGTTGTTCAACCACAATATCAGTTCAATACGTTGACTCAGAAGAACAATATGAAGAGGCATATGAAAGGTATTTTAGTGAAGAGTACGATGAAACAATACCAGATAATTCTGAATATATAACATATGTAATGTATGGTGATGAATATACAATTCAAAACAAAAAAATTGTTGGGTTAAATAAAATAGCTAAATATGAAGATTGCTATAAAGAACTACCAGGAAAATATGCAATAGTGATTTACTTAACACCAGAAGAAGTATCAAAATTTGAAGAAACTTTAAATTCAACGATAGAACTTTATTATTATGATACTTATATAGCACAAATTACATCTACAACAAACTTAAAATATATATTTAAAAAAATAACAAATAGGCCAATAGATGGTAAACAAATTACTGAAGAAGTAGATTGCAATAAACAGTATCCGATATGTAATTTTGAGCGTTCAGATGATGGAAGTTTGAATATAGAAAATACATCCATAAAAAAGCCTATAGAAAATTATATATATGACAGTTATAAAATTTTCGAAAAGAAAAGCAATTACGACTATGAAGAAACAGATAAAATAAATAGTTGTGGAGTATATATAATAAGGCTTTATTACAAAAAAGCCAAACAAGAATCTACTGACACCATAAACATTACTCAGAATAAAACAATTAAAATGAAAAGCTACTTCAAAGACTTGAAAAACACAACAACCACAATTTCCTATAGAGTCCTAGATACGAGTATTGCTAAAGTAGATAGTGAAGGAAATATAAAACCATTAAAAGTAGGAGAAACAGAAATTATCGCAACAGCAAACGGAGTAGAATACATACTACACTTAAGAGTAACCCAAGATATGATAACAAATCCAGATACAGCTTCTCCAATTATTATGATACTTTGTGTAATCGGCATTCTAATATCCGGAACAACAATTTATTTAAAAGACCAAACAAACTAAAAGAGACTAAAATCTAGTCTCTTTCTTTTAATACAAATTATCAGGTAATAACTTATCTAGGTAATCTAAAATATCATCTTTCGTATATTTATTTGGTTCTCTAAGATACATAGAACATACATTAATAACCGCACTTACATAAAACATTGTAAGTACCTCTGCAGGTACCTCACTATTATAATTCTTCTCACTCTCAATATGACTTCTAACATCCATTAACAAAGTATTTCTAATCATGTCGTTCGCAACACTATTATTGTTATTCTTAATAATAGAAGAGTAGAAAGATACATTCTCACTAATATGCTCAAATAACAATTCAATCATTTTCATATAAAAATCTTTTGTATTAGAAATATTGGTATTAGACTTTAACTTATCAACTAAAGCAATCTCCATATCTTTCATTAAAGCATATAAAAGTTCATACTTATCATTAAAATGATCATAAAAAGTAGATCTGTTAGTTAAAGCCACTCTACATATATCCGCCACTTTAATATCTTCAAAAGGTTTATCCTTCATCATGACTAATAATCCGTCATATAAACTCTTTTTTGTCTTAATTACACGTAAATCTTCCTTTTTATCCATTTTCCATCACCTATACACTATTATATACCTAAAACTTCTAATGTAAAGATAAACAACACAAAGTTGGCTAAATACACTACTTTTAGCATACAACTGTCGGTTATCGAACATAAAAGAATATATTTTACTGGTCTTTTTTCTTTTAAAGCATAGAATTAATTATGCAAAGAGGAGGAAAAAGTATGAAAAAAATTGCAGAAAAAATAACCAATAACAGTGTTATAGTTCTAGTGATAAGTTTACTTCTTTTCATAGTATCAATATTTGGTTATGTAAACACTAGAGTAAATTATGATATTTTAGTTTACTTACCAGATACAATCGAAACTATAAAGGGAGAAAACATTTTAACTGATGAGTTCGGTCTTGGTTCATATGCCTTTGTAATGACAAATGATAAAGATTCAGAACAAATATTAGCCCTAGAGGAAAAAATAAAAGATATAAAGAACGTTAAAGAAGTATGTAGTATTGCCGATGTCTTAGGAACAACAATTCCATATGATATGTTACCAGATGAAATACAAGATAAATTATATAACGACAACGAAACAGTAATCTTTGTAACATTTAATAGTTCAACTTCAGAGGACTCAACAATAGATGCCGTTAGATCATTACGAGAAGTTGTAAAAGATGCTAACAAAGTAAGTAGTATGACTGCTATGGTAATTGATACCATGGACTTATCCAATAGTGAATTAGTAGCCTATGTTTCAATAGCTGTAATCTTCTGTTTACTTATACTTCTAGCAACAACAGATTCCTACATAATACCTTTTTTATTACTAGGAAATATTGGTATAGCAATTATTTATAATATGGGAAGTAACTACTTCTTAGGAGATATAAGTTATATTACAAAGTCTATCTCAGCCGTACTACAATTAGGAGTAACAACAGACTTTTCAATATTTCTATATCATAAATATGAAGATTCTAAAAAGAAAATTAAAGATAAAAAGAAAGCCATGGCCGACGCCATAGTTCAAACATTTAAATCAATATTAGGTTCATCATTAACTACATTTGCTGGTTTCCTAGCACTATGTACTATGGACTTATTATTAGGTAAAGATATTGGAATTGTTATGGCAAAAGGAGTTTTATGTGGATTAATATGTGTTGTCACAATATTCCCATCATTCCTATTAATTTTTGATAAACAAATAGAAAAAACAAAACACAAAGTATTATTACCTAAATTTGAAAAATTACCAAAGTTTATAATATCAAAACAAAAATTCATTTTAATAGCTTTTGTCCTATTAATGATACCTGCATACATTGGTAATAGTAATTATGATGTTTACTACAAACTTGATGAGTCACTTCCAAAAGATTTAGCCTTTAATGTAGCAAACAACGACTTAGCTAAAAAGTTTGGTATAACATCTCCGGAAATAATTATCATGGATAAGAATGTTTCAAGTAGTGATATTGAATCCCTTACAGATGAATTAAAATCGGTTAAAGGAATAGACTTAGTCTTATCACCAAGTGAATTCGTAAACAATGGTCTAGAAACAATAATTCCAGACAACCTACAAGAAATACTAAACAATGATAAATATCAATTAGTCTTAACCAATTCTACTTATGAAATAGCATCAGATGACTTAAATAATCAACTAGCAACAGTAAATAAAATAGTTCATAAATACGATAAAAAAACTATTGTAGCCGGTGAAGGCGCTCTAATGAAAGACTTAATAACTATTGCTGATCATGACTTTAACATGGTTAATTATACATCACTTGCTGTAATATTTATAATCATGGTACTAGTATTAAAATCATTAAGTTTACCAGTAGTATTAAGCTTAGTGATTGAATTTGCTATATTTGTAAATATGTCAATTGCTTACTATACAGGAACATCACTTCCATTTATAGCTTCAATCGTTGTAGGAACAATCCAGTTAGGAGCAACAATAGACTATGCTATTTTAATGTCTACTAAGTATATTGAAGAAAGACAAAAAAATGACAGCAAACAAAAATGTATGGAGGAAACTCTTAAGTTTACAATTCCATCAATCATAACATCAGCTTTATGCTTCTTTGCCGCAACAGCAAGTGTTGGTTTCTATACAAAAATAGATATGATTGGTTCAATTTGTAACTTATTAGCTAGAGGTTCTCTAATTAGTATGGCATCAGTAATCTTTATCTTGCCATCATTATTAATGTTATGTGATAAGATAATTCTAAAAAATAAAAATGTTAAGAAAGAAGGAAAATAATATGAAAAATATAAATAAAGTTATTTCAAGCATCCTAATATCTAGTATGTTATTAACTCCAATTTCTACTTTTGCCTTAACAAAAGAGGAAACAATTTATACTAACTTAAACTATGATGGTAAAGTAGAAAAGACTACTGTTAATAATCATTTATCTAATCTAGATAAAGGAACAATTAAAGATGATACGGAATTACAAAAAATTCTAAATATTAATGGTAAAGAAAAATATAGTCTTGATAATGGTATAATTAGTTGGAACTCAACCGGTAAAGATATTTATTATCAAGGAACAACTAAAGAAAGTCTACCAATTACAGTAGAAGCTAAATACTATTTAAATGGTAAAGAAACTAAAGTAAAAGATTTAATTGGTAAAAAAGGTAATATTACTATTAAATTAAATTTAACTAATAACTCTTATAATACTTATTATAAACAATACACTCCATTCGTTGTAACAGTAGGAACAACTCTTTCTAATAAAAATAATTCTAATATTACTGTAACAAATGGTAAAGTAACATCAACTGGTAATAAGAGTATGTTAGTAGCTCTTGCTACACCTGGATTATATGAAAGTATTGGTCTAGAGGATTTAAAGAGTCTAAATAATGTTGAAATTAACTATACAACAACTAACTTTACTTTAAATAATATCTACTTAGTAGCAACTCCAAAACTACTATCTGAAAGTGATTTATCTGTATTCAATAAGATGGATAATCTATCTTCCTCAATTAATACTCTACAAGATAGTATGAATAAAGTAGTATCTGGTACTACTGAATTAAAAACTGGTACTGAAAAATTATCAGTAGGTGCTTCTACTTTAACTAGTAAATATAGTGAAGTATTAGGTGGAGTGGAAAGAATAAAAAATGGTTCAATTGACTTAACTTCTGGCATTGAACAAATTATTGCTTCTCTAGAAGCTGTAAAAGAACAACTAGTAGCTGAACAAACTAGTCCTGAAGCAATTGCTCAAGCAGAATCTTTAAAAGAGTTACAAGCTTCAAATACTCAAATGTTAACAAAATTAAAAGTTGCATTTAATAATGATGAAACAAGAATTTTAAATGCTAAAAAAGCTGCTGTAGAATGTAATTTAACTACTGAAACAGATGAACAAAAACTAGGTATTTGTTTAATTAAACATGGCTTAACTACAGAAGAAATATCTGCACTTCCATATCTATTATTAATTGAAAATAATAGTACAGCTATAACTACTTTAAATGCAAAATTATCTTCATCTGTTACAACAATCAACACCATGATAGCAACTCTAGAAGAAGCCTTAAAAGAAGCAAAAGATGGTTCGCTTGGTCTAACAGCTGGATTAGATGAATTAAAAAGTGGTCTAACTTTACTGGAAGCAGGAACTAAAGAATTATCAACTGGTCTAAATTCAGCTTTAACTGGAACAACAGCTCTAGAAGAAGGACTTACTCAAATAAATAACGAAGGAATAAATAAATTATCTTCATATACAAATACAGTATCTAATTACTCTTCTAAAGTAAAATCTCTAGTAAAATTATCAAAAGAGTATAATGGTTACCAAACATCTACTGCTAATAACTCAACATTTATCTATAAGATAAAATCATTAACAAAGTAATAATTGAAATATAAAAATAGACTATATGGAACTAAATAGTACTAAGTTCATTAGTCTATTTTTTTCATTTAAAAGAAAAACATTTTTACTAAAATCTACTTTAAATATGCTATTATATAGGTACATGCAACCTAAAGTTTACAAATTTCCAATCAAAGTTGGTAGAAAGCAACCGTTAATTATCGTACTATTAATAGTGAAAGAGGTGAGATTATGAGGTTTGGTGACAAACTAATTAAACTTAGAAAGAAAAATGGCTTATCTCAAGAAGACTTAGCCAACAAATTAAATGTTTCAAGACAATCAGTATCTAAATGGGAAAGTAATAATACTTATCCTGAAACAGATAAAATAGTTCAAATCTGTAATATCTTTAATTGTAGTATGGATGACTTAATCAATGACAAAGTTACAGATATAGAAGAAGTAGAAAGAAAAGAAAAAAACAATCTAAATATTGCTCTAGACTCTCTATTAGAATTTATTACTAAAACAATAAACATGTTATCTAGAATGAAATTCTCATCAATCTTAAAATGTTTTATTGAACAAGTAATTATTGTTCTACTTCTAGCATTCATTGGTATGATAATATCATCAATTATTCCTAATGTAATTTGTAAAACTCTAAACTTTATCCTATCAGGACGCTACTATACTGTCTATAATGTAATAAAAGGTCTATGTCAAACTATCTGGCTTATTATATCTATAATTGCTATTATTCATATTTTTAAACTTCGTTATTTAAATTACTATGATGAAATAGTTGAAAAGGAAAAGAATGTATCCTCAAGAAAAGTTAAAGAAAATAAAAAAGAAGAAACAAATACTACAACTAGTTTTGAAACTAGTTTTGAAAGAAAAGATGAAGAAAAAATAATCTTAAGAGATCCTAATCATGAACCATTTGCTTTCTTAAGCATCCTATCAAAAATAGTAATTTTCTTTGTAAAAATAACTATCGCATTTATTGGCTTATTCTTAGTCTTTACTTTAACACTATCTCTAATTAGTTTAGTAATAAGTCTATCTTTATCCCTACATTCCTTAATATTTGCTGGAGCAACCCTAACTTCACTTGGTATCATAATAGCTCATATAATAGTCTTAATTTTAATTTTAAATTTTATTATAAATAAAAAAATAAAAGCAGAAATACCTATAACTATCCTTTTAGTCGCTATAACAATAGCTGGAATAGGTTTAGGTATAGGTTTACTTGGTTTTAAAAATATTGATTCTATAGGCTTTGACGAGAAAAGTATCAAAGAAAATGAAATAGATCTAACTTATAAAGACAATATGTTAATCATGAATACTTGGGAACATAACTATGAAATTATAATAGATAACAACATGAGTCTAAATGATATAAAAGTAAGATATAAATATAACCCTGATTACTATAAAATATCTTATAGTGTAGATTACAGCTATGATATGCGTGAATATGATACATATTTGACTAGCACTAATAATTTTCCAAAACAATTTAAAACTTTCTTAGACGACCTAAAGAAAAATACTATTAGAGATTATTCTACTAGTGAATTTAATAATAGTATGAAATTAATTGCTAATGAAGAAACAATTAATAAATTAATGACTAACTTTTCTAAACTATATTTATTTGAACAAGAAAAAACTGAAACTGGTTATAAAATTTCTAATGTTGAGTTTCGTTTAGAAGAAGATGATCAAGGTTGTTCTGCATACTACAGTGCCGCAACAGATACTCTAACTTGTCCTAGTTGGTGTGAAGGTAAAAAAGAAAAAATAGATACTCCAAAAGGTCAAATTATAAAATTCTATTGTGCAACTAGTAATGATTAAAATAACATCTCACATACTAACATCGTCATAATACCTAAGAGAAAAGAAAATATTGTTGCTTTTCTCTTTTTATACTGCCAAGAATTAGGTAACAATTCATAAATACTAATATGAATCATTATTCCAGCTGTAACTCCAAGTATCAAAGCTAAAATAAAATCATTCATGTATCTAGCAAGAAATAAATAGGCAAGTATCGCTCCAAACAACTCTGAAAATCCAGATAAAAAAGTATACCAAAAAGCCCTCTTTCTGTTATAAGTCGCATAATATATTGGAACCGCTATAGAAATACCTTCTGGAATATTATGAAGAGCAATAGCTAAAGACAAAGTAATACCCAAAGAAAGATTACTATTAGTCGAAATAAAAGTCGTAATTCCCTCTGGTATATTATGAAGTGCTAAAGCAATTACTGAAATAAGTCCTAATTTATAAAGATTATTATTAGAAAAATGCTCATCAATCTTTTGATCAATAGAACTAGAAAACATAATTCCTAAAACTACAAAAATAAACACTATCAAAAAGACAAAAACTTTTGTATAATCAAAGTAGAGTAGACTAACAGACTCTGGTATTAAAGAAGTAAGAGAAATAGTAATCATAACTCCAGCAGAAAAGGCCAAAGATTTGCTAATAATACTTTCTCTAGACTTATGCAAATAACATGGTATAATACCAAGAAGTGTTGCTAAACCAGCTAAAGTTGTAATTAAAAAACTAAATATAATTCTATTCATACTAATTTATATACATAAAATCAAAAAAATATGACTTTATCAAAAAACTAATCCAAATTCTATATTGAAAAACATTAACTTGTATATTATTATAATGAAACGAGGTATATAAAATGAATCTAATTTTTATGAGACATGGCGAAGCCACTAATAATAAAGAAGAGTTTTTCTCAGACAAAGAAATATATTGGTCTATTCTAACTGAAAAAGGCATAAAAGAAGTAAAAGACTCAATAAACCTTTTACCAAAAAGTATTGATAAAATTTATGTCTCTCCCTTACCAAGAACTATTGAAACTGCTCATCTAGTCTACGAAAAATATAAAATTACCGAAGTAATTATAGATAACCGTTTACGTGAAATAAACTATGGAAAATATTCTGGTAAGAAAAACAATGAAGAACTAGATAACATTCGTCTACAACAAATTAATGGAGACTATTTCACTAAGTTTGGGGACTACGGAGAAAATAAATTCGAAATAGAATTAAGACTATCTACATTTTTAAAAGATATTTCAACAGAAAACTCCAGCAATAGTACTATTCTAATCATCTCCCACGGTTCAATAACTTCATACATGAAAAGAATTCTAAATTTAAAAACTCCTCATATTAAAACTGGTAAAATAGAAGAATTTATTGATATTGATTTTACTCCAGTATTAATTCATTTAAATAAATTAAATACGTATCAAACACCAAATAATTAAAAAGAAAAGAAGTGATCATATGAACTACGATAAATTAATGGAAGAACAAATGTCATCAACTAAAGAAGGCAGTACACTTTTATTACATGCTTGTTGTGCACCATGTTCATCAGCTTGTCTAGAAAGACTAAGTAATTTCTTTAAGATAACAATTATCTACTATAATCCCAATATAACTGAAGAAAAAGAATATTTAAAACGTCTAGAAGAACTAAAAAACTTTATTCAAAAAATTAAAGTAAAATACCCAATCAATATAATAGATACAAGATATGATCCAAAAGAATTCTTTGAAATATCTAAAGGACTAGAAAAAGAAAAAGAACGTGGCAAACGTTGTTACAAATGTTATGAATTACGTCTAGAAGAAACAGCTAAAGTTGCTAAAGAAAATAACTTTGACTTTTTCGCAACTACTCTTACTCTAAGTCCTTATAAAAAAACTGACTGGCTTAATGAAATAGGAGAAAACCTATCTAATAAATATCAAACTTCTTACTTATATTCTGATTTTAAAAAGAAAAATGGTTATAAACGAAGTATCGAGCTATCAAAAGAATATAATTTGTATCGTCAAGATTACTGTGGCTGTATCTATTCAAAACTAGAACGAGAAGAAGAGAAAAATAAACAGATACGCCTAACTTAAAAACTCAAACTAAATAAGACATAAAACATTATGTCTTTATTTTTTTCTAAAAATATGTTATAATATGGAGCCATAAAAAAGGGGATGACTATATGTCAAAAATTATCAGTTCAATATCAGGACTAAATCTAACAACACCAATTAATGGTGGAAGTTGTAGTAAAATATATAAAGTAGCTCCAGATGAATATTTTAAACTATTAAATGAAGATTATAGAGATCTATATGAACCAGAAAATGTTGAAGTACTAGAAACCTTATTAGAATTACAACAAGTAAAAACACCTTCACTCGCAATACCAGTTACTATCTATTGTAGTAAAGAACAACTATTTGGTTATACATCTAAAATAATGCCAGGTATCTCTTTAGAAGAACTACCAGAAAACACCAAACTATCTCTAATAAGAGACTCTCTAAAAGGAATCAAACCAGAAATAAAAGAATTAGCAAAACAAGGTATTAAAACAGAAGATATCGGTGGAGACAATATCCTATTATCAGACCACATGAGTATAATTGACTTAGAACTAAGTCTAGTCGCAAAAGATGCTTCCTCTGACTATCTATATTCAAAAACTATGAATCAAATCCTAAATAGTACTATCTTAAATAGTATAGGTTCTAAAGTAGCTAATAATTTTCAAACAGCTGAAATTATCGCTCTAAGAGAATCTTTAAGAAATGGTGAAAGTGATAACTTTGAACAACTATTCGACTTAATGATTACTGAATTAGAAAATACATCAAATCAAGAAATAAAAACTATAGGAGAGAGTAAAAAAGCCTATCAAAAAGTAAAGTAGAAATGTAAAGTAATCTTTAACACGTTGCATATTATTATTAAAGATGTTATATTATTTAATGTGAGTTATCACTGGATTTTGATATAAAATTGGATAATATTTTTCCTCGTTATTAAATTTGGAAACTATATCTTTTTACCTAAAAGTCCAATCTTTAATAAGGAGGTCAAGAATATGGAATTTGAAGACAAGACATTAGTTTGCCAAGATTGTGGTAAAGAATTTACTTTTACTGCTGGTGAACAAGCATTCTACAAAGAAAAAGGTTTAGATAATGAACCAAAAAGATGTAAAGAATGTCGTGATAAGAGAAAAGCAGCAAGAGAAAACAAAGAATTTAAATAAGAAAACTAAAAGTTGATTTTTCAACTTTTTTTCTTTCTAAATAACTAACACTTTACATATAATAAATACTGAAAACTTTACATATCAACGAAAATAGTATATACTTTGGTATGTGCAAGGAGTGGGATAAATGAAATATTATTGTATTGGTATAAAAGGAACAGGAATGTCAACCTTAGCTCAAATATTGAGTGATTTAGGAAATCAAGTATCAGGTTATGATGACGCTAGAGGCCATAAGTTTACTCAAGATGGACTAGAAGAGCGAAACATTCCAATTTATTATGATGGCAATCATGAATTAGATAAAGATACAATTGTTACTTATAGTGTTGCTTTTAAAGAAGATCATCCAGAACTTCAAAGAGTAAAAAAACTAGGTTTAACCGTAAAAAAATATAATGAAATTATGGGTGATGTAATTGATATGTTTGAAACCATTGGAGTATCTGGAACTCATGGTAAAACAACAACTTCATCCCTAATAAGACATTTCCTAGAGGAAACCGTAGGTTGCAATTACTTTATTGGTGCTGGTGATGGTTATGCTACAAAAGATAACAAGTACTATGTTGTTGAAAGTGATGAATTTAATCGTCATTTTACAGCTTATCATCCTACATACGCCGTTATAACAAACATTGAAAGAGAACATATGGAGTGTTATAAAGATCTAGATGATATTAGAAATACTTTTGAAATATTTGCAAGACAAACAAAAAAACTAGTTGTAGCAAACGGTGATAATGAAGAAATAAGAAAAATCAACTATGCAACTAAAGTATTATTTTATGGTTTTAATGAAAATAACAATGTTGTAATCAAAAATATGAATTTAACAGAAAAGTCTTCTGAATTTGACTTATTTATTAACAATGAATTATATGGTCACTTTAATATTCCTCTATTTGGAAAACACATGGTAATGGATGCAACCGCAGCTATTATAATTGCCAAAGAACTAGGTCTAGAAAAAGACACAATCGAAAAGTTATTACAAACTTTCCATAATGCCAAAAGACGTTTTGAAGAACAAAGAGTAGGGGATAGTATTATCATTGATGACTATGCTCATCACCCTACAGAAATAAAAGTAACTCTAGAAGCAGTTAAGCAAAAATACCCAAATAAACGTCTTGTAGTAGTTTTTGCTCCAAATACATATTCTAGAACAAAAGACTTTAAAAATGAGTTTATTGCTGCCTTTAAAGTAGCTGATAAAGCTTATCTAACAGAAATAGATTGTAATAGAGAAAAACAAGAAGATTATCCTGGTATAACTTCTCATATAATTACAGATAATTTAAAAGATAGTGAAATAGTATCAGTTGATACCATGGATAAACTAAAAAATGAAACTTCATCAGTAGTATGTTTCATGGGTTGTGCTTATGTAGATGGCTTAATATCTGCCTACAAAAAAGTAATAGAAAATAACAAATAAAAAGCTCGTTATTAAAAACGAGTTTTTCTTTACATAATTATTTTTGTGTAGGTTTATCAATCTGCCTACCAAGTTCAGCTATATCACTTTTTGTATACATTCTATCAATATGATGATCAGCAGTAACAGGAATATATCCCAATATATATTTAGGATTAACTTTTACATCATTTCCATCGCTTATATAAATCTTACTTGTATCAGCTAAATCCTCATCCGGAATTCTAATTATAATTGACCCAGATGAATTTTTATATGCATTCGCATACATTGCCTCTTTAATTACCGTACTATTATCTGGATAATAACTAACAGTATCACTAAGTTTTTTCTCAGAAGCAACCATTCCACCCATATGTCCATCTATTCTTAAACCATTATTAAGTATGTCACTAATTGCCTCAACTGAAGTATCGTGTTTAGTTCTATGTATTCCAACTAAAACATTTTCCTCAGACACAAGTTGTTCAAGTTCATCTCTAAGCATTGGAGAAATAGAACCATTAACTGGTCCTAAATATTCAAAACCAATAGTAGAAAAGCCTAAAGACTTTAATTTATCAAATCTCTTAGATATTTTATATTGATGAAGCTCTTTTTCTAAAAGTTCTCTATCTTCCTGTAGAGAAATATTAGCTCTTTTTAATTCTTTTAATGAACGTCTATTTAACTTATCAATTCCAATCTCATGAAATTCTCTTCCATCAGATTTAACATAATAATATCCCTTATCAGGACTAAACTTTCTCATTAAAAAGTCATCTTTAATATCAAATTTCTTATCAAATAAACCCATATAATCACCCTTAATATTAGTATAAAGTATTTTATTTAAATAGTAAAGCTAACAACTTATACATTAGTATCACTCTAAACAAATAAAATATAAATCTACTATTGTCAAAATAAATATTCCATGCTAAAATATTATTGTTCTAGAAAAAAGAACGAACTATATGGCCTGTTGGTGAAGAGGCTTAACACATTGCCCTCTCAAGGCAACATTCACGGATTCGAATTCCGTACAGGCTACCATATTGTAAACTAAAAGTAGGATACTACTTTTTTTATTTTTCTCCATTGACAAAAAATCTAATAACGACTAAAATGAATAAATGTAAGGCAACTAACAATTATAGAAAGGAAGTAAAAAATGTCTGATATAAATGTTTTATATGAAATAAAATCTTTAGAAAAAGAAATTGTTCGTACATTTATCAATAATAAAGATATTACTATTCCAGAAAACATTTTTCCATCTCCCACACAATTTCAAATAATAGAGTGCATTATTGAAAATAAAAACCAGGAAATAAATCAGAAAGACTTAGAAAAGTATCTAAATCTAAGTCGAGCAACCATTTCTGGAGTATTACAAACGATGGAGAAAAAAAATCTCATCAAAAGAGTAACTAATAGAGAAGATGTAAGAACTAAAAAAATTATTCTAAATGAAAAAACTAAAGAAATTTTTGAAAAAAAGCGTAAAACAATTGAACATACTGAAAAAAAACTAATAAAAAATATTTCTGAAGAAGATTTAGAAACATTTTTAAAAGTATTAAATATAATGAAAGAAAATATAAAAAAGGAAGAAGGTAAAGACAAAATATGTTAAAACTACTGAAAAAATTTAAAAAGAAAGAATGGTTCTTATCATTTATCGCCTTACTACTAATAATTGTCGAAGTATGGCTTGAATTAAAAATGCCTGACTACATGTCAGAAATAACAAAACTCGTTCAAACAGAAGGCAGTAAAATGGCTGACATTATAACAAACGGTAGCTGGATGATAGGTTGTGCTCTAGGTAGCTTAATAGCCGCTATAATAGTAGGATATATCGTTGCTAATGTAGCCTCATCATTTTCTATGAACTTAAGAAAAGACCTCTTTAATAAAGTAGAAAGTCTTTCCATGAATGAGATTAAACAATTTAAAACTAACAGTTTAATTACTAGAACAACAAATGATATAACTCAAATAGAAATGGTAATAAGTATGGGACTTCAATTATTATTAAAAGCCCCAATAACAGCAGGATGGGCTATCCTAAAAATACTAAACAAGAGTTGGCAATGGAGTGTTTCTACTGCCGTAGCTGTAGTTATATTACTATCAGTAATTGGAATGCTAACAATAATTGTCATGCCAAAGTTTAAAATAGTTCAAAAATTAATTGATAAAATCAATGGTGTAACAAGAGAAAACTTAACTGGTATTAGAGTAGTACGTGCTTTTAATGCAGAAAAGTATCAAGAAGATAAATTTGAAGAAGTTAATAACAAACTAACAAACCAGCAATTATTTAATCAAACAATGTTTGCTATTTTATCTCCTGTAATGTACTTAGTAATGAATGGTCTAGCCCTAGCAATCTACTTTATTGGTGCTTCACTAATTAATAATGCCCTAATGGCTAATAAAATAGTTTTATTTGGAGATATGGTAGTCTTTTCATCATACTCAATGCAAGTAATAATGTCATTCCTTATGCTAGCAATGATTTTCATGATGATGCCAAGAGCCCAAGTATCAGCTGAACGTATCAATGAAGTTTTAGAAAAAGATAGTTCTATAAAAGAAGGAACTTTTGATAATATTGATACTAAAGAGAAAGGTACAGTAGAATTTAGAGATGTTTCTTTCAAATACCCAGATGCTGAAGAGTATTTATTAAAAAATATTTCATTTAAAGTAAATAAAGGTGAAACAATAGCCTTTATAGGTTCAACCGGTTCAGGTAAATCAACTCTAATAAACCTAGTACCAAGATTTTATGATGCTACTGAAGGAGAAGTTCTAGTAGATGGTATTAATGTAAAAGAATATAAAGAGGAAATTCTAAATAATAAATTAGGATACATTCCTCAAAAAGCTGTAATCTTTAGTGGTAGTGTAAATTTCAATGTTTCTTATGGCAAAAATGGTAAGAAAAAGACTAAAAAAGATATTGATGAAGCTATCAGAGTAGCTCAAGCTAAAGAATTTGTCGAGAAAATGGATAAAGGTTACAACACTCATCTAGCTCAAGGCGGAACAAATGTCTCAGGTGGACAAAAACAACGTCTAGCAATAGCTCGTGCCATCGCCAGACGTCCAGAAATCTACATCTTTGATGACTCATTCTCAGCGCTAGATTATAAAACAGATTCCGTTTTAAGAAAAGAATTAAAAAAATATACTAAAGATGCTACTTGTCTAATAGTTGCTCAACGTATTGGAACAATAATGAATGCCGATAAAATTGTAGTCTTAGACAATGGTCGCTGTGTAGGAATAGGTACACACAAAGAATTATTAAAAACATGTGAAGTATATAAACAAATTGCTTTATCTCAATTATCAAAGGAGGAACTAGAAAATGAATAACGAAGAACATACAGAAAAAGAATCTAGAAGACATGGTCCTCCAGGAATGCATGGTGGAATGGAAAAACCCAAAAATCTAAAAAAAGCTATTAAAAGACTAACTCAAGGCTTAAAAGATTTCAAGCTTCTAATTCTAGTATCCCTAATTCTAGCAGCAGCAGGTTCAATTCTTGCTATATTTACTCCAAATATAATAAAGGATCTAACAGATGAAATTTCTAAAGGACTAGTTGTAAATAGTAAAAACTTAGAATTAGTAACAAAAGAAATAACAACAAACTTCTCTTCAAACGAAGAACAACAAAGAATTCAAGAAATATTAAATATTAATCTTTCAAATGAAACAGTAATAACTATAATGCAAGATAGTAATATTTCTCAAACAGATAAAAAAGCCTTTCAAGACTATTTAACAAGTATTAACAAAAATCAAGAAGAAGCCCTAAAAAATCTAACTACACTACCTAATTCTATATTAGAAATAGTCTTAAAAGATTCAACATACCAAGAAAAAACCATTTCAACACGAGAAAAAATAGATCTATTAAACTCGCTAAAAGACAATAAAATAAATATTAGTGAAAATCTTCAAAATATATTATTAAAAGATATAACTATAAAAAATCAAAAAATAACTAGTAAAGAACAAATACAATATCTAAGTTTAATGTCTAGTCTTCAAAATAAAAAAGATATTGATGCAACCACTCTATATAAAAAGATAGATAAGATGCCTTTATCAATAAAAAAACTAATAGAGCCAAACATGAACTTAGAAAAGATTAAGAATATTACTATTTTATTAGTAATTCTCTACGTTGTTAGTGCAATATTTACTTATTTTGAATCAATTACTATGACTCAAGCTGCTAATAGATTTGCTAAAAAATTACGTAGTAGTATTTCAACTAAAATTAATAAATTACCATTAAAGTACTTTGATCAACATGCAACTGGTGACATCCTATCTAGAGTTACAAATGATATTGATACTATTGCTCAAGCTATGAACCAATCTCTTTCTACTTTAGTAAGTGCTGCAACTCTTTTAATAGGAACAGTAGTAATGATGTTTATAACAAACTGGATTCTAGCTCTAACAGCAATATTTTCAAGTTTATTTGGTTTCATCTTTATGGCCATAGTACTTGGAAAATCTCAAAAGTACTTTACAGCTCGTCAAAAAGAACTTGGTAATTTAAATGGTCATATTGAAGAAATATATTCTGGACTAAATGTTGTAAAAACATACAATGGAGTAGAGGAGTCTAATAAAAAGTTTGACGAATTAAATAAAAAGTTATATGACGCCAATAGAAAAAGTCAATTCCTATCAGGCTTAATGCCTCCAATGATGCAATTTATTGGAAACTTTGGCTATGTAGCAGTTTGTATAGTAGGAGCAGTTTTAACTATGAACAATACAATCAGTTTCGGTGTTATTATTGCTTTCATTACATATGTTAGATTATTCTCATCACCATTATCACAATTAGCTCAAGCTATGACACAAGTCCAAACAACAGCAGCTGCTAGTGAAAGAGTTTATGAGTTCATTGATGAAGCTGAAATGAGTAGTGAAAAAGAACTTACAAAGAAACTAAATAAGAATAAAGTAAAAGGTAACATTGAATTTAAACATGTTTCTTTCAAGTATGATGGTAATGATAAACCAACTATAAAAGACTTTAGTGCTCAAGCTAAAAATGGCCAAAAAATAGCGATAGTTGGTCCAACTGGTGCCGGTAAAACTACTATGGTTAACTTATTAATGAAGTTCTATGAAATAAACTCTGGTGACATACTAATTGATGGTACATCTATCAAAGAATTAACTAGAGAGAACATCCATAATCTATTTACAATGGTCTTGCAAGATACTTGGTTATTTAGTGGTACAATAAAAGAAAACATAGTCTATAACCATAAAAACGTTTCTGATGAAAGAGTAAAAGAAGTATGTGAAACAATTGGTCTAGATCATTTTATTAAAACACTTCCTAATGGCTATGACTCTAATTTAGAAGATAACGAAAGTATCTCTGCTGGACAAAAACAATTATTAACAATTGCTCGTGGTATGATTGAAGATGCACCTTTCTTAATCCTAGACGAAGCTACATCAAATGTTGATACTAGAACTGAAGAGTTAGTTCAAAAAGCCATGGATAAATTAACCGAAGGGAAAACAAGTTTTATTATTGCTCACCGTCTATCTACTATTAAAAATGCTGACTTAATTCTAGTAATGAATGAAGGAGATATAATAGAACAAGGTAATCACGATGAGTTAATTAAAAAGAATGGTTTCTATGCTACTTTATATAACTCTCAATTTGATCAAAATGCAAATTAAAAATAAAGTGTCTAATCTCTGACGATAGACACTTTTTTATTGTAAAAAAAGAAATTATATATTAAAATTAAATAGTAAGGTTGGTGTATGATAATGGAAAAAAATACCGCACAAAAGCAAACTAAATTAACTGAATATGGTAAAGGTTCAGCGGGAATAATATTTCTTCTTTTAGTCATTTCTGGATTTTGTTTTTATACATATTATGAGTACACTCTTCATCAAAATGAAATAGCTAGATTAAAAGATGAATGTACACCAATTTCTACTACTAGTGGTGAGAAAAAACTTGATTTAAATTCAACTATTGTCCAAGACTTATATAGTAAAGTAGTAACTAATATTAAAGAAGATACTGCAAATCCAACTTTTAATGATTCCATAAAAATGTACCTAGCTTATAGACAACTTTCTCATGACAAAATATATAATTCTAACTGTAATCAGTTTAATGATACAGCTATGCCACTATTTACTTGTCTAGACACCGAAGAAATAACTCCAACAGCATTTAAAGAAGAAAGTTTAAAAATTGAATACAAAAAATTATTTGGAGAACAAGCTAATTTTCAAAATGCCAATATCCAACTTGGTAGAACTTGTCTAGGAGGATACCAATACATTGCTAGTCGAGGAGAATACGTCTCAGGTTACTGTGCCCAAGCTCCAACTACAAGTTACTATGTTGAAAAAGAACTTGAAAAAGCCATCTCTAAAGAATCAACAATCTATTTATACGAAAAAGTAAAATATCTAGGTAGTGAAGGTCAAAAACTACCAGAAGAGTTACTATCAGGAACATATAAATATACATTTAAACTAGATACAAATTATAATTATGTATTACTAAGTAAAGAATTAGAACAATAGAAATAAGGTGAAAATCATGGAAATAAAAAAAGTAATAACAGGAGTATTAGATGAGAATTGTTATGTATTAATTAAAAATAATACTGCAATCATTATAGATCCAGGAGATGACTATTTAGACATTAAAGAAGCAATTGGTGAAAATAAAGTTTTAGCAGTCTTAATAACTCATTCTCATTTTGATCACATCGGAGCTTTAAGAAACTTCTTAACAAAACGCTCTATAAAAATATTCAAAAAAAGTAGTCTAGAAGAAAAAGAATATACTATTGGAGATTTTAAATTTAAATGTATTTATACTCCAGGTCATTCTAAAGACTCTGTAAGTTTCTTCTTTGAAGAAAATAATTGTATGTTTGTAGGAGACTTTATCTTTAAAGAATCAATTGGTAGAACAGACTTACCTGGTGGAGACAATAACGATATGAAAGAAAGTCTTAATAAACTACTAACATTTAACGAAAGTATAACTCTATATCCAGGACATGATGATGAGACTACTCTAAAATATGAAAAAGAACACAATCCATACTTAAAATAGAAAGATATTCTTTCTTTTTTTCTTATCTTATGTTATTATACTAAGTCAAGAAAAGGGAAGGGATAATATGAAAGTATGGACAAAAGTACGTCTAAAAGACCAAAATAAAAAAATAGAATTAGTAAGTAGATCACTAACCAATTATTTATATGCTTACGGTCCAGCAGCCGAAGTAAAAGAAAAATACAATATATCTGAAAATGACTATGCAAAAATGAGTCAATATACAGCTAATCGTATTTCTGGAATCTTACTACTATATCTAGCAAAAGACTATAAAAGAATAAATGATATTGCTAATAAATATAATTTAAATAATGAAGTAATAAAAAATATTTATCCCGAAATAGAAGGATATATATCAAAATAAAAAGTCATCAACCGATGACTTTATTTTTTATAGGTAAAATAAAACACTAAGAAAACCAATTAACATAGCTAAAACTAAAATAATTGATACAACTTTAACAACTTTTTTATTCATAGTATCCACCTCTCTATTAATTATAAATTATTTGTCATAAAAAGTAAAACATATTTTCACATACAACACTCTAATAACTAATATATTTAACTGAGGATGATAATAATGAAAGAACTACTAAAAAAACTAAAAACTAAAAAAGTATTTATCATAATTTTCATAGTAACACTTCTAGCATTCATAATAGGAATACTCTTAGTAAGTATTGAATCAAAAGATAATAAAGAATTAATAACAACAAGTCTAACTACCTTCTTTAATAATATCAAAGAAAACAAATTAAATACTCAAACACTACTCTATAAAAGTATAACTAATAACTTAATAATTAATATTATAGTCTGGTTACTAGGTATATCTATAATTGGACTACCTATAGTTCTAATTATCTTAGGTTTTAAAAGTCTTACCATAGGCTTTACTATTTCAAGTATTCTCTATACTTATAAATTAAATGGTCTTATCAAAGTAATAATATACATAATTCCTAATATAATAAATTTATTTGTCTTATTTGTCTTAACATATTATTCTATAAATTTTTCTTTAATGTTATTTAACTATCTATTTAGAAAAAAAGAATATAATAAAAAATTAATTGTAAATAGATACTTAAAATTACTAATATTATCACTACTAATATCTATTCTAACCTCTGTAATAGAAACTTTTATTTTGCCTAAGCTATTTTATTTAACATAATCTTTTAAAAATACTAAAAATACTGTATAATTTTAACTGGTGAAGTACTATGGAAAATAAAAAAAGAGTTGTTGTTGCGATGAGTGGAGGAGTAGACTCATCTACTGCTGCATACTTATTAAAAGAAGAAGGATATGACGTTGTGGGTGCAACTATGCAACTTTTAGATGATGAAAAGACTCTTCAAGCTATAAAAGATGCTAAAGAAGTTGCTAAAACTATTGGTATTAAGCACTATGTATTTGACCTTAGAAAAGAGTTTAAAGAAATAGTAATAGCAAACTTTATAGACTCTTATAAAAAAGGTTTAACCCCAAATCCATGTGTATTATGTAATAAAATATTTAAATTTGGTATCTTCTATAAAAAAGCAAAAGAAGAATTAAAAGCAGATTACATATCAACTGGTCACTATGCAAATATTGAAAATTCTAAATTAAAAGCTTGTAATACGCTAAATAAAGATCAATCATACTTCTTATATAGTATTGATAAAAATGTCTTAGATAAAGTAATATTTCCCTTAAAAGATTATCATAATAAAAATGAAGTAAGAAATATTGCTGCCTTAGCTGGACTAGATGTTAGTAATAAAAAAGATAGTCAAGAAATATGTTTTATTCCAAATGATGACTATGCTAAGTATTTAGAAAATAATTTAAAAAACAAACCATTACCTGGAAATATCTATTTAGAAGATAATAGTTTAATTGGTAAGCATCATGGTCTAATATATTATACAATTGGTCAAAGAAAAGGTCTTAACATAAGTTACAAAGAACCATTATATGTATTGAAAATAGATATAGAAAACAATTCATTAATTGTAGGACCTAATAAAAGCCTATTTAAAGACAAATTACAAGCAACTAACATAAATATACTAGTAGATAAATTACCAGCAAATGCACTAGCTAAAATAAGGTCTAGAGGTCCTAAAGAAGAAGTAAAAATAGAACAAATAAATGACAAACTAATAGTAACATTTAAAGAACCAGTAAGAGCCATAACCCCAGGTCAATCAATAGTCTTTTATGATAAATCTGACACCTGTTTAGGTGGAGGAATAATAGAAAAAACTCTCTAAAAAAAAATATATAGTTTATCTATATATTTTTTTATTTATAAAGTGTCAATTTACACTTGATTATTTACACAAACCTGTCTATAATTATATTAGGAGGGTAAAAATATGAAAGAATTAAACGTAGTCCTAACAGAATTAGGAATTAGCAAAGTTCGTTTAGCAAAATACCTAGGAGTTTCAAGACAAATGCTATATAATTATTTAGCAATCGACAATATTAATAATTGGCCCAAAGAAAAAGCAGCAAAATTATTAAGTCTATTAAATATTGAGAATATAGAACAATTAGGTTCTTTAAAAATAAATGGTGAATATATTATTGAAGTAGAGAATAGGTTAAATGAAGGTGTAAAAGACACTTCTAATAAAGATATAATCGCAGACCTAAAAGGTTTCAATAAAAAGGAACAAGAACTATTATCTGATATTATTAATTTATTAAAAGAAAAATTATCATCTGATAAAACTAAAGATACTTATAATACATATTTATATTTATATCACTTTCTACAATCAATGGAAACTAATCAAGAATTAAAATATATATTAGGATATGTATCAAAATCCCTTGGATTTACACCACCTATGGAATTTGCTTTCAACGGGGATAAGCAATTTATTTTTGAAAGTATTATGTTCAGTGCTATGACTCTATATAATAATGGGGGAGCTTCTAAAACAAGACTAGCTGCTTCTCATAAACGTTTTGAAGAGGATATAGAACATAAGAATGAAGAAAAACTATCTCGTACTCAAGAATTAAATACTGCTAAAATTCAAGCTCTAAAAGAGTTAGGTTATACAGAAATAAATGAAGATAATGCTAAAGAAGTATTAGAAAAAATAGCTGAGATACAATCTCGAAAAGTATAATGTAGTAGAGTAGTAGGGAAGTAAATTAAAAAGAAAAGATTATATAATACGTTTGTTCTATTGTATAATTTTTTTATGTAAAAATTTAAAAAATAACTTCCTATAAATTTATAAAAATATTATTTAATTAATTTAAAATAACAAAATATAATTATCTAAATATAAATATCAATCTAAGTATTAATATACTTAATAATTAATAAGTATTATCAAAAAAACAAATCTAACAAAAGATAAATAAACCTTAATATTTACTATATTTAAGTATTTACCCCTCTTATTATAACTTCCTATAATTGATATTATGTTAACTTCTATAAATATAAAATATAATATAAAGATTTACTATATACTATTAATATAATAATATTATTCTATTCAATTAAATAAATTATTCTCTTAAATACTTCTAAATTCATCTATAACCAATAACATATCTATATTCTTATATAATTATACTAATATACACTATAACTATATATATATTCTTAATATATATTCTTATATTAAAAAAACTAAATACTTCCCCTACCTAAAATCATTATAAATTTAAAATGCATTTTAAGCGATTTAATTTAAAAAAGATGAATAATTATCCATCTCAATTCAAAATAATAAATTATCTATTTAAATTAAAAATATTAAAATGCATTCTAATCAATTTAACTTTAAAAAGACGTATAGTTCTTCATCTCAATTTAAAATATTAAATCCGTATAAATTAAGATATTTTAAACAAACTAAAATTAGAGAGGAGGATTAACTATATGTCTAAGAAAAAGACAAATAAAAATATTAAATGTGATGTTGATACTTGTAAACATAATGATAAAGATAATTCTTGCTGTTGCTTAGAATCAATTACAGTTAGTTGTACATGTGATAACGATAATTGTGAATGTACAGAAGAAACTATTTGTCAAAGTTTTGAAAATACATCTGGTGAAATTACAGATAATGAATATGAAGTTAATTCAGATAAAGAAGAGGAGTAGTTACTCTTTTCAAATAATCAAAGTAGGGGAACCTCCCCTACTTTATTTTGACTCTGATTAAATTTGAATATACATTTCAATTCTTTAATAAACCTATAGTATCTAGCTCAATTATTACTACTCTATTCTTAAGTTACTTATGACTACTGCTATTACTTACTCTTGTTTTATTCGCCTCATCTATTCTACCCCTTATAGTATCTAAAACAAAAATTCCATTAAAATCATCTTCTTTTAAAAATGGCCTTTTTCCATCATTTTCAAAAATAAATTTATAAAGATGGTTTAAGGCTATAAAAATATCACTGCTCTTCATTCTCTCGTTAGAAATATATTTATCTTCTTCGCCCGTTATTTCAATATTATTGATAGCATACCGACGAGTTTTTGACACATTTGTAAATACTTTACTCATAGCATCAAAATCCCTGAATGGTAAACAAAAATAATTAAAACCATTATAATTATCAACATTAACTCTCTGTTGGTGTACCTCTTGAAAATCGCTTTCTTCTCTGACATCACAAATAAAACTACCATGTATTCCATACTTTTCATCATCAAGATCAACTATTGCAACAGAATGTGCTTCCGTCGAATCATCACAATCCATTTGCATTTCTTTAGTATGAATACCACATTCATAAGCCATTCTACAAAATAAATCCGTATACCCTGCACATTGAATTTTATAGCCGTCATCATCATCACTCAAAATGTGCATAACACTTGAATCAATTATCTTACCATCAGCATCTTTCCCGTCCCCTTTATCGCTATCTATAAAATGTGTAGCAATCATATAGAGTGCCATAGTCTTCTCAAATGGAGAAAGACTAGAATTCTTTATATCGGCAGTAAATAATTTAATTTTATCATGAA